>Ga0214919_10004795_pt1 | contig 19531 bp, 15 predicted proteins | sample LL1503_MetaG_FD_177994 | JGI IMG/M metagenome (GOLD analysis project Ga0214919, IMG submission 177994) | Freshwater microbial communities from Lake Lanier, Atlanta, Georgia, United States - LL-1503 | ecosystem: Environmental > Aquatic > Freshwater > Lake | place: USA: Georgia | collected...
GGTGGAATTTTGCGCAAGGTCGGGGCGTTTTACATACGCCGGACCTTCAGCGGCAATAAATTATACGCCGGTGTTTTCAGTGAATATGTTCATCATCTCGTAACCAGTGGGTTTCCGGTAAAGTTCTTTCCGGAAGGGGGGCGCAGCCGGAGTGGGAAGTTGCTGCCGCCAAAGACCGGATTTCTCTCGATGGTGGTTCAGAGCTTTTTGCGAAATTCTGACCGGCCCATTGCCTTGGTTCCAATTTTTCTCGGATACGATCGCGTGTGGGAGGCGACAACTTATGTCAAAGAGACGCGCGGCGCAAAAAAACGCAGCGAGTCGATTGGGCAGTTAATTCGGGCTGCCGGTGACCTCAGAAAAACTTTTGGTTCGGCCTATGTCTCGTGCGGTGAACCATTGGAATTGGGGGAATTCCTGGCCAAACGCCGGCCGGACTGGAAGAACGAGGTTGCCATGTCTGAATCGCGTCCATCATGGACCAACCCGGTGACCCAAGAGATAGCCAATGAGATGATGTACCGGATCAATGCCGCTGCGGTGTTGGGTCCAGTTTCTCTCGTGGCGACGGCACTGCTCGCTGTTCCCAATCGTGCCTTGGCCGAGGACCAGCTCTGTGAACTGATCGACGCGATGCTCAAACTGCAGCGTCTGGCTCCTTTCAGTCCGTGTGTTTATATTCCTGCAATCGACGGAAAGTTGGCAATTACGGCGACAGAACGGGTGGAAGCATGCCGCCGCCTTAAACTTCCTGAAGGCGACGTTCTTTACGCCAACGAGGAAGATGCAAAGGTGCTGTCCTATTACAGCAACATGACCAGCCATCTTTTCTTGATGCCGGCAGTTGTGGCGCGCCTGTTCCAGCACTGTGACCAATTGACTGTGGAAGAGGTGGTCGCAGCCTTGGTCGACGCAGTTCCGTTTGTGCGCACCGAATATTTTCTGGGCGTCGACGATGCCGCACTTCCAGAATGCGCAGCAAAGTTGCTTGCCGCCCTGGTGGATGTTGGTTTTGTGGAAGTTCCCGGGAGGCGTTCCAAAGATCGCCTGGATCGCGATGAAATCGTTTGCCGTCCGGGCCTGTCATCCAATCGTTTCATGTGGCTGCAGGCCCTTTCACGGGTCTGTGCGGGTTCGCTTGATCGTGTGGGAATTGGCCTGGCGATGTTGGGAGCGGGAGGTTCCTTGCGCGCGATCAAGCGTCGTGAGTATGAGGTCGCCTTTGCTGCGACCGGGCGCCGCCTTGATGCCATGCGTGGATCGGACGCATCTGGGGCATTCGATCCGCCGCTAGTGCGTTCGTTCGTCGATACCCTGGTGAAACGTGGTGTGGCTGAGATTCAAGAGGCCCAAGATGACGCTTTTGATCCCGATGCAGATTCCAATGCTGTGTCTGGTGAGACGTTTCAACAGATTGTCGCCCTTCCGGCCTTGAAAAAAATGGGACAACTGCCACGCTTGTTGCTTGGAACAGACATGTCGCAAAGCGTCGGGCGCAATCCGGCCTGAGGAGGTTACGCCCTTGTCCAAGCCACCGAATCGTTTCTGGGATGAAGACGAAAACTCGGAAACTTTTGAAAAATTCACCAAGATACGCAAACGCGAAAAGGGCAAGTCTCGCGCGACCGACCTGGCCGGAAGGTTTGAGGTTCCGGAGAGTGAATGGGACATCAAAGAAGGGTCTGGCCTTTTCGCGGCGCGTGTTGTCGAGGTTCACAAGAGGTATGCTTTTGTTTCGCCTGAGCCTGCCCACGGAACGGTTAAGACCAACGACGTCTGGTTGGCGACGATCCCGCGCCGGCATTTGACAGCGCGACGGGAGCAGAGAAATTTTGTGTGCGTTGGGGATCGTGTTTTGTGCCGCCCTGCCCGGGAAGATGAACTAGCGTCGACTTCAGAATTGCCGCAATGCCTGGTGGAGGCGCTCGCGCCGAGGCGGACCCGTTTGGCGCGCCTCGACCCGATGACACCGGAACGCGAGCACGTTCTCTGCAGCAATGTGGATCAATTGGCGGTGGTGGTGAGTTTTCTTTCCCCTTTGGTTAAATGGGGTTTGGTCGATCGCTATCTGGTCCTCGCCGAGAGTGAGGGGATCCGCCCTCTCATCATCCTGAACAAGCGTGATTTGCTGGACGAAGTGAGCGGGTTTCGCGCCAAATGCGAGGAGCGCATCGCGTTATACCGGGCTCTGGGCTACGACGTTTTCACCATGCAGGCGAATGCCAAAGGTGCTGTAAGGGACCCCGTTACAAAACAGTTGGCGGCAGCCCTTAAAGGGAAAATCACTGCATTTTCGGGTCATTCGGGGGTGGGCAAGTCCTCGATAGTCAATCTATTCAAACCAGAGCTGGTCCAGGCCGTCGAGCTGAATGACAAGATCGGCTACAAGGGACGTCATACAACCTCCTACGCCAGTTTTCTCAAACTGGGATCGGGCGGTTATGTCATTGATACCCCTGGGGTACGCAGTTTTCTGCTGCGAGAGGACTCCCCGATCCATTTGACCCACTGTTTTGTCGAAATGCGTCCATTTCTGGGGAAATGCACCTTTCGCGAGTGTCGTCATGTCGAGGAGCCGGGCTGTTTGGTCCTGGAGGCACTTGAGTCTGGAAAAATTGCACCGTGGCGGTATAAGTCTTATTTGGGACTGCTGCTGGGAACGACCGGCAGGCAGGGCCGAACAAGGGACCTCGAGGTTGAGGAACCCTGAACTGGAAAGCGGGGATCAACCATGTCCTATTCATTTGAAGAATCCGAGGAGCTTGGACTCCTTCGTCAAACCGTCCGCAAATTCTCAGAATCCGAGATCGCGCCACTGGCGCGCGAGTTGGACGAGACGGAATCCTTTTCGACGGACCTGACCCGCAAGATGGGGCAACTTGGCCTATTTGGTACCATCATTTCGCCAAAGTACGGCGGCCATGGGATGGACTACCTTTCCTACATCATCGCCGTTGAAGAATTAGCCCGGGTCGATGGCTCTCAGGCTGCGACGATTGCGGCCCACAACAGTCTGGGCGCGGGACCGATTTACTATTACGGGACCGAGGAGCAAAAGAAAAAATACCTTCCGTCCCTTTGCGATGGTTCGTCTTTGTGGGGGTTTGGTCTTACCGAGCCAGAGGCAGGCAGCGACGCTCAAGGCAGTAAGACGATGGCCGTCTTTGATGAACGTACCCGTGAATGGGTGATCAATGGCAGCAAAATCTGGATCACCAACAGTGCTTCTGAAATGACTGTGGGACTGACCGTGCAAGCCGTGACCGGACGACGTCCGGACGGCCGGGCTGAACTTAGCTGCCTGATTGTACCCGCCGATGCCCCGGGACTTACCCGTCGTGCGATGAAGGGTAAGATGATGTGGCGCGCTTCGAATACGGGCGAGCTTTATTTCGACAATGTCCGGGTTCCGCAGGATGCATTGTTGGGCAAGCAGGGCGAGGGTTTCAAGATCATGATGGAAACCCTGGATGGTGGCCGTCTGTCGATCGGGGCCATGGGACTTGGACTTGCCAAGGGTGCCCTGGCCATGACGATCAAATATGCCAAAGAACGCAAGACGTTTGGTGTGCCAATCGCGCAGCATCAGGCAATCGCATTTAAACTTGCAGACATGGCCACCCGCATCGAAGCGGCCGAGGGCTTGCTCTACAAGGCTTGCTGGTTGCGCCAAAACAACAAGCCATATGCAAAAGTGGCTGCCATGGCGAAGCTCTATTGCTCAGAAGTGGCAGAGTTCGCGGCCCGTGAAGGCCAGCAAACTTTTGGTGGATACGGCCTGATGAAGGAGTATCCGATCGAAAGATTTTATCGTGATGCTGCCTTGCTGCGTATTGGCGAGGGGACGAGCGAAATACAGCGTCTGGTCATTTCGAGGTATCTCGGTTGTTGAGGTTTGTCCGCCGGATGAAAAATCTTCCGGTCATTCTGCTGCTGGCGGGTTTGTGGCTGGTGACGGCTGCATGTGTGTCCCGGTTGTTCACGACCGGATACGATGACCGGACTTTAGTCGTCCACACGTTTAATCTTTTCAATCAGAAAATTTCTGCTCCCGCGAGCACAGCAACACCATCGTCATCGTCATCGTCATCGCCAACAACATGGAATGGCGACTGGATTTTCCGGCGGGACCGCCTGGAATTGATCGACCAGTATTTTCGGGCCCATCGCGCCGATGTTGTTCTGTTTCAGCAGTCTATGCAAAGGGCCCACAGCGAAGTGGAATGGGATCAATCGATCCTCACAGCAGGTGCTTTTGCGGAATTCGATTGGCGCAGTGAACCAGTGGCTGAATATATGGACACCAGTGAAACGGAATCCATGGTGGTTGCAGCGAGTTCGATTGTTGGTATGAAGCAGCGTCAGGCCGGGGAATCACCGTCTCTTTGGCACGTTGGCCCCGACGGGTTCTTGCAGGCTGCGGCATTGGAACTCGGTGGACAGTCTGCTGCCGTTTTTAATATCCAGATGCCGTCAAAAATTGAACGGGATCCGATCTGGTTCTCCTTTATCGAGGAGCGTGTGCGTGAGTGGATCAAAATTCAAGGAATCTGCCCGAAACGGATGATCATTGCCGGTTTTATTCCGGCCGACGTGGAAGCGCGCAGGTTCGGAGAATTTCTGGAGGCTCTGTCACTGAAGGATTCTTCAACTGGATTTTGTGACGTCGCAAACAAATGTCAGACGGCAAACCCGGCCAATGATATTTATCGGCTGGCCTCTGACGGGGCTGCAGCATCGCAAGCGGACCGCATTCTGGTTCCAAAATCAGCAATTGTTTACTCTGCCGTACGAACCCACGATGCTCCAATCAAAGCCCAACCCTATGAGACGGCAATGGGATTTGCCCAGCTTTGGCCGTCGATCCGCAATGGGTGGGAGGCATCGATTCGTTTCGCATCGTGCTCCTCTGGGTTTGGTTTTTAAAAATTGACCAGAACACCCAATGCCGTTTCAAGCCCCTCCAGTCTGGTGGTGGCGAGGCCGCGCCACCGGTCGACTCGCGCGGTCACGAGCCATTTTCCGGCAGGCTTCAGAGCCAGCATCGCCACCCAGGCACCGCTGAATTCAGCGCGAAATTGATCGTCGCGCCGCAACGGCAAATTAGCGGCAGTGGCCGGTAAAAGGTAAGAGAACTTTCCGCCGGCAAAAAAATACAGCGGGTGATATAGGCGCCAGCCTTTCAATGATTCGTAGCCGAGCGACAAGATGGAAAGATTTTTTGGAAGATCCGATTCGCCGTCTTTTCTTTTCAATCCCTTGAAACCGCCGTAAGCCCCAAGCATCCATCCAGTCGAGAGGCAGTACCGGTAGGTGATGAATGGCTGGGCCTGTCCAGGTGACAGATATTGGGATGTTTTGGCGGCGGGAAAATTCGATGCGAGTTCAAGGCCCCAATAGGCCTGATCAAATGGATTTTCCATGCTGCTTTCGCCAAATTCAGCAAGTCTTGCCGCTCCGGCGCCATCGGCATGTCCGGCAAAAAAAACCAAAAAAGAGAGTTTTGCCGCAAGCTGCCAAAAAGATGTCGAAAATATCGATTTTTTTATCATCTTCTGACGTTGCCACAAAAGTGCCGTAGTTTCAAAGGGCGTGCTGGGTACGCTAAATTGGAAGTAGACCAATGCGACTGGTATGGCGGTGACGATGGGGTCTCCCGAGAACATTTCCAGAATTTCAGCTCCCGAGCGCATTGAGCGCCTGTTGGGCAAGGCCTGTGAGGCCAAGCTCGGGGCGATGATGCGTCTGAACGAGTCCGACACCGTTGCCGTTCGCGGTAATATGCTCGATCTTGTGACTCTGGATGGAATCAGGGTGATAAAAATCGGGGGGTTGTCCGTAAAGGGAATGCTGCATCTGACCCATGCATCCCAGTGCGTGGTCGAACTGGTCATGATGAATACGAAAGTCGTATTTGTGTCGTTTGTGATCAAATTTTTTGGTGATGCGATGTTCATGACCATGCCGGCTGAACTGGTCAACATCGAACGGCGCAAGAATTCGCGGGTTGCGGTTCCTGCAAATCAGGCAGCATTTCTGTCGTTTTCGGACTGGCATCCAAAGGCGACAGAGCTTAACTCGCCTCCGAGCGTTTTTGGTTTTGAGGGCTTTGCGGGATGGATCCGGATTGGGGATTTGAGCATGGGCGGAATTAGCGCGCAAATGCTGGCTCCAGGCCCGGCGGGACAATTGGAGCGTGGCTTCAACGATCGCGGATCCAGGTTGCACTTGCCATCGCAAGAACCGATCAAGGTTCATAGCGTCATCCGGTGGACGAAGAGGATTTCCGATTGGACCAGTAGTAATCGGACGAACAAGTACACAAGGATTTTCAAGATCGGTTGCGAATTTATTGATCTGGACCCGAAGGCTACAACAGTTTTGCACCAGGCGATTCGTGATTTTACAATAGCAAATGCAGTTTAAACGGGGGGGGTTTCACGATGGCGGCAGCAAGAATTACCGGTAGCCTCTGTCGCATCGCGCGAGCCATTGCGTTGTGTGGCGCCTTGACTGGTTGTGCAACGTTGAACTCCATGCTTGGCGATGACCCCAAGGAAAGGGAAAGGGAAAAGGAAGAGATTGTCGCGGCACAATCCACTGCCTCCAAGCAAACGGTGGTTCATCCATCTCCAACGACAATAGATCCGGATGAGATTGCAGACCTTCAATTGAAAATGACCCGTCTTGTCGCCCGCACCGAGGAACTTGAGGAGAAGTTTTCCCGCCAGCAGGAGCGCCTTCAAATCATCGAGCGCGGTCTGACGTTGGGGATCGTGCCGGAGGAGTTGCAGGGTCATGCGAACGACAAGCCTCGCGCACCATCCAGCAAGGGTGGCCATTCCGCGAAGCCATCAAAATCGTCAAAATCATCCAAATCAACCGGGCCAGTCAAGTCCGCAAAGGTCGAAGAAATTGAGGCTGATGAAGAAGATGATGTAGAGGCTTCGGCTTCGGCGGCGGCATCTGCTGCCCCTGACTCTGACCCGGCAAAGGCTGCTGGAGTCGTGGTTGCCGATCGTGACGAGTTCAACAAGGCCTTTGCCGCAGCCCATGAGGACTTTCGGGCTGGACGGTTTGGGAAGGCGATTGTCGGATTTTCGGAAATTGGAAAAAAGTTTGATCCGGGCCTGACGTCGGGCGTCCACCAATTTTGGATTGCCAGAAGTTGGGCCAGTCTAAAAGAAATGCAAACTGCCAGGCAGTTGTTTACCGAATTTATCGCTGGCCATCCCGACAGTCCCTGGGCACCGCGCGCCAAATTGGAACTGGCACGGGTAGAATCGGCTCTGGGGCTCAAAGAAACTGCGATTAAACGCCTGCGCTCTGTCATTGCGGAGCATCCCCTGGAAGATGTTGCTGAAATGGCAAAGGCCGAGGTTGAAAGGATGTCGAAGACGCTATGATCTTCATCCGGGCCATGATTATTTTGGCAGTGCTTGTGTCTGGTCAGTCATTTGCTGCCAGTTCTGCCAAGCCAAAGCAGACGAATGATTTTGCCGGGGCGCCGCCTGTTCCCGGAACGCGGCGTGTGCTGGCGGCCGGAGAAGCCCCCGAGGATTATACGGTGCAGCGTGGTGACACGCTGTTTGATATCTGCGAGCAACTTCTTGGAGAGGCTCGCTACTGGCCAAAGTTGTGGGCTTTGAATCCTGAGATCAAAAATCCCCATTTTGTTTTCCCTGGAATGAAGATCAGGTTTTACCCAGGGGATCCCGAAGTGCCGCCGTATTTGCTCGTATCAACAGAGGATGAAGCACTTCCCGTCGATCAGGGGCCGGTGGCACCGGAAGATCTGGTCATCCAATCCCCTGCAGAAAAACAGGTGAGCGAAGAACCGCCCTTTGATCTGGTTGATGCCAAGGACATTCCTGTGCCGGATGACATAGCCCGCGAAATTCTCGTGAGCGGCAAGATATTCCGCCGCAGCGACATCGTGGTGGATCTGCCGGCCTTCATCATTAACAACGAAGCTGATCCGGAAGGTTATGTATTTTCCGGTGGCGACGGGAAAATGCTGGTTGATGACTCAAATGATATTTTGCTGGAGGAAACGGGCGTTTTTACCCCAGGAAATATTTATACGATTATCCGCCCGTCGGGCGAAGTCTCCGATGAGAGTCCTGAGGGCAACGGCAGGTTTTTGGGCAACCGCTATGAATTTGTCGGACACGTGCGAGTGGTGCGCGCATCGGAATCTGGACTTTATCGCGGAGTGATGGTCGACACGCGCCTGCCCCCAGCGCCGGAGGACCTAATTGTTCCGTTTGTAGCAACACGCAAACAATTTGTTCCCGGAATCAGTGGCCCTTCCAAGGAAGTTCCGTCGACGGTGATTGGTTTTGACCGCGACCTTCAAGACATTGGCAGCGAAGGTAATTTTGTGTTTTTGAAATTGCGAGTTCGTGGGTCCGTTGTCGAGGGTGACCTCTTGGATGTATACAATCGGCCGGCATTTGTGAATGCCCGCACCGGTACGCTTTTTTATCCCGATAAAGTTCAGCGTGCCACGGTGCGTATTGTCGACGTGCGTGGTTCCATTGCAACGGCCTACATCATCAGTGCCCAAGGTGCCGTTCTTGCCGGGGACACTACGACACGCAAGTCCCTTTGATGACATCAGGGTAAAGGCTGTAGATCCTTCGTGAACGATCACGGAGATTGGCCAATGAGTATTTCCATTCTGAATTTTTCGACGGCAATCCTGCACGTTGCCTCTCAAAAGGCAAATCGCTGGATAAGGCCCCCTGATCCAGCAGTTTTTGCTGCATGCCTCAACACTGGAATTTGCTCCCTTTGGGATGATGGTCCACTTCCCGATCCCGCCGCTGCAAGCCGGAGCGATTGGGGTGAGGTCGTCAATAGACTCGTGCCCGCAATGCCCGAAATATTTCCACAGAAAATTGCGGCGGACTTGGATGGGTTAATTCGTGCCTGCCATGATTTTTTCGTGGCGCTTCGAAGTGCCGGGGCTGCCTACATTCCTTTTTGGAGCGAGGGTTATCCAGGATTATTGCGCCAAATTTCAGATCCACCCATGGGCCTAAGCATCGCCGGTGACGGGACCTTGCTATTGCGGCCGTCTATCGCCGTGGTCGGGTCCAGGTTTGCGGCAAATTGGGCGGTGGAATGGGCTAATGATTTTGGCAAGCTGTCTTCGGCGGCAGACATTCCGGTTGTGAGCGGTGGTGCTTATGGTTGTGACGCTGCGGTCCACAATGGGATGCTGGCGGCCCGGTTCGATGCCGTGCCAGCCATAGCCGTCTTTGCGGGTGGCTTGGGGTGTCCCTATCCCCGCCACAACATCCGCCTGTTTGAGGATATTGCCGCCAGTGGTGGTTGCCTTGTTTCGGAGCGATCCCTGGATGCCCGGTGTCGTCCGCACGATTTCCTGGCCAGGAACCGGATCATCTCCGGGCTTTCTCTGGGCACGATCATTGTCCAGGCGGCAGAACGCTCGGGGGCCATGGTCACGGCCCGGTGTGCAGCCGACCAAAGCCGGGACGTCTGGGTCGTCCGCCCGCCCTTTCCCGACATCCGGGCGGCTGGAAACCAGTGCCTATTGGACGATGGGGCTATGGGTTTGGGTCGGCCCGTGGACGCTATGGTTGAACTTGCTGCGTCTTTGATGACTTCCTGATTTTGAAAGGCTTTGTTTTCAAATTCGCTGTGATAGACTTCCGACAGACGTGATCCAAATCTTTTGGAGGTAACATGCCGAAGTCCTGGTGGGATGCAGTGCGTGAAGTAGCCTCTATGGTTGTCCGCGATGGACTTCATCAAGCCGACGAAGGCATGATGCGACGGGTTTTGCTGGATTCTGGTTTCGGTGAAGAAGCGATCCTCCAGGCCTTTGACTGGATTGATCACGCCGAGCGTTCGGGGAATGTCCTCGAAGCCCTGGTGATGCTGGCTCCCCGTCCAGACGGGATCCGCGTATCGCACCCGATGGAACGGATGTTTGTTTCCGATCGGATGTGGAAGGAAATTGATCGCGCCCGTCAACGCGAGGTCATGAATACTGATCTTGCCGAGCGTTTGATTGAGGGGATCCGTGCCCTTGATACGCGCGACTGGGAGGACGATGAAGTTCGTTCTTTCATCGCAGATGTCATGGCGGATGCTTCTTCCGGGGGCGATGCGAATCGCGCTGAAAGAATCCTGAAGGATCAACTTCCGGAATTTTATTCCTGAAGCTTATTCATTAACTATTCGAATTTATTGAATAAATTTCATTGCCACTTGCCGCATTTGGCGGCAAGCTGCTAGTGAGCCGTCAGTGCGTTCATTCATTTAATGGACGATTTGGCCACGTTTTCGTGGCGAATCGTTGTTTCGCGGGATCCGAATGTGGCGAAATATCTGGTCGTTGTTGAGTCTCCCACCAAGGTCAAAACCCTAAAAAAATACCTCGGCAAGGACTATGAAGTCCTCGCGTCAAAAGGGCACGTCAGGGATTTGCCGGAGAGTTCTCTCGGTGTTGACGTGGAAAAGGGCTTTGAACCCCAATATGTCACCATTCCCGGCAAGGAAAAGATCCTGAAGGACATTGTTGCCGCTGCTCAACTCGCCGACACCGTGTTCCTGGCGCCTGACCCGGACCGTGAAGGAGAGGCCATCGCCTGGCACATTGCCAACGAACTTAAAAAGCCTAAGCAAAAAATCTTGCGTGTTTTGATTCAAGAGATCACCAAAAAAGGTGTGTTGGAGGCCATCGCAAAACCTCTGCCCCTTGATACGAAAAAATTTGAATCGCAACAAGCGCGTCGCATTCTGGACCGCCTGGTCGGTTACCAGATCAGCCCGATCCTTTGGAAAAAAGTAAAACGCGGCCTTTCTGCCGGGCGTGTGCAAAGCGTCGTGGTCCGCATGATTTGTGAGCGCGAGCAGGAAGTTCGCAAATTTAAACCGGAAGAATATTGGAGTATCGAGTCAAAACTCGATGCCACCCAACCTCCGCAGATCACGGCTCGCCTGGCTGCCGTCGATGGCCGCAAGATCGGAAAAGACTTTGAGATTCGCACTGGCCCTGAAGCTGAAGCCATTGAAAAACGGATCAGGTCTAGCTCGGTCATAGTCAAGTCTGTTCAAAAAAAGGAACGCAAGCGCAATCCTGTTCCGCCGTTCACAACGTCAAAATTGCAGCAGGAGGCCTTTCGTAAGCTTGGCTTCAACGTCAAACGCACCATGTCGGTCGCGCAAAGCCTTTACGAAGGTGTCGAGATTGGCGGCGATGGTCCCGTTGGTTTGATCACGTACATGCGTACTGATTCCACGCGCGTTTCTGACGATGCGCTGACTGCGGTCCGTGAATTCATTGGAAAACGGTACGGGGCTGCCCTTTTGCCCGAAAGCCCCATCATCTACAAGACCAAGAAATCAGCGCAAGATGCCCACGAGGCCGTCCGCCCAACCCAGTTGGATCAGCCGCCGGAAACTCTGGTCAGCCACCTGTCGAAGGAACAGCTTTCGCTTTATCGTTTGATCTGGAATCGCTTTGTGGCCAGTCAAATGAAGCCTGCGATTTTTGATCAGATGAGTGTGGAGTTCTCCGCCGACTCCGACAAGTTGCTCCTGCGTGCCAGTGGCAGTCGCGTCATATTCAAGGGCTTTCTTGAAGTCTATGAAGAAGGTCGCGATGAATCGGCCAAGCGAAAAGATGCCGTTGATGGCGGCGAAGAAGATGACGACTCTGGGCAAGAGGGCGTGCTGCCTCCGCTCGAAGAGGGTAAGGCCATCAAGTTGGCGGATGTCATCACCGAACAGCATTTCACCCAGCCGCCGCCGCGATTTAATGAATCATCCATGGTCAAGGAACTTGACGAAAAAGGGATCGGACGCCCATCGACCTATGCGACGATCTTGTCGACGATCGTTGACCGTGGATATGTTCGCAAGATCGACAACCGGACTTATGAGCCGACCATCCTCGGCGAAAAGGTCAACGAACTCCTTGTCGAGGCTTTCCCAGAGATTATCAGCGTGCTGTTTACGGCCGGAATGGAAGATGGTCTGGACAAGGTGGAAGAGGGAGGCGTGGAGTGGCGCCGCCTGCTCGGTGATTTCTATGAAGTTTTCTCCAGCAAATTGAAAATCGCTGAAACGGCAATGCGTAATGTAAAGGGTCAATCAGAGCCGACTGACATCAAATGCGACCGCTGTGAAAACGGGATGATGCACATCAAATGGTCTTCCCGTGGCGAATTTTTGGGGTGTTCCAATTATCCGAAATGCCGCGGCACCCGTGAGTTCACGCGACTCAGTGACGGCATGATTCAGGTCATCCTGCCAAAAGTCACTGGCGACAAGTGTGTGAAATGCGGCAAAGACATGATTGCGAAGACGGGCCGTTTTGGTGATTACATCGCCTGCATCGATTACCCGACGTGCCCGACGGTGAAGAGTCCCCCCCCCGAAGTCAGCTGTCCCCAGGAGGGTTGCAGTGGTGGCCTCGTGGGGCGCAAGACTCGCATCGGCAAGATGTTCTGGGGATGCACCAACTACCCGTCTTGTAGTTACGCGGTTTGGGACAAACCGGTGGCTGTCAAGTGCGAGGGTTGTGCATTTCCAATCATGATGCTGAAATCGACGAAGCGCGATGGCAACCGTTATGTGTGCCCATCGTGCAAAAACGCGGTGGAAGCTCCGGAAACCTGATGCGGGCGGGGAGAACCCGTTTTGCAATCAGGCCAAAAATTACTCGCAGCGGTTTTTGAAATCTTTGATGAACGTCCGGACCTCGATGAAGTTTTCTTCAACGGGCCGGACGTTTCTGCGTCGGGATCTTTCTCGGTATCCTTAAAGGGAGGTATCTCTCTTCAGCCAGGGGTCATGCCTCCTTTGCGAACTTTTTTTGATTCGAGTCTGGCAATCCTCGACTGGCTGCAAGACCTTGCTGCAACGTGCAACACCAGACTTGATCCGATGTTTCCCTCTGCCGGAGGCAATATTCCCGGGCAACCCGCAAGGTGGCATGCAGTTTTTCCGCCCCTCGTTCGTAATGGCCCGGTATTTTGTGTCCGGCGGAATCGATTCGCCAAATTGACCCTGGATGATTTTGAAATCAACGATGCCCTACGTGCACAAATCATAGGGCATGTCCTGCAGGGTGGTTCCCTGCTTGTTTCAGGGGCGACCGGTTCAGGGAAATCCTCATTCATTGCGGCGGTTCTGCGTCAGTTTTTTTTGAACCGGCGGATGGTCATCATCGAAACAGTGGAGGAACTTGACGGACTTTCCACCAATTTTTTGAACATGGTTGCACGCCCGCCAAATCTTGCAGGAGTGGGTGCGGTCAGCGCGTCATGGCTGTTCGAGGAGGCCCTGCGTTTGCGGCCCGATGGGATCGTTATCGGTGAGATCCGCGGCCAGGAGGCGGCAGCCTTTGCCGGGGCAATAAGCAGCGGTCACGCATCGTGCTTGGCGACAATCCACAGTGGCAGTGTTGATCAGGCACGGAATCGACTGACCTGGCTGGCTGGCGAGGCAACGTCGCGGCAACTATTGTCCGGGTCCAATGCGATGGTGGTGCAGATGTCTCGGGGAGGCAATTCCCCGGCAATTCCTGCGATTGTTGGCTATGGGCCTCTGTCGGGGTTACAATAGTCTTAGATCGTTGGCCCTGTTGGTCATGAAGTTTGCTTTGGTTTACCCGGAGGTTTCAGTCTATGGCTGGCTTGATGAAGTTGCCCCCTCTGCCAGGAAAGTATTTTTTGTTAACGATGCTGGCTATTTCCGCCTGTAGTCCATCGTCTCCAAAAAAGACGGATAACCCGACAAACGGGAACTATAACGGCGCGACTGGCGACCTGGTGCAGTGCACCGTTTCCAATTGCCAGCCGGGCCGTCCCCAACTTTACGTCAACGGTATGAACACGCCCCGCCTCACCGCCGATATCAATCAGCCGGTGAATTGGCAGATAACCGCCAGGTCAACCACTTATACGGGGCGCACTTATGCTGCGATGCGCCTTGATTTCAATCCTGCCATGCCGAGGCTGACGGTCCGCCAGAGCACGGGCACCGTCAGTAGCGGTGACGTGATCAATGTCAGTGGACAGTTGACTCAGGCAGAATTGCAATCGACTGGGACGGCGACGGTTGTGGTTCGTGACATGACGGCTTGCGAGGTTTTTTCCAGAGCGTCGAACAACGGTACGACAAATTCGTCGTGCAACAATGCATCCCAGCCATCGCAGTACGACACGACTTTGACGGCTTCGGTGTCCTTTACCAATAATACCTACAACCCATACGGACCCAACACGACGGTCCCAGGTGGGGTGAACAATAACACCACCGACTTGGGCACCAGAATCGGCATCGCAGCCGCGTTAGGCGGACTTCAGGCGTTGTTTGGGCAAAATAGCAGTGCGACTGGAGTTTTGGGTGGAGCCGTGAACGGCGCGATCAGTGGCCTGAATCAGGGAACCTACAGCGGCGGCACGAGCAACATGTACAACGGCGGCGCTTACTACAATCCGAATGCCTATCAATCGAATCAATATCAGCCGAATCCAAATTCCGGTTACAACAACCAAAATAATTACATTCGGGGCTACTGAGCATGAGAAACGCGACCCTACTTTTTACGTCTGCTCTTGTGGCGTCTGAATTCCTGACCGGTTGTAAAATTCCTGGTGGGAATTCCTCTGACAAGAAATCCATTGCCGCCGTTGAATCCGGAGACGAGGCGCGGCGCTCCAATTTGGCTTGCGGTCCAGCAACCATGGCGAACGGTAATGTTTCGGAAGCAGTGCTTCGTGCGAATACAGCCCTGCCTCCCTTTCTTCAGATGCAGTTCAGCAACCTGTCTGCCTCGTTTCGGATCAGCGAAAAGCCGGCAGAGGATTGCCTGAAATCCATGAAGGCGATGCCTTCTGCGGCCATGTCTCCGTCGGATCAAGCCTTGCTTCAAAGCAACCGGCTGGAATCGTTGAAGGCGTGTTGGATTGCCCCCGCACCAGTTGCCGGGGAAACGCAGGTGCCTCAGATCATCATGGGCAAGGCGCCCCAGGACGTTCACAACACGCTGATCGTCACGACCTTCTATGCCTTCGCCGAGTGGTACATGGACCGAATCGCTGGCCCAGCAATTGACGGGATTGGTTCTACTACGGGTAAGGATCTCGGTTCAAAAGGGCAAAATCTAATCGATTTTGTTGCCAGGTTTCGCGAGGCCCGCCAGGCTCTGGCCGGAGCGGTTCTTGCCGACTTGACCGCAGCCAACAAGAAGGATGTCATCGCCAAGTACGAACAAGATTTTGCAGCGCCCGCGGCATCACTGGCTGCCAATGTGGCGTTTCAAAATTTCGTCTCTGCCGAGTTTACCGACACCTGGTATTGCAACGTCGAGACGCATCAATCTCTCGTGAATTCTCAGGCCTTCCCCAAGGCTCGTGAGGCCTATGCGGGAATGGCGGCGATCCTTGGCAAGGCGTGGTTCGAGGAATAATCTCTCGAGTAAGTTGTTTTTTTATGGAAAAATAGGAGGTAACTTCGATTTTTCTAGGAAAAATAGGACCATGTTTAATAGGCTTGCTAACCCACTAAAATCAAAGAGTTTTTTTCTATTCGGCGCGCGTGGCACGGGGAAAAGTACTTTTTTGAGGTCATTTTTCTCCGACGAAGAATCGGTTCTGTGGATCGACCTGCTCGATAGTGGATGGGAACGCCGTATGCGCGCAGACCCCTCCGCGTTGTTGACGGCCATTCAGGCGATGAAGGTTCCACCGGGCAGCAAAAGGTGGGTCGTCATTGATGAAGTTCAAAAGTGTCCAAAAATTCTCGACCTGGTTCACAAATCAATATTTAGCGATAAAAATACACTCTTCGCGTTGACGGGATCGAGCGCCAGAAAACTGAAACGAGATGGTGCGAATATGCTGGCTGGACGCGCGCTCAGCTATTCAATGTTTCCGATGACCCATCTTGAGCTTGGTTCAGCCTTTGATTTGAACCGCGCGCTTGCCATCGGCACCTTGCCCGAACTTTCATGCTCCACCGTCGGAGCCAGTGAAAGGGAAGCTCGCAAATTTCTGGAAGCATACTGTCAGACCTATATGAAAGAAGAAGTGTTTGCAGAGCAATTGGCGCGGCGGCTTGATCCCTTCAGGTCTTTTATGGAATGCGCCGCTCAAGACAATGGTCACACCCTGAACTTCGAATCCATCGGTAAAAAAATCGGCGTGAGCGGCAAGACCGTGAATGGCTATTACAAAATTCTGGTGGATACTTATTTGGGCATCTTACTTTACCCAGCCCACCCATCGTTTCGAAAAAAAATAGCGCAGAAACCGAAGTTTTATTTTTTTGATCCGGGAGTTCAGCGGTGCCTTTCTGGCACCCTCGATATTCCTATGGTGGAATCAACCAATGATTATGGCGATGCCTTCGAACATTGGGTGATTTTGGAGGCTTGGCGTTTAAATGAGCTGCGCGAATCAGGCTATACATTGGGCTATTTAGACAATTACGGTGGACTGAGCGTTGACCTTGTTTTGGAGAAGCCCAGACGGAATTCGATTTATATTGAAATAAAATCGGCAAGAACGGTCACGGCAGGTCATCTCAAACATCTCAAAATCGCCAAAAAGTCCGACCCCAGCCTACGCTGTATTTGTCTATCGCGTGATTCTGTGCGCCGCATCGAAAATGGCGTCGAGGTGATCCCGTGGGACGTTGGGTTGGACGAATTGTTTCCCCGGTCCACACAATTATAATCCCCTTCAATCGACTATGGTTATTAGGGGGTTAGAACGGGCAGTGCCGCTGGTTGGCACTGCCCAAAAAAATTATTTTTTCTGAAACAAACCCTTCAGTTTATCCTTTGCCTGGGATTCAAACTTTTTGCGTGAATCCTCGGTTTTCTTGGAAATTTCATCGGCTTTCGCCTTGTCGATGCCCAAGGCTGGCAAGGCGCCTTTGATGGCCTGTCGCGCGGCATCCTCGAGAGCTTTTTTGGCTTCCTGCTCTAACCGAACCGCCGCATTGTCTTCAAAATTGCTGGTCAGTAATCCCGTCTGCATTGAGACTTTCGGGCTCATCACGCTCCCACCAAGGTTGAACGGAAGGCGCATCGCCTTGTTCTTGTCCAGGAGCAGAGCCGCATATTCGCTTTGTTTGATCAGGGCAGCCTTGTCTGATTCGGAAAGGGTGATCTCCATGTCCCCATCCAGGTTTCCTTCGAGAGAGGTGATGGCATTCAACTTGAATTGCCCGAGGTCGCTCGATGTGTCGGAAGTTATTTTTATTTTTCCGTCATTCACTTCGAACTGACCGCTGCTGGTGGCAACCTTCTTTTCGCCTGCATACTTGTCAGGAATTCTGACGACTTTGATGCTTTCGATTTTCTTTTTGAGGTCATCGATTTTTGGTTTTTTATCTTCGGGAATCCGCTTGCCAATGGGCGAGTCCAAAAATTTCGCGATATTTTTAAAGGCTTTTTCTGCAGTCTTTCCTGATGTCAGTCCCGATACGAATCCCGAAAACGATTCCGCCACCAACGGACGAAGCGCAGCACCGCGCATTTTAACGTCACTGATCGAATAGCTTCCCTTGCCGTTTAAGGTTTTGCTCAAAGTCTGGCGCGTTGTACCGCGTGCCGAAACCGCCATCGCCAGGCTCAGTTTTCCCGATAGGGCTTCTTTTTGTGCCGGCGCGATGACATCGATCGCTTCGCTTGCCGAAGCGCCATCAAGTTTAAACGAACCACGAAATTCAACCGGAGAAGATGCGAGATTCAATTTCCCATCGGCTCTGACGCTGCCGCCAAGGGCCAGCAGGGAAAACTGCTGCAAGGCGATTTCCAGATCCTTCAATCCCGCTTTTACAACAAGGTTTTTGATCGCCAGGCGATCCCAGACGATTTCATTCATAGCGACATCGACATCGATCACATGGGGTTTGATGGTGTCCTTAAGTTCTTCCGACAGGGCGAAGTCTTTTTCCAATCCTGCGGTTCCGCCAGAAGATGCCGTTGCGCCAGAATCTGCAGCCTTCTTTTCAGCCGTCGCTGGACTCGCGGCGGCGGCGCCATCTGCTGGCAGAGTCGGTGGCAAAAATGGTTTAAGCAGCGCGCCCAAGTCGATGTGTTGGCTGCTGAATTTGACTCCCGCCTTGGCTGGTAAAACCGATGTTGCCGTCACGGCCAGATTGAAATCCGAACCCGACAATTTACTTTCAACACCCAAGTCAGCTTGAAGCGCCGAAAGGTCTGCGAGTGGGCCTTCGACCTTTGCTTTTACTTTCAACGATGCTTTTTGCAGCAACTTTGCGTGTTGGGGCAGCATCGCGCCAAGGCTGGAAACATCTGGACTTTCAATGTTCATGTTGAATGCAGTTTTTAGGCTTTTGAAGTCGCTGACCGCCAGTTTTCCAGTGCCGGCGATGTTGAGGATGTCAAAGCCAAGTTCGTCAACATCAAGGCTGCTGGGAGACGCGGCGCCGCGGATGCGCATTGCGATGTTCTGGCCCGGCTTTTTAACCAGGGCGTTCTGGAAGTTAAGTGCCAGATCCTTCAAATCCAGGTTGCCGTTAAAGGCAAGGCGCTTGAAAAGGGCGTCAGGCGACGATTCAATCTTGGCGGTGAGGTTCATTTTGATCGCGCCGCCTACGACGGCTCCTGCCTCTTTGGCCTTCAGGTCGGTGCTGAGGGCGATGTCGATGTCGCGGTCCAGGCCGATGTTACGGATGCTAAAGTCGAGGTCGGACACCTTTGCCAGCGGTTTGCCGTTGGATTTGACGCTGGCCGCGGCACCAGTGATGGTGATGGACTTGATCAATACCCGGTCGCGCAGCGCAGAAATGGTCGCACCAGACAGGGGTGCGGCCGGTGCCTCTGGCGTTGCGGCCTGATTTTCGCCAGGCTTCGGTGTCGCGGCCCCGTCCGAGGGAGCCTTGGCAAGGCTGGCCAGGTTGTTGGTGCCTGCGTTCAAGTGCAATTCAATGGCTGGATTGACGATCCGTAGTTCCCCTTCCATCTTTCCTTTCAACAGAGGCCAGAATTCTGTGGCGAGAAACAGCTCGTCTGTCCTAAAGAGGGGGACCCCTTTGAAGGTTGGATCCGCGTTTCGAATTTCGGCATTCTTGATGGTGATCCCAAGTTTAGGAATTGCGTGAAGGCGGATAGACTTGAAGTCCAAGTCTGCATTCACGACGCTGCCAACAGCGGCTTGGATTTGCGGTTTGAATTTTTCCAGGTCGACCAGGAATGGCAGGGCGATCGCAGTGCCGAGCAAAAGTCCCAGGGTGACAGCAGGAATCAGGATCCATTTTAGTTTTGAAGGTCTCGACGGCATTTTAATTCTCCAAGTCAGGCAGATACACTATGAAACCACAAACTGGCGAATTCGTTGAGGGTCTTCGGAACCGAAAGACACAAAAACTGTTTATTTGTCTGGAAGCGTCATCCTCCCCCGGCAAAGTCCGGGTCGTCAACCCAAGTGGCGACGTGCTCGTCGTCATGGAAGAGTTGTTTGACCTGGAGCCGGTAGAAGTTCCATTGGACAATCTCGCTGAATTTTTCACCGAC
>Ga0214919_10004796_pt1 | contig 19530 bp, 12 predicted proteins | sample LL1503_MetaG_FD_177994 | JGI IMG/M metagenome (GOLD analysis project Ga0214919, IMG submission 177994) | Freshwater microbial communities from Lake Lanier, Atlanta, Georgia, United States - LL-1503 | ecosystem: Environmental > Aquatic > Freshwater > Lake | place: USA: Georgia | collected...
GAAGGACTTAAAGAATCTTACCAATTTTTGGATACAGTTTCTAACCAATGCACTGGCAACTTGACCATCAACAATGACCCAATTTTAACTCACTGCTCAGGATTATCTTCGTTAACCGCAACAGAAATTGAACAGCATGTTGGCGAATATTTTCGAGATAAAATTGACTCTTATTTGCTTGAGAATCATTCCGCAATTTACGAAAGAATTCAAAGCGCGGGAGTTAGAAATTATTTTTACTCAGAAATATTTACAGAAGCAGTCTCGGTAGCCAACGACACTTCGCAACAACTTAGAGCGCCATCTCCGTCAGCAACAACATCCTCTCACTCACAACTGAAAAGCAGATCTGGCAAGGTACCCCAAATTTAACACACTTTCTCCCTTCTTAAATTGATCAAAAAATCGCATTTAAACCTTGTTTTAAATGCGATAATTTAATCAATATAAATTTAAGGAGAAAATTATATGCCAAGAGGAATTCCAAGTTTAAACGAAGCTCAAAAGCAAGAAATAATCAAGCGTGTAACTGATAAGGGCGAGCGCGCAGTTGATTTAGCTAAAGAATATAAAGTTGACCCAAAAATAATTTACAACCTGCTTAAAACTAAGGCCAATCAGCATCAGGCGGTTTTAGAATTAGCAAAACTCAAACGAGAAAATGAGGCTTTAATTTCAATTATCGGGCAGTTAGTTGCTGATAGTAAAATCGGAAAAAAAAAGAAATAAGCGCGAGGTTATCGTGGATTATTTTTTATCTTCTTCATCGGCGCAAGTCACCAAATTTGCTGCTTGCAGCCAGATGGCGGTTTCTCGTAGCTGCCTTTATTACAAACCAAAACTTCCTCAAAAAGATTTGTTTTTAAAACAGCAAATTGAAGCTGTTTTGCTTGAGCATAAATCTTATGGACATCGAAGAATTGCTTTAGCTCTTGGAGTCAATAAGAAGCGCGTTTTGCGAGTTATGAAGCTGTTTAATTTAAAGCCTAAAAAATCAAGAAAAAAACCAAGATTTAAGAAAAATAAATTTCCAAAAAACTCAGCTAAAAACTTGATGATTGATTTAGCAATTAACCAGCCAAATCAGGTATGGGTAAGTGATTTTACTTATTTATCTTATCAAAATAAATTCATGTATTTAGCAACAATTCTTGATGCGTTTACACGGGAAGTTATTGCGTGGAATATTAGCAGCAGGCACAATAAAGAGTTGATCACAGAGGCTTTGCTAAATGCTATCAACAAAAGAGAAAAGCCGCCAAATATTTTTCATTCAGATCAAGGCAGTGAGTATAAAAGCGATGATTTAGCGAAGATCTTACAATCAAGGAATATCAAGGCTTCGATGAGTAAAAAAAGTTCGCCATGGCAAAATAGAAGGCAAGAATCTTTTTATCAAAAATTTAAGTTTGAGCTGGAAGATTTTAATTCTTATCAAAGCCAAGGAGAGTTAATTGAGGCGATTGCTTTGCAGATTTATTATTACAACAACAAGCGCATTCATCTGGCTCTTAAAATGCCACCAGCCGTGTTTTATCAAAGATTTGCAGGGGTGAAATAATTAAAAATTGATCAATTTAATTTTAAGAATTAAAATGTTCAGTGATGATTAGTTTAGAAGGGAGTTTTTGTTGAGAAAATGGGTGCATTGCAATTTGATGAGAATTCCTCTTTAAAAAATACATCGATTTCTATCGATATCATGAAATCTGCCTTTAAGAAATATTGCCCAGATATAAACCCAAAAGTTACAGAGGGGGACTTTATTTGATAATCTCGGGTAAAACTCTTAATTGATAGTCGTTCGTGCCAGGAATCCTCCCTATAATACATCTTATGAGATTTGATCTAAGAACGAATTAAAATTATCCGCTAAAACATAATTTGCTCCTGACTCAAGAGCCTCAAAGTGCCTTTTACCACATTCAATTTTAGCCTTTTCGCTATCTCTTAACATTCCCTCCAGAGTCGATCCCTTACTTTCTACTACGAAGTAAAGCCTCTCCTCACCATCCAACTCAAACAAAACTGCCCAATCTGGATTATAGGAACCAAGAGGAGTATCAATCTTGAACCATCCTGGCAATTTGGCATAAACTTTTACTTGTTCATTTTTCTCAAAATCTTGAGCTAAACTTGATTCAACCTCGGAATCATAAACCACATGATCATAAACAGATCTTTGGCTCTCGATCATGTTTTTATTCAGATATCCAATTAGTTCTTCGCTTTGGAATAATTCCTGAGCGTAAAAATTTTGATCACCAATTTTCTGATATTTAATTCCATCAACTATGAACCGCTGCATCTCCAGTTTTATAATGTTTCTGACTTCGTCGATAAACTTCTGAGGATTATCTTTGAAGCTATTCAAGCGCTCTGACTTTACCAAAATATCAAGTATAGACTGCCTTTTGAGATTAGTTTCGTTTTGAAGATAGCTTAAGATATCAGGAATCTGGTAATCCTTTGCGTCGTAGATAAAAGAATTGGTAGCGGTTTCCTTAGCCTCAACACCACCACGAGAAATTTCTGCACTAGCCTTTGAATAGGTAAACTTGGTTTTACCAACGATTAAATTTCTTTTGATAGATTCTGCACATTGATCGATCAGCCTTTGTGGGTCAAACTCAACTTGATAAGTTGTTTTAAATTTAATTCTTTCCCACAAATCTTTAAAATCCGGACTTTCAAAAACAGCCTTATTTAAACGGATCAACCTCTTGTCGTCGTTATTTTTGATATTTAATCCACCAGTTATTTTTCTCAAAACTGTGAATATTTGATTAAACTGCGGCTCAAACTCTGTTGGAAGATTAACGCTATTTGACTTGATAGCTTTTTTTAGCTCATCAGTAACTTTGCCTCTTTGATCAATATATTTCTGAGTCAATAAATGCTGATAAACACTTTCAGAATTCTTAGTTCCAAAAAATTTATCAGATCCCGATTCATCACTATAAATCATGTTAGCAAAGCTATGCTCTTCCACTATGTTAAAGCGGATTCCCTCTTCTAACTCTATCTCTTTTTGCAAAGCCTCAACAAAAGATTCGTAAGATTCATTTGCTATCACAGTTAGAATGTTCACATCAAAACCATGAACCCTTTCACCATTTTGATTAACACAAATTCTTAAACCTCGCCCGATTTCCTGTCTTTTTTTAATAACAGATTGAGTTTCGTTTAATGTACAAATTTGGAAAACATTTGGATTGTCCCAACCTTCTTTCAATGCAGAGTGTGAGAAGATGAATTTCAGTTTTGAGTCAAAGCTCAAAAGCTTCTCTTTATCCTTCATAATTAGGCTGTAGGTATCTTCATCTGCCTTTGTTGACCCACTAGTATCTTTAGCTCTTCCTTTATCTTGAGAGAAATATCCATCATGAACAACTTCCGGCAAAGATGAAATATCAACCTCTTTAAACAAAGTGTGATATTTTGGCTTCTTAATCGCCTTAGTATATTCTTCTTCAAATATAGTCGCATACTTACCTTTCACAACCAAGCCTTGCTGATCATAGCTGCGATAGTTTGAAACTTTATCAATAAAGAAAAGGCTTAGAACCTTAATTCCCATTGGATTCAGCTTCAGCTCTTTGTCTAAATGCTCTTCAATAGTTTTTCTGATTTGAAGTCGTTTGAACTCACCTTGACTTGCATCGCCAATTGCAGCGTTAAGTCTTATTACCTCTGGCTTGCTGGTGAAATCGATATATTCATTTCCTTCTTCGCAGTAAATATCATTAACAACATAGCCATCGTAAATTGATCTTCCTCCAGAAATTGTTAAAAGATCATCACCCTGCTTCACCCATTTTACATCACGCTTAACTTGGCTTTTCTGCTGAATATCTAATTCGATTTTTGCCTTGTGTCCGTTTTTATTATCAATCGCCAGAAGCTTAATGTAGGCCTTGTTGTGTCCATCTAAAACATCAATTGAAGCAACTTCAATTTGCTTAACTAACTTCTGATCATAAGCGTCAATTGAGTCCAACTTATAAAGCATGGCATGTTTCTCAACATGGGTTGCTGAATAACGAAAAGTGCAAAGTGGATTTAGTGAAGCAATCGCCTCAGAAGATTTTATTGTTGTGTCAACACTTTGAGGTTCATCAATTATAACAATCGGGTTGGTTGATTTAATAAAATCAATCGGCACGCCCTGCATTTTATCATTCCAGCGGTGAATGATATTGGCGGTTTGTTCTTTTGCCTGATCTACAAAACTTTTTTTGAAAGCGTCAATATTTATGACCATAATTTGCAGATAGTCATTCGAGGCAAAACTTCTTACCTGCTCAAGCCTTCCTGAATCATAAACAAAATAATCAAATGGCGAATTATCATAAAGCTCTTTGAAATGACATTCCATCATTTGCAGAGATTTTAGAACACCTTCCTTAATCGCAATACTTGGCACAACAATGATAAACTTGCTAAAGCCATAAAGTTTATTCATCTCAAGAATTGAGCGCAGATAAACATAAGTTTTTCCCGTTCCCGTCTCCATCTCAATGGTAAGATTTCGGCCATTCAATTTATCCGATTGTTTAATACCATTTTTAAGCTGGATATTTCTTACATTTTCTAAAATCTCTTCATCAAGAAGCTTCAAGCGATTGCCATAACCTTTATCGGTTTGATTTGATGTCATAATTTCATCAAGTCCACCCACTGGCTTAATTGATGGCATTGAGAAAACTGTTTTGTTTAGCTCTTGCCCTTCAAAAACCCCGCAAGCTGCTTCCCATGCTCTTTTTTGGTGCGCTTGCGAAGGATCAAATTTAATTTTCATATTTGCTCCCTACAAACTTTTAACATCTTCAATACCAGCGCGCTTCAGAATTTGAAGGGCATTGGTTTTGACAACATCATCTTTGAAGCCGCTATCTTTGAAAACAACGCGGGTAACTTCTGGCTTAAGTTGCTCTTTTAGCTCAACAATTCCGTGCACAACATCAGCAGCAATATCGCTTTCTAAGCAGACAATAAGAGCACCTAAACCAACTGAATAAACGGTTTTTCCAGCAATATTTTTGGCTTCAATTGGCACGGTTAAATCAAGACCATATTTAAGCAGAAGTTCATATAAAATATCTTCTTTGGAACGATCTTGTTTGATGTAATCAACGGCGTTAAATAGATCTTCTTTCAAACTATCAAAACCAGCTTCCCAAGTTTTGATATTTGAGCTATCAAGTTTGAGAACTTTGAAACCTAAATCACCTTTGTAATCAGGATTTTCTTCTTTGATTTTCTTGCCGGCACGGCGAATTCTTTCTTTAGCAATTTCAGCAATGTTTTTATAGCCAGCTTTGAAGGCTTCTGATTTTTCGTCGGTTAATTCAGGAAGTTGCACCGAAATACATTTGCGATTGCCATTATCTTCAGCGTTTAATTGCATTGTGGCATGTGAGGACGTTCCAGAGCCCGCAAAAAAATCTAGGACTAGATCGTTTTCTCTAGAACCTATCTGAATAAGTTTCTCTATTAGTTCGATGGCTTTAGGAAAACTCATAACAGCAGCCCCTAATAACTCTTTGATTACTTTTCTGCCATAATCATTGTTAATTTCTTTCTCTAACCATAAGGATTTTACTAAAGTGGTAGCTATTTTTCCATCTTCATCAACTAGATAATCTTTACGATAAACTCGCCATCCTTCTCCTGTTTTCTCAGCAACCAGTAAATGATTTTCATTAACCGCCTTATCTTTACCCCAAGTCCAGCAGGTTTTTATTCCATCTGGAGTGTCTGGCCATACTTCAATAGTATTAACATCATTTTTTTCGATAGATACTCGGCTCGTAGATTCATCAATATATAAAGGATAATATAGCTTTGGACGGGTCGAAGGATTAAATGCCTGATTCCTGTTCCTTAAACCTGTGAGTCTATATTTGCCAGTTTCATCACTTCTATTGTACTCCTCCACCATTCGACCATCTTTCTCAACACCAAACATTGCCTTTTCATTCATATAATCTTTTACGAAAACCAGAATAACCTCATGGGTTTTAGCTACAAACTTATCTAGGTTCCGACCCCGCGGATTTAACTGCACAGATATATTAGCAACAAAATTCTCTTCTCCAAAAACTTCATCACAAAGCTTCTTTAAATTTGCCTGCTCATTATCATCGATTGAGATAAAAATAACTCCATCATCACGCAATAAATTCCTAGCCAGTTTTAGTCTTGGATACATCATATTCAGCCAGTTGGTGTGATATCTTCCCGTGCTGCTTGAATTAGTACCAAACTTCTTACCTTCAGAATCAATTTGATTGGTCACTTCAAGGTAATGTTTTACTCCGTCCTTAAAATCGTCTTCATAAACAAAATCGTTTCCCGTGTTGTAAGGTGGGTCGATATAAATCATCTTAACTTTGCGGTGATAAGATTTTTGCAAAAGTTTTAAAACTTCTAAATTATCACCCTCAATAAAAAGATTTTTGGTGTTGTCAAAATCAACACTTTCTTCCTTACAAGGTCTTAAAGTTCCAGTTGACGGGGTTTGAGCAAGCCTTGCCGCCCTTCTTTTGCCGTGCCAAGTGAAGTTATAATTTTCCTCAGAATCGTTAACATAGTTGCCCAGCAATTCTTGCAAGCGGTCAAAATCAACTTTGTCTTCACGAAAAACTTCGGGGAAAATTTCTTTTAGTTGTTTGATGTTTTCATCAATGATGTTAAGCGTTTGAGTGTCTTTAATATCTAACTTTTCCATAGTTTTGCTTTTGGTTTATTTATAAAATTTCTTTGAAATTTCGTTGATTGCGCTTTGGCAATTTTTAATTTCTACATTCAATTCTAGCTTTCTGTTAAACTGAGTTTCTTTGGATAAAGAGTTTCTTAAATTTGAAATTCTTTGCTCAATTTCTTGCATTTCTCTTAAAGCGTTAATTCCTACTTCTGACTTTAAAAAATTGCTCACCAAATAAATTCCAGTTTTTTCAGCCAAACTGTGAGCAGCAACTTTGGCAACAGCGTCTTGGTAAAATTTGTAAAAATTCAGTGAAGACAAATTCTTGATTGAAAAATCTTGTAAAAACTTTTGATCAACTTCGCTTATTTTGTCTTTTTCAAAGAAATTAGTTAGCCAATCTTGCTCAATTAATGATTTTGATTTGTCGATTTGGTTAATTCTTTTATTTGCCAAACCAATGGCACATTTATTATTAGAGGCAAAGAGACAAATTAGCGGGTAAGGAATGGCTTTGTTTAAAATATTGTTAAGTTTTTTAGCTTTATTTTCGCTTAACAAATCTATCTGCAAAATTGCAATTTCTGAATAATCAACAACGCCATCTTCATATTTAGGAATGTTGATATTGCTTGGCTTTAGGGCGTAAAGCCAAGTTATTTTTTTAACATCATCGCGAATTATTTTTTTGTCGGAAGCATCCAGATTGGCACTTTCAAGGAAGAATTTTTTAAAAACTGGTTTCTCTAATTTGCAGAAAGTTGGAATTGCTAATGAGCTAATGATTGTTTGAATCATTTGGATTCCTCCTTAGTAATTGCCAAAAAGCTGATTACTTCAAAATCTTCCATTCCTCTAAAATTATCTTGAAGAATTGCAGTGCCACCTCTGCTAAATAGGCTTTCAACTCCCTTTTCTTCTGATTTACCAATTACGCTTGAAATGGCTTTTTCCAGCATGAATTGATAATTACCCATGTCTTTACCGTGATTGGTAATTTTCTCAAAATCTTGAACTGCTGAAATATCAATTTCTTTGTTGTGAGAGCAGAGTTTTTTAAGAATATCCAAACTCTTTTTTCCCTGAATGTGATTGAAAATAACATTGCCATCAGCGGCAACATACACCATGTAATAAGGAGCCAGAGCGTAGTGCTGATCTTTTTGAACTTTGCCACTAACATCTTTTAAACAAAAAATTGCTCCTGATTTAATTTCTTCATCACAACCTCTCACAACAGCATAAAATCCCGAGGAAGATTTTTTAAGAAGAGGAAGATTTTCTTTCATGAATCCCGACAGATCCATTCTAAAATCATTCAGTGTCATATCGGTTATTGAAACGCTGCCATCCATGTCTTCAATATCTACAACCGAGTCTTGAAGCTGCTGCATTTGACGACGGCGATATTCTAAATCGTTCATCTGCTTCTTTTCGTCATACTCAATAACATTTTCTTCGCCTGTTGCGGAAATATCTAAAAGCACCATTCTTCCACTAACTCTGGCTTCAAGATTGATATATTCATCAAGCTCCATGTTTGGCCAAAAGTTTATTAGCTGAATTGCCTTATTTTTTGAGCCCAAACGATCAACTCGACCGAATCTTTGAATGATACGAACTGGATTCCAGTGAATGTCGTAATTAACCAAAGAGTCGCAATCTTGCAGGTTTTGGCCTTCAGAAATGCAGTCTGTAGCAATCAAAATATCTATTTGAGTTGTGGCATCTGGATCAATTTTTTCTCGCTCTTTTGAGATTGGAGAAAAGTGAGTGAGAATATTATTTAGATCTTTATCCAAACCTTTGATTGTACATTGATTGGCTCCAGAGCCTGTGACTAATGCTGAATGCAAATTTAAGTCAGACAAAGCCCAGTTGGATAAATTTTTGTAAAGATAATTTGCCGTGTCAGCGAAGGCGGTAAAGATTATGATTTTGTTATTACCGTCGTTGATTGGATTTTGTGCTTTGCTGATTATGGTTTTTTTAAGCTCTAACAATTTAGCATCTCTTGATTCATCAACTGCTTTTGCTTCATCGAGCAATAATTGCAGGATTTCTTTGTCTTCTTCTAAATCTTGTTTCCAGTGAATTAGATCAATGTCTTGAATTAGAACTTTAACCTTTTTGCCGATTAAAAGTTGTTCAAATTCAGGAGAATCAGTTTCGATTTCTTCAATGCTTAATTCTTCAAATTCAGAATCTTTATGCTCTTCGATTCTCTTAATTAGGCCGCTGATTTGATTTAGAACTTTTTCAACTGTAAGCGAAAATGAGTTAATGGAGCTCTCCATTCTTTTGAGCATGTTAATGCGCATCAGGTGAATAAGGCTTAGTTCTCTATCAACCTGCTTAAATACTGAACCCTCTTTAACTTGCTGGTCGTACTTGCGGCTATATTCTTCTCTCTTATCTAACCTGACATATTTCATTGGGGCATAAGCCGCCAGATTCAGTTTCTTTATTTTGGCGTTTACTTCTTTTAGCGGAGGAAAATTTTCATCAAGGTCTATATCGGACTTGATGTTTCGAGGCTTTAATCTTTCTGGAAATTTTCCAATTTCTGCTGCGTTGTAATACTTCTCAATGTGCTTTCTTGATCTTGCGATGGTAAAAATATCGAGCAGCTTGAAGTAATCAAAGTTCAGACTTTCTAACAGAACTTCTGATTTTCTTTGACCATCTGGAAGCTTTAACCATTGATTAAATTTAGTTTGAGCAACTCTTAAAGTGTTCTCAATACTCTGAATTCCATGATCTGCAAGAGCGCTATCTTGACCTTCAGTAATAAATGCGACCTGATTTTTAAGATCATTCATTCTGCTATTAACCGGAGTTGCAGAAAGCATCAAAACTTTTGTTTTGACTCCCGATTGAATCACCTGCTGCATCAATCTTTTATAACGAGTAATTCCATCAGCTTTATTGCCAGAATTTCTAAAATTGTGGGATTCATCAATTACAACTAAATCGTAATTTCCCCAATTTATTGTAGCTAAATTTATCTCACCCGAGTTGCCCTTTTCTCGGCTTAAATCAGTGTGATTAAGAACATCATAGTTGAATCGATCAGTCGCAAGAAGGTTGCGCTTGTCGTTTATGGTAAAAATTGTCCAATTCTCTCTTAGTTTCTTTGGACATAAAACAAGAACTCTGTCATTTCTTAACTCATAATATTTTATCACCGCCAAGGCCTCAAATGTCTTACCAAGACCAACACTATCTGCAATAATACATCCATTATATCTTTCTAATTTATCTATCGCCCCAAGAGCTCCATCTTTTTGGAATTTATAAAGCTTATTCCAAACTAGAGTATTCTTAAAACCTGTTTTAGATCTGATAATACTGTCTTCATCAATCTCTTCTAGGTAATCTTTAAAGATGTTGAACAGGGTTATAAAATAAACCAAATTGGCTGGCTTATCAGAACCAATAAATTCAAGAGCAGTTAGAACTTCTTGTTTGATATCCCTTACAGCTTGGTGATCTTCCCAAATTTCATTAAACCAATTTAACAATTGTTTGGTCGCTTCTGGGTCAGAAAAACCAGTATTCATCTCATATTTTTCAGACTTCGTTTCTCCAAGTCCCGAAGCAGTAAAATTAGAGCTTCCGTGAATGGCAAAAGATTCGCCGTCGGATTTCTGAAGATGAAATAAATTTTGATTAACTAAATTTTTATTCAGCGCTTTGATTGATATGTTGGAACTAAGCCACTTCTTGCATTCTTTTGCTACCGCCTGCTGATCGAGATGATTTTTTAATCTTAACTCAGAAATGCTGCCGGATAGAAGTGGGATTGATTCATCATCAAATCTTGAAAGCATCATTCTGACTTCTGGGATCTCGCTCAATTCATTTTTAAGGCAAGAAAAACCATAGATTGAGAACAAACCCGAAAGGATTGAAAGCTTTGAATTTGAGGTAATTTTCTTCTTTAACTCGGTGACAACTTTTCCATTATTTTTATTATCAATCAGCATCAGATATCACCCCCACTTTTTTGAGGAATATCAGATTTAGTTTGATTCTCGATCCACTCATCAATTTCTTTCTTACGCAATCTCCACGCGCCCCCAACCTTAAAACCAGGAATCTTCTTATCTAAAACAAGACGATAGGCTGTTTTTTCTGCAATTTTTAGATAATTAGCCAACTCTTTAACCGTTATGATCTCGTCGTTAATACTCACAAATTTGTAAATTAGATATTTTGGAATTGCTCAGGCAAAGCTTGATTTTGCTTTAACAAGAAGCATGTTTTACAATTAAGTGAGAATTTTGAGGAAAATCAGATAAAAAGCAAGAATTTGGAAAATATTGTGCCCTATGGCAAATTTCTGGAAATAGAAAAGTGACTCTGAGAGACTAGTATCAATGGCTTAACTGATATTCTATGATTCTTATTCTTGGTATAAATTTCATCCAAACTTGACAAATCATTATTCATATAAGTATACTAAGTGTCCTTAGGACACTTAGTATACTTTATTGAGTATCAAAACTTAAATATAATTTGGTAACAACGCATGATTTCTTTTGCTGAAGCATTAAAGATGGCAATTTCAGATCTGAAGAAACCAGTCATATCCAAGTTCGAAATTTATTACCTAGCCTTAAGCATAAGTAAAAAGAACGCCTACAACGGACAACTAATAAGAACCCAACGAAAAGCATTCGGTTTTGAAAAAAACTCTAATCTCGTTAGAAGTCTTTCTTCCCTTAATTTCATTTTTCAAGATTCTGACTTCAAGAGTCACTACAGGGTTAATACCGAATCAAACGGTAATTGCGATGAAGTTTGTTGTCTAGTTGATCCATTTTGCTATTTATCCCACTTAAGCGCGATGCAAAAATATGGCTTAACTAACAGGATTCCAGAAATTGTTATTCTAACTACAGCTGAATCAAAGCTGTGGAATCAGATGAAAACAAACCTCGAAGAAAAATATCGGGCAGATTTTCCTAACGAAACTGAATATTTTCATATTAAGAGAGCGGTTTTTCCGGCAACCGTAAGAAAAATGAAGATTAAGGTAGTTGAGAGCAAATTTATCCACCCTTCAATACAAATTAGAGATTCTCACGCAAGAATTTCTGAAATTGGCCACACATTTTTAGATATGTTAACTAATCCAGAACTATGTGGTGGAATGGCTCATGTAATTGATGTTTGGAAAGAAAATGCCAAAACTTACCTAGATGAAATTATTGAAGCGATTGATCAGGGACCAAAAAGCATAATAAAATGCCGCGCTGGCTACATAATTGATGAGGTGCTAAATATTCAGAATGATCGTATTAATAACTGGATGAAATTTGCTCAGAGAGGAGGATCAAGAGTTTTGGATCCAAATTCACCTTATGCGCCAATATTGGGTGAAATTGCATAAACAGGGTAAAACCACCACAGGATTTTGACTGGAAGATTGACTTTATTGACTGTAAGTCACTTTTTCTTTTCCAGAAATGCCTGTTTTTACTAGAGGTCGTAAGCGGGGCGATGTAAGTCAAAAAGTCTCTTTCTATACCAGGCAAGGCTAGAGATAGCTTTTAAGCTTTCTTAAATTTGCAATTCCATTAGCTCCGGTAGCTTAAACTTAATAGAATTCTTCAAAGTCTCCTCAGAGAAGTCATACTCCCCTTGCAAGTTAACGTGCTGCCAAGCAACTACTGAGCCACTTTTGATAGCATTTAATAAATTCTGCTTTTCTTGTTCGGTTTGAGTATCAATCACCTTTTGGGAAAGATAGAGATAATTCCAGCAGATGATTGCATTTTCGATCAGCCTTTTGCAGCCGTCAGCAATCCATTGCTCATCTTTGAGTGATTGCTGAAACTCTTGATTATTTCCATAAAAAACCGCTTTGGCAAATTTGTTTGAACTCTCTAATTTATTGAGCTGTTTTTCAATTGATTGTCTGAGCTCCAGATCATCAATATATCTGAGCAGAAAGAGTGTTTTGATAATTCTGCCGAACTCTTTCAGTGCTCGATAAAGTGGATGCTGTATGGAATATGAGCTAAGCCTTCGAAAAAGCTGAGAAGCTGGAGATTCTTTAAGTTTGATTGTCGTAACTAGGCGCAAAATATCGTCCCATTGCTCTTCAATAATTTTGGTATTGATTTTGCTAGTGGGCAGAATCTTGTAACCGAGATTCTTTATATCAGAAACTGCATCAAAAGAGTATAAATTCTGATCGCGGAAATCCTTAATGCGTGGTGCAAAAGAAATTCCCAGTAAGTGCGTTACAGCAAAAACGATCTCACTATATCCATGAGTATCGGTGGAATGGATATCACTTTGCACGACGTCGTTATGAAGTAACCCATCAATTACATATGCAGCTTCGCGTTCTGATGAATTAATGACCGTTGAATAAAACAGTCTGTGACACTCATCAATAAAGCTGTAAACACTAACTCCTTTGCCTTTCCCAAAATATTTGTATGAATAACCCGCATTTAGAGATTCAACACCAATATTGAATTTTTGCCCGTCACTACTGGTATGCATGACATTTTGATTTCTCTTAAATAGCTTTGGTAGCTGAAGATTTTCAATCATTGCCAATATCTTATCGTTGGCTCGAAGAAGGTTTTCATTGGTAAAATACCAATTAACGACACTCTCCAGCTCACTAAGATTTACATTGCGAGAAATTCTAGATACTTTGTGAATACCAAGATTGCAGCCATAGCCAATAATGCTCGCAAAGAATGCATGATCTGATGGTCTTTCTCGGCTATATTTAACCTGCCAATATTCAAGAGAATCTGTAAATTTACACAACTCACCAATTGTTGAAAGTATTTCAAATAAAGAAACGAAGCTATCCTTTGGAAAAAGATCGATTGAAGTTTCTAATATTTCTTTTTCCTCAGGTGGAGTTTGAACCTTTAATTTGCCACTTTTTTCAATAATTGAGGCATGAAGATTTTCTCCATTTGCCAGCTTTTTGTTTGTCGTTTTGAATTGATCTCTGACAGCTTTTGATAATTCAGATTCTAAATCTGTAAACTCTCTGAATTTCATCAATCCAGCTTTGTTCAATAACTCCTCTCTTCCATGTTGCCATGCGCTCTGTGAAACAAGGTAATTATCAAATGCTTTATACTTGTAGGAATGGCGTAAATTTAGTGCTCCAGATTTGACAGCAGAGGCCACTTTTTCAAAAAGCAGAGTTTTGTAAAGTGAAATGCGCAACTTCTTGTTTTGATCAAAAACTCTAATGCGTTCACTTGTATCAAGAAAATCCATAGGTGGATTAGCCAAGGCACCGTCCTTGCGCTTATAATAATTTATGGCCTCAATTAAATTCTGACTGGAAGTAGCTTCATCAAACTCAAGATGCTTGATAATATCGGAAGCGCGGTTCTGAAGCTTAACAGACTTTGATTCCAGAATGGCGTAATAATCATCGTTTTTTGCAATGTAATTGGACTCTTTGCTTAAAATCCTCAATTCCTCATGAAGAGAGTTGTATTCATGTTTCTGAGCGTTTGGTAAAAATTGTTTGATTGCAAAAATCTTATCTTCACTTGATAGCTGATCATTCTGAATGGTTATTTCAACTTGCTCAAGAATGCTGATATATTTTTCCAGCTTATGAGAAAGGTCGCTAATCATTTGATGTTTAGATTGTCGCTCCTCGTAGAACTTCTCCTTATTCTCGCGAGTACTACTGGCAAGTGTTGAAAGCACTGATTGCATCAAGATCTCAATTAGAATATCATTGAGCTGGTAAAATTGGTGAACAACAAAGGCTAAAAGAAAAAGATGTCTCTTTTCTTCCCTTTGATGCATTTGAAAAATCTTGGATTTGATGACAATTTGAGCGTAATACTGAATTACCTCGGAAGTTAATCCCAATCTCTTAATTACAGGCTGTAGCTGATGAAAAATAATATGAAGAGATTTGAGATCATCGATATTTTCTTTAATTTTAAGTGGCCTTGTGGATTGATGGCTTTTCTTGAGCAAAGTTAATTTATAACGCTTCAACTTCAGATCTTGCTTGTCACCATCAACGTACTCATCTCCCTCAGCTAACAAGTCGTCAAGAATTTCCCGATCATTTGATGCAAGATTTTTCTTCAGCAAAAGAATAAGGCGCCTCTCAAACTCGTTAAGGCTTTGGGTAATAATCTCTGAAATAGCGTGATAAGTTGGTACCTCAATTTTTTTATATCGAAGAAATTCAACCAAAGAAATAAACATCAATCTTGGCTTGGTCTGTTTGGAGCACAGTATTGCCGCCTCTGCAGCTAAAAGCTTTTTTGCATTTTCATCAAATTTACTCCAGCCGAGATTGCTTAAAATAATTTCCTTATGCCTCTTGAGATTAGTATCAGTATAGTTTGAAAGATTAATGCGAGAGCGGAATGATGGTAATTTTACTACGATAAAGTTTATATCCTGTTGATCGAATGATTTGCTCGAGAAAAACTTGTTGGATGCCATAAAATATCCAAGCTGAAGGGTAAACCCAAGTTTATTAATCGGAGTTTTTAACTCTTTTAATATCTCTTTTGCCCATATTGGTGTATAGAAAAATTTCTTACGATCCTCCCCGCTAAATTTTGGAACGGCGTCAAAATCTTGAATATCCTGCTGACTAAAAATTTTAATGTGAGTGCTCATGATGATGAGAAAGGTTAATAAATTAAAAAATCAGCTGTCTTATCAAACGCTCGTTTTATGAGACAGACAAAAGAAAAATCAGCACAGCTGATTTTAGCTGATGCATCTGTATTAAATACTTGTCTTATGATTCTTTGTAGTATTTTCTTAATAATGAGTTCAATAGTGAGACTTTTTAGTTGTTAATGAACTTTTTCGCTCTGAATAAAATTTCTTAAAAATCTTAAACTATCGAAAATGAAATTTGGTTATGCTCGAGTGAGCACCATTGAACAAGAATTAAATCTTCAGCTTGATGCGCTAAAGGCAGCTGGATGTTTGCAGAAAAATATTTTTGTTGATAAGGCTTCGGGATCAAAAACAGAAAGACCGGGATTGCAAAAATGCCTAAGCTCCATGAAAGAAGGCGACACCTTAATTGTGTGGAGGCTTGATAGATTAGGCAGATCAATGCCCCACTTGATATCTTTGATAGAGGGATTGAAGAAAAATAAAATTTCATTCAAATCAATTTGCGATGGAGCAATTGATACCACAACAGCTTCAGGAGAGCTGATCTTTAATATTTTTTCTTCATTAGCTCAGTTTGAAAAAAGACTTATTCAAGAAAGAACTAAAGCTGGATTATCTGCGGCAAGAGCAAGGGGAAAGCTTGGCGGTAGAAGACCGATTACTGCCGATGATCCAAGAATTAAAACAGCTAAAAATATGTATGCCGATAAGACGATTGAGATAAAAGAAATCTGCAAAACATTAAGTATCTCAAGGGCTAGTCTTTATAGGTGGGTGGGAATTAGTTAAATTAGCACTCCACCTAAGAAGGCAATTTACATGAACAAGTTTGTATCATTTTGGTGAATTCACTTGCTGCGATTGTTTAAAAAATTTTAGTTCAAGACAACTTAAGTGGTATTTTATTAAATTCCCCCTAAAGGTTTTAACCAGATTTTCCACTGCTACTCCAAGTGAAAAATAATGATTTTTTTGACATTCTGGGGTAGGTTTATTCATCAATAAATACCTTCAACAAAACCAGCTCTATGAGATCAAAGTTAGCCAAAGTATTTATTGGTATCATTGGCTTATTTTTAATAATTCAAATTTTGCTAATTATGAGAAGTCCGATTCCTTCTGAATTTAAAGATCCAAAAAATGCTACTTTTGCACTTATAGCGGATGACAAAAAATTTTCTGAACTTGGGCATAAACTTGAGGTTAAGCCAAATACTGGAACTGATGGAATTCCAGTATTTTCTTCTGTTGCCGTCACAGAACTTGGCGGGTCAGGATTAAAAACCAGAAATCATCAATCTGAAGGTGTTGGAAGCGACACTTTGTTTAGTGCCGATAGCATGACTAAAATGTTTACTGCGGCTGCAATGCTGAGAATGACCGAGGAAGAAAAATATCAACAATTTTTGCCAAATGGAATTGATACAAAATTATCTACCTTATTACCGCTTCTAAAAAGACATTATTCAGACTCAACTTATATTCAAACAGAGCTAGAATCACAGCCGAATTTTGAAGACATAACTTTACAACATTTAGCTCAACACACTTCAGGACTTGCTCGCGTTGAAAGTGGCACCTTCCACGACTCCAATAGAAAACTTACGCAGGAAGAAATGATTGACGCCACAAAAAAACCAAAAACCGGAGAATTTGGTGAGAGAATTGGCGAATATTTTTATAATGATCTGGGATATGAATTATTGGGAAGAGTCATTCTTGCGATTGATAGCGAACAAAAAGGCCGCACAACTAAATTTGGTGATGTGGTTGATGAGCTTGTGATAAGTAGAGTTAGAGAAAAAGTTGGTGAAGAGCAATCAGAAGATTTGAAATTTTTTACTTCCGATCAAATGGAAGTTGCTGATGGAAAAACTCAAGTTGCTTCAAATCCAGAATTAAAAGTGAAGTTTGGCAAGGATTATCACAGTGGGAAATTTAGAGAAGTTCCTTCGCATTTTTATGATATGGCCTGTGGTGGAAGCTATACTAATCCTGAGTCGATGAGTAAAATTGCATTCCACGTTTTGCATAGCGAACCAGAATTTAGTATTTTCAAGACACCCAAAACTCTTGAGATTTTTAATTCAAGACAAGTGCTAAAACATGAATTAGATGGTAGCCTCAATTCTCAAGGCGAAACTTATGGATTTGGCTATGAGTCATACTCCAATCCCGCCTATCAACATTACAGAAATCATGGCGGCCTTGGCTATGGCTCAAACAGCAATGCTTTTGTTGATACAAAAGAAAATAAAGTAGCGGTTGTAATGGTTGGTTTTGAAAATTTAACCCTTCCTCTTGCTCATGCTTTAATCAAAAAAGAGAGGTCTACAACACCGAGATTATCCCCTGAATTATATCAAAAAAGCTTAGAGCTTTCTAAAAATTATTCTGAAAATCAATTGGTAGAAATGAGACAAGGTCTAGAAAAATCTTATGAAGAATTTAAAGGAAAATTAGATGCTTTTCAAAAGCAAAGAGCTGATGCGCTTGATCTTCAGCATCCTAAAAAACCATCGCCTAGCCCAGAAAAAAGTTATGTAGAAAAGATGGTTGGTATAAGTAGAAGCGGAGCTAATGAAATATAATTTTTAAACATTATAACCCCTTCATGCACAGATAACGGAAAAATCTCAGGAGAAAAATGAATTCTAAAAATAATATTTTACTTGGTCTTGATGCTAACAGCAAAAAACTCTTCGTCGAAGATAATGATTACAGCCACATCATGCTACTTGCTCCACATGGCTCTGGCAAAGGAGTTTGCTTTGTAATTCCAAGCCTTTTGGCTTTTGAAGAATCAGCAATTGTTCACGATATTAAAATGGAAAATTATGAACTCACTAGTGGCTACAGAGCCTCTATCGGTCATAAGATTTTTTTGTGGAACCCGCTTGGTGAAAAAAACAAAACCAATCGATATAATCCACTAGATTTTATCAGCTCTGATCCAACAAAAATTATTGATGATATTCAGAAGCTCGCTCATCTTTTGATTAAAGATCGCAGTGATTACGCAGTTTGTGCTCAGAATTTATTTACCTCGTTAGTTCTTTATCTTGGCGCCAACACTGCCAGAACTAAATCATTTGGTGAAATTGCCAGAATGCTTATCGGTGATTTAACTCAGGAATTATCCGATGCGAATGAGAAATTAAAAAATGATCTTCACCCATTTGCGCGCAGCCAAATTAAGTCTTTTTTGTCGAAAGATAAGCATGAACAAAATTCTATTATTCGGGTTTTAGGCAACTATTTAGCGCCTTGGAATAATCCTTTGATAGACCATGCCACTTCCAAATCAGATTTTGATATTGCTGATTTTAAGAAAAATAAAACCACGCTTTACGTTGGGTTGAATCCTACTGATAGCGATAGATTACAGCCAGTGATGCAATTCTTCTACGATCACGCCTTCGAAAGACTTGCAACAACCGCTTCTGAACTGGGATATAATGATGAAAATGGCGGAGTCTGTTTATTCATGGATGAATTTTATTCGCTCGGAAAACTAGAAATGATGGCAGCGGCAGTATCTTATTTTAGAGGCTACAAAATAAAATTATTTTTGATCGCTGCTGACATTGAAAGTATAGAAAATGTGTACGGAGAAAATGGTACTTCGGCAATAACATCAGATTGTGATACTAAAATTTTCTTTGCCGCCAAAAGTTTCAAAACCGCCAATAACATATCACAACTTTGTCTTAATAAATCTAATAATCTTGAACTGATATCCTGGCAAGAAGCTATGAATCTATCCACGGATTCACAAATTATTCTAAGAAACGGTGAGCAGCCAATTATCTCAAAGAAGGTTTTTTATTACGAAGATGAGGAAGTAAAAAAGAAAATAATGACACCTAAAAACTATCTCTAGCCTTATTTAGTATGGGTAGAGACTTTTTGACTTACATAGCCATCCTTACGCCCTCTAAGAAAAATAGGCATTTCTGGAAATAGAAAAGTGACTTACAATCAATAAAGTCAATGTTTCAGTCAAAATCCCGTGGTGGTTTTACCCTGTTTATGCAATTTCACCCAATATTACGGCAAATACACTCCTTCAGCGCTTTATCCAGTTCTAAGACATTTTAATCTAACGCTCGTAAGATGGGCAGGACGTAAGTACAAAAGGTTGAGAGGCGGAAAAACAA
>Ga0214919_10004798_pt1 | contig 19522 bp, 8 predicted proteins | sample LL1503_MetaG_FD_177994 | JGI IMG/M metagenome (GOLD analysis project Ga0214919, IMG submission 177994) | Freshwater microbial communities from Lake Lanier, Atlanta, Georgia, United States - LL-1503 | ecosystem: Environmental > Aquatic > Freshwater > Lake | place: USA: Georgia | collected 2015-03-15
CTGCGTTAAGGCCTTTGTGCGACCCCCTCTAGGCGAGCCACTCGCCCGAGCAACTCTTTCACAACCTCCACGAGAACGGGGATAATCTTGATATACTCTACGACGAACGGGTCGCCCCCGTGGACTGCTTCTGGTAGAACAGCAGCAACCTCTTGAGCCACCACGCCGATATCTGAACCGCCAGTCAGCCATTCGAAACGGACGCCTCGTATTCCCTCCAGAATCTGAGAAGCCCCTTCAATCGGTCGGATATTCGCCTTTCGCCGAGCATCGGACACGGACCCTGGAGGCTGCCATTGAGCCGTTCCTACGCCATCCATGCATGTGAGATAATATCCCAGACCGGGTGTGGCCGTCCCCGTAAGTGTCAGTGGCCCCGAAATCGTCGTAGTGCCATTCGCTAAAAAAGTCATTGGGTACACGGGAGTCACTCCCCCCACTTGAAACTGTATCGCCGTATCTGTTCCCACAGATGTACTGAAGTAGTTTGTAAGACTTGACATATATCCTATAGAGCTTACTTGGCCAAGGGCGGCCGAACCAGATGTGCCAACTGTAACACTATTGAGCGACAGAGTCGCATTGGAGGCGAAATTCATCGAATCGAGGACTTGTATAGGGCTTTGACTGTATTGACTAATAGTGTTAACGGCCAAGCGCTTTTCATCATAAATCAGCATTTCTTGAAGCTGCGCAACTGTATTGGAAAGACTCGCAACAGGTGACAACCCGCTTGCGGTTGTGATAATATTCTGGAGCTCAACGATATTTAGCAAGAAGTTGCTCGCACCTGATGTCATTCCTACCCTACAGGAAGTTCTTATCCTTTTTATCTGTCCCGCACGGTAGAATGCCCTCGCCGGTTATAGTGAATGGAGATACATCCCTGGTCCTTATTAATACAAAAGACCTCACAGCAGGGCAGACTGCGGTAGTTCTCCTCTCAAGTGTGACCTATCCCGGACGTACAGTAACGATTCGAGATTCGATCGGATATCTTTCTTCGCCCCAGACGATTCTGATTTCCACGCAGCAGGGCGTACAGTTTGCAGATGGAACATCCGAAATACTTATCACACAACCCTATGGATATTTAACTGTCACTACCCGAGATGCGCATTCATGGAATCTAAAGAACTCCTTTGGATTTCCGCAGAATCAGACGATTGCGAATACTCTTTCCCTTACAACAAGTTCTGTGGTAACATCGAATCTCTATTCGGAGTTATATGTCAGCACACCCTACCTGACTACAAACACTCTGAATGTTACATCTAGCGTTGCTGTATATGGCCCCACATTTGTGAGCACTCTTCTTGTAGGCAATCCGCAGACAACCTCCAATCTATTGGTAACGGACCCTGGATATTCCCTATACAGCCAGGGGTCAGTAAAAGTGTTTGGAAATACAGATATAGAGGGTTCGGGGCGATTTACTGGTTCCGTGAGCACTGGTTCGAATCTCTTTGTCCTTGGAAACATTTCTTCCCTGGGAAACTTTGGCGCTCGTGGAGATATTATGACACTCGGCAACTTTATTGCGGCAAATGGCGGTATAATCGCAAATAATCTCGATGTGCGGGGGACTGCGACCGTGGGAGGGCCGGCCACCTTTTCGAACTCTCTCACTATAAACTCGAATCTGTTCGTGCAAAATGCGATTAGCAGCGTCTATTACACTACGAGCACGCTACAGGTCTTCAGCTCGATTTCCTTTCGGGAAAAATACATAACCTATCGTGGGACGGACCTTCTTTTTTCTGATACTGTTACCATTCCAGGTATCAGCACCCTCAATCTGACGGCATCAAACGGTATTCAAACGAGCAATCTCACGGTATATAATACCATTATAGCCGACAAGGTGCCACTCTTTCTTTTGAGTTCTGCTGCGATAACGAATCCGAATGGAAGTTTTACAGTGTCAAGTATTCTTGCAAATACGGCGACATTTTCCAACGCGGTTTCAACAACGCAGCTGCAGACGTCGTCCATCGCAGCTTCCACTATGTTTCTTTCAGGGGATATCAACGCATCCGCAGGTGGCTATATAAATATTAATACTGTTGTGACGAGCACACTGAGCACTGGCGTCTTTTACGCAGACTCCTTTCGTGCGCTACAATTCACAACAAATGCATTAAGCATTGCGCAACTAAATGTCACCAGCAGCTTTGTAGCAGATAATGTGGGTATCTTCCAAGCGCAGAACGTGGCCATAGATAATACAGGAGGTTCCATTTCGACTGGCTCTATATATTTGGCCAATCTTCTCGCGACAAGTACAATAACGAACTCATCGGGCCTATTCGATACAAACTCGGGTATTATGTATATTACAGCATCCAATGTTATTATGGATGCGGCGACAACAAGCTCTATAACGGCGAGCACGATGGCCATCAGTTCTCTCACGGCCACGCAGATTACGATTGGCACAGCTCCTCTAGTTGGTATAAATGGCCCCTCGTTTGTAGCAGACAACACCCTATATCCTAGCACAAACGTTGTTGTGGGGGGCGGGCCAGGCGACTATTTGACGCCCTTCCTCGTTAGTAATGTGCGCCCTCCTGGAATCGGCGTGGGCGACCCTTATACAGTCAATATGTCATTCATGCTAAATATGAATGGGCCCACCATACCTGGGTATTATGCGACCATTCTGGGATTCAATCTATTTCCAAATGGAGAAGCCAACTCTCTTATTTCTGTACGGACGAACAATGATGCGACGAATATCACAACGCTCTATGGACTCTATGGGCCGGATCAAACCTATGTAACTCCTCCTAATACGGGGGGCATTCCCCTTCCTACAGGTCCGAACCCGGCCTCCTTCCTCCACGTGACGGGTACTATGTATGGTGCGAGCGCATTCTCACTCCAGTTTCAGTCACGGTCGAATGATAACTTTTCTGGAATAGATTCGAATGCAAGTATAACGATTAATAATGGGGTGATTCGCTGGCCCTATTTCTTGAATGGAACGACGATACAGAACTCCTTGAATGACATGTCTGTACGAAATATTTACTATTATGGGGGCTTGAACTTTGCCTCAGATCCAACGCTGAAAGAAGAGATTGAAGATGCAGACCTGTCACGCTGCTACGATACCGTCAAGGGCCTTCCTCTAAGGCGCTATAAATTCATTGACACATATTTATCGACGTTCAACGCAGCCGATGCGCATCGTCTTGGTTTCCTCGCCACAGAGTTGGAAGAAGTCTTTCCCAAATCCGTCACCTATACGGAAATACCAGCCCTACATTCCACATTCCGTGTAATAGATTCTCAGCAGATAGATATGGCGCATATCGGCGCAACACAGCATATGATGGGGCGCATAGAATCCCTCTATTCCACGTTGGAGGGCTTACAGGCGCCAAAAAATCTTGCGCACCTGTAGCGATATACGAAAATGAGTCGTATAGTCAATGAAAGCACTTCTATAGTCCAGGTCGATTCATCTGGACTACAGAATGGTCAAGTCAATGTCGTGTATATCTCAACAACGACTATCCCGGGACAAATTGTGACAGTGTTCGATGCGACCGGATTTACGTCATCACCTCAATCCATTCTTTTAAGTACAACCGGTGGCGCACAATTCAGTGATGCGACCTGGAGCACAAGTATTCGACAGCGCTTTGGCTATATCACATTGCACTCAGAATCCAGTGATAAATGGTCCATTGTAAATACTGCTTCCTTTTCGAATCCTACTGCTGCGAACTCCTATCGGAGCTTGGACACGGGCACGGTGAACACCTATCTCACCAATGTCACTGGATTAGTATCAACAAATACCCTCGCAGCGAAGAGTGTTGATACCGCATTGAGCGCTGTAGCGACTGAAAATGCCTATATAAGCAGTCTGTATATTAACTCGGTGTCCAGTTTTCTTGCGTCAACGTCAAGGCCAGGCGATTATCGCGTCACGGTTGCAGGAAATGAATACATCAGCGGCCCCCTTCTTGTGACGGGTTCCGCCTCTTACCGAGGAAGCATATCGACGGGTGGCGATCTCTTCAGCATCGGCAATATTTCCAGTAAACTCGGTACAATCTATGTAGGGGGCGATGTAACCGTTGGAGGGACGATTCGAGGACAGCGTGGAAATACAATGAGCGCTGCAACTGCGACCATATTTACCTCTTCTGGATTTACGGGGCCAGTCACCATTCAAAGTACAGTCACATCTGGAAACTTTGTAAATGCCGCGAGAATAACGACTCCAGTTACCACTGGTACATCAATGAATGTGATGAGTAGTATTATATTTACCACGGCGTCCCAATCCATGCGAAACACGTCCAAAGGTATTGAAGTAATAGGGCTGTCTGCTACAATCCCATCGACCCTTAGCACGTCGTGGATCACTGCGTCGAACTCGATTCAAACATCCAATATCACCCTACAGAGTTTTGGGCCAGCGAGTACCCTACAATATCTTACTCTAGGATCCACAGTTATGGCGAATGCGAATGGAGCTCTTATCACATCAAGCATTCAGGCGGGGACTGCTCTAATAACTCAAGGCATCTATACAAAATCTGTCCAAGATGCGACTACACTTTTAACAGAAGGCGTTCAAATGAATGATTTGAACGCTTCAAGTGACATGTTCATAACGTTTGGGGGCACCACGTATGACGTTTCGGGATACTGGATGATATCGAGTATTGGCGCAAATGGAACGATGAATGCGCCTTTTACAACCCTCAGTACATTAACTATGCTGACGCATACAGGTCAAGCGGCCAAACTTAATACCAATAGTGACGCTGTTACCGAATTTACAACTGGAAACGTGCTCGCCACAGGTTCCGTGTATATAAATGGGCTCAGTAATGCGTCATTTAAGAATGTGTTTATCAATAACTCGCTGGGTTCTATCATGGGTTCTCACACAGAGACGATTCAGGAAATACACTGTAGCAGCCTTATCACGGAACAAATATCTACAGGGGTAGCGATGAGATTCTTGACGCCCGTTACAGCGCAGTTAAAGAATACATTCATAAGCACCGTGACGTCTGGGAGCGCCGCAACAAGTAGTCTGTGGGCCACCCAGATCACTACAGGATTTCCAGAATACTATAGTACGATTAATCCGAGCACACCGTGGCTACTTACATCATCGTTTAATATGAATACTGGCCCCTTTATGAAAACAAATGGCCTTGGTACTTATTTTGATGAAGCGACGTGTGTTGCATCCATGAATGAAACTACCTACTATAGTATTGTAAATCCGGCTGCGCAGACAAAGATGTATTTATCTAGTCCCTATGTCAACCGTATTGCGGGCACAGGAATCCCTGGAACAGTTATAAATGGTCAACCAGCCGTGCGCGCAAATCTTGGAAGTGAGATATCAAAGGTGGCCAGTGATTCCAGCGGAAGTATTTTCGTGGGAACAAAAGATCTGGGCTGGAAGATACAGAAGATTAGTCCGACGGGCTCCATAAGCACTGTCGCAGGAAACTACCGATATTTCTACGGAGATGGTAAAGTACCAGGTAGCGCCGCATTTGGCCCTCGGCTCGCTGTATCCGTGTCACCAACGAGCCAGGTAGTTATTACAGATGTGAGTAATGTGCGTATTCGGGTTCTAACAGCAGATCCGATTGTAGCAACGATTGCGGGAACAGGGGGTTCCTCTTATTCTGGAGATGGAGGGGCCGCATATTTAGCGACTCTTTCAACCCCTACAGCCACGACAACGGATTCTTCTGGAAATATATATGTGGCCGATACACGGAATCAAATCATTCGGCGAATCACGGGCTCTACTATTACTACCTATGCGGGCATACCAGGTGTTGCAGGAAACACTGGCGACGGAGGACTCGCCACAGCCGCAAGTCTTAACTCTCCCTTTGGCCTCGCCACGGATCTTTCCAATAATATCTATTTTACTGATCTGAGTAACTGTGCTATACGTAAGATTACGCCTCAGGGCTCCATATATCTGATTGCGGGCACCTATGCGCCAGGCTTCGGAGGTGACGGTGGCGTAGGAACCGCCGCAACTCTTTCAACACCCCGTGGCATCACTGTAGACGCAAATAATAATATATACTTCTGCGACACGGGCAACTCTCGTGTGCGGCGCATAGATGCTATTACACAAATCATTCAAACCGTTGCTGGAAATGGTGTAAGCGGATACGGGGGCGATGGCGGCCTCGCCGTCAATGCGAGACTTTCAACACCCACCGGAATCGCAGCAGATTCTTTGGGAAATCTCTATGTTGCCGATACAAATAATCAGTGTGTTCGATATCTTAATATGGCTAGTAACACGATTGCGACTGTTGCGGGGCAACCAACGCGACAAGGATACGGGGGCGACTATAGTTTTGCGACATTTGCGCTGCTCAACTCTCCAAGTCATATGGCCGTTGACCCAAACTCTGGCAACTATTATTTCGCAGATGATGGGAACTGTCGGATTCGGTATGTAGACCCATCATCCAAGATTATTAACACTATTGCAGGAAACGGGAGTCCTCTCTTCACAGGAGATGGTGGCCCAGCATCGTCCGCGGTGTTTGGAAGTATTCGATGCCTCACAAGAGATTCTGCGAATAATCTATACATAGTGGATGATACGGCGCATGTAATACGAATGATTAATCTTACGACTGGGATCATCTCTGGAGTCGCAGGGACGGGTGTCGCCGGATTTAGCGGAGAAGGTGACGCAGCCACCCTTGCTCGCCTGAGTAGCCCCCAGGTCGTTGTGACCGATTCAAACGCCAATCTGTATTTCACCGATAGAGATAATCAGCGTGTCAGGAAAATCACTATGGAAACAGGCGCAATATCCACTATTGCTGGAACAGGCGTCGCAGGATATAATGGAGACTCTATTTCATCTATATATGCGAGGTTGAACAACCCTACAGCACTCGCCATTGACTCGGCCAGACAGACACTCTACGTGGGGGACTTAAACAACAATCGGATTCGTGCGATAAATGGATCGAATATTATAACAACGTATGCGGGAAGCGGTGATTACGGGGCTCCTACTACGGGGCTCTCATTTGCGAGTACGATGCTGGCGAGCACGACCTCTATAGCGGTTGGCCTGGACTCTCAAGTCTATTTTACGGAGGTTGTAACAAATGGCCTGTGGAAGCTGAACAGTGCGACTGGTGTCGTCGAGGCGACGACGATGCTGAGTGCTGCTGGTGGATACTTGGGTGATGCGGGCCCTCTGTCAAATGCGTATTTTAGTACACCTATGGGGATCACAACCGATGCGTCGGGCAACTTCTTGATTGCGGACCAAGGAAATAGTCGTGTGCGAGCTACATACACATATGGATATCCACAGACCCCGGTCTATCTTACAATGAACTTCAACTATACGAACTATTTTGCTTCGACTGGGACGACGTCGATTTCATTGAATGGAACGGCTTTGAAAACCTTTTATGGGTCAAATGGATCCAATGATAGTTACCAGATAACAAATGCGAACATCTTTTCCTATCCTCTACAGGGCACAAATCCTGTCTATGGTGACCAGACACCCTATGTCCAAATAACACAGACAGATACATATGGCTATACCAAACTTGATGGAACTCTGTTTGTTCAGGAAGTCCCATCGCAAGGGTTGTTAGAGAACTCTGTAAACTCGAATATGGGTATTATAATGAACTCTGGCATCCTGAGGTTTCCTAAACAAACTAATAGAATCACTATTGATAATCGATTTAATGATGTATCGACGAGAAATGTATTATACACAGGCCAGCTTCTAAGTGCTTCGGACCCGGTTCTAAAAGAGAAAGTGGAATGCGCAAACACGTCATTGTGCTATTCAACGCTGGCTCACATCCCTTTGAAGCGCTACAAATATATTGACCCCTACATCTCCACTTTTAATGTGCATGATATTCATCGGCTGGGCTTTCTGACAACTGATGTGTCACCGATGTTTCCGAAATCTGTACAGCCCCTTGGAAACGGGGAAGAATACGCATGGATGTCTTCTACAATGAGCATTGACACGGCACAAATCAAATTTGCGCATTATGGTGTAACCCAGCATCTCATGGGTCTCGTGTCAACCCTGGAGTCGAAAGTGCGCAGCCTTGTGGCCCAAAGAAACACCATTCTTTGATAGAAGGGGTATGGCCTACAGACCATATAGATCCGATTCAGATGTGAGTTCTGGTTCGGATACAACTATAGAATCTGATGCATCGTTTACAACAGATTCTACAACGAGCGACTATGCTCAGCAAACTGTGCCCGAGACTCTGCCCAACTTTCGAGCACTTGCACAAGGCCTTACTATGACAAATATGGGCGGAGGAAATGCCTATGATGCGTCGGGAAATCGTCAACTACCGGATTCACTTCCTGGATTCAACCTTACTAGTGGCTATCCGACCTTCAAAAACTATGAAATAGAGAAGGACCCTTCTGGAGGAGAGCTCAAGTCAAGCTCGCAGAATGTGGATAGTATTGTTATGTTGGATAGTCGAGACAGAGATAGAACTGTCTTTGTCCAGCCTACAAATGTAACCCTCCGACTACCTCGTGTATATTCCAATATAACGAGCTTCCAGCTGGTTCAGATAAAACTTTTATCGGCCTTTTTCTACTTTCGTACCGATAAAGCTAATACGGATATCAATATTCAAGAACTCAATCGGACAGTATTAGATGTGAATGGAAATCCTCTTCCAGATATCATAAAAACTCTAATACGCGAAGGAACATATGATATAAACTCACTCTTATCGGAACTAAATACTCGTCTGAATGTCACGCCGATTTTCTATGATTTTCCAAACGGGTTCCAGGATTTTGCGCCCCGTTTTGCTGCAACCGGTGACTATAGTATCGGATTCAACTATCCGGGCGATAACTACTATGACTCATTGCTGGATCAGTACATTCCGAATCCGACGACCGCCCTCATTATTTCCAAATACTTTCAAGGCCAATATGCGGGACTCTCGAGTTATACGACTGACCAGATTAAGATTGCCTATTATTATCCGGTCGTAAAAGAGATTCTACTTGATAATGGGTTTTCAACGCCAATGAATCTTGAGCTAATAACATCGATGGAATACCTATTACCAGGAGAAACAGTGCAAAGTCGTTGCGTATATACCTTCCAGGGTATCAATGACCCGGTAGTTCTCGAAGTTATTTCGATTAACTCGGCACTCTTAGATATCTATCGTGTACAACACACCTTTCGGTACGCATTGATTAATAAATATAATGTGACCTATGAAACCCAGTCGAATCGTGTGACGTTCGCGAGTCCCACGCTGAACACGAGCCTCGTGAACCTGATTAACTTTAAACAGGCACAGAGTTTTTCGGAACAACTGAATCTGAATGGTATTAGTCAAACCACCTATAATAACTATAATACGCAAAATACGATTTTGTTGGCGGTACTCAACGACATGTTCTACACCATTCAGCGATGGCTCGCCGTATATTTCGGTATTAACTTTAACACATATAGTCTTGATTATGTCGCAACTCCTACGAATCCCTTGCCTCTTCGTGATGGATATCAGGCAGTAGGGATTAGTTCAAACTACGATTCGAACGTGATTTATCGTAACCTACCGGTGACACAGACGAACCTATTGGCTCCTCTTCAACAGTCTGCGCCTCAGTACTGGAATCGTATGACAAGTCTTCCTGAACCGACGATTCCGTATCCCTATAATCTGGAAACGGGGAATCCTGCGACGACGTCAAACTATCCCTATAGTGTGCTTCTGGGTGAGCAGGATGTATCTCATAAATTCGTAGATGTGAGTGGGCATCTGTATGCGAATCAAATGACTCGCTATGCTGATTTCCTGGTGCCTATTGATGCGGCCAAATATACTGTTCTGCGCTTCAAAAGCCCTGTGAGGCAAACTCTACAGGTAGAAACTCTTCCTCGCCCAACGGAGTACCGTTACCCAGCATACAATGCTATTACATATGATCTGAGCGCACAGAAACTCTTTGATAATAGTTATTGTTTTGTCGAAAATGCGCAAAATAGTAAAATGGATATTAATGCAGGGTTTGGCTCAAACTCCCTCATTGTCGTTCCTGGCTTTTCTACTACACAGGAAACCTCGTTTGGCAACTCTTATGAGAGTTCCTTGGCGCAATGGGGGACCAATGTCCAGAAAATCCAGGTAGGAGATACGCGGCGATTCTTTGAAATAACTGCGCCCTTCCCCCCTGGTTACATATCAACAGCAGCGCCTGCCTATCGTTATCCAATGACGTTCACCCTTGCTGCTTCCACTACACAATTCATTACACCGATGAACATGTATTTGTATCATGATCGAGGCGCATTCATGGCTGATATTTCCGATAATAGGAATGAGAAGTCAATCAACTATTTGACATCTCTCAGCACGACTACAGAGCAATCAACCGTGAGTCTCAACTTTCAAGTGTACGCGAATGAGAAATACTATGTGTTGGCCAGATCAATCGCAACGGCGATTGCGACCCAACCCTTTTACGTTGTCCCATGGTTTCCAAATGGGTCACAGTATACGACATTAACAAGTTCCCTTACTCATTTTGACCCGCTCGCGGATCCCTCCACGCCACAGGCCCTATCCAATACGAACTATGCAGTGAATGCGGATCCCGCCTACATTCGCCTACCGATACAGTCGGCCATTCAGACTTTGAGCATTACAGATGCGCTATTCTCGAATCTGACCTTTTCAACGGCGGCGATAGGATATGATAAGAATGGCGTAAGCACTGATCTCACAGACTATTGTGGTTTCATTGGAGGTCAGCCTCTCAGCAACTCTGTGCCAAATGCAACTCTGCGTGCGGACCCTATTACGGGATATTTCTTCCAAGTGGATTCTGGATATGATCCTGTCGCCCAGCAATATATAACAGCAACAAGTGGAAATAGTATTTTACTGCCGCAGGGTGGGGGCCTGTATGTGCCAGCACCCGTCGCAGCAAGAGAAACTACCCAAGTTCATTGGTATGGCACCACATATCTTGCGAACTCCGAAAATCAGGCACCCATGACATCGAACTTGATAACAAGTTCAAACTATATTTCGCCATTTGGAAATACAACGACAAATGCGCCACTTCAAGGATATACGTATGGGGGATCTAACAACGCCATACAATTCGGCGACGGTGTATTTGGCATGTCCTTTGTGCCTGACCAGGGTGTCTGGGATATTCAGCGAATGATGTTTAAAAGTGTCTATACCACCGGTGATTCGAATACCGATGGGAACCTGGACATTGAATATGTTGGCGTATACTATTCCGCAATCACAACGAATCGGTTTGTGCATGAAATACCATTGACCGACGCAATAGCTGTTCTCAAATTCTCAAAGGCGGTTACATACACATCAACTTCGCAGGATCTCGGATTTGATGCTGCGGGTGGAACATATTATGAATTTGTGCGAGACCCTACCTTTCAAACGGGGTCAAACTCTTACTTATACGGCTACTCCCAGATTCGGCAGCAGGCGAACTTTGATATTAACTCGATGTATTCCTTTTTTCCGTTCAAATCAAACCGACAATTCACAACGTTTGATGGCGTGGTAGGTTCTCCTGTCCCCTATCCATACTATTCGGATGCGTCTGGCGCCACACACTATTTCGATGGTTCGGCGCCTCTTTCAAACGCCGGTATCGTCGTTCCAAGCACAAAGGCGAGTCCTGATACTACACGCGGCCCTCCTACAGGCTATGACCAGACACAGTCAAAATATGAGCAATCTCCACCCATGGGTACAAACCTTTTACAATACATTATCCCATTTCCATTTGCGTTGCTGTCGAACACAATGAAGCCGTGGGATCCTCTTCCATATGCGCCTTCCCTGGTTGTTGGAGATGTGTCTGGCTACATTCTCACGCAGGATTCCTTCTATCGAGTCTTCCAGTATTCTTCGGACACGACGGATCAGTCCTTGAACGAGAAGTATCAATTCACGCTGGACCAGGTCTACGCGCCTACGGAGACTGAACTTAACTTCTTGGGAGTGGCTGCAAATGAGCGTGAATACGCCTTCTTTGCGTATTCGAATGTATCACCGTATAGCGCATTAACAAGTAAAATTATTATTCGCACAATGGACCCCTTTGATGGATCCCTACAGGCCACATATGAAATCGCAAATCTTCCAGGATTTGATCCGACGCAACAAGAGGTGACAAATATCACCTATAACAACTTTGGCGGCTTCACACTCGGCCTCAAAACTCCCTCTACATTTAGCGCCATCTGTAAGCATGCGGCTACGACATCTACGCTAACAGTTGTAACGCCGGTGGACCTCCTAGGATATAACTCGAATCTGAATCGCCTTATAACTCGCCAGACACCCAAGGAACAGTATGGAAGCTTCTATATCTTTCCCTACAGAGATTTTTTGGGGGGCGCTATTACGAGTGGCATGACGGATTATGCGCTTGTAACTCCATCGAATGCGCTGATTCAGACAAATCCTAACTATAAATACAACTCGTACTCTGGAGACCAGGACGCATGGTCTTCGAATCATCCCACGCAAATCCAGATAGTGAATCTCAGCACGACAAGTAATCTGTCGGTTTTTAAAGAGCCGATTATTTCTCGCCAGCCGTTCAAGGACTATATTTATATGCTTTCCGACTATGACCCGACGCATTTCTATCAGGTGACCGGCTTCACGGGATCAAATGAAACAATGTTCACCTCGAATGCGCAAATAACGACTTCTACGTATCAATTCCCTGTGAATACGAGCAACTTGACGCAGGGCGCGAATGGAGCAAAGTGGTCTCTCGTGGGAAATATACTCTATGGAAATCGCAATGACGTGATTGACAGTCCTCGTAAGATTTATCAGGCCTGGCAGCTGTTTTACCCTTTACAGAGAATCGTGTACAAGCAGATTGCAAAGAACTTTACCTTTTTGAATACATATGATGGGCTGAAGTATCCAGAATACCCGCATACGTCTATTCTCGGCTATAACTCGTATTCGACGATGGTGACAGATATTTCTGGACGTTGGGGCCTCGAATCATCTAACAACTTTTCCGTAGCGGATTTTGGATTTCATGGAATCAACTTCAACTCATTCATGTTCACCTTTCCCCTGCAGAAGTCTACTCCGAGTGATCCATATTATTATCTGGCCGTGCGAAACTATTCCCCTACAGAGAAATCGCAGGTGCTTTTGCGCACGAGTCTGACTAATCGATATGATTATGGCTATATTACTATGACTGATTTGAGCGGGGAAGTGCCTCTGCTTGCAACATCATCCAACCAATTTAACCCTGATTATTTCCGATCCCTTTCAAACTTTAACTCGAACTTTGTGATTGACTCGAATGGCAAGGTGTTTGGCGCAAATATTATTCAGGGGTATGCTGGATCCAATATCGCAAATGTAACGGGATTTGGCGATTTTTATGCACGGTTCGTCAGCCTATATAATCAATATAATGCGCAAGTGGAACTTGTTCAGACAATTAACTCGAATGTGAAAAACTATGTGATTAACTTTATTAAGACGGACCTTCAGTATATTCTACCGGCATCTTCACTGAATCGACAGAGATTTACTGACCCACTCACATATACTATTTTATGGAAGTCTTCCTTGCTACAGCAGTATTCAAAGCTGGAAGAAAACTGGGGCATGGGTTGGAACTTGGGATTCGCAAAGGCGGATACGACATATGAAACGGTTCACCGAGGAGATTCTTTTTTCAAGATTTTAGATGATTTTATTAATCTTCAGATGAATCGGGAATTTGATATGAATCGAATGGACACGGGAGCAAAAGAGAACTTGGCTATGACACAAGAGCCTACTGGATTTACGAAGGCCTTTCATGGGAAACTGCTGCTAGCCCCCTTTGGCAGCTTTGCGCAAACTCTGGTAAGTAATCCGATTACCTTCTATCCTCCGTTGGGGCGCATGGATAAACTCACCTTTACCTGGGTTGATGTAACTGGCGCAACCATTAACAATGCTGATTGTGAGTGGAATGCTGTTGTGCAGATCGTAGAAAAGAAGGATATAACAGAAATAACACAGGCGCCGAGGATTGACCCTACTGCGAGAACAAGGAACAAATAGGGCGCTTAACTTTTATATTTGATTGTACAAGGTAGAATGGTGGATACTTCCTTAAACTATCCGCTTGAAAAGGGGTCGCCGGTTATGGAATATCCTCTTACGAATGAGGGCCCTGCTGATTTTTTCCCTCCTGTTTGCCTACAGACGCACTGGGACCCTACAATGATTTTGAAGCGGACTTTGCCTGATGGCTATGTTCCGCAGTCCACTGACCCCCGTCCATGGACACGCATTTGCATGGAGTATACCACGGCTGGAGAGCAAGATGCCGCGCCAGAAGTGAATCCGGCCATTGTTATGCCGATGGGAGGACAGTTTTACCCCGCTTCCAAATACAAGGAGGCGATTGACAATGAGTCGAAGCTTCATTGGCTCGACCGGCCTTTGGGAACTTGCGAAGGCAATCAGTGGCAGCCGAATGAGAGGGGTGATATGTTCAACTCTCGGCTTCTTGTTCCAGAACGAAAAGGAGCAATAGACTCTACGAAGATTGAGGAACTTGCTTATCCCAAGGCGCTTCTCCGGTCGGGTCCGTATGATTGTAGGGCGGAGAATGACGCCTATGCTGTTCTTCAATCTTCTGATTATATGTTCAATAATGCGACAAAGCAGGACCGATACAAGCAGATGAATAAGGGATCGAAGCCGGCCCCGCCCGCAGAGTCGTTGAAGGCGGCACCAGAAAAGCTTCGGCCAGATCTTCTGCTCAATGCTGGGGCTCCAAGGCCTGTGCCCCTGGTCAGCCATACGGTAGTTGTATCTGGAAGTGCTGCGCAGCAACAGAAACCCGTCTACATGACTGGGGCTGATGGCGGGAAGTATAGAACTGTTGATGGAAAGTATGTCTATCAACAGGGAAGTGGGGCGCCTGATACTGGATTTAACTTTATGCCAAGCGATCTCGCATCTGCAATGGCGAAGAATGAGCAAACCCGTGCCGTGACATCAGGGGCTACCTGGAACCCACCCCAACCGGTTACGAATGATGTCCGTTCGTATGAGAGGACCGCCGCGAACCAGCGGGCCGATTTACAAGTTGGGGCGGTCGCACCGGATAACTCGGCGAGGCCTGCGACGTTTCTGCAGTCAATGACGCAGATTCTTACGACACCCTTTTCGGAGAACTCCCCTTGGGCACCTTTTTAGACCTCTGCGAAAAACACCTATGCGTTTGTACCAAGTACCAATGCATGTATGTATAGAATAGCGATGGATGAAGCATTTAATCCCAAAAAACACCTTTTAGATTTACTTGGACCCTCGCCAAGCCATCCTTGGGCGGCCCTGATTCCTCAGGTTCTTGTATGGAGCTTCCGACGCTTTTGTATAGAAAAGCTCACGTTATCCGAAGGGGGATTAGAAGAGAGTCTATGCGACGATTTGCTGGAGCTCGTTCATATGTATTGCGCAAAAGGACTGGAAGTGGTGAGTATGGATTGGTTTACTCCTGAAAATATCGAGGAAGTATCGAGCCCTTTAGAGGAATATATGAGATTCTTTATAGAATTTTGTAAACAGTTAGATACAAGCCTCGAGGAAAACGATGATAAAACACAAGATGTACTCTCTGAATTTCTTGATGAATCTATGGGGGATATTATTGCGAAATGGCTGGGTACTATGCATTCAAATCTCCTAATCTTTCCGATGGATCCTAAAGATGATGATGAATTCACAGAAGCACAGTTTACACGATTAATCAATTCTTTATTAATGTATTCTTACAAAACGCCACCCCATCAGGCAGCCCTAAAGAAGGGATACTTTCAAGAACTTATACCTATGCCTCTACCTGAGTATCCGCCTCTGAAACTACCTCCGCTTCCAGTTCTATATTTACCCCCCCCTGTTCCTCCCTCTCTTCCTCCCCCTTCTTCTTCCTCTTCTTCTTCCTCTTCTTCTTCTTCCCCTCAGAAGTCGTCTTTATTATGGTATGTATTAGCTAAATCAAAGTTTAATGAAGAACTTAAGAAGGCTGCTATGATAGCGGTATCCGCTGAAGAAGTCTCCGAGCTCCCTCCTAAAGAACAACCTGTGAATACTGCTGCGAAGGCTTTAGCACGGAGGAGAACCCTATCTAAATCTGGCCGACGTTCTCAAGCACCTCGTGTAAAAACGAGAAAAACTCATCCTGCGTCTTACTAAGGAGATCGGATATGATAGAGATTTTAGTTCTTATTATGGTGATATTTTGTATTGCGGTTCTTTTTTATAAACAGCGACGACCATCGATGGAAATCCTACAGGCGGAAGAAACGCAGTTGGAGGAGCAGCTCAGCGATTTATTAGAAGAACAGCAGCCGCTGATTGTGCGTGGAATCGTGCCTCCGAAGGGGCTTACAAAGGATGCCTTAGAAAAGATTCCACGCTTGGCGCAGTTTTCAGTGGGAGGTCAGCCCCTTGATGATATTCTTAAAAACCCTATAATGCTTTCTGGCGCAAAAGGGCAGCCTGTGCTTTCTCAAGAGAGGCGCACTACACTTGCAGGTGAACTCGCCCTACAGATATGGGCGGAGCATGCATGGCTTCCCAAATTCAAGCAGACAACGTGGCTCGGCTGGCTGGATGGCTGTGTAAAGACTGAAGTTCTGCTTGGAGGACTCGGTATGATTCGCACTATAGCGTTATACACCTGTATTATGCCCACGGAGGGCGTCTATACGGTAAGTATCCTTTCAAAAGACTCTGAGAGTTTCCTTCCAAAAGAATGGATGTACAAGTATCCCGGTGATTTGTCACCGAATGACACACCACTTGTTGCTGATTTGAAATATATAGATATCATTGTGAGGCCTGGTACAATGATATGTTTTCCACCCCATTATGTGATAAGCATGAAGCCAAATCAGGAAACATTCACTGCGGCCGCCATTGTTGAGTATCATGAGCCAGTAACATTAATAGTAAAATCCTTTTCATAGGGTAAAAATTGGAATGTTAAGTATGTAGTATATAGTATAAGAATGGATACGAATACAGAGTCGCAAAGTGATTCTGGCACAGATTCGGAACAGGAAAGCCTTGATACAGTCGTTTCTGAACTGAAGGAGCAAATGAATACGATAGAAGTAATCTCAAAGGAACTTACGGGGCATGTGACAGACCTCTTTCAACGCACAAAGAAAGAGACAACGGATTGGATGCACGAGCCGCTCAAGCCGATGCCGCATATAGAGGCATGGTGTATCCTTCATGGCCTCCCGCATACACCAACACTGGATGAATTTATCACGGCATGTTTTGCGTCAGCGAAAAGCTTGGATCTCGAGGGTAGAATACTGACATTTAAGAAAGAAGATGCAGAGATTTTATGGGAAGGAAAGCGGCGGATTAGTGTGTTCGAGATACTATCAAGCATTCCGACAATCTTTCACTGAGGAATATTCATCAGTGAAAAATAGGGAACAGAAATAGAATGGCTCATACACGATGTCGTAGAAAAAAAGAGAAGGGTAAAAATAGAAAATCACGTAAGCATAAATTTCCATTTTTACTCGAGAAATCGTATCAAACACAGGCTGGCGGTGCGTCTACACCATTAGATAGTGTATTAGTTAACTTAGCTCCGGTGGGAGATTATAATCTTACAACGCTTGCTGGTGTAGTTTCACCAACACTTAATACCTCCGCAACAACAGCAAACTTAACTCCAAGCTATGACTTATTAGGCATAAAACTACAAGATCAACGGGGGCTTATATTGGATAAGAATGGGAACTTATTTATTACATGTCATTCATGCATCCTTATACTTCGCCCCCCTTCAACTACCACATATACAATGATAGGAACTGTTCCCACTGCCATCTTGCCACCTGTTCATAAAATAGCAGCAGCAGGTACTACTGATGGTTCGTCATTATCTGTATACGCAGGAAAACCTCCAAGTCTTCTTTCTGCGAATGAAACCTCTGTTTTTTATAATCTAAATAGTCTTGCGTATGATCCTATAAGCGATGTACTATATACTTCTGATTCTCAGGTTCATCTAATATTTAAAATAACTAATAATGGGACCGTTAGCACTTTTATAACACTGGCTGCCGCATGGCCAAAAGGTCTTGCTGTAGATAAAAATAGCAATTTGTACGTAGCAGATTGGGGTCATAATTGTATCAATAAATATAATTCATCTGGAACTTTTCTTTTAAAAGTAGGTGATATAACACAGCCAGTAGGAGTTGCTGTACTATCAGATATGTCTGTGTACGCAACAAGTAATTCAAAACACTGCGTATACAAATTAACTCCAGATGCGACACAAGCAACATATGTTAACAGTATATATTCTGGTAAGGATACTACTGCTGGAAATAGTGGTGGAACACTTATTAATGCACTATTCGATAATCCTAGCGGTTTATATGCAGATAAGAATGACAATATATATCTATATGATGCTGGTAATCGTGCTATTAAACTAATTATTACATCAGTTGGCAAAGTTACACAACTATTTGGAGGAAGGGACTCGCAAGACGACGGTCTAGCAACAGTTAGTGGAGGCTTTAGAGGAGGCTGGAATACAACATCGGGCAAGAGCGCACTATTTACTGAGACTTCCGCATGTGGTGTAACAGCTGATGCATATGGCAATGTATATATTTCAGATCTATATAATGGTACAATTCGTCAAAGTACACCTGTACCTATAACACCTTTACCAACGATAACTGTAGATGTATTTAATACATATTGGGGCACCCAGCGTGCATCTTCATCAACGGCATCTTCCGCGACGGCCCAGACTACATCTTCAGCATTAACACTAGTGCCATCTTCTGCTGTAGCACAAAGCGCTTCTTCAGCACGAGAATCTTCCGCGACGGCCCAGACTACATCTTCAGCATTAACACTAGTGCCATCTTCTGCTGTAGCACAAAGCGCTTCTTCCGCGCGAGAATCTTCCGCAACGGCACAGACTACATCTTCGGCATTAACACTAGTGCCATCTTCTGCTGTAGCACAAAGCGCTTCTTCAGCACGAGAATCTTCCGCGACGGCACAGAATATATCTTCCGCGACAGCTCAGACTATATCTTCCGCGTTAGCACAAAGCGCTTCTTCCGCGCGAGAATCTTCCGCGACGGCACAGAATATATCTTCCGCGACAGCTCAGACTATATCTTCCGCGACAGCTCAGACTATATCTTCAGCGTTAGCACAAGTGCCATCTTCTGCTGTAGCACAAAGCGCTTCTTCCGCGACAGCTCAGACTATATCTTCCGCGACAGCTCAGACTATATCTTCAGCGTTAGCACAAGTGCCATCTTCTGCTGTAGCACAAAGCGCTTCTTCCGCGCGAGAATCTTCCGCGACGGCCCAAAGCATTTCTGGTGCGCAGGCCTCTTCTTCGGTGGCGCAACAAGAATCGT
>Ga0214919_10004799_pt1 | contig 19521 bp, 13 predicted proteins | sample LL1503_MetaG_FD_177994 | JGI IMG/M metagenome (GOLD analysis project Ga0214919, IMG submission 177994) | Freshwater microbial communities from Lake Lanier, Atlanta, Georgia, United States - LL-1503 | ecosystem: Environmental > Aquatic > Freshwater > Lake | place: USA: Georgia | collected...
GTGCGCCACTTTTTGCGCCAGGACGTGAAGCCGGTTTTCAGCGGCCACTTGGCCTACCGCGCCATGGCCAAGCAAGCGGATTTGCCGCAGTCACTGCGCAGCGACTGCGTCACCGTGTGGCTGGGCCCGGCCATGCATGCGGTGCAATACCCGGTGCACGGCGGCGCATCGCTCAATCTGGTGGTGATCGTCGAAGGAGCAGCACCCGCTGAACCGCAGGAATGGGAACAAAGCGCCTTGCGCAGCGACTTGTTAGCCCGTCTGTCGCAGGCCTGCGGCACTTTGCAGGACTTGGTAGGCGCGATAGCCCCATGGCGGCTTTGGGCTTTGAATAGTTTGCCGCATCTGCGCGGCCCGCAGGACATGGCTTTTGGCCGCATTGCCTTGCTGGGCGACGCAGCCCACCCCATGCTGCCTTATTTAGCCCAAGGCGCCGGCATGGCGATAGAAGACGCTGCGGTGCTGGCGCGCTGCCTGCACGATGGCCCGGCGGACGATGCCAAAGCTTTACTGCGTTACGCCGCACTGCGCTGGAGGCGCAATGCACGCGTACAGGCCAGAGCGGCGCGTAATGGCGAAATTTTCCATGCCACGGGCGTAACGGCCTGGGGCCGCGATACGGCGATGCGTTGGCTGGGCGCGCGCCTGTTGGATATGCCTTGGCTTTATCGGGGGGTGTGAGCCGCAGGCCTTACAGCTGCGTGCGCAAACTCCAAATTTCGGGAAACAGCACCACATCCAGCATCTTGCGCAAATAGCTGACGCCGCCGGTGCCGCCGGTGCCGCGCTTAAAGCCGATCACGCGCTCTACCGTGGTCACATGGCGAAAGCGCCATAGGCGAAAGGCGTCTTCCAGGTCGGTGAGTTCTTCGCCGAGTTGGTACAAATCCCAGTAGCGCTGCGGGTCGCGATAAACCACTAGCCAGGCCGCTTCCACGCCGCCATCAGCGGCGTAGGGCAGGGACCAATCCCGCTCCAGGTGCGTCGCTGGCACGCTGATGCCCCGGCACGCCAGCAGGCGCAGTGCCTCGTCATACAAAGACGGGCTGCGGTAGGTCGCTTCCACCTGCGCCAGCACATCGGGCCGGTGCGCATGCGGGCGCAGCATGGCGGCGTTTTTATTACCCAAGGAAAATTCAATGCAGCGGTACTGGTAGCTCTGAAAACCGCTGGAGCTATCCAGGTAAGGTCGGATGGCGCTGTATTCCGGTGGCGTCATGGTGGCCAGCACGTCCCAGGCGTGTACCAGCTGCTCCATGATGCGGCTGACGCGGGCCAGCATTTTGAAAGCTGTGCCCAATTCGTCTTGGGCGATATGGGCGATGGCGGCGCGCAACTCGTGCAGCATCAGCTTCATCCACAACTCGCTGGTCTGGTGCTGCACGATAAACAGCATCTCGTTGTGGTCCGGCGAGCGCGGGTGCTGCGCGCCCAAGATGGCGTCCAGCGCCAGGTAGTCGCCATAGCTCATGCTGTGCGCAAAGTCCAGTTGCACATCGGCCTCGCTGTGCACAATGGCGGCGCTGCCTTGCGGTGCGGGCGTCTCAGAATGGAAAGGGCAGGCGCTCATACAAAGCCTTTAGGTAACTGCATTTTTTTGCATAAATTGCGGCGCGCGCCAGGCGCCGGTGTGCAGCACATCGCGTAGATGCGCGACTGCATGCCACACCTCTTCAAAGCCGATGTACAAAGGCGTAAAGCCAAAGCGCATGATGTCCGCCTGGCCTTGGCCGTCACCGGCCCGGAAGTCGCCTATTACGCCGCGCGCAATCAGGGCTTGCACGACGGCATAGGCGGTGGAGCTGTTGGCTTCGCTATCCAGGGTCCAACTGACTTGCGAGCCGCGCTCGGCGTGCGCACGCGGCGTGGCCAGGCCCAGGCCGTAACCTGCGCAGTGCTCCTCGACTAAGGCGATAAACAAATCAGTCAGCGCCAGCGACTTGCGGCGAATCGCATCCATGCCACCTATGGGCTGCGCCGCATCAAACACATCCAGCCCACATGCCAGCAAGGACAGGCTCACGATGGGCTGCGTGCCGCATAAAAACTGGTTAATCCCCGGCGCGCTGCGGTAGTTGCTGTCAAAGGCAAAGGGCGCCGCGTGGCCCCACCAGCCGGACAAGGGCTGCATAAAAGGCAGATCGGTGCGTGCGCTATGGCGCGGATGCACCCACAAAAACGCCGGTGCGCCCGGTCCGCCGTTGAGGTATTTGTAGCCGCAACCTACGGCAAAGTCGGCATCAGCAGCGCGTAAATCCACTGGTACGGCACCCGCACTGTGCGCCAAGTCCCACACCACCAGCGCGCCTGCGGCATGTGCGGCAGCCGTGACGGCCGCCATGTCGTGCATAGCGCCGGTGCGGTAATTCACATGCGTAAGCATCAGCACCGCCACCTGTGGCCCCAGCGCCGGCAGCACGCCATCGGCTTCCACGAGTTGCAGGCTGCAACCATGGCTTTGGCACAGGCCTTGGGCAATGTACAAATCGGTAGGAAAGTTGCTGCGCTCGCTGACAATGACGCGCCGCGCCGGGTCCGCATGCTGCGCTATGCGGATGGCAGTTGCCAGCACCTTGAACAAATTGACCGAGGTGGTGTCCGCCGCCACCACGTCCTCGGCCCCGGCGCCGATCAAGGCGGCTATGCGTGCGCCTAAGCGCTGCGGCAGATCAAACCAACCCGCCGCGTTCCAAGACCGTATCAGCCCCTGGCCCCATTCCTGCTGCACCACTTGTGCAGCCCGGGCTGCTGCGGCCACCGGCAGCACGCCCAGCGAATTGCCGTCCAGGTAAATCGTGTCCGGCGGAATACTGAAATGCGCGCGCAGGGGACGCAAGGGGTCGGCCGCATCTAATTGGCGGCAGTGGTGCAAAGTGGTCATAGAAACGTGGTGCTGGAGCTAGTTTTTAGGCATGCGGTACAGAGCAGTTCGGGTTGTGGTGCATTGCCTGCGAATTTGGGAAGACCTTAGCACCGCCGTAAATGCTGTGGTGTCGCTTTATTACTACACAGCAGCGTCCCGGCGAGCATTCTTTTCAGGGCACTTAGTCACTGGCGCAGGGACGGATCACATCTAGCGAAGTAAATAGGCCGATCCTAGGGTTAACCCTGGTTTTTATTGTCAGGTTTCGGTTAATTTATTCATATAAACTGAATTTGTTAACAAATAACTGGAAATTTGTTAGGGGGTTTTGCGTTGCAAAGTCCCTAAAAAGCAGAGGTGCTTATCCAACCCGCCAATGCGCCAAACACTCTTTTTACGTACTCCTTGGAGCGAAATATGGCAAAAAAATGGATTCTCCCAACGCTAGCGGCGGTGGCGGTTGCAGTGGGTATCGTGGCTTGTGGTGGGGGAGGTGGCGGGGGCGAGGAGAAAAAAGTAGCCGCGACAACACTAGGTGGTTTGGTCGCCGTTGGCGAGGGTTTGCCCTACGCGACCGTGCTATTGATCGATGCAGACGGCAATACTAAACAAGTCACTAGTGACGCAACAGGCGCATATTCCTTTGACGTCACGGGAATGCGCGCACCGTTTGTTGTGAAGGCCGCTGGCGCGATGGGTACCCAAGAGTACAACCTGGTGTCCATGATTGCCACCTCAACGAGCGGCCAAAACAACACCGTTCAAGTCACACCGTTGACCACCGGCATTGCAGCGCTAGTGAACGCTGCCAATAGTTACAGTGCTGATGGACTTGTGCCAGCGACCGTAACGCCCACATCCTTGGCTGCTGCCACCACGCTAATGACGAATGCACTTAGCGGGCCCATATCGGCGGCAAATCTTTCAAGTAGCTTTAATCCAGTGACTGATACCTTTACTGCCAACCGAACCGGAGCTGACCAGGTGCTCGATGTGGTGGATGTACGTATCCAGCCAACCGGCGTCATACTCGCTAACCGGATGGAATTGTTAACCGATAACTCCGATCCGACTACCCGCGTCGTAACAACGGCTGGCAACACTGGTACCTGGCCATCAGGTGTAACACCTGCTGGCCAGGCCCTATTAGATTTACAAAATAAGATTAAGGCCTGCTTTGCGTTACCGAGTACGCAGCGCGCACCCAGTGCGCCAGCCGATACAGGTGGATTTGTAACCGCTGACCTGAACCAAGTGGCGGCTGATTGCAAGAGTTATGTGGTGAACGGCTATATGCACAACACTTACAGTTACGGAGAGCGCTGGGGCCTTGCCTTGTCTTCGCCCGAGTTTTTGAACGCGGACGTCAAAATCAATTTGCGTTACGTGGTTACCCGAACTGGTATGTCGGATAACAAGGCCTATGTGGTGAACATCAATTTCAAAGACACCAACGGAAATTGGTATACCCGCCCCGAAGTATTAGAGCGAACTACCGCCGGATCCAGCGATACCTTTAAGCTGTACGGCAATCGCCGTACTGTAGATTTCAGTGTAGATGCCAACTACACCTATATCAACGATCTAAGCACACCCGCCAATTCGCGTGTGGAAGGGCGTCTGCAAATGAACACTACGCCGCACCGTACCAAGCCTTCCGGTGCGCAAAATTTTGCATTTACCTACGACGCAACGGACCCAACCTTGGCGCAACCAAAAATCATATGCGCATGGGTTACCGGGCCGCTGCTCCAAACTGGTGTAGTGCATGATGTGCTCTCACCGAAGGGCGGCATATTGCTGAAGGTGCCACACCCCGATGCTGTGGCCACGCGCAATTACATGCCTATCCATGCTAAGTATTCACCGGACTTTGACCCGGTGAACAATGCGACAGATCGCAGTTATTTGTGGAGCGATTGCAAAGGTACCGCGGGAACTCCCGCCCGCATTGGTACTACCAGCACCAATAACCAATTTACGTTTACTTCCGCCAAAGCCAATAACGACTCGACTTGGGCGTTTCCTGGATCGGCACAGAAGAACTACGTCATCGACAGCACCAACCTGGGTACATGCGTTACGGGCAACTGCCCACGCCAGTCATATGCCAATATGCGATCCACAGAGGTTACCGCACAAGATAAGCAGGACTATGTCGACACTTTCGGTAACACCTCTATGCCCCGGTACACCATCTACGTTTTCCAGGACGATAGTTACGCCAACACCGACACTGCAGCTTGGGGTAACAGCGTTACTACCTTCTGGAGTTCGGCAAAAATTGAAAACACCCGCATGGTAGGAACAATGGCTTTTGTCAATAAAGACTCTAACGGCGTTTACAACAGTGACATCAAATTTAGAAAACCCGATGCAGCCACCGTTTCCACTTATCTTGGATCCACGCTTGCCACAATTGCTGCTGGTGCTAATGTCAATGTGGGGTGGACAGTTCCCGCCGGTGCCCAAGGCATCGACCGGTTCGGCGGAAAAGGGCAAGCCTATTACGGAACCGGTGCTAATCAGAAGACGATTGTCTCGTCTATCGCGCAAATATCGAAAGGTTCACCTCGATCGGCCAGTGGCGGCGTGTTGACGCTTGCCGACGAGTGGCTTGGCAATGATGCTATTGGAACTACCAAGACTTATGGAGGCGTAGCCTTTGCGGTAACTTCGGTTTACCGCGAAATCTGGGCGCGATCCTATGATCTTGAAAATAGGCAGATTCAGTACGTTTACACCCGCAAGAATTAGGCATCGGAAACTCAGCCGGTGCGCGGGTAATTACCGCAGCAGGCTACTAAAAACTGAAAGCGGCCCTTTGTGGGGCCGCTTTTACCTTTCGGCCATCCGCACCAACCGCCCCGGCCTAGCCCCAGTAACTTCCCCCTCGCGAATCACCGCCTGGCCCGCCACCCAAGTCCCGATAAAGCCCTGTGCCTTTTGCAAAAAGCGTTTGCCACCCGCGGGCAGGTCACGCACCAGTTGGGGCATACCGACGCTCAGGCGCTTGGGGTCTATCAAATTGAAGTCAGCGCGCAAGCCGGGCCGTAGCAGCCCGCGGTCGTACAGGCCGAGGTAGCGGGCGTTGCGGCTCGTCATCATTTCCACCGCTTGCGCCAGCGGCAGCCGGTCTTTGGCGCGGCCCAGCACCCAGTGGCTGAGCATGAAGGTGGAAAAACTGGCGTCGCAAATCGTGCCCACATGCGCGCCGGCATCGCCCAGGCCAAACAGGGCGCGCGGGTGTTGCAGCATGGTGTGCACCGCGTCCAGCGAGCCTTGGTTGTAGTTGAAGATGGGGAAGTAAATCAGCTGCGCGCCATCGCCTTCGCACAGGTAGTCGTACATGGCCTCTAGCGCCGTGGTGCCGCGCTGCTTGGCGCGTACCAAAAAACTTTGCATCACATCGGGCTCGTAGTCCAAGCGCGCATCGAGCGGGAACATGCGCCCGGCGATCAGCTCGATACGCGATAGCAGCACATCCACCAGCGGCGGTATCGGCGTGCCGTCGCCCGCCAGGCGCTCGGATTTTTCAGCCAGGATGCGCGCTTTGCGTGCCGTCTCGCGCAGCGCTTGTGCGCGCTCCGCCAAGGGCAGGGCGGCCACCTCTTTGTAGCCGGGAAAGCCCATAAACGGATGAAAACTCGCGTCCAGCCCATTGATCACGCCAATGCCGCGCGCAGCGGTTTGCAAATACAGCGGCAGGCCTTGCGCCACGGCTGCCTCCACGCGTTGTTGTATTTGCAAATACTGCTCGCCACCCGGGTCGCGTTGCAGCCAGGTCATGGACAAAGGCCGCCCGCTGGCCTGCGCCAGTTGTTCCACTAGCGCAAACTCGGCGTCAAAGCCTTGCGGGCCTTGCATCAGGTCAAAGTCGCTGACCACTTGCACCACGCCGTGGCCCAGTCCTTCAAAGGCTTGGCCCAGCCCGCGCAACTCGGCGCCGCTGGCGATGGATGCCGGGGTGTCGTGGCCCTCGGCGGTGCGGTGGTTGTCGGATCGGCCGGTGGAAAAGCCTGCCGCCCCGGCTTGTAAAGCGCTGCGCAAATGCGCGCGCATGGTGGCTACGTCAGCCTCGGTTGCCGCCTCACGCGCTTCGGCGCGTGCGCCCATCACCAGCATGCGCAGCGGGTCGTGCGGCACCATGGTCAAAAAGTCCAGGCTGTGCGGCATGGCGTCTAGCGCGTCCATGTACTGGCTAAAACTCTCCCAAGCAAAGCGCACGCCCTCGCGCAGTGCCACGCCCGGAATATCTTCCACGCCTTCCATCAGCTTGATCAGTCGGTCTTCGCTGCCCGGGCGCAGCGGCGCAAAGCCGACGCCGCAATTGCCCATCAGCACCGTGGTCACGCCATGGTGGATGCTGGGGCTGAAGGTCTGGTCCCAGGTGGCTTGCCCGTCGTAGTGGGTGTGGATGTCCACAAAGCCCGGCGTCAGCCAAGCGCCCTGGGCGTCTATGGTTTCGTGCGCCGCGCTGCTGATGCGGCCCACTTGCGCAATGCGCCCGTCTTGTATGCCCACATCGGCGACAAAGGGCTCGCCGCCGCTGCCATCGACCACGGTAGCGCCGCGAATCAGCACATCAAGCATGTTCTTCCTTTGCAAGTGTTACGCGGTCCATGCGCCGCCAGAGCAAGGCCAATGACATACCGCTAACGATATGCCAGATGCCCCACAAACTGGCAATGATGACCATGCCCAGATCGGCGTTGAACTGCACCGCAATAATGCCCAGCGCCAGCCCAGCGTTTTGCATGCCGCCTTCGATGGTGACGGCGCGCCGGTCTGCGGTGGAAAGGCCCATCACGCCGCTGGTCAGCCAGCCCATGAGCAAGCCGCTGGCGTTGTGCACCACCACCAAACCCAGCGTAGGCAAAAGCCCCATGGTCAGAAGTTGCCGCTCTTTAATCAGCCCGAGCACGATAAAAGCCAAGAGCGCGATCAGCGAAAAATTGCCCAGTGGTTTGCGAATGCGCGCGCTGAAGTCGGGCAGGCGGCGCGTCAGCGTCAGGCCCAGCGCCAGGGGTAGCGCCAGCAAGGCGAACAGGCTGATCCAAATGTCTGAAGGGTCGATGTTCAGGGTTTGCAGCCACCCGGCGGTGGCCGGGTTGGTGGCCACCATCCAGCTAAAGTTAAATGGCGTGGCGAACAGCGCAATCAGGCTAGCCACTGCCGAGATACTGACCGATAACGCCGTGTTGCCACGCCCAAAATGTGTCACCACATTGCTCAGGCTGCCGCCAGGGCAGGCCGCCACCAAAATCATGGCCGCTTCCACATTGGGCGGCAAGTCCAGCACCAAGGTGGCGGCCCACGTGCCAACAGGCAGCAAAATGAATTGGGGGATAAGGCCGACAACCACCGCTTTGGGGCTGCGCGCTACGCGCAAAAAATCGTCCAGCTGCAATTCCAAAGCCACGGAAAACACCATGGTGGCCAGCACCAGGCTGAGAACAAGTTGTTGGGTCGTCATCGGGCTTTCCTAGGTGGCTGGGTGAAAGGTAGCCGGGCGCCCGTGGGGGTGCGCTCAGCCCAGGCGCTGGCGGTGCAGCGCAATCTCTTGCAAGACCCGCGCAGGCGCGGTGCCGCCAACGGTATTGCGCGCATCTAAAGAGCCTTGCAGGCTGAGGCAGTCAAACACATCGGCCTCTATGGCCGCATGAAAAGCTTGCAGCGTGGCCAGCGGCAGTTCGGATAAATCTTTGCCCGTGGCTTGCGCGCTCTTGACCGCATGGGCTACCACTTCGTGTGCGTCCCTAAAGGCCAGGCCTTTTTTCACCAAATAGTCCGCCAGGTCGGTGGCAGTGGCGTAGCCGCGTGCGGCGGCGCTGCGCATGGCGTCCGGATTGACCGTCAGGCCGCCGGACAACTTGCCGGTCTGCGGGTCCGGCTGGCCGCCCATCAATTCCGCAAAGATGCGCAGCGTGTCCTTGAGCGTGTCCACGGTGTCGAACAGTGGCTCTTTGTCTTCCTGGTTGTCTTTGTTATAGGCCAGCGGCTGGCCTTTCATGAGCGTGAGCAAACCCATCAGGTGGCCGACCACGCGACCGGTTTTGCCGCGCGCCAGTTCGGGTACGTCCGGGTTTTTCTTCTGCGGCATGATGGAGCTGCCAGTGGTAAAGCGGTCGGCCAGGCGGATAAAGCCAAAGTTCTGGCTCATCCACAAGACCAGTTCTTCGCTCAGGCGGCTGATGTGCACCATACAAATACTGGCGGCGGCGGCAAATTCCATCGCAAAGTCACGGTCGCTGACCGCGTCCAGGCTGTTGCGGCAGAGCTGGGGCTGGCCTTGCGCGTTCACCATGCCCAGGCTGCGCGCCACGCGCTCGCGGTCTAGCGGGTAGCTGGTGCCCGCCAGCGCGGCGCTGCCCAGGGGCAGGCGGTTGGTGCGGGCGCGCACTTCGCGCATGCGTTCGGCATCGCGCGCAAACATCTCCACATAGGCCAGCAAATGGTGCGCAAAGCTCACCGGCTGGGCGACTTGCAAATGCGTAAATCCGGGCAAGATGGTTTGTGTGTGTTGCGCCGCTACTTCCAGCAGGGCTTTTTGCAGGGCGACCAACAAGTCGCCTATCAAGTCCAATTCGTCGCGCAGCCACAGACGTACATCGGTGGCCACCTGGTCATTGCGGCTGCGCCCGGTGTGCATGCGCTTGCCGGCATCGCCCACCAACTGCGTGAGCCGCGCCTCGATGTTGAGGTGCACGTCCTCCAGGTCCAGCTTCCACTCAAAGCGGCCGGCCTCGATGTCCGCCACGATCTGCGCCATGCCGCGCTGGATATCGGCTAGGTCTTGCGCGCTGATGATGCCCTGCGCCGCCAGCATGTCCGCATGCGCCAAGCTGCCCCGGATGTCCGCCTGCCAGAGCCGCTTGTCAAAAAACACGCTCGACGTATAGCGCTGGACCAACTCGCTCATCGGTTCAGAAAACAGCGCCGACCAGGCCTGGGCTTTTTTATCGAGTTGGTTTGTCATGCGGGGATTTTATCGGGGGGTTCAGCTGGCTAGGCTCTGAAGATTGTCTTGGCGGCGCAAGGGTCAATATCGCCCACCCGCCTGATTACCGCTTGTACGAGAGAAGGCGGTAATTTAGTTCTAAGTTGAAGACAAAAGGCACACGTCATGATAGAGTTCGTGCATGGTCATGGCTTTCAGGTGGGATCCGCAGAAAAACGCGTTGTTGATGCGTGAACGCGGGCTCAGTTTTGAGCAAATTGTCTTGGCAGTGGAGGGTGGTGATTTATTGCAGGTGATTGCACACCCCAATCCGGCCAGGTATCCAAACCAGAAAATCATGGTCGTCGCCATGGACGGGTATGCGTTTTTGGTGCCTTTTGTGCAAGAGGAAGATGGCTACTTCCTCAAAACCATTATTCCAAGCCGCAAAGCCACGCGGGATTTCATGGGCCCGCAGGAGTAGCACGATGAAACTGGACAAATACGAAAAAGAGGTGTTGGCCGCGTTTGATGCTGGTGCATTGAAACCGGTAGCCACCAAAGACGACTTGGCGCGCATTCGCGCGGCGGCGCGGGCAACGGCCATCAAAGACCAGCGCATCAATATCCGCTTATCGGCGGGCGACTTGCGCGATATCCAGGTCAAGGCCTTGCAAGAAGGCATGCCCTACCAAACGCTGATTGCCAGCGTCTTGCACAAATATGCCACAGGCCGCTTGGCGGAAACTGCGCTTAATCCACCGCCTGCCGCTTAACCGGTATTCCTCAAGCCAGCCGCAATCCCGTTAATCGAGATGTGGATACCGCGCTGCACGCGCTCATCACTTTGGCCGGCGCGGTAGCGGCGTACCAGTTCGACTTGCAGGTGGTGCAGCGGGTCGATGTAGGGGAATCGGTGGTGGATGGAGCGTTGCAGGCTGGGGTTGGCGGCCAGGCGCTGCTTGTGGCCGGTGATCAGGGAGAGGGCGTCCGCGGTGCGATGCCATTCCTGTTCGATAGCGCCAAAAATTTTGCGGCGCAGGCGCGCGTCATCCACTAGTTCGCTGTAGCGTGCCGCCAGCGCCATATCGCTCTTGGCGATCACCATGTCCATATTCGACAGCAGGGTCTGGAAGAAGGGCCACTGGCGCTGCATTTTTTGCAGCAAGTCGGTGCGCTCTTTGGCAAGCGCCGCGCTATGTTCGTTGTCTGCCCCGTGTATAAACCTATGCACCGCCGAGCCAAAGCCAAACCAGCCGGGCAGCGTCAGGCGGCATTGGCCCCAGCTAAAGCCCCAGGGGATGGCGCGCAAGTCTTCAATCGCTTGCGTGGCTTTGCGCGAGGCCGGGCGCGAGCCGATATTGAGTTCGGTAATTTCCCGCAGCGGCGTGGCGCTGAAAAAATAGTCGGTAAAGCCCGGGGTTTCATACACCAAGGCGCGGTAGGCCGCCATGCTGTGGGCGGACAGTTCGTTTGCGGCGGCTAAAAATGCCTTGCTGGCTGGTTTGCTCGCTTGCAAGAGCGTGGCTTCCAGCGTCGCGGCGACCAGGGTTTCGAGGTTGCGCCGGCCGATTTCGGGGTTGGCGTATTTGGAGCCAATAACTTCGCCTTGCTCGGTCAGGCGTATTTGCCCGCGCACCGTGCCCGGCGGCTGCGCCAGGATGGCTTGGTAGCTGGGGCCGCCGCCGCGCCCCACAGTGCCGCCGCGCCCATGGAACATGCGAAGGCGCGTGGGGTGTCCGCTGGCACTTAGTTCGTCAAACACTTGCACCAGCGCGATTTCGGCGCGGTAGAGCTCCCAGTTGCTGGTGAAGATGCCGCCATCTTTGTTGCTGTCCGAGTAGCCCAGCATGATGTCTTGCTCGCCACCGCTGCGCTGCACCAGTGCGGCCACACCGGGCAGTGCGTAAAACGCACGCATGATGGGCGCGGCATTGCGCAAGTCTTCGATGGTTTCAAACAAAGGCACCACGATCAAATCGCACACCGCGTCCAGGTCTAAGGTGCCGCGCAGCAGGCCGGCCTCTTTTTGCAGCAGCAAAACTTCCAGCAAATCGCTCACGCTTTCGGTGTGGCTGATGATGTAGTGGCGGATGGACTCTGTGCCAAAGCGTTCGCGCATGACGCGGGCCATGGCAAAAATCGCTTGCTCGGCTTGGGCATGCGCCGAATAGGCTGCGCCTTGCACTTGCAGCGAACGCGCGTCTTGCAACAGGCCTAGCAGCAGGCTGCGCTTATCGGCTTCAGGCAATGCGCTGTAGTTGGATTGCACCCGCGCCACGCGCAGCAGTTCGGCCACCACTTCCTCGTGCTTGTCCGAGCTTTGGCGCAAATCGACCGTGGCCAGGTGAAAGCCAAATACCTCGACAGCGCGGATCAGCGGGTGCAGGCGCTGCGCGCTCAAAGCACCCGCGTGGTTGCTCAGCAGCGAGGCTTCGATGGTGCGCAAATCCTGTACAAACTCTTGGGGCTGTGCATAAGCGTCTTGCGAGGCCACGGCGTGGAGCGTGGCCTCGGTGCCGGTCAGTTGCTGCAAGGTCGCTGCCAGGCGCGCATAGATGCCTATCAGCGCGCGGCGGTAGGGCTCGTCACGGCGGTGCGGGTTGTGGTCCGGGCTGCGCTCGGCCAAGGCTTGCATGTCCGGGCTGCATTGGGTCAACAGGGCCGAAAGCGACAACTCGCCGCCCAGGTAATGCACCTCGGTGAGGTAATGGCGCAGCGCCACTTCGCTTTGGCGTCGCAGCGCGTAGTCCAGGGTTTGGGCGCTGACATTGGGGTTGCCATCGCGGTCGCCGCCAATCCATTGGCCCATGCGCAAAAACGTGTGCGGTACGCGCTGGCCCAACATGTGTTCCATGCTGGCGTATAGCTTGGGGATTTCACGTAAAAACGTGCTTTCGTAATAACTCAGCGCGTTTTCGATTTCGTCGGCCACGCTGAGTTTGCTGTAGCGCAGCAAGCGGGTTTGCCAAAGCTGCATCACGCGCGCGCGCATCTGGGCTTCGTTGGCGGCCAGTTCGCGCAGGGCCAGGGCATCGGTGTGGCCGTTGGCGTCGGTGCCCAGGCGCTTGATGTCCTCGCGTGCAGCTAGCAACTGGGCGATGGCGCGCTCGGCATCCAAAATACTTTTACGCTGCACTTCAGTCGGGTGCGCGGTGAGCACCGGCGAGATAAAGCTTTGCGCCAGGCTTTGCGCCACGGCTTTGGCGCCGATGCCGCCTTCGCGCAGGCGCGCCAGTGCCACTTCCAAGCTACCTTCTTGTACTTCGCCCGCCCTATCCTGGATAGCGTGGCGGCGAATCTGATGCCGGTCTTCTGCCAGATTGGCCAAGTGGCTGAAGTAGGTGAAGGCGCGGATGACGCTAACCGTCTGCGCGGCGTCCAGGCGTTTGAGTAATTTTTTCAGGGCCTTGTCGGCGCTGTGGTCGGCATCGCGCCGAAAAGCTACTGATAAGCGGCGCACTTGCTCTACCAGCTCGAAGGCCTGCACGCCGTCGTGCTCGCGGATGACGTCGCCCAAAATGCGCCCTAGCAGGCGGATGTCTTCCAGTAGTGGGCGTTCGCTGTTTTTGCGCTGGCTGGCGGTGGTGGCTTTGGCGGGCATGCGGATCGGTCGCTAGTAAGTGGGCATGGACCGAGGCGGGGGTCCATGCGCATGGGCTGCGCCGGGCTGGTAAGGGCTATACAGCGCTACTGGGCATGAAGCATGCCACAGCCCATGCTAGCATCCCCTACGGCGTTTGCCGCAGACATTGTTTACCAATAGGTTACGACTTTGCAACACTTCACTATTGCCACCCGCGAGAGCCGTTTAGCCATGTGGCAGGCCGAACACGTACAAGCGCTTTTGCAAGCCCAAGGGCACCAGGTCAGCCTTTTAGGCATGACGACCAAAGGCGATCAGATTTTGGACCGGTCATTAAGCAAAGTGGGTGGTAAAGGTCTGTTTGTGAAAGAACTCGAAACCGCACTGGAAGAAGGCCGCGCCGATTTGGCAGTGCATTCGCTCAAAGACGTGCCCATGGAATTACCACCCGGCTTTGCGCTGGCCTGCGTGATGGAGCGTGAAGACCCGCGCGATGCATGGGTGTCCAACAAATATGCATCCATTGACGCCTTGCCGCAAGGTGCGGTGGTCGGCACCTCCAGCCTGCGCCGCGTGGCCTTGCTGCGCGCTATTCGCCCGGACCTAAAAATTGAGCCCTTGCGTGGCAACCTGGATACGCGTTTGCGCAAACTGGACGAAGGCCTGTACGACGGCATCATCCTCGCCGCTGCTGGACTCAAGCGTCTGGGGCTGGCCTCGCGCATAGCGCAAGTGTTTGCGCCTTCGTACATGCTGCCCGCCGCCGGGCAGGGCGCGCTGGGTATTGAAATCCCCAGTGGCCGCGACGATGTGGCGCAGGCGCTGTCGCATCTACTGCACATGCCCACGTTTTTGGCGGTGTCGGCCGAGCGCATGGTCAGCCGCTTGATGGGCGGCAGTTGCTCCATGCCGCTAGCCGCACACGCCACCTTTGCAGGCGATACCCTGGAGCTGCATGCCGCTTGGGGCGACCCGGAAGGCGCGCAGCCCTTGGTGCAGGTGAACGGCCAAGCGGCGGTGCACACGCTGGAGCAGGCCGAAGCACTGGGCACGCAAGTGGCGCAGGCGCTGCAGGCCGGCGTGGCGAAAAACGCGCGTCTATGACGCAATCCACCTTGCGCGCCATCGTGACCCGGCCGGGCCAAGAGGCAGATGCCTGGGCGGCACAAATTAAGCGCAACGGCATCGAAGCGGTGGCGCTCCCCATGATTGAGATCGTGGCCGTGCCGGACCGCTCGCAGCTCGCACAGGCTTGGAAAGACTTGGGCGCGTACGACGCCCTGATGTTTGTCAGCAGCAACGCCGCCAGCCATTTTTTTGCAGCGCGGCCTACGGAGATTGCGAGCCCATGGGTATCGGGAAACAAGGCGCCGCGCGCCTGGGTGACCGGGCCCGGTAGCCGTGCGGCTTTGCTGGCACAAGGCGTACCCGCAAAGCACATTGACATGCCCGCGCCCACAGCGCAAAGCCTGGACTCCGAAGCCTTGTGGCTACAGGTGGAAGCGCAAATTGGGGCCGGTACGCGCATCCTGATCGTGCGGGGCGACAAGGCATCAGAGGCCGCCGATGCACCGGCACCCGGCAGCCCCAGCGGTCAAGGGCGCGACTGGCTGGCCGTCCAGTTACAGGGGCGCGGGGCGCATGTCGACTATGTGGTGGCTTACGCGCGCAGACCGCCGCAATGGACCGCGGACCAGCGTGCTATCGCCCTGCAATCGCTACAAGGCCATGATGTCTGGGTGTGGAGCAGCACCGAAGCCTTGGGCAATTTGCTGGCCGCTTTTCCCGGGCAAACCTGGGGCGGGGCCAAAGCAGTAGCCACGCATACACGCATTGCACAAGCAGCGCGGCTCGCCGGTTTTGGCAAGGTGGCGCTTGCTAAGCCGGGTCTGGCCGCCCTGTGCGCGTCGATAGAATCGCTGGCATGAACAGCGCCGCAGACGAAGCACCTCCAACCGAACCGGCCGCGCCTGCACCCCCGCCATTTACCTCCTCGGATAAGCCCGTATGGTGGCTCTACCTGAGTGCATTGATTGCCGTGGTGGCTCTTGGAGCTTGCGTGCTCTTGTGGCAAAAAGTGCAAGCCATGCAAGAAAACCTGGCACGCCAAAGTGCCGATGCTGTCGGTCAAAGCACCGATGCCAAAACCAGCGCCCACCAAGCGCGCGATTTGGCGATGGAGACCGCCGCCAAGCTCGCCGTCACCGATGCCAAACTCACCGAAGTGTCGCTACAGCGCGCACAGGTGGAAGAACTGATTCAAAGCCTCTCGCGCTCGCGCGATGAAAACCTGGTGGTGGACATAGACGCTGCTATTCGCCTGGCGCAGCAGCAAGCGCAGCTGACCGGCAGCATCGAGCCTTTGGTATCGGCGCTGAAAATGGCCGACGTGCGCCTGGGCCGTGCGGCACAACCGCGCTTGGCGCCATTGCAACGCGCCATTGCCCGCGACATAGCGCGCGTGCAAAACACACCGCTGTCGGACACACCGGCGCTGCTGTTGCAACTGGACGAATTGGTCTTGCTCGCCGATGAATTGCCCCTGGCTAATGCCGTTGGCCAAGCGCCACCGCCGGACACCCTAGCGCGCAAACCGCAGGAAGCCGTGGGCGAGTGGTGGTTGCGTGTGCTGGCCGTGCTGCGCGAAGAAGCCAAAAGCCTGGTACGGGTGAGCAAAATCAGCGAGCCCGAGGCTGCGCTTTTATCCCCGGAGCAATCATTTTTTGTACGCGAAAATTTCAAGCTGCGCATCCTCAACGCGCGATTAGGGCTAATGGCGCGCCAGATTGGTCCGGCGCGCGCCGATGTGGCGACGGCTGCCGAAAGCCTGACGCGTTACTTTGCGCCGCAGTCGCGCAAAACCCAAACCGCCGCTGCGCTCTTGCAGCAAGTGCAAACCAAGATGCGCACCTTGGACGTGCCCCGCGTGGACGAGACCCTGGCGGCGCTCTCTACTGCGGCAGCGGGGCGCTGAGGTGGTACGCGCTGTTTTGTGGCTGCTGGCTTTGTTCGGCATTGCCGTTGGCAGCGCTTTGTTTGCCGCTGGCAACCCTGGCACGGTGACTTTGTTCTGGCCGCCCTACCGGGTGGACTTGTCGCTGAATCTAGTGCTGCTGGCTTTGCTGGCGCTGTTTGTGGTGCTGCATTTGGCGCTGGGCACACTAGACGCTTTTGCTGGCATTCCTGGTCAGGCCCGGCGCTGGCGTTTGCAGCAAAAAGAGCGATTGGTGCAAAGCTCCTTGGTGGATGCACTGGCGCATTTGGTGGCGGGCCGTTTTGTGCGCGCCCGCAAAGCGGCGGAATACGCGCTGGCCATGCACACCCGCCCGGATGCCAAAGACGAATCGCAGGGCCGCAGTTTGCGTATCCAGGCTATCTTGCATTTGGTGGCTGCCGAAAGCGCGCATGCGGTGCAAGACCAAAGCCTGCGCGACCAGCATTTTCAGCAGGCTACCGAGTTATTGAACAACCCCGAAGTCAGCGCCACGCAGGAAGGTTTTTTCATGCGCGCGGCGCGCTGGGCGCTGGACGACCATGATGCCCCGGCTGCCGCGCAGTGGTTAGAGCGCCTTCCGCAGGGCGCGGCGCGGCGCACCGTGGCGCTGCGTTTGCGTTTTCGGGTTGCGCGCATGCAGGGCGAAAACGCGGTGGCCTTGGAAACCGTGCGCTTGCTGGTCAAGCACCGCGCCGTGTCGGCCAGCAGCGGTGCCAGCATTTCACAGGCGCTGGCGCTGGAATTGTTGTACGCCGGTCAGGACACCAGCCAGATCGCGACGGCCTGGGATTTCCTGGACGACCAAGAGCGCAACTTGCCCGACGTGGCCTTGGGCATGGCCAAGCATTGGCTGGCCAAGGGCGGCGACGCAGCGCAATCGCGCCAATGGCTGTTGCCGGTGTGGGAGCGCATGGTGCAAGACGCCAAGGCCTTGAGCTCCTTGCAGCGCATGCGCTTGGTACGCGCGCTAGAAACGGGCTTGCTGGCCCAGCACGAAGCGCCCGATGTCAAATGGGTGTCGCGCATCGAGGCCGCCCAGCGTGCCCAGCCGCGCGACCCGCTCTTGCAATACCTGGCCGCCGTGATGTGCGTGCGTTTAAGTTTGTGGGGCAAAGCCCAGCATTTGCTGCGCCAATGCATAGCCACCAGTCCCGACCCTGAAATCAAAAGCGACGCCCAACGCACACTCGCTGCGCTGGCGCAGCGCAACGGCTAATTGCACGCGTGCGCCAGTGCGTTTTTTTGCGCGCCAGGTAATCAGCCGTCTCGGACCGCATACGGCATCGGATTGCGACGCGGGCTGCGGTCTCGCTCTGGTGCGATGGCGTAGTCCGCCTTTTGCAAAGCCGTCCTTCGCAAAAACAAAGGGCACCGAAGTGCCCTTTGTTTTTTGTCGCAGCCAAAGCTGCTTTGCTCCCGCGCTTTAGGCAATAGGCAATTGCATCTGGCTTAAGTCACGCTTAGTCTCTACCAAGACCAGCGGTGCATCGTCCAGCACCACCGGCGCGGGACGCTCGCGCGGGACATGTACCGGGGCGGGCTCTGCTGCAATCGCTGCTTGCACTGCAGCGATTTTTTGCGGATCCGAGTTCACCCATTGCAAGCCAGAGCTTTGCGCTACGGTCACCAGGTTTTCCACTGGCAATACAAAGGCGCTGACGGCTGGCATAGCAGGAGCAACAGGGGCTGTGGCCGCACTGACAACCGGCGCTGCGGCCTGTGGTGTTACCTGGCTTTGCGCTACAGCATGTGGCGCAGCTTGATTTGCCGCGTCGGGATGTACCGCACTCTGAGTAGCCGTGTCGGTTTGCGTCACGCGATGGGGAACCGCGTCGGCTTGCGCCGCCACGGGGGCCACCGCCGCATGGCTGTCTTGTGGCGTTGTCTGCGCGCTCATTGGTGCAGCCGCGGCTTGCGTGAAGTACGAACGTACCGGCGTATCGCCGTCTTCGCTTACGCGCTCGGGCTGACGCATCTCGAAGTTGCTGGGGGTTTGCTCTTCTTGATTCTCCACACCGGCATCGCGGCCACCACGCGGGCCACGCTCGCGGCCATAACGGTCGCGCGAGCGGCGGCCGTTGCTGCCTTGGTTGTCTGCGCCTTCCGCAGGTGCTTGTCCATTGGCTTCGTCTTGGCCTGGTGCCGCAGGAATCGGGTTGCCGGCTTCATCCAAACGCGGGCCGCGGTCATTGCGACGGCCACGACCACCACGGCTGCGTCCGCCTTCACGGCCTTCGCGGACTTCACGCGGTCCGGCGTCATTGCCGTTGGCGTCGGTTTGCGCAGCCGCTTCGCCTCTGCGATCCGCCTGGCGTTCGCCGTTCTCAGAGCGTTCGGTACGCTCGCCGCGCTCACCACGTTCGCTATTGCGTCCGCCGCGTCCGCGTGCGGGGCGTGGGCTCTCGGCGCCGTTGGCATCCACAGTTACGCCCTGGGCGTTGTCGCCAGCGGCCATCGGTTTTCCTTCGGCGTCAAAACGCTCGCGTTGGCTGCCGCGCTCACCGCCGCGTTCGCCAGCACGTGCGCCGCGTCCGCCACGGCTATTGCGTCCTTCTCCACGTCCTTCACCGCGACCTTCACTGCGTCCATCGGCGCGGGCCTCGCCACGTCCATCGGCGCGGGCCTCGCCACGTCCATCGGCGCGGGCCTCGCCACGGCCTTCGCCGCGTCCGCCACGACCCTGACCATCGCGACCACCCTCACGCGGGGGACGGCCATCACGGCGCTCGTCGGCTTTGGGTGCTGCGGGCTTAACGTCTGTCGGCGCTGGCGGTGCCGAAGAGAACAAGCTCTTGACCCAAGAGAAAAAGCCTTGCTGCGCGGGCGGCGCCACGGGTGCGGGTGCCGCCGCTGCGGGACGCGCGGGTGCCGCCGCTTTGGGCGCTGCCTCCGCACGCGGTGCGGCCTGGGGCGCAGGTGCGTCTGGCAGCACGCCTTTGATGACCGGCGTTTGCTTGTTGGTCGGCTCTTGCGAGCGGCGCGTTACCGAGGTCGGGTCCTCGATGGTATCGGCCATTTTGTAGCTCGCTTCGATATGGTCCAGGCGCGGGTCGTCGTGCTTTAAGCGCTCGAGCTTGTAGTTCGGGGTTTCCAGCGTTTTGTTGGGCACCATCAGCACGTTGATGCGCTGCTTGAGT
>Ga0214919_10004800_pt1 | contig 19517 bp, 20 predicted proteins | sample LL1503_MetaG_FD_177994 | JGI IMG/M metagenome (GOLD analysis project Ga0214919, IMG submission 177994) | Freshwater microbial communities from Lake Lanier, Atlanta, Georgia, United States - LL-1503 | ecosystem: Environmental > Aquatic > Freshwater > Lake | place: USA: Georgia | collected...
CACTTAGTTCATACACTTCTATAAATTCATGACATATTCCTGCTCATTCTATGCGCTCGGGCTACGCCCTCGCACTTTCACTTCGGCATACCCGCCGCAGGGAGACATCTCAGATTGTATCTCAGATAGTCATGTACTACACCTACCCCCACCCACTATGGAACGTTTCAGAGTAAAGCGTCTACATAGTATCTGTATATCTCAGATTAGATACCATGATTTCATCTGTTTACTATTGTATTCATTCCCTTTTGAACCAAGTCGACCAAAATAGTAATGACATAGATTCCACATGCTTCAATAATTTCATGACGTATTCCTGCTCATCCCATGCGCTCGGGCTACGCCCTCGCAGGGCAGATATCTCAGATAGTCATATACTACCCTACTACATAGTATCACTATATATCAGATTACACATCTAAGATACCTCCCCAGAGTTTACCTTCTACACTCACTCTCATCACTACATATCGTAGAACTTCTCAGATTCATCACCTCACTATAGTCTAATTACTAGATGAGGGCTATTTAAATAATCATTCTAAGTATAAACATATGTTAATTGATCGTAATTATTGTGTTATATGTAATACATCATTAATACATTTAACAACATTAAAAGATCATATACTATCATTTTCTCCTACATATTTCCCTTCAATACATTCTGATAAATTATCACTACCTATAGGTTTCTGTAATACTTGCTCTTCTATTCAGCATATGAAATTAATACCTCCTAGTATTCTATATAAAGATAGTCATAATGAAACATTCAACACTCCTACATGGAGAGAACATCATATAATGTTTTATATTTTCTTTAAAGATACAATTTTAAATATGAATACATGTATAGAAGTTGGTGGTGCACAGTGTATATTAGCAAAGAATATTATTAAAGACTATCCACTATTAAAATATAGTATATTAGATATAATAGAACAACCTTTGACTGATATTAATGTTGAGATTGGCAATTGTGAAGATTACTCTTTTTTACAAGATGGTATTATCTTAAGTCATGTTTTTGAACATTTACATAATCCAAAAGCATTTTTAAATAATATTAAAAGTTCTCCTGTAAATTATATAATATTATCGGTACCAAATTTAGAATATCTATTAGAACAAGATAACTTAAATTTAATACATATAGAACACACGTTTTATTATAATAAATCACATTTAAACTATTTATTCAACCAAATTTCATTTACATGTATAAAACATCAAGAATTTAATAATCATTCATTATTTTATATTTTTAAACGAGATAGTAACCTTGTAAATACACTACCTATATTTACATTTAATGAAAAATTATTAAACTATTATTCTGATCGCGAGCTAAAGCTTAATTCAATATTATTAAATATAGATACCGATATATGGATTGCTCCAGCAGGACATTATGGTCATACTATATATTCTTTCTTAGTTAATAAAGGGTATTCTCAAAAAATAAAAGGATTTGTTGATAATGACAGATCAAAACAAGCTAAATATTTAAATGGTACTGATATAAAAATTATGCCATATTCAGAATTAATTAATAAATCTAATATAACTATTATTTTGTATGCTGGGGTTTACAGTAGGGAAATATCTCAACAGATATTATCATTGAATCCTACTGTTAAAATTATAACATTGTAATTTATTAAATTATATTCTTACTTAAATATAGTATATTAACTAATAGTATGGTAACCAAACGTCAGATATTTATATTTGGCAATTCACATGTATCAGCTTTTAGCGGAGTAGATAGTATTGTTTCAGATGATTGTCTACATGTATTTGAATCAGAACATTTTATATATAATATTCAAAGATTAGGCCCTTCTTGTGCATATAACTTTTTTTGGAATCCTTCCTATTATCAAAGAGTTATAAAGACTTTAGAATCTAATAATATTAAAAATGAAATTGTGTGTCTATTAATTGGAGAATTAGACTGTAGAGTACACATTGGTCTTAATTCTAAAAAAAAATCTAGACCTTTAGATGAATGTATTGAAGAAGTAATAGATAGATTTAATATATGTTTATTAGATCTAAAAAAACGCGGGTATAAAGTTATGGTAATATCGGTACAGCCAGCATCAAACTATCCACCTAATACCGATCCTAACCAGCCTGTTTATGGAACATATGAATATCGTAATAAATTAACACGTGAGTTTAATACTATATTAGAACGTAAAGCTAAAGTACATGGTTATTTATTTTGCTCTATTTTTGATAAATTAATGATAGATACATATACATCAAATATGGAATATTTTATGGACTATGTACATTTAAAGGGGTCTCTTGTTAGACCATTATTTGATAAAGAACTTTTAAATTGTATTATACCCTCTAAAATAGATTTTACATTTGGTATTATTACAAATAATGGCATATATCTTGAAACTATTATTGAATCTATTAAAAATCAAAATATCCCTAATTATGAAATTATTATTGTAGGAAATTGTAATATACTATCAAATGATAATATAAGAGTCATACCATTCGATGAATCAATTAAACCTAATTGGCTTAATAGAAAGAAAAATATTGTATGTGAAATGGCTAAATATAATAATATTGTTATGTTACATGATTATGTATATTTTATGGATGGTTGGTACAAAGGGTTTTTAGAATTTGGTGAGGATTATCAAGTATGTGTTAATAAAATAATACGTGTAAATGGTGATCGTTATATTGATTATTTCATATCTCCACATGGTCCAGACGGCGGAGCATTTGAACCTTATATACCAACCCGAAGAATGCTTCCATATGATTTTAAGCTCACACCACAATTAAGTAAACTCTGTTATATTTCAGGGGCGTATTTTTGTATTAAAAAAGATTTAGCACTAAAATACCCATTAAATGAAATGTTATCTTGGGGTCAAGAAGAAGATATTGAATTATTTCTTCGTTTAGGTAATAATAATATTATTATTAAATGTAATCAAATGAGTACTGTACAATTACTTAAAGAAAAAGAATATTTTGGAGGGTGGGATAATGAAATTAATAAAGAAGAAGTTGATATATTAAAATCTCTTTCAAAAGATACATGTAATAGTATATTTAATAATTTATCTCATACATTTTTCTCTAGATACGGGAAATTTCTCCTTTAAATTATGATGAGTTTTATTAGATTATATATTATTTTTTTACTAACTAATACTACATATTTAAATAGCATTTAAATATATAGTATTTTATATTTATATAATGAAAACTGTAGTTCACCGATACCTTACACAGGCAAAAACTACTGTACAGCCACCAGGGTTCGCCGATTTTTTACGTGGTACAATCGCTGTATATCAATTCTCTAAACAGTATAATTATACATTGAAAATTGATATTGATTCACATCCTATATTTAAGCTATTAGATATACCTTCAGAGTTCGCAGTAAAAGTAGACCCTTCAGAAGATACATTAGAACTCTTTCCCACAGAAATAAATTATAATGATATGCCTACTATTATTGAAACGATGTTTAGAAAGAACGAAGACTTTACTATTTATACAAATGCGTTTTATAAAAATACTTCTGATATGTCTGATGAATATAATTTTATGAAACTACTATTAACTCCTAGTATAGAATTAGAAAGGCATAGTAATACTGTGAAAAATAATATTGCTATTGATTTTCTAAAGCCCTATACTGTTATTCATGTAAGACTGGGAGATACACCATTATTATATAAAACAGGTGTTCAAGATGATTGTGTAAATAGGATTAGAACTTATATTGAAATAGTAAAAAGACAATATGAACAAATCTTGCTTATATCTGATTCATCTGATTTAAAAAATAAAGTATCTGATTTATGTAGCACTACTACCTCTATCCCTATACATTTGGGTTCACTCGATACGGGTGATATTGACATACGATTATTAGATACACTTAGTGAATTTAGTATTATGTCTAAATCTGAATCAATACATTGTATGAATTATTATGGCGGGCCTGGTTCTGGTTTTAGTCGTATATGTAGTATGATATATTCAATACCCTATTATTGTATTACACTTTAATTTACAAGCTAATATATTTGTTATTTTAAAATAGCTGTTGGTCTAAATACCTCTTACATAGTATGTATAACATATGAGCTTAGACCTTTCTAGTATACCTGCGTTTGCCTCTAGACAACACCTTGGCGAATATAGCACCATTGCCTTCAATATTTCCAATACATATGAGATGCCAGTTCAATTACTCACATCTCATATTACACAGTTTCAGAACGTCTTGGACTTTGCTGCTACGCTCATTCAACGCGAAATTGATATTACTGATACGTTTACTAGGGATTCATTGTTCGCTCAGTATCTCAAAGATATTAATTCTGAACATGCTCTAGAGGTTTCTAGAGCTGAAAAGAAAGCACTTTCTGAACTTTCTCCACTATTACAACAGATTTCTCAGATTCAACGGGAGAACTCTGAAGCTGTCGATACTCTCAAACACGAGTACGAACAGCAAATCAAAGCACTTCAGAAAACAAACAAGACACTTGAATCTGATTCTTCTACCTTACGTTCAGAACTAGAGGTATCACAGCAGAAAGAAGTAAGAGCTCTACTCAAACGGGTAGCAGATCTGGAATCTGATCTACAACGGGCTTCACGAGGTGAGTCTGCCATTCGAGAACAGTGTAAGGGAGAGTCTGATAGACTTATCAAAGCGATTGACGATAAGAATAAAGAGATTCTGAAAGTAAAAGAGGAATCCCTTACGCAGAGAGAACAAAAATTGGCAGAAAGGGAATCTGATCTACAAGTAAAAATAAAACGACAATCGTCATCTGTACTCCGAGGCCAAGATGGAGAACATTTTTTTGCTAAACTCGCCAAAGATAAAATGGACTGGAATCTGATAAAAGCACCAACCCATTCGTGCGATTATTCTTCTGTAATATTGGGAGCCCCGGTTCTGTTTGAGGTTAAGAATTACTCAAAGCCAGTACCTGACAAGGAGGTCACAAAGTTTATAGCAGATATGAAAATGCACCCTGAGGCACTTGTTGGCATCTTTGTTTCATTGAATACTGGAATCACTGGGAAAGTCGCAGATGTACCAATCACAATGGATTGGATTCATGGTTCACAGACAATTATGTACATCCAATCGTGTGCTGAACTTGATATTGATCACACGCTTTCCCTTATTGAACAAGTTGTACGTGTGTCAGGGATGATTGGCAGGGCACTCACATCTCAAGAACAGGAGTCCCAAGAACCTGTTTTTCAGCAGAGAATTGAAGATACCAAAGTCTATGTTGAGCGGTCTATCGCCAATATAACAAAACTTATAACAAAGATTGGTGTTGACAAGAAGAATCTGACAACACTTATCGAGGCGTCGTCTAGAGAGCATGTATCACAGTTAAGGCATCTGATGACTGACATTACAACAGTCAGTCAGACATTGCTTGGAATCCCTATTGAAACTGTATCAGAAGATACAACAGAATCGGAATCGAAGGGCAAGAAAAAGGCATCCCCTAAAAAGAAGGGACTATAGCTTTATTTATCCCGGTATATAGTAAGATGAAAGTACCAGTATATCATTTTGTAGATAAGAATATTGGAGATGGTATGAATCCACTCGTATTTAATTCACTGTGTAAGGGATTTAGTTTCAAACATTTACCTACAATGCCTCCCCATAGTGATACTCCTTGTATACTTGGCATTGGTTCAATTCTCAGTTGGAATAAAGATGTTGATGCGTCTAATCAGATTGTTTGCGGAAGTGGATTCATACATTCGAATAAAATTCCAGAGAGACCTTTGAAAATTATTTCTGTAAGAGGGCCCATGACACGAGGTAAGTTTATCAAAGCCGGCATTGAATGTCCTCAAATCTATGGAGACCTCGCACTCCTTACCCGGTATGTAATAAAAGCACCGGATTTAAAGAAAAAATACTCCGTTGGCGTAATTCCACACTATGTTGATAAAGAACACCCCTTTGTTATTCAAGCCAAGTCTATACCAAACTGGACGGTCATTGATATAAACCAAGCCTATACTCCCAGTAATTTTATTAAAGAACTCCACGAATGTGAGTATATCTTATCTAGCACTCTACATGGTATTATATTATCAGATAGTTATGGTATACCAGCGTATCACGTACAGTTATCTGATAAAGTTATAGGGGGAGACTGGAAGTTTAGAGACTATTTTTTATCTGTAAAACGTAAATATAAACCGATTGATATTTCTGAACTTGGTGCTATTGAAAAACAAATTATACCATACAAGGTAAAGTTTGATTTTGATGGATACCATGACTATATTAAACATGAATTGAAAATGGTAGTTAGTGTCTAGATAGAATCATACCGCGTTTCTTAGAAATTTTACTTTTTATTCCCATCATCTGAGCTGTTGCTGCCACCTGTGTGTCAGGGCATCCAGCCTTTTCTCGTGCCACCCAGGCATAGGTGTTACCCTCATCCTCAATCCACTTCTTAAGGTTTTCCTTTGTAAGGACTTGTAAGAGTTGGATTCCTGCTGCTTCATTTTCCTTGCGCTTTGCCTCCTCACCTGCCCGCTGGAACTCTCGCATTTCCTTGGGATCCCTGAAACCCTTTTCTGACTTCTCAGCTAGAGTAACAATAACATCTTTTACCTCTACAGTACCTTCTTGACTTACTGATAAATCGACGATTTCATTTTGCACTACTGGTGTTGACTTTAGAGACTTCTTTTTTGGTGCTTTCTTTACAGGTTCGGGCTTGGGCTCTGGTATGGGTTCAGGCTTGGACATAGGTGCCTTTTCAAACATAATACTCATGAATTCATATTCTTGACGCATAATCTCTACAAGCCGCGTATGAACTCCCTTGAATCCGTATTTTCCAGCGAGGGCATATATATCAGCATCCATTTGTATAGAATAGCTAAGTCTGCTTTAGATTAGTGAGACTGATATTTTGCCTATATTACATTTAAACCTTTACGCGGATAGCCCATACTGGATACAAATCATCAGTATTGTCTGTTGTGTGTATCCATTTGGATGGCATACATAGTATGCCTCGTGGTTGACGTTGGAAAAATGCTCCTAACCAACTCAACGAGGAATTCGCACAAATTCCCCCACAACAATTGGACATTTCTACAAGTGTATCATAAGCGGATACCTTATCAGATATTGTATAGTGTATGGGCAAGCTCTGTAAGATTTTGTTGGCGTAGGGTTTATCATTTGTACATACTAAGAAGCGCGCGTTAGGAGACTGTTCTAATATATGGGCAATACACCGTTTGTAATAGGATTCTAAGGGAATATAATGATTAGCATTTTCTTTTTGCAAATAATCTCCTCCGCGAATATGAAGAAAGTAGACATTCGGATAATATGAGGTTCGTACCGACGGAAGCCTAGATGGGAAATTTTTTTCGCTTTGAAAGACTCCACGAAGGAGAACATTTCCCTGTATATATGGCGGGTTCACATATTCAAATTGTTTTTCTGTATAGTCCAGAACCGTTATATTCTCCAACGTCTCAATAATCGGGATATTTGGGAACAATCTCTGAATAGAATAGTATAGATCATCTGGTTCATGTGAATTTTTATCTATATAATTCTTACAAAGTACGAATTGTTTCTTGTGGTTTTCAGCATATTGTAAGCCAGCCAAAATTTGGAAAATGCGATTGGCAAATCCCCCCTTTACATGTGCTGTTACATACGTCTTTGAGGAACGTCCATTACTATACAATAGGACTACGACCAAACATACAAGAGAAACAAATAGAACAACAACCACTTGTTCGATACGTTTCATCCTTACAGGTACATTCGTTTTTTCAAAGCGTTTATTTTGTTAGTAAGTGTCTCCCATATGGGAAGATTTGCCGTAAGGCAATCTGTTGTATGGGATCCATACGCTCGTATAACGTATATAGCCACTCTGCGATTTCATTACGCTTTTTCAAACATGCGTGGAGATAGACTCTATGGAAAAAATATGGCCAATCGTACTCTAACTCTAGTAAAGATAGGCCAAATTCTTTGAATTTTTCAATTTCGTTTGTATTTATATATTCTTTGCAGCGGTCAATTGCGTCGTTCATACTTAGGCTTACCATTGCGTCTCTTTTTATGCCGGATTGCTGTATGTTTATAGATGAAGATATAAACTGTCTTGGATCACTGCTTCCCGTATCAGGAGTTCATGAGCATCCCTGAACTTCTCCAACAAGTCAATATGCTCACAATACTCTGCCATGGATCGCCACTCGTCCAGCATATTCTGAAGTTTAAGGATAGTACGGATTAGATTACCCTCGTAGACGTCGTATTCTGCGCAAATCTCAGCAACAGACCCACCCTCAATCCACCTACAGACCGGTCCAATCCAGAACGTCCCCAACTTCCATTCGCTCGCCTTTGCGCCAGCCCTCTTTTCAGCCGTACGCAGATCATTCCAGAGTTCATTCAAGTCGTACAGGGCATTTCTCACATCAGGTGATACTTGGAGTTCATCAAGCGATGGCTCATCCTTCTTTCCCTCGACAATACAGGACGCTAGGATTGCCAAGATATCGCGTGGCTCAAGACTACGATTCATATCGTTCATGTAGAACTGCGAAATCAATAGGCAATCAGCCTCATTCAGCTCTGTAGCCAAGATTCCCTTCGCAGTCAACGATGCTTGGGTATGGTGTACTGAGCCATCCGCCATGGGAGTCAAGAATCCCAAGGACTCCAACGTACGAATTCGCGCTTCCACATCGCATGAGACATCCAGTGCTGTCCTCAAGTCAATATCAAGAATCTTCATCTTCGCACCAATCTCCTGTAATTCAATGAGTCTCTTTTCTGTTATTGTCCACTGAGCATTCGCATGTTCATCCTTCCAGCGTGATAGAGCCAAGTCGGCCTTCTTACGTTTCGCATTTGTATTCTCCCTAACTTGTATTTCAAGAGACTGCTTCTCACTGAAGGCTGCGATGTCCTTTTCTGACACGGGGATAGCCTTGCTACGATTTAGAAGTTGAACCTGGTCTGCCTTAATCGCGCAGATTACATCCTCACGCTGACGACGCCAATAGGACTTCTCAAGTAGGTCGAGCCAACTACAGTTCCCTGATTGAATGGTCTTGAGAATGAAATCGTACCCGAAATCCATTCGCGATACCACTGGTGCCTTCCCGCCGCTCATCATACCCCTCATCTCAAAGGGCTCTACGGGGTCACGGTCAGGAAGATAAATCACAGTACCCATCGTATCCAATCCTCTGCGGCCAGCACGACCTGCCATCTGTAGATACTCGGCAGTTGTCAGCATCCGCATTCCGCCCCTCTCTTCGTCGTACTTCTTCAGACCAACAAACACGGCGGTCTTTGTCGGCATGTTGATTCCAACAGCGAAGGTTTCCGTGGCAAAGAGAACCTTAATAAGTCCCTTGCCAAACAGAAGTTCGACAATCTCCTTCAACATCGGAATAAGACCGCTGTGGTGGAACGCGATTCCACGCAAGACGAGATCAAAGATACGGTGGTACTGAGGAAGTTTCTCTAGACTCTCCCTGTGCTTACGCAAATGGAAGTTCCAGACGTGTCGAACATCTGCCGTCTCAGACGATGTAATCAGACTTCCTTCGACCTTCTGGGCATACTTCTCGCAATCCTTCCTCGACAAGACAAAGAACAGAGCTGGTAAGAGTTCCTTTTCTTGTAGAGTAGTAATAAGTTCATTCATCTGATGGAGGAAACTGACGGGGCGTACTTTCCCACTGATTGCTCCTTCTGTACCTCCTGCGCGAGCATCCTTGACCTTCTCTTGATACTTTGTGTGCGCCAAATCCTGCTTGAACCGCCAATCAATCCAGTCTTTGTAGACCTTGTCATTGTATACATTTCGCGCATCCATCAATATGTGAGACTGCTTTCCATACCAGAGAGTATGTGTCAATGGAACGATACGATACTCTGTGCTAATCAGATTGATAGGGCGCTGCTTGAGATCTCCCAACCACGATGCGAAATACTCGGGGTGGTCGAGAGTCGCAGAAAGCATGATAAGTTTGACCTCAGGTGGTAAGAGAATCATTACTTCCTCCCAGACATGTCCACGGTCCTTGTCATTGATATAGTGGCACTCATCGAAGATAACGGCATCCAATTCCTCACAGGAAAGTTCGGACGTCACACCGATATCCCTGGTTGTCGAATTCTGCTTGAATAGAAGGTTCCGTAGGATTTCAGTTGTCATAATGACTACACGCGCATACGGGCAGAATTTGATGTCTCCCGTCATGATTCCAACAGATCCAAACTGTTTCTTCAAATCATGAAATTTCTGATTGCTAAGAGACTTGATTGGCGTCGTGTAGAATACACGCTTCCCCTTACTGAGCGAATACGCAATCTGAACTTCGCCAACAAGGGTCTTGCCTGAACCCGTCTTGGCAGTTACGAGCACATTCTCCTCATTACAGATTGCCTTCATAGCATGTTGCTGGAAGGGGTCGAGAGGAAACGTGTAGTCGATTGGAGGGTTCGATGGCATGTCTGAGGGAGCCTTTGATGTATCTGCGACCTTTAGAAATGCCATTGTTGTGTACTTACTTGTACAGTAGCATGGCGTTCAACTTTTACCGTAGTATTACTAGATGGTATCTACTAGCCTATTGCTAATACCGTGGGGTTATTAATTTAAGAACCCCACGGTATACAGAGCCTTTATAAATTAGATAATTTATTCTGAACAGTTCGAACAACAAACTATTTTACAAATCGATCATATAAAGTAAATACAATCCTCTTTGTTTCATAATTTTATAAATTTTTTTCACAGGTCTAAAAATAAACATATTTATTTAACTCCCCTCCTGTATTCGGAATTTCAGGTTCAACCAGTGTATCAAAACCAAAATCATACACAGGAATGTAATTCCATGCTATAAACCCATGTGAAATTTTTGGAAACAGTATTTTTCGATAAGAATCTTGATTCTCCTTGGAAATCTCACTAAAACAATAGTTGCTTACTAGAAACATATTCGCACAATCAATATTCGCACCAAAACTACTTGCATCCACTAACTCGACATTTAGTATAGAATCAACTTTATTTAAATATGTTTTCTGTAAACGAATAATATTAGGCAAATCGCAAATTTTATAGGAATTGATATGAACTCCGTATTTTGGGGCAAAATGATACAATGAAAGGCAAAGACCACCGTATCCACCACCTAATTCTATTATATCTGAGTTTATATGACCAACATCCTTCATATGAGTAAGAATCAAATGCGCGTGATAGATATAACGCAAACTTGTAGGCGAAATTGAAATATTTAAATTATCGTATTTTACTTTATCAGGATGGCCAATTGCATCATTAAAAGTGCAAAAATTTTCAACTTCGCCCATTGTTATTTTCGTTAGAGAAAATATACATCTCAAATATTCTTCGCCTTGCTCTTTTGATACATGTTCAAGCATATATTTATAATTTGGGTTAGATTTGAAATCGGACAAATTATTTACATCACATATAGAACTTACGTAGTTTGAATATCTGTCGTATTTCTCATACTCTTTCATTTATAATATGTTTAGATATATGTATACCTTTAAATCAATTCAAATTTCTAGCGGGCTGGAAATTCCTGCGGTTAAACTTGTCATTACCGCATAGTGCCAATAATTGCTCAGTGAATCGCTTTTGTAAAAAATATATGCCTTTACCATACTGTATAGAATAGAATTAATGATATCTTTATACCTTATAATCTACTACACGCTGCCGAATATCACTATATGACATCTTTTGAATAACATAATGTTTATTGGGAACAACAAATATATGAGATTGTTGAAGTACCTTCCAGCATTGATCGGCTGCTTCGTATTCATCCTTATGTATACTTGGATGAGTCATATAGAAACTTTTTGATACATGTTGTCTCTTAGTCTTACGAGATTCAAGAACTGATTTCCAGAAATCAATAAGAACTTTACGAAATGAGGTCTTTACAATATAACATGATGTTGTCTGTACATCTCGTGTATGATTTAATAAGGATGAATAGTGCTGTTCATTTCTACTATTGTACCCAAGGCACAAGACTACAGCGTCTGACTTCATAAATTCATTAATACATCTATCAAGTATTTCCCTGTCGACCTTACATTCCATATCATCTTCGCATATCCAAACAGCATCATTGTCAAATGAAGCAAGTTCAAGTGCCTTAATATGAGATGCGAGGCACCCTGTTGCACCATCCCCTGGAGTATAGATGGCAGGTACTCGGACGAAGGTATCAATCTGAAGTTTTTTAAACTCATCTTCAATGGTCGCCCGACGATCATCTCGATGATCTAGATTTATATAATATGGCCCTTCAATCCGCATATAGATATTGAACGGGTAAAAAAATTTAAGCGGGGCGCAAAAATTGAGCGGGGGCGCTGCCCATATCGAGGTGCGGCGGCTTAAATCGGAAACATGAATAAATGGTATGGCAGGAGTGCCTTAGAAGTGTGGCTCGACCACATTGGTGAATGGTCCTGTAGCTCAGTTGGTTAGAGCATCGTGCTTATAGAGTATATCTATACAAATGACACGCGGGAGTCGTGGGTTCAACCCCCACCCGGACCATATCGGTGCCTTATGGCACCATTTTTTTATGTCATTATATGAGATAAAAAAATGGTTTATATTATTTATTTGCGTTTTGCTACAAGATTCAACGATGAAACCTTCCCAGGCTTCACAGGTAAACTAAGGTCTCCCCAGTGAGACCCAAAGTCAAACCGTTCTGAATACGCAGGGCCATCTGATACCCACACTGTCATCTGCCCCTTTACTTGCTCATAGACATAGCTCGATGTTGGAACACCAACTTCTGCTAATTTCTTTAATAAGGTTATTGTTTCTTTGAGGCGCTCACCTTTTGGTTTTGTACTGTCCATCTACTGTATAGATTATGATACCTTTAATACCGGGATATGATTATTAGGTAACAGTTGTACACGGTGTTGATAGATACAGACCATTAAAATACTCCTTCTTTGTTTCATAATCAGGAAATGTATACGATTTGTTTGAAGTAAAGACCTTTGCCGTCGAGACTTCTGCTTGTAAATTGTAGAATACAGTCTTATCGCGCAATTGCTTAATTATGTCACTTGAGTCCATCTATATGGTCTAAACATATTTGTAGAGATTACTACAGGCAAATGTGTGGCATCTGGGCAGTATTAGGAACTAAACCCTCGTACGCTGAAACCGTTGGAATGGTTCAAAATCTCAGGGCTCGCGGACCTGAAGGTACGCGAATTACAGATGTATCCTATAGAATCACATTTGCGTTTACTAGACTCGCTATTAATGGCCTCACAGATGCCGGTATGCAGCCCTATGAATCCCGTGAAGTCTCATGGATATGTAATGGGGAAATCTATAATTACAAGGAGATTGAAGAAAGTCTATATGTCGGTAATATTCCCGTGGAAGGATCCGATTGCAAGTGTATTGGAGATCTCTATCGGCGCCACCACGATGACCTTGCCGCCTTTGCTAGAGCACTCGATGGCGTGTTTGCCCTTGTAATTTATGACTCTGTACGACAGCGAATTGTTGTTGCCAGAGACCCGTACGGTATTCGTCCACTCTACATTGCTAAGAAGCCTAAGCCCACAAGCGTCAGCCTAGATACATACGTTTTCGCATCCGAGCTCAAGGCACTTTTACCTTATTACACGGATATCAAAGTGTTCCCTCCAGGGCATATCCAAGTATATAGCACACAGGATGTATCACTCCTACAGGATATTCAATACCATTCCGTACCTTGGATTACGCACCCTAAGTATCGTCCATCTGAAATCGATGGATTCTGTGATTCGCAGCATGCCATACGGTTTGCCCTCGAAGAGGCTGTGCGCAAGAGAATGGTAAGCGAACGTCCAGTGGCGGCACTCTTGAGTGGTGGTCTCGACAGCAGTCTAATAGCGGCACTTGTCCAACAGAATCTCAGACAACTCGGACAGCCTCCACTCAAAACCTTTACCATTGGATTCAAGGGATCATCGGATGTTGCCCATGCGCGAATGGTCGCAGACTGGATTGAGAGCGACCACACGGAAATTATTATGACACCCGACGAGTTTTTTGATGCGATTCCTGAGGTTATTAAGGCCATTGAATCCTTCGATACTACAACCGTCCGTGCGAGTGTTGGGAATTACTTGGTTGCCAAAAAAATCAGAGAGCTTACTGATTGTAAAGTAGTATTCAATGGTGATGGGGCAGATGAACTCTTTGGCGGATATCTTTATTTCAACAAGGCACCAAACGACCAGGCCTTCCATTCTGAGACTGCGAGACTCTTAGAAAATATTCATCAATTTGATGTTCTACGCAGCGACAGAACTATAAGTAGTAATGGACTCGAGGCACGTACACCCTTCTTAGACAAGCAGTTTGTCGCCGTTGTGCGCAGTATTCACCCAGAACTTCTGAGACCCATTCCAGGACAGCAGGTCGAGAAATATTATCTGAGGGCAGCATTCCATGACGAGGTTACACTCCCGTATGACGTCTTATGGCGGCGTAAGGAGGCATTCAGTGATGGTGTCTCAGGTACTGAGAAGGCGTGGTTTCAAGAAATCCAAGAGAGGGTTACTAGACTTCTGGCCAATGATTCTTGGCAAGAAAAATCTCTGGGATATGTACATTTGCCACCAAAGACCATGGAAGAATACTATTACAGAATGCTCTTTGAGTCGTACTATGGAACATATGTCTGTAAGATTGCCGTGCCATATCGCTGGATGCCCATGTGGTCGCCTGAGACTACAGATCCAAGTGCGAGAACACTGAATATTTATTGATATTAGCAGGCTAAAATTTGAAGGGCGTCGCCCTACAGTTAGACATCACTAGCAGTATCGATATGGCGATGTGTACATCTCGTCGAGCATGTTCTGACCGCAATTCATTCCGACTCTACAAGACAGTCGATGGAAAGATATCCGATGGGAAATATATCTGGACAGAATATCGATGCCGAACCGTGGCCGTCGAGGGCAGTAAAACATGTATAGAGTGTGCCATTAAATTGCCAAAGCACAAGTATCAATCGAGTCCGAAGTGCGACCATGGGTATATCAATGGACCCTATCCGAGCGATAGCAAACTCTATGGTTCACCATTTTACACGAAGCAACTCAAGGATGGATGGTTAATCAAAGAAGCGGATGAACTAAGGGCTAAGGAAGCAATGCTAACTGCTAGTAGTAGCATGCCTAAGAAACAGACTGCGAATACCGATGTACCAGCCGAGCCTGCTGTAGCTGTCAAACCAAAGCAGCCGAGAAAGATTAAACTGGCTAAGAATGCCACGGAGGCTGTCTTAACTACTGTGCCTCCTGTTATGCCTTCGGCTATACCTTCGGCTATACCTTCGGTTATTGTACCTTCGCATGTAGCGTCAGAAGCAAAATTCGTTGAGCAAATGACGCCGCCGATCAAGGTACATGACGTCATTACAGTGAAGGTCAAAAAGATTCGCTGTCAGGGAAAAGAATACTACTTTGACAGTATGTCAGGAAAGGCCTATGCTGTCCTTACAAATGGAGTGGGACCCTACAAAGGTCGCTATGACCCTGAAGCAGAGACTCTGTCTAAAGATTTCCCCGATTCTGATGTAGAGTAATGACAGTGAAGCATATTTTTACTGTAGGCGCTGGAGTATTATTAGGAAATCTTGTCACATTAGCATTTGTTGCGGCACTTACTCCTTACATAAAGATTGAGAGGCGAGTTGTTAGCCGGTTTTTCTAATAAAAAATGAATCATTGCCAACAATACTATGTAAGTATATGTCTATACTTGCCTATATTGCTAAGACGTTTGGATCGGCCGTTATCGCATACACGTGTCATTATGCCATTACAAAATTCTACACGTATGCCTGTGTGCCCGATGGATTCTATGGATATCTACAAGGATATATTACTGCTGGGAGTCCCGTATGCCAAGTATGTCTTCAACTCATTACAAATACACAGATGTCATATTCAAATACAGTAATGATTATACTCTCCAGGGCAACTATGGATGTACTCGCCCCTGGACATACCAAAGCGAATGTCTAAGAATCAACTCATTTAAAAATGGTTATATGAACCATATGGTCATATCTAGCTAACGGTTAGTGCTGCCCATGAAACAGGAAACGCCTTTTCAAGGTGGTCACTGACAGCCTGTGCGTAGAGACGGATCTCGGCCTGAGCATCTGGACTCAGACGTAATTTACACAAACGAGCATAGGCATACAGTGATGCCGTCTCAATAAACTCGGTATACATCGATTGTGGCAATACCATCCGTGCGACCTCAGGTGCCACATTGCTACTAAGAAGATGCTCATATGTGTTGACTGCCATGGCAGTAGCCTCCTTAATGGCATCCTTCGCTACATCTGCGTCGGCGACAGCAGTGTCCTTTGACCCCTGCTTTTTGTTTGTATCACGCTCGCGCAGAGCATCTTCATCAGGAACATAACACTCTGCCTTAAAATCCACATAGCGTCTACTGACCTCGTTGCGTGCGAAGCCCACGGTATGACGGTACCACTCACGGGCTACAAAGATTGGCATCTTTAAACGAAGGCGAATCTGAGGATGGAAGAACGGACTCGTGTGATGATGGGTCGCGAGATACTTAATTAGCTTCTCGTCGCCCACCGATAAAGCAGTAGACTCCTTCGCAAAGGATACGCGTGCGGCATTTACAACCGTCAAATCATCACCAAAGACACCAAGAATCTCTACGAATCCGATCGTGTCTCCAAGTGGGTAGGATGTCATTGTATATCTAGGGTTAGGGCAAGCAAGGGCTCAAATTTATGAGGGTGGCTAAAAATTGAAATTTTATCCACTATATACTAGACTAACACCATCGAATACTATAGAATGTGTAATATCTGTAAGTCCCTTATCTACGATATTCTTATTAACCCTCTTGCGCATAAACATATGCTAGAAGGTCATATTAACTATAAGGCACTACATGCCTGTGCCATCGAACTAGCAGACTGTTTCTACAGAGCAGTACATAAATTCCCCATATTTCCAGTGTCATTCTTTCAACCATCACACATCCAGTACCCAGAACTCTACATGGATGCGGCACTCGCCAAGTGTAATGCCGAGGAGTGGTTCTGGAATACATTTCATGAAGATTACCCTGAAAGGGCATATGAACTCGAGCATGCCATAGATACATGTGTTACAACAGGTGTAGCTAGGAATACATATGCAAAAGAGCAACTAGTAAAGCAATTCTTTATGGAGAAGTTACGTGAAATTCTTATGATACTTCCAACTATTCACAAGGAGCATACATTAAAGATACCAGAGCAAACCAGAAAATCCCTCGAACCCCTTCCCATATGGCATCTAATTGAGATTCGACAGAGGGCAGGATTGATAGCACTGAACTGATTAAAGTATGGAAGGCAACGAATTCGAATACTGCAATGTCGATGACGTATGAAACTCGTCTACCATTGTCCACGGCGATTCCGGTAATAGTTTTTCGTTGTCGACAAGTGTATGAGGCTTCGGAAAGCCATTGAATTCCGACGCAGTGGCTGAGGTATACGCACCCATCATGGGAAAGTATAGCCAATCTCCAACCTCCATTGTGTCCATAACGCCCTTCGCAATAACATCGAGACTATCGCATGTCCTACCAAATACGATTGCCTCAGATTTGCCCTCCTTCTTTTCTGGATTCGAAGGCAAATGTAGCCACGCCGGTCGTTGGTGGTCAAATGGGATACACGAGAAATACCCATACAGAGACTCATCAATGACATACCGCCACCCTTGGCCATTGAGACCCCTCTTTTTTGCGATAATTTTCACAAATAGGTCCTGCGATGACTGAGCAAAGTACCGCCCTGGCTCTGCGATTACCCTACACGACGATGGAACCGACTGTAGCCCCTTTCGAATTTGGGCTGCCGCAGGCTCAAATTCTACTGGATTCCCTGAGAATCCGCCACCGATATCAATTACTTTTGGAGAATGTCCATTGTTTCTTAGTGTTGTAAATACTGTATTAGCCACATAGTCAATAGCCCCAGCATATTGTGTCGCATCTTCACATCCAGAGCCCACATGAAAACTCACACCTGACAAATGAATGCTTGAACTCTTTGCAATGTGCTCTACCTCGGATGGCGTCGCACCAAACTTTGCTGAGAATGGCATTTTACTGCCAGAATCTCCAACAGCCACACGGAGATAGGCATCACCACTCCATCCACACGCAGACAGTTTAGAGCACTCTTCTACAGAGTCGACTACAGTCGTCCTGATTCCGAGGGAATCAATTGTCCGAATATCGCGTTCAGACTTCATCGGATGAGCATACAAGATCATCGATGTAAGATGCTTATTGCATGGTATGTGCCTACTGACATCGTTGACTTCGCGTAAACTGGCACAATCAAAGTGAGACCCATGTTGTAATAGGGTCGTTAGAAGAGTTGACTCAGGATTACACTTGACAGCATAGAATGTCTGGACCGTTGGAAGTTCCTTCTTCCATTGGGTCCACTGCGTATTGATTCGTAATGGGCTGACAACAGATACTGATCCTGCGTGTTTGGGAAAGGTTGAAACGAGATGCCGGAGGTTTTTCAGCGTGCTAATACTTTGTCCTCCGAAAAAAGTTTTGACCATATATTGCCGTACCGGTTATAGTGTGGCTATACGGTTCAAGTTTAGGCAGTTAGGTTTCAAGCCTATGTACTCTAAGAATGCCGTATCAACGCCGAATGCGATATGTAGTAGTTCTCCACCGATGAACCATCCAAGCAGTGAATATAGAAACGATATATTGAAAAAGTACGATGTAAGTGCTGCGGCAGCAATTGTTGCCAGTGTGTCATTCAAGGCAAACCCTCCAATTCTTTTCGAATGAACTCCCTCACCTCGTTTTCCTAATAGGGTCGCATACGGGCATGACATCTAATTATTCTTCATTTTCATACATGGGCAAATAGTTTCACCTATAACACGACGGTTTGGCATACTTAGTATATTATAAGGACTATATCTATACTCGCGTTCGAGACCTAAATGTGATATACCATGAACTCCGAGTACAAGTGAAAATAATAGAATTAGAACAAGCATACGATACGTATCGAGATTCTGTAATTTAGAGAAATTTATTATTACAAAAAGAAATGATAATATCAAGAAAAACCCATTAAGTGTATGGGTTATAATTGAAGGATACATCTATTGTATGAATTCATCGGAGACATATATAATACATACGAACCGTATCACTTTGTTTCTTTCTTAGTATACATATGACTCCATTCTGGCCTATACGATGTCTGAAGCCACTCTACTGCTAAGGCGTGGAGTTCCTGATGCTTTGTGTCGAGACTAGCAACGAACTTCTCCTCCT
>Ga0214919_10004802_pt1 | contig 19510 bp, 18 predicted proteins | sample LL1503_MetaG_FD_177994 | JGI IMG/M metagenome (GOLD analysis project Ga0214919, IMG submission 177994) | Freshwater microbial communities from Lake Lanier, Atlanta, Georgia, United States - LL-1503 | ecosystem: Environmental > Aquatic > Freshwater > Lake | place: USA: Georgia | collected...
TTCCAAACAAAGATGGTGGATGGCTATGTCCAAGTAGTTTTGGCAACAGAGTTCGCCGTCCAGCTCAGGAAATAGCTGGATGGCCGAAAGACAGCGATGGAAAATTTGTGTGGAATTTTCACTCTCTGCGTCACGTCTTCTGTACCTACTATTTCGTAGATCTCAAGAAGAAAATCGGAGATGTCGCTATTACGGCTGGGCATGCAAGCCCTGTCACAACTTTGGAAATGTACGTTGGAATTACTGGAGGGGTCTTAGAAAGAATGACCGAAACCCCTTCTGTGGTTAAAGCCCCGAAAAAGCCTAAGACGAGGTAATCCGAATTAATTCATCAATGATTTCAATTGGAACTCCACCACCCATGTTGGCGTAGAGGTCATTCTTCATGGCTTCTTGGGAATCCCAGGAAAGGCTCCAAAGCCATTGGAGCTTTCCTTCAGGTCCATAAATAGATTCGGGTGTGAACTGAGAGTTAAATGATGTGGCATTTTGCCAAGCCTGACTTCTTTCAAGATCTGCCAATACTTCGTGAGTAATCCGAAATTTTTTGTAGAAAATAATTCCAGGCATGTCTTCGTTAGTCCAAATAAAGCGTCGCATCCTTGTGGCTTTTTCCACCTCGACTTTTGATCCCTGCCAGCCACACTTGATGCATTCCATTTCAGGCATATCTTCTTCAATACAACAGCCACCTGTTACATAAATGGCTGGGTCGGGTTCCTCCGAAGGCATTCCCCACAAAATAATGCGGATGCTGACGTCGGATAGACAGCCTGGGCAACTACCTGAACTCATACCCAAAACCTACTCACGGTCACTGACAAGCCACATAAATGCTAGACAAGTGAGCGTCATCCCCAGTCGGTCGACTGTCTGAATGCGTAACTACTTGAATCCAGCACCATCTCCCCAACAGTAAAAGACGAGAGAAGAACTACTTCTTTCAGAGATGGAAAGCGATGAAAGCAACCTATACGTTGAAGCGACCTTCAACAAAGACACCAAAACTCTATGAAACAGAAAATGAAATTGGAGCTAACGAGACTCTCATCGTTGCTCACTACTTCTTACCAGGAACAATATGCGACTGGTATGTGATGGAGTTTGATGAAGAAAACGATCTAATCTTCGGCTGGGCAGAAATAATCTCTGGCTGTGGTGAACTCGGATATTCCTCTCTGAAAGAGATGGAAGAACTAGTTGTTATGTCGAAAATGCACATACTTGGCAAGGTAATTGAAATTCCTTGTCATGTGGAATTTGACGAACACTGGACACCTCGAACGCTAGGAGAAGTACTAGCTAACCGAGGATAGAAGTAAAAGATTTGCCCCCTCCTGATTTATCAAGAGGGGGCAAACGCATTTATAGACTGGTGCGTTAGATTTGTAGGAACTCCCCACTTTTTGCTGCATATGACGCAGAAAGTGTGGTGTTTCCTCAGTTCATAAACCTTCCTTGTAGTTCAGGGGAGGCACGTAGGCATAAATGTTCTTACCACCTTCACTTATATTCCAATAAAACTTCGGAAGATCTCTGATTACATCTGGATCAACTGCGTAAGCCCTTTGAGCGCGACCAGAGCGTTTGCCGTTCCAACCTCTGTCGCCTTCGCCATAACTGGTTTCAACAACATGTTTAGTTCCAGTCGCATCAATCATCTCTTGGGGAGAAGGAGTCTGGCCAAGCCACCTAATAGGCCCAGTATTAAGTAACTCTTCTCCTATAAGAAGGCCTTGCAAATTTTGTGAGGCGATGACGATGCTGACTCCAGAGCTTCTGCCTCTTGCCACGAGATTTAAAAGAGTGTGCGTTGCATTAATTCTCCCCAAGGCTCCAGCCTCATCGACAACAAAGAGGATTGGCTTCGGATTATCTTGTCGCATTGGTGTGCGGAGCCAAGAATCGAAATCATGCAAAATAGCTGCGCCAATTCGAAGATCAGATTCCTTAGTTGCATCCAAACTAAAGACAGCTGTTTCCCAAGGATCACTCCAACTAAAACCTGAATGAGTAGCTCTTGGGCCTACTTGCCTAAGTGGATCCAAACGGCTTGCTAAACCATCAGCAATCACATCACCGACCGGAATTCCCTTCTCTTTTTGAGCAAAAATCGCACGATCTTCGGCCTTTTCTGCAAAAGAATTGCCATTTCTAACACGATTTAAGATTTCATCAACATTGGTAGGTGCTGGAGCAGATGTGTAAACAATTACTGCCCAGAGAGCCCTGACCATCCTTGCTCGATAGAAATCACCATCGCCTTGTGTTGGTGCTGGAAGAAAACCAGTGATGCGATCTGCAATATCTTCCTTACTTCCACGAAAAAGATCTATTGGATCACCTGGCCAATTCTTGACTCTTGGCTTTGTTTTCATAGTGTCACAGCCAATTGCCGAGAATAATTCTCTTTCCTGGCGTCCACCTTTGAAATCGATAAATACAACCCGCCAATTTGCATCAAGAGCACATGCGCCCATCCGCGACAGCAAGTGAGACTTACCTGCACCTGTAGCAGCTATGACTAGGTGGTGGGCACTCGATGTTGGATTCAGAGGAAAGTTTATTAAGTTTCCATCAAGATATTTGGTGAGGGTTGAAATATCTGGTGCATTCTTTCTATCTTGTCGCAGACGATGATCGACAGGATTAGCAGTAATACCAATTACCTTCTCTTCTCTAGAGTTCTCCCGTGGAAGTATGAATGTGAATTTTGAGAAAATGCGATGAGCTCTTGCAAATGCATTCGTAAGAATCGCACGCCTTACAGCATCCAAAATTGCCAGATCAAACTTTCCTTTAAAAATCTCAGACTGCACGACGGAGAGTTCATAAGAAGCAATGGCTAAAGCACCTGGAACCATACTGATCCACAAAATGATTATTCCAAAGCAACTAAAGATCCAGTTCTGGGTCTTTACTGCATTCCAAGTAACCACTACAGCCAACAGGTTTAATGGAACAGCCCAAGCAATTGCCTTTCGAATCTCATTCTTTATCTCTTTAACTCTCCAAATCCCAGGTCGAGCAGCCCAACGTGGAGTTACATATTTCGCCAAGGCAAGTGGCAAAATAAGAACAAAAAGGATTGTGGCTATAAATTCGTCCATACCAGAACCTTCATCCTTATCTACTTCCTCTACATCTTTGATGGATTTCTGATTCATATCTTCACCTCATCTGGAAGTAGAAAGATTTGCATTTTGCTCTTCAAATCGTCCTCAAGCATGTTGATATGTGACTGGATCACCGGATATAGAGCTTCGGTTGTCCAGTAATGACAGCCAGTTACGTTTTTGGTTCGAAGGTTCGCCATCATTATGTTCTTGAGGCGAGAACTTTCTTTTTGAGTTCTTTCAACTTCAATCAAAATTCGCTGAGTGTCTACTGAAGCCAAACCATCGGCTAGATGGCTTGCTCCGAACTCATGACGAAGATCTCTCTCGCAAGTCCATTCCCAACCTCTTCTTTCATATTCAATCCGAACTCTGGCGGTAGCCACAGTGTGATGAACTGAGGAAAAGCTTGGAGTGTAATTCCGGTCGCCACGAGAAAGTGGCAGATTGGCTACCTTCATACCTTCAATTGTCGGCCAGATAATGCTGGGAGCTTTTGCTAACAAAATTTTCTTCTGTACTAAGCCAAGCCGTTGCCATCTTTCAACTAAGCGCCTCAATGCTCGAGGATCAATCTTCTTTCCTCTGATTTCAAATAACAACTGCAGTGTGTCAAGACGCACTGCTTGCTGTTCTGCAATCCAGGTTATGTATTCAATATCTCGCTCGGTTAACCGAAGAGATTTACTTGTTCTATTCATTTTCACTCCTAAGTGACTTGTGGGTTCGAAAGCTCGAACCTCACTAGTCACAGTGCAAATGAATCGCCTTTAATCCTTATTCCTATCTCAACTAACACACAACTACCCACCCCCTTACACACACCCACACCACTACCCGTTACTACCCCCGTACCTACTAACAAAATTACATGTTCCTGACCACTCTCTACATTTTGCTGGTAGAGAGTGGTCAGGAACAGAGATAGTAATTTTGTGCGAGAGATTGCAGTATTCAGTTACCCGCAGACGGGGGTAGTAACGGGTGGCTTAAAACTTATTTAGCGCACTTGTAATGACCTCATGAAGGCCGGCGACACTACTGCTTGGAACATCTTGAAGAGAAATCACTAGCGCAAGTTGTGCTTCGTATTGAAGTGGTGAAGCCTGCTTCACAGAGAGACCATCACTTTCGAATTTCTCTCTGAGAATTCCAGCAATTTGAAGCGAAATATTAGCAATTTGTGGTCGCAACTCCTCGCGAAGACCAAAGACGAAAATGGTTTGATTGCCAATAAATTTTACTTCGATGAGGTCTCCATGCTTAACGGAAGCAGTTGATTCCCCAGCGAAGACATTTATTGGTTTATTCATGTATTTTTCATTATCAATTTTTGGCTCTTGCGTAGCCATCGGATTTTTAGATCTACGAAGAGAAAGCTCTGTATTCATTTCTAAAATTGATGCTTGTTGAATCTTTTTAAACTCAAATAGCAGTTCATTGAACTTGGCATGAAATGATCGCTCTGCTCCCGCTTGTCGTTTCAAGTCAACGAAAAAGGCTTCTTTAATATTAAGGTTCCACATGCAAAAAGCTTGCCACTCGGAACCCTGTGCTCCGATTCCTTTAATGTTTTTTTCTTGACTATACCTAGTCCATATTTCAATGAGAAATTCCCTAAGTGAAGATTCATTTGGAGTTTTGGAATCTGGGATACTTGGCTTGTCACTATTAAGCCCCTCTAGATTTTCATAAGCAAAATCTAGAATCGGATTGATAAAAGTCTTTTGTTGCTTTATTGCTGTTTCAATTTTGCGTGCGAACTCAAATTGCTTGTAGAAAAAGTCATCAGATTTGAGAAAATCGAATGCACTCTCAACATCCCCTAGAAGCAAGAGTGAGTTAGTATTAGTATTTTTAGACTCAGCCAATTTTTCAAGTCTAAATTTAGATTTCAGATACAGTTGTTGAATCTTTTCTAATGCATCAAGTGTTAGCCGTGGGCCCTCAGCCCTAGCTATTAGCGAGCGTCTCAACAACCTTTGTATATTTTTTGGGTCATATACCTCTTCAAACTTCGCCTTCGGCGCTTCCTTATTCAATTTAACTAATTGTGTTACAACTGGTTCAAGGAGTGAGTCACCGTAGTTCTCAATACTTTTTTCTAATATTTCTTCCGCCGTCTTGGCTGATTCGTCGAGTCCAACTTCTCTCAAATACTGGATTGCATCGCACCCTCGGATCCCTGCGGTGTATGCCCATGGGGTGCTTCGAAGGCTCAAGCGCCCCTCGTCCATACCCATATCTGCTCCATATTTGCCGCTCACAGCCGTAAGGTATCGCACTTTCTGAACGTAAATCCATATATATCGTAAAAAAAGAGGTACAAATCACAGAATAGGACTTGACAAAGTCTAATAAATCAACGATATTTCATTCTACGTACTCAAATCAACGATATTTACTTAGATATCGCGAAAAGTGGAAATTCCACAGAAAGGAGATGGCTCAAATGGCCACTCTGAACCGCTTTACCCCCCAAGCTCTAGAGCAGCACGTTAGGACACACATTGAAGCCCTGATTGCCTCCGGAGGCCCAGAAATGTCCTGCTGTCAGTTGTGTGAGTTACTTCGTGGAGAACAAAATGTGGACTAACGCAGTAAACAGCAACGATCTGAGACTCCAGCTCCCAGAAGAGGCTTTTGCAATGGAAAGCCTGGATGTCCAATTTCAATTAAGTTCGCTTGGGCTGAAATTCAAGCCGCTCAAGCGTAAGCGTTCCGTTTCCTTCATCGTCCAATTAGTGGGCGGGTATGAAATGTCCATTTCACCCGTCGATGTCGGATTTGGGGGCTTCTCGGAATTTTATACGTGGCAACACCACCGAGACAGCGAAGATTCCGAAGGAGAACTAGTCAACTCCATACGTGCATCTGTGGCTTTCACTTCCCCTGAAAGCCACTGTGAAGATCAAGCTGTCATTTTCACGATACACGCTAAAGATATCGAAAGTCTGATTCGTGGGTCTCTACGGACATATTTCGAGCTAACCGGAAAGAAACTAAATCCAGTAGTAAAAACCAAAAAATCAAACTAACAAGAAAAGGAATACCATGAATACAAATGAAAATGTAGTACCAATTAAGAACAATGCCACATTAACAATTTTAGAGAATGTGGTATTAATCAAGAATCTCGAAATTGAAAGTGCAGAACTTATTAGCCATCTAACAAGCGAACTGGATCCAGAGGGTGCATTCGTTGAGCTGATTTTGACAGCACTTGCTATGAAGCGAATTGCGAAAAATAGTCTCGAGATGGAAACTCTAACTGGACTCGCTAAGGTGGTATCAACCACAGTCGATAGTGCCTTAAATGATGCAACGCAAGGCATCCGCCTGGCAATTGAAAATGCGTCAGATGAAAAGAATCCTAAAGGCCTAACTAACTTGATTAAAGAAACTGTGAAGATTGCAGTAGAAAGGGAACTTTCAGTAACAAATACCAAGAGTCCCTTTCATACAGTGAATAAAGAAATTCTCAACCTAATTACATTAGTTTCTGAAAAAGCTGGTGCGAAAGAAGTTTTAGATAATTCTGCACATAAAGGTTCATCCTTCAACATAGTTATGGATGGCATTTTTCAAGAAATTGCTTCCCAAAATATGGATATTGCGGAGTATGTAAATGACATTCCATCCGAGACGGGAAGCAAAGTTGGAGATGAAGTAATCTACTTAGATTCTCAACTAACCCAGGGCAAAGATGTCCGCATAGTCAGTGAATTTAAGGCAGAAGATAGCTATTCGCAGCAAAAGATTCTTAAGGAATTGAGTGTGGCTATGGATAATCGCGGAGCAGTTTCTGGAATCTTTGTTGTTGCGAAGGAATCCAAGAATGCTCTTTGGGCGCCCTGGACACTACATTCAGGCAATCGCATCATTGTTGTTGTTGATAAGGATAAGCCAGACAAGTATCTGATTCGCTGGGCATATCTATATGCAAGGTTCTTAGCCCTAAAAACGATTAAGTCTGAAACTCGAGATCTGGACCTGGATCGTATTTCTCAATTAATTGAAGATGCGGCCCTTAAGCTTCAGGATTTCAGGAATATAAAGTCCGCACATACCGGGATAACAAAATCCTTGGATGATGCAAAGCGCTGGACCAACTCAATTGAGGATGAGTTAAAGAATTCATTTTTTGAGATTGGGCAGGTTATGAAGCCAACCATTAACTGAAGAAGCTGAGGTGTCGTCTACCTAAGCTGCAGGGACGAGGATTTTTTACCCCCTTTCAAAAATCCTCGAGGGAGAGTCCAATCCCTATCAATTGGACTCTCCTTAATCCTTGCGGAGGAGCCTTGTTGTACTCCGATATTTTTTGGCGACGTCCAAGTCTTCAGAAAAGTATTGAACTAGACCCCCATTCCCGAAGCGGATTGGTCCAAACTCAATATCTTTGTGATCGTCATCAGCTTGTATGACAGCTCGGGCTTCTTCTAGTCGGATCCAGCCAACAACCCTTTGATTTGAATTATTAACCCTAATAGCTTGTACGTTTGATCGGAACTTCCGATATTCATCGGAAGTATCTGGGAAATAGTTACATTGAAAAACAATTTGCTCTTGAGAGGATTTTAATGCGTAATCTTTTTTATGTTTATGAGAATAAACTATTGCTTCAGCTTCGTATCGTCGAAGCCAAGAAATGGAGCGATAGCCATCTGGGATTGGTGCGTCTTCTTCGCCGCGCCTTATCTCACCAACTTCAACTTCGTTATTGCGAAGCTGCACTATCCCACCAGCCATATTGGATGCGATTACTTCAAATAGTTTTTCAATCGAATTTCCAGCTAGGTCAACTCCGTTTTCAAAAATTTCTGAGAACCGATCATGCAGTAAAGATTGTTGGTGCATAGTCATGTCAATCGGCAACTTCACTGCTCTGCACTGTAGGCAAGAACAAACAACATCACCTGGATATTCAGGGTCTGCATTTTTGGCAACTATTAACATCGCTAAGTCACAATTACTGCATCGGGAATCACTTAGCCCAATGACCAGCCATGATTCAAAGGATTTGCTGGTTTCGGGGATGGATTTACCCTCTTGCATGCCTAAGTCAGACAATTTAATCAATACACACCATCATATCTGCTCATGGAGAAGCCATAATGGTACCCGTGTAAGCAGCGCAAAGGAGGCAAAATCATGGAAAAAGTGACTATTAGGCCAGGAGTAGGCATGCTCTCCTTGTTCCCTGCTATGAATTATAAAGCTTGGTTTGCCCTTGGCGAAATGGTAGATAATTCAATTCAAAGTTATTTAACGCATAAAGCCGAATTAAGAAAACTACATGGCAATGACTTTAAGTTAAAGATAGATATCGCATTCTCGCAAGGATCTGATCCAAGAATTGTTGTTGAGGACAACGCTGCAGGAATTTATGAACGTGACGTATCCCGCGCTTTCACACCAGCTGCGCCCCCTTACGACAAAACAGGCATAAGCCAATTTGGTATTGGAATGAAGAGTTCAGCAACTTGGTATTCAAATTTTTATGTGATTAGTAGCCAAGCGCTTGGCGAGACCGTTCGCCGAACAGTTACTTTTGATATTGAGAAAATTGTTCAAGAAGAGATCGAAGAACTAGAGATAGTTTCTGAACCAAAAGACCCGAGCACTCACGGAACGAGAATTGTTATGAGTCAACTCCACCAGGGCATTCCTGTTGGAGCAACACTTGGAAAAATTCGAAGTTACATCACATCGATTTATAGAGAATTCCTCAAAGCAGGAGACATCGTCATCACAGTCGGCGATGAGGTCTTAAGGTATGCAGCTCCACCGCTACTGAATACTTGCTATTGGAACGAAAAAGGTCCCGTCGACGGTTCGCCAGAAAAGTTGTGGTCAATTCCGATCGATATCACTTTAAGTGAATCCTGGGAAAGAGATCAAGCACCAAATAAGCCAGCTCAGGCGCCTCGAGTACGAGGCTGGATGGGAATTCTGAAAGAAGGCTCAACGAAAATGTCAGGAGCCGCTTTGATTTGGCGAAAGAAGGTGGTGGTTGGAGCTGGGAGCCTTGCTCAAGGAGACGAAGATTCATATCGACCAGCAAATATTTTTGGAGCTTCAACAACGTTCCCATTCCAACGTTTAATCGGAGAGATTGATCTATCAGAATTGCAAGTAACCACCTTCAAAGATCAAATCGACTGGCGTGACGGGCAAGAGGCAGAACTTCAAATGAAAATCCGCCAGGCAATTGATGCCGGAGATACGCCTCTATTAAGAATGGCTAAGAATTATCGCTCCACAGTCCGAACTACACAGGTTAGATCCACTGTCCAGGAATCCGTGGACTCAACAATTGATGCGGTTAAAGGTGGAATAGCGGCACCAACCGCAGAGGCACAAAACGCCGCAAAATCATCCGAAGTAGATACCGTACTCATCACAAATCCTGCGGATGTGGTCCAGTCAAAAGATTCTTTTATGTATGGAGACACAGAAGTAAGTTTCAAAGTGATAGTTGAACCAGGTGATAACAAGCTATTCCAATTGATCCGAGAGGACGATTCTTGGGTTGTATCTGTGAATCGTGCTCATCCATTTATAAATTCATTTGCGAATTTACCAGGGGCTGACATTAACCCAGTGTTGCGTTTAGCTGTCGCGCTTGGAATCGCAGAAATTAATGGCAGAAATGCAGCCATCGAACATCCTGCATTCATACGGCACACTATTAATGAAATTCTTACTGGTCCTTTAGGTCGAAAGCGAGAAATTTAGAATGACATCAGCTAGTTCAGTTGCATGGAACCCAGTAAGTGGCCCTACGGTTAAGGAATTTCTACGCGGAATTTCTTTTCTCGATGATACCGGTAGAGATCAGGTACTCAGTGAAGGTCTTAAGATCTTGGGCAGATGCTCAAATCCAAACGATAAAGTCTCTGGTAAATGCCTACTTGTCCTTGGAGAAGTTCAGAGCGGAAAAACACTTTCCTTTTCAACAGTTGTTGCCCTCTCTCGCGATAATCAAATACCGGTCACTGTGATACTGGCTGGAACCAAGAAACCTTTACTCCGCCAGACACATGCGAAGTTATTGGAAGATTTCAAAATTGACGAATCAGGAGAAGTCCCGCAGTGGTTTGTTTCAGTCGGTAACTCAGAGGAAGTCAAGAATTCTGCTGTTAAAGCTCTTGAAACCTGGGATGATCCAATTATCCCTACAGAATTCAAACAATCTGTGGTCCTTGTTGCCATGAAAACTCCCGCAGGGATACGTAAAGTCACAAAATTGCTAAAAGATATCCAATTCGATTTAGGTAAGTCTTTCTCAACTTTAATAATTGATGACGAGGGTGATGAAGCGAGCCTAAATACAATGGTGCGAGAAGGTGGGTTCTCTGCAACCTATTCAAGAATTTCGGACCTACGTAGATCATTACCCAACCACACCTTTCTGTCTTACACGGCTACTCCTGAAGCACCATTACTTCTTGCATTAGAAGATCATCTTTCTCCAGAGTCGGTCATCGTGCTAAATCCAGGAGAAACATATGTTGGCGGTTACAAATTGTTTTCCGATCGAAGCTCGAAATTTTCTATCGAGATTCCTGGTAGCGATATACCTGTCGCAACAAATCCAGGAGCACAAGACTCTCCACCAAGTTCACTTGGCGAATCGATGGCATACTTTTTCTTGGCGCTGACGGTTGCACATAAAAAAGGTAATCCCGAGAAACCACTCAGCATGCTGATTCATCCCGCAACTGGAATAAATACGCATGAACGCTATAAAGTTTGGGTCAAAGCCATAATTGAAAAATGGAAACTACATTTTTCTGAATATGAACCAAGCAACTCTGGTTATCTTATGCCGATTGAATTTCGAAAGGCGTTTACAGAATTAGATAGAACAATTGATCGAACTTCATTAGAGGGAATTCTTGATTCAAAGAATATCGAGACAGAAATGATGAATTTCGTGAGGTATTGGATCACCTCTGGCCGTGTGGAAATACGGGTGGTTAATAGCGACCGCGCAGCTAACAACATCACTCCAAATGATTGGAAAACGAAAGATGGTTGGATAGTAATAGGAGGATCTAAGCTTTCTCGAGGTTTTGTAGTTAAGAATCTAGCCGTGACGTTCATGCCGAGAGGTGGTGGCGTAGGGAATGTAGACACCATTCAACAACGAGGCAGATTCTTTGGACATAAGATGTCATACCTGGAACTTTTACGAGGTTGGTTTTCACAAGACATCAGCGATGCCTACACAAGTATTGTGGACACAGAGCGGGCACTTAGAGATTCCTTGAAAAAGTATGATGATGCCAATTTGCCTCTTAAAGCTTGGCGCAGAGAATTCATGACATCTCCCGATTTGCGTCCGACCCGACAAAATGTAATTAGTTTGAGTAACTCAAATCTTGATTTGAGCGGCCATTCTTGGTTCGAACAACGACAGCTATTTGATCCGGCACTAGTTATTGGTACTTCTTACATTCTTGAAACGGTCGAATCGTTAATGGCAAAGGCAACACCCACTTCCTTGGACAATCGTGGGTATCCAAAATGTCACCTGTACTTACCGCTGCCCTTCAAAGACGTAATCAATCTCCTTTTAGATTGGCCAATAAGTGCAAGCGACCGAGTCGAATTGGATGCTCATCTCACATATTTCAACTACCTCGCACAAACTGAAGCAGACTCAAACGCGACAATCTATTTCATGGACCAGCTTGCGCCGAAACGTCGAAGCGCTGATACCAGAACCATAAGTTCTGCATCTTCGAAGAAATATTGGAAAACAATTAATCTCCTGGAAGGTCCACGTCCAAAATATATTGGTGATACAAATATCCGAAGCGATGATTCAATCAGCATTCAAATTCACAAGGTAATACCTCGAGAAAATCCCACAGATAAACCCACTGACGAAGTGCTGGCATTAGCAATTAGGTTTCCTAGAGGATTTGAAAAGAGAGTTACCCTGCAGACCTGATTTCAGTGTATTTACGATGATCCCCAAAATTGTCATGAGACTTAAGGACTGATTTAAGTAACTCGGGGGATGTCTTCTCGAGAATTTCCTTGTCTCTCTCGACTAGGGCCTTGATGGCAAGATACGCCGTTGTTATAGAAATGCCATTTCCGAGCTGTTTGTAACTTTGCGTATTACTTTGTCCGTCGAAAGAAAACCACTCAGGTAATCCTTGGAGTCGCGCAACCTCTCTCACTGTTAATCGTCTTTTCAACTTTCCCACTACAGACGTTTGAGTAATGGCGACAGCAGCAGGGACGTAGTCAGCTTTTTTTACTCTAATTCCAGATGGTCGCAATTGAATTAGCCCATCCCAGAGGGATTTCATATTTCCACCCTGCCACTCAAACTTTCGCCTTGATGACGGAAAGTCTTCCAAGTAGTTGTTCTTTTTGAGCCAGGCGTCGATACCGCGTTGATGGCTTTCGTAGAATTCAATGTTTTTATTAATGAATATTGTTTTCCAATCTGGGTCATTCTTAGAGTGTTTGATATTCCCGAGCCAAACATCTGCCCAAAAAGGAAATCCTGGTAGCTGCACGTCTTTACGAGCAACTAACATTTTTTGAAGGAAATCATCCCAAGCGCTCAGCCAAGATTCTTCGGCTTCACTGATACTCAATTCCTGGAATTCTGATTGAGGAAGTTTGCGATCAATGGAAATATCACGAAGTACATTCCATTTTTTTGGATCCCAGTCAGAGTGATACTTCTCAAAACTAAGGTTTTCTGCATCAAGTGGAAATTTCTTACGTAAAGCTGCAGGAACGTATGTAGCAGCAATATATATACGTGATCTTGTTTGAGGGCGCCCACCAAACTCAGGCGACACTTTGTGCGGGGAGACAATAAATGGAGTTTTAGAAACTCTATAACCCAAACTATGCAAAGTTTTAATGATTACTTCCCACTCATGCGTATGTCTTGGTCCTACCAGATTCGGAACATTTTCAAGCAACACAACTTTTGGACGTTTGACTTCCAGGATTCTCGCAATATTCCAGAAGAGTGTTCCCCGAGCTTCGTCCATACCGTGCTGTTTTCCACTTTTAGAAAACGGTTGACATGGGAATCCCGCAAAAAGAACGTCATGTTTTGGAATATTTACTGGACCATCAGTTGCATCGAGCGTGATGTCTGTGGCAGATTCACAGCCCCAATTTTGCTCATATACTCTTCTTGCTGGGTCGTTAATGTCGCATGAATAGGCATGTTCCCAGCCGAATAGTTCGCCAACCGCATGAAAACCTCCGATGCCAGCAAAGAGGTCTGAAAAGGTAATGGTCATAGACTTAGCTTAGGGCATACGACCGACAGATTGGTAGAAGGGGGGCGAACTGTGGAAACAAAAAACGATGTGATGGCTGAGATTTGCAATCTCCTAAGCTTGGAAGAGTACAAAACCACAGTTGGTTCCTCCGTGCCACGACGCTTTTATTCCGATGTCCTGGATTTTTTTAACTTGCCAGACGAAGGTGATGCAACGCATGCAGCCAAGTCAATTATTTCGGCTGCCGGCCTGGATTGGAAGGCCGAATATGACAGCTCGGATTCAGCTTCTGGGGGCGGAGGAACGGTCACACTGGCTGGCCTTCGAGCAATAAGACAATCAGTGGTGATGCTGCTAGATGAGCAAGAAGCCGAAAGCTCTTCAAATGTATTTGAAGGATTTGATCCGGCGCATGAGTCGGAATGGACCCTTCTCAAGGGACAGCCGATTCGTAGAAAGATGTTGCATGACAGGTATGGCGGAGTACGTCAGGGTGGAATAGCCCCTTCTAACCGAACCAAGAACATATTTTTGTTTACTGAGATTAATTCAAATAAGCAACATGGATACGAAGCAGACCACTGGATCGATGACGAGACCTTCCTGTACTGCGGAGAAGGACAAGCGGGCAATCAGAGTCTCACAAGGTATAACTATTCAATTTTGAACCATAAAAATGAAGGTCGATCCCTTCGCCTCTTCAGTCCGGTTTCTGGAGAAGTTACATATTTGGGTGAACTCGAAATAGATGATGAACATCCCTATGAGTGGATAAAGGGCTTCGGTCGTGACGGATTATTAAGGGAAGTCGTCATGTTTCGGTTGAAAAGAGTTATTCGCTCAGCAGAAAACAGCAACATTAGTGAAATATCAAACACGAATTTTACATTTGGAAGTCAATACCGATTAGCCGATGAACTTCCACGCAATGTTGCGCAAGCAGAGCTTTTTACAACTGATCCCAATTTATTGGATAGGGCTTTACAAATTCATTCACTCACACAAAATATGGTTGCTCAATGGGTTCTAAGTCACGACTTAGTGCCAGTTTCTCCATCTGAAGAGACCTGCGATTTTGATATCGCCTGGAAAGGCACAGCAAATCCCATAGTCTGTGAAGTTAAGAGCATTTCGGATTCAAATGAAAGACACCAGTTTCGCCTAGGGTTAGGACAAGTTCTTGAGTATGCATTCCATCTTGAAGCGTTACCGGTTCTGGTAGTAAGCCGTAAACCAATTGCCTCAAACCTTCACAAAATTGCCAAAAAGGCGGGTGTTCTGCTCCTTTGGCCAGAGATTTTTTCAAATTATGACCCAGCGACCCTCCAACCAATAGAAGAAGGAGCGTCGAACTAAAAATGAATGAACTCCCAAAATCCCAAAATTTAGTTGAAGTGGTTGTAGAAGCAATAAAGGCGAGTAGTGGCGAAGCAACTTTAAGCCAGATTGAATCTTATGTGATTACTAAGCTTTCAATTCCTGAAACACTTGCGCAAGCTATTCATTCCGGATCAAGGACAGAACTTGCATACAGACTTGCTTGGGCGAGAACTAAGGCAAAAAGTGCCGGCCTGATAGATAAAGCTGGAAATGGAAAATGGAAATTAGCCGAACATTAGAAGCGAGATACAAACGATGAAATCACTTTTTAGTGGACTAACGAGTAGAAATTAGGGATACTAGAAGTACAGAATGAATTTAATTGCGTAAAATTAATAGAAACTTGTGTGCATTATGAAAATTAACGTAGAAGATTCTATCCGTGGTTTGTGGCTTGCGACTAGTTACGAGGGATATCTACAACGTTGGTTCCCAAGGTTAAGAAGTGATAATGGAAATTTCATCCCATTGTCTCCTGGCATCAACGTGTTGTACGGGCGAAATGGAGCTGGCAAAACTCAGATTATTCAAGCAATAGCTCACGCTGCTGAATTCAAAATGTCCGCATACGAGGGATTTATTCTCCACAATCCTCAGATTTCTGAAATTACTAGCTCATACCCTGAGGAAAAATATGAAATCGGAAATTATGAAAAAACTTATGGAATCCTAGAAATATCCGTTGAGCAACTCTTAGCGCGGTATCAAGCAATTGACACCGGTGATCGTGATCTTGGCTGGACCAATGGGTTCGATCCGAATGAAATTCCCGAAGATAAGGAATATCTCGTTCTCTCAATATTGACGGAGTTCTTAGAATCAAAAAATGCTCTACTGACACGATCTCCTGTGAAAGAGGACCCGAGCGCAGATGATCCGAATCGGATGAACATACCTGAATTTATTCAACTTGTTCCGATGTTATTTCCTTCTGATTCTGCGCCAATAACTCGAATGCATGCGAAAGATATTCATAATTCCTACCTAGACTTCGTAGAGAAATTTGAGGAACAATTTACTGCCGGGAGTGATCCGGACTTATCCGTTGATGAAAACAACGAGGCATATTTTGCTGAGGGAGAACTCAAAGGTAGAGCCTTTAATGAATGGGTTTCGAGTTGGGCATGGAGTCCATTAATTAATTTACGGAATCTCGGCTATAACGATGGCGACTATTCGTTTGTAGACAACGGAGGTAAAGGAAATTTATTCAAATCAGATGTGATGCCAATTTACCTGCCCGCCGCATTTTCTTACGACAACCGTAAAGAATATGAAGAATTCAAGAGCAGAACCGAATATCGAGTTTCCCTAACCCTTACAAAAGAAGCTGATCTTCCCAGCATGCCAAATCTTTTTTCAATGAAACGGCAAGAAGACAGTCTTTCAGACATTACTTTTGATGACATTGGCTACCGAAATAAAGAATATGGAAGTAGCGCTGTTGATCAGCCAGAGGAATACGAAAAGCTCCTTAGAGAGTACTTGCCACTCTTAAAAGCAAAACTAAAATTCTTACCAAATTTTAGAAGTCTAGATATTCTCAAAAGTGAGTATGAACCAAACCCTCAGTTGGTCATAAACAATAATGTCCGCGTATCAAGGGGTAGTGGAGCAGAGAGACGTTGGCTCAATCTTGCGAAAGAATCGATTCGTATTCCCACTCAGTGGATTGTTATAGATGAGCCAGAATCTGGCCTACATCGTGCGGCCGAGGCAGAGTTAGCACAAGCTCTTTCATCTACCAGTTGGAATAAGGGGAGCATTGTTGTTGTGGCAACCCATAGCCCTGAGTTTCTTGATCTTCCAAATGCTCACGTAAACCATGTAGATGGCGGCAAGGTTCGCGAACTTACAGAGATTGATCGTGAAGATTTGGTGGCTCTCGGTCTCAGACCAGGAGATCTACTCGGACAAATCAGAACATTTCTCTTGGTTGAGGGAGAACATGAAAAGGTTATATTCGAAAACATATTTGGATCAGAACTCCGACGTGCTGGCTGTAAAATAATTGTTGCCCGAGGGGCAAAAAATATGAAGGATGTCTTTGAAAGTCAGATGATTTTCAACTTCAGTGATGCAACCATTGTTAGCCTTCTCGACAATATTGATGCCTTAGATGTAAATGCAATTTGGAGTGAGGCTAAAAAAATGGCTGAAACTGGCAAACTCATTGAAGCTGGTCAATATATTCGCTCATCATTACCAGGTAAAAACCATAGCGAAAACACATTTTTATCTCAGTTTTTAACGTTGGCTTTAGCAAACGGACAACATGAGCGTATTGAAGTTTGGGGACTTACTAAAACTGACATAGTTCTCTACTTCGAACCATCGGATTTTGGAATTAAAAGAACTTGGGAAGAACTGTTGTCTACTCACACCAGTACCGATCCTAGTTTTAAAGAGTGGGCAACAAAGAAGTATGGTGCAGACTTCACAGTGTCAGCTATAGATCGTGCATCACGGAATATTCTTTCTGCCCCTGAGGAATTTGGAAGTCTGATGCTAAGAATTTCAGAACTCTCCTCACGTTCTCTCGAATAAATCAAAGGAGGTTAATAACGCATCAGTTTCAAAGCCTTTGAGCCGCGCTAGCGAGTAGTTTCAGGATTTAAACTAGATCAATGACCTGCAAATCAGGGAACTTTTCAATAATCAATCCAGACAACAATGATCTATGACATTTGAGGGGCTCATTTTCACTGCAAAGCAGAACTGCATTTTCAAAGTCAGTTTGTGATGACTTTTCAAGGGTTCCCCGAACATTGATTAGATCTTGATATTTTTGAGCAAATTCTTCCCACTTTATTTCTTTGTCTCTATAGGAGGCCAGGAGCTCTTTTGTGGGAGCGAATTCTTCCCAAACCTGATATTTCATCCCAGCAAGTTTCGGTAGGAAAAATCTTAGGTCTGGCTCCTTTGCAAAGCCAGCTAACTGAGATGTTCGATTGATACGAATGTCGATTAGTTTGGTCGCTCTTGATGTTTCGAGCAGCCCAAAGAATTTTTCAGCGCTCTTCCCAGTGAAACCAATTGTAAAAAGATTCATGTTGACTCAGTCCATTCTTCAGATTCTCCGAGCTCCCCGGAATCGAGTCGACCCTTAACTGGATCTCCCAAAGTAAAAGCGACCTTCTGTTCTTGTCTCAGAAGCGCCTCCGAAATCACTTCCTCATTTGTACGAAAAAGGTCTGGCTCATCAAGCTTGAATATCTTTAACAACCTATGTATGGCATCATCATGGTTTTCAAGAGTTCCATCACCAAGAATGTGAGTCACAGGGATTCCTCGCTCAAAAAGAGTTTGACCCACAAGTAAAGTTCTGTGGCACTCTATCGGCTCTTTCTCGCTACACATCAGTGCTAATTGGTACTTTTCAGAACCAAGAACCACACGCTGAAGTCCATTTTCAAAGTTATCACTGTTTTTTAGTCGGCTATAAACGACTCGTCCATTTTCATAGTCGTCTTCATTAGAAGATCGACCACCAATTGAATCACCGACGAAGACGTATTCAATACCGGAATCTTTTAAGGATTTGGTAACTGTCTCCCGGTTAAATTGCGGTTGGAAGCGACTGTAAGGCGCCGATCTGACATCTGCGATTGCTGTAATCCCACGCGATTTCAATAGCTTGATGAAATTCTCAATTGAATGAGTGGAGTGGCCAATTGTGTAGATCATTGGTTGCTCCATTTCTTGCCGTATTCGATTGGGATTATCCCAGCGATGAGTTTGTAGTAACTTTCCTTGAAATTTTCGCCGAGACTAATAGTAAGAAGTGTCCGTTCAATCTCATAATCACCAAGTGGCCTATCTATGAATTTACCTTCAAATTCAGGGTCAGTGACCTTTAACTTGTAGTCCGCACCCTTGTAAGAGAAAAATCCGACCATAGTTTTCCGCTTGTAAGGATATGACTCTTCGATGATTTGAAGCTTAAAGTTGTTCACATCTACTAAGTACAGCGAGCTATTAAATTGTTGAATTTCACTGGCGGGTACAAAGTTGTTTAGACCGCTTTTAGATGATGACCCTAGCCCCCAGAGAGTCTCAGGGGAGTCGACAATCTGAGATACATCCTTCAAAGACAAAGTGCCCTTCTTTTTGAGTGGAACTGAAACATCCATCAACCAGTTCTCTTGTTGATGCTGTTTACCCTTTGGTTGAAGAAGTTGAATCTCGAGTAAATCCAGGATCGAGGAGTCTTCGCCAGATTGAAGACAATGCTCATGTGATTGAAGCTCTTCGGAAGGATGCTCCGTAACTGGACGTATCCATTTTGAATAAGTCCCATTGAATAGAGCTTTTCCAGCAAGACAGCGCCCATTATGTTTTCTTGAATTAGCCAGGCAGACAAAGGTGGCGGTATGCATGAGGTTTACCTACCTCTCCGACTGATCATGTTTTGAGTCTAATTCAGACTAACGACAAAGAAAATGGGATCTATGGGAATTCCCAAAACTCTTGTATTTTCACTGCAATTGAAATAGTTTTGAGCGTGTGAAGAGGAAAATTCCCATAACGTTCCCAAACACAACTCAACACTTAAAATAACTAAATAACACTTAAACATGCGCTAATCAGCCCAGTTTACGTTTATGAAAGGTAAAAAATGAATGCAATCAACCGCCTCCTAAGCGGTAGGTCGCAGGTTCAACTCCCGCCGGGGACACGTAATTTATATTTAATGCTTAAGAGTAAATTTCTGCATCCATTTAGGTGCCCACCAGTTAC
>Ga0214919_10004803_pt1 | contig 19507 bp, 16 predicted proteins | sample LL1503_MetaG_FD_177994 | JGI IMG/M metagenome (GOLD analysis project Ga0214919, IMG submission 177994) | Freshwater microbial communities from Lake Lanier, Atlanta, Georgia, United States - LL-1503 | ecosystem: Environmental > Aquatic > Freshwater > Lake | place: USA: Georgia | collected...
CATGCTGGTGGAGCTGAGGGGAATTGAACCCCTGACCTCTTGCATGCCATGCAAGCGCTCTGCCAACTGAGCTACAGCCCCGTATTCGGGAAAAATCACCCTACCAAGCGAGGGCCTCGACAGTCACTTCATGACCAAAATTTCAGCGCAGGAGTAGTATTTTTTCTACATGCCTGTTGTGCGCAAGTCGCTCTCATCCGCGCTCATCTGGGCCTCCATTTTCACTTGGGTCATTGCTGTTGGCCGATTGGTTGTGCAACGGCAAAATGCGTACGCCACATTCGACTTTGACCTCGGCATACACGACCAGTCGCTCTGGCTGCTGGCTCATGGCAAATGGTTCAACACGGTCTGTGGGCTACCTGTTTTTGGCCACCATGCAATGTTCATGTACTACTTACTTGTGCCATTTGTTTGGCTTGGCGGTGGGCCAAACCTCTGGAACATGTTTCAAGTTATTGCATTAGCAAGTGCGGCTTTCCCTGTTTTCCTCATCGCTCGACATCGATTAAAAAGCGAAATATCTGCTCTCGCCTTTGGTATCTCTTGGCTTTTACTTCCCACTACCGGATACCTGGCATGGGAAACTTTTCATCCTGAAACGATGGCCATTCCGTTCCTGCTGATGGGCTACCACTACGCAACTTCTCGGCCAGAAGGTTTTGGTAAACACATCACACGCCACAACGTCATCACCATTACATGGATTGCTGCTGCAATGCTCTGGAAAGAAGACATTGCCCTGGCCGTCATTGGGCTCGGCATATTGCTGATGTTTCACAAACGTATTCGTTTTGGTCTGGTCTTGCTCGGTGGCGCTTCTCTTTATTTTCTTATCGTGGGAGTATGGTTAGTGCCGCATCTTGCTGGCGAGTTCAGTGCGTATGGGTCCTTGTATGGCAACTTAGGAACGACCCCATTGGAAGTAGCAAAAACTTCCCTCCAACATCCTTCACTATTTCTCGATCGACTCTCAACTAACGACGCCGTGAGCTATGCCGGCCGCATTACTTCGCCGCTCGCATTTCTCTCATTTCTTGCTCCGCTTACATTGCTGATTGGACTCCCGCAATACTTCATCAACATTCTCACCACTGCCGACTTCACTTGGTCAATGATGTATCACTACCAAGCCATACCCAATGTGGCAGCTATTGCTGCAGCCATTGAAGGAGCGGCTTTTTTGAAACGACGTTCACGACCACTTGCGCGACTCGGCGTTCTTGGCGTAGTGGTATGTGCATTTATCGCCGCTAACTCCTGGGGCCTTCTCCCCTTTGGCGCAAAATACAACACGGGTTATTGGCCTCACGGCGCCCACGACACAAGTGGCTGGGAAACAGCATTGAAAAGAGTCGGACCAAGTGATGTCGTATCGGCACATTACGCCTTTGTCCCTCATGCATCACATCGTGAAATTATTTATACATTTCCTAACCCGTGGATTAAAACGAACTTTCTTAACGATGACTCAAAATTTGTGAGTCCCAGCAAAGTGAAATGGCTCGTCATCAAAGATGGAACCCTAGGAAAAGAGTCACAGGACTTGCTCAATAAACTTCTGGCACAGGGTGAATACGGTGACGGGCAAACAGTTGCAGGAATCACCACCTACAAACGACTTCTGCCGTAGTTACCGTTGCCCATGAGGCACTGTGAGTTACTTCCAGTCGACGGCAACAACGTCTTTGTATAGACGCTCGATTTCGTAAAACCGACGAGTCTCCTCGCCGAAAATATGCACGACAATGTCGCCGTAGTCGATCAAGATCCACTCATGCTCGCTTACGCCCTCAGACCTAAGTGGTGAGCGACCAGTGGTCGTACGGACAACTCCTAGAATTTCGTCGGCGATTGCGCGTACGAGACGCTTGTTCGATGCACTGGCTACAACGAAGTATTCGGTGATGGCCAAAATATCGCCGACAGGCAAGATGATGATGTTGTCGGCTTGCTTGTCGTCGGCCGCCTTGGCGGCCACGATTGCCAACGCTAGTGAGTCAATCTCATTTTTCTGATCAGTTGTCATGAACCTACAAGCGTAGTTGTCGTAGAGATGGTTGCCCCCTGTGCGCTACCGATAAATGCACGAAAATCTTCACCGAGCACCAGTTGGGCATCAATTCCTTCGACGCGTTCATCAGTTTTGTTGAATTCAATTGGCCCAAACAACGTAGTGAACAACTCAAGATCAGATCTCACTATCTCGTCGTTGTACTTAATGACCGTATGCGCTGTTGGCGCTCCAGGAACTTCTCTCACCACGATGACATTGGCTCCAATATATGCAAGGCGCAACACCGCTTGGCGAGTAATTCGGGCATCTGTGAATGGACTATCGATCAGGAATGAAATCATTGCGCTACCAGCAGTGACTGCACTCGGTACAACGCTCGCCATCACCATAATTATTTCGCCACCGTCTAAGTCGTATAGGTCGCGCGGCCCAGGATTGCGTTGTGGCTCGGAGACAAATGTTCCGGTTAATTGCCAGTTTTGAACTGGTCCACTGATGACTGCAGCAAAAAATGATGCAATGTCTGTCGGAATGACAAGTGTCGTAGAGCGAGTGGTCTCAGTTGTTGAAGGAGACTCCGACGTCTTTGGTCTTGCCTTGGCAACAGTTTCCCATAAAAGTTTGATGCGTGACAGGCGATCCGATTCGGGGGCTCCCGTCTTGCGGGCCATTAACCCTTGAGCAATTTGCATCGGCGTCAGAGTCTGTTGTCCAGCGCTCAGCACTACAGCGTCTGTGCCGTCTAGTTCGGTGTTGATTGCTTCTTTTTCAATCAATATGGGTTGATCTCCGATAGGCGCAAGCATTGTGGCAAGTTCTGCTGTGTTGACTTTTGCCGCGACGCTGAAGGTCACGTTAAGAAGTCCTTCAACATCAATCACGAATGCATCAAACCCAGAAGTTTTATAGGTGTCAGCAACGCGATGAATCTCGCCAGACTTTGGTATCTCTGCATTAGCACCCACAGGGATTGACACAATTGTGCCGCCCTTTGCGCCAGGGGCAATCGCTAGCAGCGCCATCATTGTGACTTCATCTGATTCATTGACACCAACAAGCAAACCAGCGGGCGTCGTGGGAATCTGAAGCGCTGGCGTCTGATCAACGCTCTTGCCGCCTGAAGTATTGAGCAGTGAGTTGGTTCCCACTACCAAACCTGCCGGCAAGGCAACAACCCCCACAAGCCCTAAGACCAGAGCCGTTACCATGCGGCGTCGGCGGCGTGCCTTAATTGCGCTCATCGATACTCTGTCGTGTCGTTTACAGCGCGATACAAATTGCGTTCATTGATAATTTTCATTACTGACGGAGCGACGAGAGTATCGACGGATTGGCCGTTGCGAATACGCCCGCGGACTTCGCTGCTTGACGCATCAACATTTGCGATCATCACTCGGACACCATCAAAATTGTTTCCGGCCATCGGGGTTGTTGCATCACGGCTCACCACTACAAGAGTAGACAACAGTGCGATGTCTTGCCATCGGTGCCAGGTCGTAAGACTGCGTGCAGCGTCGGCGCCCACAATGGTGAATAATTCAGTATCGGGTTGCGTGCGCGACAGAGTCTCAAGAGTATCGATTGTAAACGTTGGACCATGTCGACGAACTTCGTCGTCGCCGGCGATTAGTCCAGGAAGACCCGCAATCGCGGCACGGGTCATTTCCAAACGATCAACTGCCGACTCCACATTGCCTTCGCTTGTCTTTTGCCACGGTTCTCCCGCCACCATCAATGTCACCAGGTCTAGACCGAGCGCATGCTTAACGTTGAGAGCAGCCACCACGTGACCCACATGCGGAGGATCGAACGTGCCCCCAAAGATTCCGAGTCGTTGAGTCACGGCGCAAGTGTATTCGCTCTACGAACCTTATGTGACAAGGACTCCATGCCCCAGTCGTGGGCAGTGACGACGGTTATAGGACACAAAAATACTTTGATTTACCCCTTGATATTGACCCCCTGGGTTGTGTTACAATTGGTTTCCCCCTAAATACAACCCCCCAACCCCCCGTTGTTCTGTAACTCTGTGTTTGGCGATTGTCGCTGAATAAGAACAACTTCAAAAAAGACATGGTAAAAAAATGAACGACTCTATTGGTCTCTATCTGAATGACATCGGCAAGGTTGCCTTGCTCAACGCCGAAGACGAGCGTGAACTCTCCAAGGCAATCGAAGCAGGACGCGATGCATCCGCACGCCTAGATGCTGGCGAACGAAGCGTGGCTCTCAAAAAAGACCTGCGCAACGCAGCGCGTGCCAAGGATCGCTTTATTCGCTCCAACTTGCGCCTTGTTGTCTCAATCGCTCGTCGCTACCCGCTCCCACAAGGAATGGACCTTCTGGACCTCATCCAAGAAGGAAACCTTGGCCTTGAGCACGCTGTAGACAAGTTTGACTGGCGTCGTGGATTTAAGTTCTCCACATACGCAACGTTTTGGATTCGCCAAGCAATTGGTCGTGCCCTTGACCAAAAGGCCAGCCTGATTCGTATTCCAGGAGATCGTTCCGCAAGCCTGCGCGCTGCATTGCGCCAAGCTTCAGGTGACGGAGACACTCTTGACACAGGTAATGCTGAGTTGCATCGCCTCACCACACCGGTGTCTCTTGACAAAACAGTCGGAGATGATGGCGACGCCACATTGGGAGATCTCATGGATAACGGTCAGGGCACTCCTGAAGACGCCGTCATGGCTCTCGTGGACAGCGAGCTCTTGAGCGAACTCCTCGCCACACTTGATGGACGTGCTCGTTATGCCGTTGAAGCCCGCTTTGGCATGCTTGATGGCGAGCGCAAGAGTTTTCGCGAAGTGGGCGAAGACCTTGGCGTGACCGCTGAGGCTGCCCGTCGTTTGGTAAGTCGCGCCGTTGACGGTTTGCGACAAGATGCTGAGCGAATTCTCGTCTCCTAGTGCGTGTCACTAGTGCCTGGCACTAGGTCCTCACATAATCCATTTTGCGGAGCTCCGCATGACAGGCAAGGCTTAGCGTATGGCGCGTAGTTGGAATCCCTCATCGTGGCAATCACTGCCTGCGGCTCAACAGCCCGCATGGCCTCAACGACCACAACTGGATCATGCTCTGTCTCAAGTCAATTCATTTCCTCCCCTCGTTTTTGCTGGCGAGGCACGTTCACTTCAAGCATCGCTGGCTCAGGTAGCAGCCGGAAACGCATTCCTACTTCAAGCAGGTGACTGCGCCGAAAGTTTTGATGAGTTCTCCGCTAATAACATTCGCGAAAAATTGCGAGTTATTTTGCAGATGGCTGTCGTTCTCACATATTCAATGGGGGTTCCAGTGGTGAAGGTCGGCCGTATGGCTGGTCAATTCGCAAAACCCCGCTCAAGCGACACCGAGGTGGTTGACGGAGTCAGTCTTCCGTCTTTCCGCGGATACATCGTCAATGACCCCGTAGCGACTACTGCTGCACGCACGCCTAATCCTGATCGACTCGTACAGGCGTATCATCAGTCAGCAAGCACGCTTAACTTGTTGCGAGCATTTACTAAAGGCGGCTTTGCAGATCTCAACCGCGTGCATGCATGGACACAAGAATTCGTCGGCACAAGCCCAGAGGGTCAACGCTATGAGTCAATCGCTTCAGAGATCGAACGAGCGCTGTCGTTCATGCGCGCGTGTGGCGTCGACACAGAAAATAATCCGTCGTTGCATCAAGTAGATGTCTACACCAGCCACGAAGCACTCATTCTCGAATACGAAGAAGCACTCACACGCCAAGACTCTTTGACGGGTGGTTGGTATGACTGTTCTGCGCACATGCTCTGGATCGGTGAGCGCACGCGCCAACTTGATGGTGCCCATATTGAATTCTTGCGCGGTGTCGGCAACCCAATTGGATGCAAAGTTGGACCAGGAACTTCCCCCGATTGGGTTCTGGAGTTGTGTCAGACACTTAACCCAGCGCGTGTTCCGGGACGACTGACGCTTATTAGTCGCATGGGTGCTGACAACGTCGAGCAAGAACTCCGTCCGCTGTTGCGCGCAGTTCATGAGGCTGGTCATCCAGTGGTGTGGGCGTGCGACCCAATGCACGGCAATACATTTACCGATCCGTCAGGACACAAGACACGACACTTTGATTCGATCGTTGCAGAAATTGCTGGCTTTGTGCGCGCTCACAAAGCAGAGGGCACGTGGCCAGGCGGAATCCATATCGAACTGACCGGAGAAGACGTCACAGAATGTCTTGGTGGTGCCGATGATCTTACAAGCGCCGACCTCAGCACTCGTTATGAAACGGTGTGCGACCCACGCCTCAATGCACGACAGTCGCTTGATTTGGCATTCCGTGTCGCCGAATTAATTCGCGTATCTGCTGGACACTGACATGACCCTCATGGGGGATGCCTTTGCACTTGCCAAAACATGGCCGGTCCCCCACTATGGAATCGCCGTTATCTCGCGAGATGGCATACAGACAAGTGGATCAACCTCAATTCGACTGCACCTTGCGTCAGTAAGCAAGTTGCTCACAGCGTGGGCGGTTCATATCGCCATCGAAGAAGGAGCGACTCACCTTGACGCTGCGATCGGACAAGATGGTTGCACCGTTGCTCACCTACTCGCACATGCAGGCGGTTATCCCTTCGAAGGAACCGAACCAGTCGCACGACCAGAGCAACGCAGAATCTATTCCAATACTGGCTACGACATGCTTGCTCAACATGTTGCCCAAGAATCTGGAATATCTTTTGAGGACTACTTGTCTGAATCTCTGCTGATGCCCCTTGGGATGCAGTCAACGCATTTAGATGGTTCGCCCGCCAAAGATATGTACTCCACCGTTGCCGACATGGTGTTGTTTGCCCAAGAAATGCGTTCGCCATCACTTATTGATCGCACAACATACACCGCGCTTACGTCGCCAACATTTGCTGAACTTTCTGGAATGGTTCCGGGTGTCGGGAAATTCGATCCGTGTGCATGGGGTCTTGGCCCTGAAATCAAATCAACAAAACATCCACATTGGCTTGGCGATCGCAATGCGTCAAGTTCGTTTGGACACTTTGGTGGCAGTGGAACATTTCTGTGGGTCGACCCCCTCGCAGATATCGCCTGTGTCATGCTGTCAGATGGTGAGTTCAGCACATGGGGAATGCAATATTGGCCCGCTTTTAATGATGCCGTTCTGATGGCTTTTGCCCGATGAGTTTTGTAGCGGGCGAACGCATCTGTGCGCGCACAACGTGTGACGACGGTTTCCCTATTGTGCGATACGGAACTATTAACGCAGTTGTTGCTGCGAACGGACCATTGATCGTAGTTTTTGACGACGACATGGGTGCCAACCTTGTGGACTTAAGCGAAGTTGAGATTCTGTCAATCACAAGCATCTCGCTCGTCCTGAGCGGAGTCGATCTCGCAGATGATCCCGATTTGCGTCAAGGCCTCTGCGCGCTCTGGCAAGAAGAGGCAGCATCAGCGGGCATCGAAATTGATGCTATTTATTTACTCGGAGCGGGACTGCGAGATAGCAACGACACATGGGCACTCGCTGAAGTGCATAGCGGCGGCCAAACATACGTTGTTCGCGTGCATACAGATCCCAATGCCGCAAATGACGTCACACTGCGCGCTGATCTACCACGGCAATGGAATTAACTGCTTGTGGCACAACAAGATCACTCAGCGACTAAAAAGAGCAGCAATTTCAGTCTTGGAATTGGAGTTCTTCTGGCTTGCTCTTTTGGAATAGCAACATCTAACAGCATTATCTTCGGTGCACTCTCGGATCTGCAAGACAAGTACAACTTCAGCGACTCCGGCCTAGGGTTTATTTCAGCAGCAGGTTTTTTAGCCTCGCTGATCGTGCAACTCGTCGTTGCTCCACTCGCAGACCGCGGGCATCCCAATCGTCTTGTCATGACTGGTCTTGTCATCGCAATGTGTGGATCGGCGCTCTTTGCAATTGGCGGATCTCTGGGAGTGTTAATCATTGCTCGCGCCTTGACAGGTGCGTCAATGGGTTGCACGCAGCCAGCAATTCGAGCAATTGCTGCACATCTTGATCCGTCTCAAGCAGCCGAACGTTTAGGTCGTTTGCGAGGTGTAGAACTTGCTGGATTCACGGGCGGCCCACTGATCGGTGCTTTGCTGATCGAACCGTTTGGTCTTCGTGTCACATTCTTTGTCTTCACCGCTTTTGCCGCAGTGGTGCTGTTAATGATGGCTCCGCGTCAGTTGCCAACGCTTCCCAAAACTGAGACCTCCAACAAACCAAGCCTTGAACTTCTGCGTTATCGCGCCGTACGTGCATCTGCGCTCGCATCGCTCACACTTTTTCTTCCGGTCGGTATTTATGACTCACTGTGGGACCGCTACATCACCGATCGTGGCGGCAATAACTTTATGGTCGGACTTTCTTTCTTGGTCTATACCCTGCCGTTTATCGCATTTGGTGCGCGCGGTGGTCGACTGTCAGATACTCATGGGTCACAACGAATGGTGCTCATCGGAATCGCGATGTGTGCTCCGATTGTGTTCGTGTACGGATTACTTACGCAGTCGTGGGCCATTGTCTTGATGGGCGGCGTTGAAGGAATCGTCGGAGCATTTGCTATTCCGGCTGCTCAATCACTCATGGCCACTGCAGCTCCACCAGGTCGCGCCAGCGCCGCGCAAGGAATCCTTGGCGCTGGTGATCTACTTGCTGCCACACTCGTCTCGCTCATCGCCCCGACCATCTATGGGCGTTACGGAGCGATGACCACCTTTGGTTCTGCTGCTATTGCAATGTGTGTCTTGTGTGTCTTGATTGCACTGATGTTGCGCGGCGCGCGCACCGAGTCAGGACTTAGCTCAGACGCTCAATAATCATGGCCATTCCCTGGCCACCACCAACACACATCGACTCCATGCCGAATGTCTTGTTCTCAAACTGCAAACCATTGATCAAGGTTGTCATGATGCGGGCACCTGTCATACCAAACGGATGACCAAGAGCAATCGCTCCACCGTGAATATTGAGTTTGCTCATTGGAATACCGAGGTGCTTGGCTGACGGAATTACTTGAGCAGCAAATGCTTCGTTGATTTCGACGAGGTCGATCTGATCGATAGTCATGCCAGCACGCGAGAGCGCTTGACGACATGCCTCGATCGGACCAAGACCCATGATTTCGGGGTTTAATCCAGACACACCCGATGACACGATTCGTGCCAGTGGAGTCAGTCCGAGTTGCTTGGCTTTTGCTTCACTCATCACCATGACAGCAGCCGCACCATCGTTGAGTGGGCATGCGTTGCCAGCCGTGATGGTGCCATCAGGGCGAAACACCGGCTTAAGTTGTGAGACCGACTCGATATTTGTTCCGGGTCGTGGACCATCGTCCTTAGAGACGACTGTTCCGTCCGGCAATGTGATCGGCGTGATCTCTCGTTCAAAGAAACCATTGTCAACATGTTCACATGCAAGATTTTGTGATCGAACACCAAAAATATCCATCTCTTCGCGAGTGACACCTTCTACTTCAACAACATTTTCTGCAGTTTGCCCCATCGCGATGTAGGCATCTGCGATTCCTTGTTGAGGTGTCCATGTTGGTTGACCACCTGCAGTGCGCAACTTTGTGCGCTTGCCTGGCTCTTGGAATATTGAGTTGGGCGCAGTATCGGATGCACCGAACTGGTAGCGACTGACGGTTTCGACACCAGCGGCAATAAAGCAGTCGCCTTCTCCGGCACGAATAGCATGTGCTGCCATTCGAATCGTCTGCAAGCTTGACGAGCAATAGCGGTTCACGGTAACGCCCGGAACATTGTCAAGACCGGCCAGCAGTGCTGCCATTCGTGCCACGTTAAAGCCTGCTTCTCCGGCTGGCTGACCAACGCCCATCATTAGGTCTTCAACATCAGATGCTTTTACTTGAGGAACTTTGGCCATGAGCGCACGAATAATTTGTGCTGACATGTCGTCAGGGCGCATGTCCTTGAGCGAACCTTTGTTAGCGCGACCTATCGGGCTGCGGGCTGTGGCGACAATGACTGCTTCGGGCATAGTGTTCTCTCTCGTAAATGGTTCCAGACTTTGGAACAGGGCTCAACGATACTCACTTGTGCCCCACATCACTGCCTTGGGACTAGTCCACCTACTCGTCAATGGCGTTCTCGCCTCGAGCCTGAGCTGCATTCAAGACGCGATTGAGTTCTTCCAACTGCATTTCATCGCGGATTCCAAGCAAAGCCGCATAGAACCTCAGCCCCTGAATACTGCCCTCCACTCGTACCGGAATGCGTTCGCCGAGGTCGGCTCCATACTCATTGGGGATGTCTACCTTGCGCACACCAGCGTCCTGAAGGTCTGCCTCAGTTGCTGGCAGTTCTGCTCCGTACGTGATGTATAAATCTGCATCAACAAAAAAGGTGAACTCTGCCATCACCTAAAACTAGGACCAATAGTGCCTCTGTGCGTCACCGAGCAATACAGTTCAAGTCATGGAACTTCCCCACATATCGCTCGACGAGATCAATTTATCGAGCCAAGAGTTTTGGACGGCCGACCGCAAGTTTCGCGAAGGGGCATTCAAAACCTTGCGCGACGAATCGCCATTTCAATACTTTGAAGAGATCCTGATCGAGGGCTCGCCTTTCCCGCAGGGCCCCGGATACAGAGCACTCACCCGTCATCAAGATATTTGGCATGTCAGTCGTAATCCAGAAATATTCTGCAGCGGCAAGGGCTCCAACATTGGCGACCTCCCCGTCGAGATGAATGAATTTTTTGGATCGATGATCAACATGGATGACCCAAAACATTTTCGCCTGCGATCTATTGTGTCTCGCGGATTCACTCCGAAAGAGATCACCCGCGTCGAGGACCAAGTGCGAATTCGTGCAGCCAAGGTTGTCGATCGCCTGCTTGAAGAATTCCCGTCCGGGTCATGTGATTTCGTCGAAGAAGTTGCCGCCATGCTTCCGCTGCAAATCATTTGCGACATGATGGGAATTCCAGAGGAAGATCACAAGCAGATTTTTCAATGGACCAACATCATTCTGGGTGTTGGCGATCCAGAATTCGGAAGCTCCATTGATGATCTCATCTCATGCGGAATGCAGATCTTTCAGTACGCCCAAACGCTCGGCGAAGATCGTCTGGCTCACCCCAAGGACGATGTGACGTCAGCGATGATGCACGCCGAAGTTGACGGAGAACGCCTGACACCTCAAGAGTTCGGGTCATTTTTTATTCTGTTAGTAGTTGCGGGCAATGAGACAACCAGAAACGCAATCAGTCACGGGATGAAACTTCTGACTGATCACCCAGACCAACGCGCCATCTGGTTTGACAACTACGACCAGCACTCAAAAACTGCCGTCGAAGAAATCGTTCGAGTCGCCACACCTGTCATACATTTTCGTCGCACAGCCACTCAAGACACCGAAATCAATGGTCAACCGATCAAAGAGAACGAAAAAGTCGTGATGTGGTACTCCTCTGGCAATCGTGACGAACGAGCCTTTGAGAATCCATTTATTTTCGACGTCACTCGTCAACCATCTCCGGTGCAAATTGGCTTCGGAGCTGGCGGCCCACATTTTTGTTTAGGCGCAAACCTCGCCAGACGTGAAATCATGGTGATGTTTGATGAACTGCGTCGTCGTCTGCCCACGATGCACATCACGGGTGAACCCGCCTACTTGCAAAGTGCATTTATCAACGGCATCAAACGCATGCAGTGTGCGTGGTAACCACAACTCTGATTTTCCTATAAGGAAATCATTTGTAGATCAACAACAAGTGCCGCATGGTCACTGGGCTGTACGCCATCAACGGCTTGACAGCCTGCGAGCCATGCCCGAAGTGGATTGCCCATTGGCTTTGGTCGCGGCCACGATACAAATACATAGTCAAGTCGTCGATTGGGCCACGTTGTCTCTGCAATGTATGGATTATCACGGCGCCAAGTAAAACCGTCTCCTTCGCCTGCAACTTCCCATGCATCAGTAAACACGAGACCTGCGATTGCAGGTTCTTTACGTCCTGTCAACATGCGGATTTCATCACTATCGGGAACAGCATTAAAATCTCCAGCCATCAACACAGGTGATTCGTTTTCGGGATCTCTGCGCAACGAATCAACAATTGAACACAGTGCCTCACATTGTCCGACTCGAGTAGCCGACGCATCAAATTTGTGATCAAGGTGCGTGCTGACTACCCACCAACGACCATAGGGCGTATCAATTTCAGCCGTTATCGCACGGCGATGTCCCGGAAGTCCATCTACTTGTGGCAATCGATGTTCTTGCGACGAGATCAACGGCCAACGACTCAGGATTGCATTTCCAAAACTAACGCCGTCGTACCAAGGTCCTTCTGTGTGCACCACGTAGAGTCCGAGTTCTTCTGCGATCCAGGCTGCTTGGTTCAGCCCTCCTTCTTGTTCGAATACTTCTTGCAAACACACAATGTCTGGCTGCTCTTGACGAATCGTTGCCAAAATCGCGCCTTGACGTTCGCGCCAGGGCCCAAATTGCCACCACAGGTTCCATGTCATCAATCGCGCTTCCATTACTGCGTACCGTAATCGCTCGCGCCAGCCCCACGGTGGTGCCTATTGAACACTGTCAAGAAACTCCGTCAGCAATAGGCCAATTCGGGCTGGCTGTTCTGGCAACAAGACGACATTCATGCAGCTCACGGCACCCTAAGTGTTTCTTTTCAGCCCACCACAGGCATTTGCTGTTTTTATTAAAGTCTCAATTTGTGACTTCCGGCTTCCGGTTGCACGCAACGGCAAACCATAGCGATCCCAAATTGTTGGAGTCATCGAATACCCCGTTACTTTGCCATTATCTATTTTTACCGTGAGCAACGCTCCAGACAGAGAGTAGTTGGCATACCATGAAAAGTTTCCGAGACTGTATGCAATCAATTTGTTATTCGACAGTGAGGTTCCCTGCAAAATATGAGGATGTGCTCCGACAATGACATCAGCACCAGCCAGAAATAGTTCATCCGCAATAGATTTTTGAGTTCCGTTTGGACACACTGCGTATTCGTCACCCCAGTGCATAAAGACCACTATGACGTCGGCTGTTTTAGCTTCCTTTTTAATAGCGTTAAGAACTGCACTTCGATGCTGTTGCCACAACACCATTCCGGATCGATCTTTCTTGGCGGGCCATGTATTTGATGTGCTCCCCGGCATTCCCATTGCCGCAACTGCAAAAATACTGACAGCCGTGTTGTTGATAGTTTTTCTGTACGGAGAGATTGCATCTGCAAGGTTTTCACCTATTCCGATAACTGCAAGTTTGGATTTTGCTCTTGCACGCAGTGTGTCGGCAAGACCAACATCTCTTCCGAAGTCAATGGAATGATTGTTCGCCATTGACACAACATCGACTCCAGATTTGTATAAAGATTCCAAGACGCGAGGATGCGCACGAAATTGATACATCTTTTTCTCGCGAGTTCCGCCCGTAGTGATCGCAGTTTCAAGATTGATCATTGCAATGTCGGCTCCGCCGAGCAGATCAGGCAGAGTGCTAAACCCGCCAGGAAATCCCTGTGCTACAGACCTGCGTTCAAGATTGACGTCACCCCCAAAGGCGAGGGTAACGCGACCTTTTTGTTCTGACGTTGCAGCACGAGTCACCGCCGCCGATGGAATCATCGTGACGGCGACTGCAGCTATAAGCCACCGAACACCGCGCCGCAATAACAAGGGATGATTAACTGCAGCCGCTTGTGCTTCCGCAACTTGGGCACGCATGACACGAGCCGGCACGTTGCATTTGTACGCCACACTGCATGCACATTGGTGCATCCATGTTTCGTCGGATCCCTGCTGGAGCAGAGTGGTCTGAGATTGGAGCAGTTGGTGCAATGCCAAGTTCAATCTGTGTTACAAGTTCTGACACAGACGGAACACTCTTGGGATCTGGCGCCATTTCTGTTCCCATGGTTGTCTCGACGGCAGTTTCTTCGACTCCGGGCAGAGTGGGTTGAATGCGCTCATCACGACTGAAAATACCCAGTTCTGCACGCTCGTCATAGGACAGATACTCCAAACCAAGACGGCGGAATAAGTAGTCCATGATGGATGAGGCGATACGAATATCTGGATCGTCTGTCATACCTGCGGGTTCAAAGCGCATGTTTGTGAATGCCTCAACGAATGCACGCAGTGGGACTCCGTATTGCAAGCCGTAGGAGATGCTCTTTGCAAACGCATCCATGATTCCGCTGAGTGTTGAACCTTGCTTGGATACGGTGAGAAACATCTCGCCTGGGCGACCGTCTTCGTATTCTCCGATTGTGGCGAAACCTTTGCAGTCAGCTACTCGGAACTCAAATGTGCGACCACGCCGTGAGCGAGGCAACTTTTGACGAACTGGCTTGGTGATAATGCGCTCAACCACTCGCTCAACAATCTCGGTTGCAGCAACAGCACCTTCGCCATCTTTTTTGGCTGTCGAAAGTGGTTGCCCAACTTTGCAGTTATCGCGATATACGGCAACTGCTTTTATGCCCAACTCCCATGACAGCATGTGCAACGCTTCAATATCGTCAATGGTTGCTTCTTCTGGCATGTTGACAGTCTTTGAGATTGCTCCCGACAAGAACGGCTGGGCCGCTGCCATCATGCGAACGTGACCTTCGTAGTGAATTGTGTTGTCGCCCATTGAACAAGCAAACACCGGTAGGTGCTCAGCTTTCAGGTCTGGTGACCCAACGATTGTTTTGTGCTCGTCAATGTACGCAACGATTCGGTCGATAACTGGACCTTCGTAGTTGAGACGACGCAATGCGCGCGGAACAGTTTGATTAACAATCTGCATGTTTCCGCCACCCACAAGTTTTTTGAATTTCACCAGACCAAGATCTGGCTCGATTCCGGTGGTGTCGCAATCCATCATCAAACCAATTGTTCCGGTTGGTGCAAGAACTGTTGCTTGACTGTTGCGAACACCAAACTCTTCACCATCTCGCACTGCGGATGCCCACGAATCAATACTGGCGCGAACAAGATCTTCTTGTACGACATCGATGTCGCGAATCTCTAGGTTGGCGTCTTGATGCATGTGCAAGACATTGAGCATGTAGCGCTCGTTCTCGGCAAAGCCTGGGAAAGGCCCCATGCGACTCGCGATACGTGCGCTCGTGGCATATGCATGACCAGTCATCATTGATGTCAATGCGCCAGCCCATGCCCGACCTCCGTCAGAGTCATAGGGCATTCCGAGTGCCATCAACAATGCGCCGATGTTGGCATATCCAAGACCCAACTGGCGGAACAGTCTGCTGTTTTCACCAATTTTTTCTGTCGGATAATCTGCGCGCCCAACAAGGATTTCTTGAGCAGTGAACATGACCTCAATAACATGACGATACGAATCAACGTCAAAGCGATCGTCGTCTTGCAAGAAGTTCATCAAGTTGAGCGATGCCAAGTTGCACGCTGAGTTATCAATGTGCATGTACTCGCTGCAGGGGTTAGATCCGTTAATGCGTCCAGCAGCGTGTGCGGTATGCCATTTGTTGATTGTGGTATCGAACTGCAAACCAGGGTCTGCACATTCCCATGATGCAGTGGCGATTTGACGCCACAGATCACGCGCTTTGAGGGTGCGCACTGCACGACCATCAGCAATTGCATTGAGGTTCCAGTCGCGGTCTTCTTTGACAGCATTCATAAAGTCGTCTGTTACGCGCACGCTGTTGTTGGCATTTTGATACTGAATGCTGAATGCATCAGAGCCATCGAGATCCATATCAAAACCTGCATCACGCAAGACGCGTGCTTTACGTTCTTCTTTTACTTTGCACCAAATAAATTCTTCGATGTCTGGATGACTGTCATTGAGAATAACCATCTTTGCAGCTCGACGAGTTTTGCCACCCGACTTGATTGTTCCGGCAGACGCATCAGCGCCTCGCATAAATGACACTGGTCCAGATGCTGTGCCACCACCGTTGAGGTGCTCGTAGCTCGAACGAATGTTTGACAAGTTAATTCCTGAGCCAGAACCACCCTTGAAAATTGTTCCTTCTTCGCGATACCAGTTCAGGATGCCAGCCATGGTGTCTTCGACAGCCAAGATGAAGCACGCACTGGCCTGCTGTGGCACGCCCTTGACTCCGATGTTGAACCAGACCGGACTATTGAACGCGGCTGTTTGTGTGACCAAGATGTATTTGAGCTCGTTGCTAAATGCTTCGGACTCCTGGTCATCAACGAAGTATCCGCCTTCGATTCCCCACTGCGTGATGGTGTTTGCGACACGGTCGACTACTTGTCGAAATGATGTCTCGCGCTCAGGTGTGCCAGGTGTTCCCCGAAAGTATTTCTGCGCCACAATGTTCGTTGCGTTCAAAGACCAACCGACTGGGAACTCAACGTCAAGTTGCTCAAAGGCAACCGAGCCGTCTTTCCAGTTTGAGATACGAGCGTCACGACGCTCCCACTGAACTTCGTCGTACGGGTGTACGCCTGGTGTGGTGTAGTGGCGGTTGATTCCGATTGTCAAGCGATCTGGTGCGAGAGACATTCTTGCTTCTTTCTGTATTTTTATTTGACTGTGTTGATATATGCTTTATATTTTGTATACCCACTATATGTAGTGGGTATACCTGCTTTATTGATGACTCCCCCACAAGCAGTAGATATATTACAGCACTGTAGTTATACCTTTGTCAACGACCCTCGGGTAATTTCTTTTTTTTCCTTCAAACCGCACTCCACAAAGGCCTTTGGATCACGGCCTCGACGCCAGAGAGCGAGACATAGGTTCAGAACCCCCCGGGGCCCCATTGATCAGCCATGCACTCTCCCGGCGTCGCTGCCGATTACCACTAGAGAACATAAGGGTTTTCGCTGTGGATTGGAAGTGGACAACACTGTGAATTACTGGTTTCTTATGGGGATATCACACAGTTTTAGGTGGACAGAACTGTGGGTGACATGGGGACAAACAGCAGCCTCTGTGGACAGAGGTCAGCCCTGAGCGTCGCTTAGTCGAGGGAGAGCACAACGACCGGAATTGCGTTCAATACAGAGGTTCCAGAGAGCGGGTCCAAAGTCTCAGAATCCGTTAATACATTGCTATTCACGCCAGCCTTTTTGGCCGCCACTCTCATGAGTGTTCCTTGCACATCATGACCCCATCCGTGCGGAAGACTTACAACTCCACGACGAATTGATTCTGTCACTTCAACTGGTGCATCAATTGTTCCGACTCGGCTCGTGACGCGCGCATTTGATCCGTCCGACAAACCAAGTCGTCGTGCATCATCGGGATGCACTTGCAATGTGCAGTGCACGTTTCCTTTTGTCAAAACATTGATGTTGTGCATCCAGGAGTTATTTGTTTTTAGATGACGCCTTCCGATCAACAACATTTGCGTCTCATCTATCTCGTTCATTGATTCAAACAATCTGCCAAGGTCTGCTCGCAATTCAGACGGGCACAGTTCGACCATCCCAGTTGGTGTGCGCAAAATTTCTGGAATACGAGGCTCAAGTTCGCCGAGATCGACACCGTGGGGATTATCAAGAAGTTTTTGCAACGACAGACCATTGGTGATTGCCCCGAAACCAGCGCCATACGGGCCAGTTTGCAACATAAAGTCAAGCATGCGAGCAGGTCCGCGTCGACCAGTTGCATTTAAACGCTCAATGATGTCTTGCGCATCGCGGCCATACACATTGGATGACGATGTCTTGATCGCGCCGTGCACCAATGCGTCAATTGCAATATCGTCAATCACGCTTGGCTCAATGCTCGTGTCAAGGGTTTGCAGTACTCCGCCCAACTTGGCAAGAATCTCCCACTCGTCGGGCTGTCCTTCGTCTATTAAAAGAACTGGTTCGCTGTAGTTGGCAACATTGCGCACCGCAAACTGCAATAACAAAAGATCGTAGTGATCACGTTGCAATTGTGATGGTGGCGGCAACACAACATCTGCGTGTCGTGATGTCTCGTTTAAATAAATATCCACGCTCACCATGAAGTCCAGTTCGCTCAGCGCTGCGTCTAGTGCGTCACTATTGGGCGTGGATAACGCTGGGTTGCCGGCAAGAGTGATGAACCCACGTATTTGACCATTGCCCGGGGTGGTGATTTCTTCGGCCAATGTGGCAACCGGAAACTCTCCGAGCACTTCTGGATACTTGCGGACGCGAGATGCTCCTCTGCCTGTTTGAAAGCCCTTTCCAGTTCCCGAAGTTCCGCGTGTGTTAGGTCCGCCAGTTGCTGGAAGCGCAAACATTGCACCGCCACGCTTATCAAGGTTTCCCGTCAAGGTATTGATGGCGTCAATGAGCCATGCATTGACACTTCCAAAGAGCACGGTGTTGACACCAATTCGACCGTTGACGGCGGCCGTTGGAGCAGCGGCGAGTTCGTGTGCAATGCGTCTTGTCACCGTGGCGCTAATTCCTGTTGCTGACTCCACAAGTTCTGGCGTAAATGCCGCGAGCTCTGCGCCTAGTTCGTCAACCCCTGACACATTTGAGCGAACATGGTCCCCCACATCAACAAGGCCATCTGCATACAACACGTTGACGATTGCGGCCAAGAACAATCCGTCGGTGCCAGGACGAATCGAAATCCATTCGTCGGCTTCATCGGCTGTGCGAGTGCGCCGAGGATCGACAACAACAACTTTGCCGCCGCGTGCACGAATTGCCTCAAGTCTCCCCGGAAAATCAGGCGCTGTACAAACACTGCCATTTGATGCGTACGGATTAGAACCCAACAACAACAGATAGTCGGTGTGATCAAGATCTGGCACCGGAATAGTGACGGGCGTTCCAAACATAAAACCAGCAGCCACATGCTTAGGCATTTGATCAACAGTTGACGCACTAAAACGATTGAACGAACCCAAACTTTGCACAACTGTCTTGTTGAACATCATTGCTCCCAAGTTGTGCGCGCCCGGATTACCTAAATACACCGCAAGCGAACTTCGTCCGTGCTTTTCAATCACCTTTGCAAAACCATCACGCACTGCTTCCCATGCTTCATCCCAGCTCACCTCGACATGCTTGCCATTCTTTTTTATTAATGGTTTGCGCAAGCGATCTGGGTCTTCGTGTATCTGTTTTAGAGTGCTTCCCTTAGGGCAGATATACCCGTGACTAAAGACATCATCCATGTCACCTCGAATACGCACCACCTGCTCGGTTGCATCGAGACCAATCTCAAGACCGCAACCTGCTTCACATAATGGGCACGTGCGATACGCGGTGCGAACTACAGGAGAATTTGCCATCTCTGTACTTTGCCACAAGCGCTACGAACAACCGATACCTGCGCCTATGCTGTCGCCGTGCGCAGAGTATTTCCGCTCCCTGTCCTTGATGCAGTGTCGGCGAGCCAAATGTATGGCTTTGCTCGTCATGCGCACTCCACTGGGTTGCCCACTGTTGAGATCTGCATGATTGCTACACCTGACGGCGCCATAACTATTGATGGTCGCTCTGGGCCGCTTGGCTCGGCAGATGACCGAGCGGTATT
>Ga0214919_10004804_pt1 | contig 19506 bp, 19 predicted proteins | sample LL1503_MetaG_FD_177994 | JGI IMG/M metagenome (GOLD analysis project Ga0214919, IMG submission 177994) | Freshwater microbial communities from Lake Lanier, Atlanta, Georgia, United States - LL-1503 | ecosystem: Environmental > Aquatic > Freshwater > Lake | place: USA: Georgia | collected...
CCGTGTCTTACAAAAAAAGCTTTCATCACCTATTACTTAGCTTTGTGAGTTTGCTATTGTTTACCACCATGACGCATGCCCAAATGCTTGATTTTACAAACCCTCGCAACTTGAAAGAGATGTGGGTTGTCAACGATGGTGTAATGGGTGGTGTATCTCAGTCGCGCTTTAGCTACGACCCCGAGGGGGTGCTATTTGAAGGCGCTGTTTCTCTGGAAAACGGCGGCGGCTTTGCATCAGTACGTAGTCCTATTGTCATACCAGTGGGCACTTCCCTACTGAATGTCACGCTTCGGGGAGATGAAAAGCTCTACAAACTAGTTTTACGAACTGACGCTTCATCAAGAGCATCGTTATATCAAGCGGAGTTTTTGGGCATACGCGATTGGAAAACCTATCGCTTTGTACCCAGCGACTTCAAAGCGAGCTTCCGGGGAAGGTCTGTTGATGCTCCTGAATTGGTTTTTTCTGCTGCTCGTGAGATTGGCATCCTGATCGCTAACCAACAGTCAGGTACATTTCGACTACAGCTAAAAAATGTGCAGTTCGTTGGTGATACCTCGCGCTAAAGCATCCCTGTTTCAGAGTATGTCGTTTTACCAAACCCGTACGCGATCACAAAACTAGTTAACATATAGTGCTCTTACTCGACATTCTGGTGGTTTTCCATAACCTGACGATCGAACCGTGTCATCGGCAGCAAACTCAATTTGAAACCAAAAACAAAAGGGATTCACATACCGGTAATTCCAAACATAGCCTCGACCTCGCGCCAATCCAAATCGGTCTTTTGATTCTCCAATGATTTCTATCACTTGATCGCGTGTCATGCCGGGTATGATACGTTCAAAATTTTTCTCATCCAGCACCTGCGTCCAACGCTGCACTACGCCGTCGCGATTCAGGTAGATAAAAAAGGTTTCTTTACCAAGTGGACCCTTGGAATAAATCAGCAACTGCCCATCGGTCGTTGTCAGCTCGGTTGATGGCTTACCTAATACGCTAACAACGTCATCCTTGCTGCTACCAATCATGCGGTTGGTGGGGCCATAGCCTGCACAAGCACCGAGAAAGCTAGTTAACACAATGATGATCATCAACGAAATGCTATGCTTTATAGGGTTCATAATCTTCAGATAAGCTAATTAGTATCCAGCGTCAGTTTTTAATCATAAGGGTGGTGTAATGTACCCACAACGAACGCCTACAGTTTGGTCATTTCAAATTGTAATTTACCTAATTTTTTTCTTCACGAAAGCTGCCATGGCTGTTGAAGAAGCACCTTATCGCGTTTTAGTCTCTGAGCCGCCGTTTGAACAACGACATTACCCAAGTTTTGTCGTTGCAGAAACCGAGCTACCCGGTGATTTTGATTCAGCAAGTCGAACAGGATTTCGGCGTATTGCTGCGTATATTTTTGGAGAGAATACTAGCGACTCAGGAAGTAGTCGAAAAATCGCCATGACCGCGCCTGTTACCGTTACGCCCATTCCAAGCGGCTGGCGACTACACTTTGTCATGCCTAGTCAAGAAAAATTAGACACTCTGCCTAAGCCTATCAATTCACAAGTGGCTATTCGTCGCGTCGCAGATCATGAGATGGTATCTATACGGTTTAGTGGATGGGCCACAGCGGCGGCTATCAAAGAAAATACTGATCGACTAACCGAGTGGGCTCTGTCGCGACAGTTAACTGTAGTTGGCACTCCTCAGGTCGCACGTTACAACGATCCGTTTACGCTGCCTTGGCGTAGGCGCAATGAAATATTAATCGAGGTTGCTAAGGAAGCCATCACAAAGTAAAAACACTGAGCTTTGCGAGCGATGGCTAAAAGCTAAGAAAGCACTACCCTTGCAGGTAGCTATTACTCAAGGTACATGCCGAGTAATTTTTTCCGCATCTTTGGTTCTGAGGTTTTAGTGGATAACCAAATCGCCATAAATGCCTCAGATAGGGCGGGATCGTTTATTTCGCCAATTTTTTTCGAGCCTATCCAAAATACTAAACTGCCCGAGGGCTGGTAAACGCCTGTTAGCCTGTCACCTGGTTTAACCGACGGAATCAAAACCCGCAGTTGATTCAACCACTGCTGTTCCGAGTCATCGCTAAGGGTCATCTGTTTTTTAATTTCATCAATTGATCGCTTAGCAATCTCTTCACCACTCAAATTGCGCGAATAAACAAGAGATAAGGCAAATGAATGTCGATTCCATTTCTCGGGAGTCCACTCAGGCGATGACCAAAGACTAATGTGATAGATCTCTAATCCAAAAAATTTAAAGAGATGTTGCCCTACAAATCGCGGCTTCGCTAAAGCCTCGAGCCCGGCCGGAGGCTCAAATGATTTCTCTACTGAGCTGTAGGCAAGCGAAGATACGGTTAAAGTAAAGGTGGCGAGTACAAAAATAAAAACCGACGGAGCCCATCGTGTATGACGCCCAATAGCTTGCGGCACAGTGCTGATAGCAGTAGTCGACGATTTTAAAAACCACCCGCCATAAACAAAGAAGTGCTTGATAAATGAAAGTCGATTCACTTTGGCACCATCATTAGTGAGATTGCACTTAGCATTCATTTGATTTCAAACTTCGATGCCTTCAATCTCCATCAACCGAATCAAGCTTTCTTCTAATATTAGGCGAGAAGCGCCTGCAGCCTGGTTTAGTTGAGAATGTAGTTGTACATCTTCCTCGTTTCGATTCGCGCATTCGCTACTGTATTTTTCAAATGCAGTGAGATTGATGATCAACTCAGCAAGGTGATTCGGACATTCGCACGCAATCTTGCTCGTAAGAGCAGCGATACGCGAAAGCTGTTCATTAGTGAAACGAGGCGATGTTATGGTTTGATTTAGTGCGGGCCTGGATAAAGGTAAAGCCGGTTTGATGGAACGACATGCACGGTATATTTCTGCACCAGCTACCGATCCTTTTAAGCAAACTACTCCCGCATTCTCAAGCTCCTGCATGAATTTTTTAGTGCCATAATTAAAAATCACCAACGCTGATTCACAGCCTGTCTCTGATAAGTAATGACGTACATCGGAGAGCGATTCCTCGTTTAAGGTCACAAGATCAACAATAACGATATCTGCTCGCGGCTCGATAACGGAAGAAGCATTTTTATGCGGGAAATCGATAACAGTAATATCTTCATGAATCAGCAAATTGCGGCTAAGACGAAGGCGCAATGCGTCGTTTGCAAAAACTATGCGCAACTTGGATAACTGCTCTTTGTATTTGCTCGGCTCACTCGCTAATGATGCATTAAGTCGGTCTTTAAGCTCATCATTGGATAGCTTAGCCAAACTACTGACCGAGTGACCTAATTCAGTCAACCGCTTCACCAAGGTTAGCTTGGAAATATCGTTCTCTGAGTAAAGCCGCCTTCCCGTCTCACTACGACCAGGAACGATCAATTCATAGCGCCGCTCCCAGACACGGATGGTCTCTGGATGAGTCTGAGTACGCCTGGCGACAACACCAATCGCATACTGATGTTTATTTATTAATTCCATTGTTAACTCTGTATCAAACAAGTAGCGCAAACACGCTCAGGATTCAGCCTAAGATGAATTTGTTTATATTTTAATTATATAAAAAAAGTAAACACCAAAAAAATTATAGCAGTTTGTGTTGAGAAAGAAGAAAAAAATAGTAATTAAATTATATCTAAGCATCCTATTTTTACATTATTTTTATTTTTTGAACATATTTTGAACACATATAAGTAGGCATTTTAAGAATATTTCAATTATTTTTATATATTGTTTATTTTTTTATTGACAGAACATGTTCATCTGGTAGACTCCGCAGTTATGTAATCAACCAATTAGTTTCATTCACTTATCGGAGCCTGCCATGTTTAACAAAGCAATTCTTTCAATTCTTCTTGTTACAAGTAGCGCAGTGTTCGCTGCACCAGCCACTAACTCGGCTGCCATTGTCGATGGCGAAAAAGTAGCCTCGCTTGATATCTCCAACAACAATTGGGCTATCGTCGCCAACAACAGCATCAACGGCAAAACTAAATTGCGTGAGTTTTACGACATGGGCGATTTAGGCGTTCAACAAATTGATTATGTGGTTTCTTGCGCTGACCAAAAACTGTCACTGGCAGGGTTCAAAGTGCTCACCACCATGTCATCCAAATCTGATGATGCAGATAACAAAAATATCGCTGATTTGTCGTTTTACACACCGGTTATCCAGCACGACATCAATATCGTTAGCAAAGTTTGCAGCGATCAAATGTTAACTCGCACTGCAAAAGTATCTAACTAATTTCTTACCTCTGAATCACGTTACCAATTTACGGATTTATTCATGAAAACCTCAATCATCAAATTCTCTTCCGACCGCCGTCAATTCATGCTTAACGTTGCAGCCGGCAGTCTTCTCATTGGTGCTGGTGTAAACGCTAGCGCGGCTGAGTTAGTCGCTGAAAGCGATCCACAAGCAGTAGCTCTGGCTTACAAAGCTGACGCAACCAAGGTTGATAAATCAAAGCAACCCAAGTACGCCGCAGGACAAGCATGTGGTTCTTGTGCCCTCTATCAGGGTGCTGCTGGTTCGGCCGCTGGCATGTGTCCCTTATTTGCTGGCAAGCAGGTTTCCGCAAAAGCGTGGTGCAGCGCATGGGCTAAAAAAGGTTAATTCTGAAAACACTTTCGTTATGAGAAGCTGTGAGTTTTCTGTCGCTGTCGGACTACCTTACAGAAAAATCCTAACCTCTTTTAATCTGAAAGCTGTTTAGTCACATGGCTGAATGTTCCGACGGTGGGTTAGTCGCTAGCGTTTGTTCATAATTTGAAGTACGATTAGTTTTGGGATTTTTACATGTTACAGTCTTCAAAATTACATTCTTACGCGCATGCAATCAAGGCGGTTGACTCAACTCGCAGAGTTATCTCCCCCCAGTCGTCGACACTGGGCCTCACACTAGAGTCTGCAATGCAAACGTGTGATGCCTTGCACATGTTAAACACTGCTGATGGTCTTGATTCAGTAGGGCGCAAAGTAATCGCTGAATCAACGTCTCGACGAGCACTCGATAAGCCTCAAGCCTGTCTTGGTCACCTTTATGCAAGTCGAACGGTGTACCTAGAGGATGACGAAATCATTCTTAGTACGCAAAACTCCACTCGTCTTTTTTTGGAGCCCAAACTAGTTCTTAAGTTTTCTCAGACCCCAGATTCCTCTACTTCATTAGAGCAATTTACTCAAATCTTTGAAAGCGTTGCACTGGGAATAGAAATCCTGAGGGGGCCCTTTAAAGGCGATGCATGGTCATTTGAAGACAAAGTCTGCTCGAATGGCATGGGCATCATGCTGGTTGTAGGTGAAGCTAAGACGCTTTCTGAGAAACGTAAACGCAATTTTTCTAACGTTGTTAGCCATGCCACGTTCAGCTTAAACAGAGTAAGCAAACAAAGTTCACAATTACTTAATTACGCATCGGGACGAGATGCGGTGATGTCATCGATCAGTGATTTGTATGAAATTTTTCAACGCCAATGGCAAATAGATGAATGCTCACCATTCCATCAAAATGATCTAATCTCACTGAATGCATTATGCGCTCCAGTCAAGGTTACCTCGGGTGATGAGTATGTATGCGTTGCGTCGGGTATTGATCTTGGATCTGTTCGATTTCGTTTGGCACAATAGTTCTGATTGAAACTACATTTAGTATTTAGTCAGTAGTTTTTTGCATGCTGAGGGCCTATGGCAGCGCATTTAACATTCAAAGAGCGTGATGAATTTAAGCTGAGACTGAAGTCGAGTTTAAAAAAAGTCGGGCTCAACCCTAACAGTCCCACTCAAGTGCGAACTGCTTTTTTGAGCGCGAATCAAGGATCAAACATAACTTTAGGTGCCGTTTACAGATGGCTAGAGGGCGAGTCTTTGCCTGACTCGCAAAATATGAAAATATTAGCCGAAGTTTGTAATGTCTGTCCGGATTGGCTGCGCTCTGGCTTATTGAGGAGCGATCCTCACCATTTGCCAACTAATTGATTAACCTTTAGACCCTTTTCCCTCACACCAGATTGGCTGAATACTTTGCCATTCAACGATTACAGCCTAACCTTATCGTGGTTAATTAGTGTGAGGGTTTTTTTATTCAATTTTTGTTCAATAAAGCTTCTGAATAGAAGACGGCATTCACGAAATGAGTTTTATCAATAATCCAAACATCAATGCTGAAACCAATGGTTCAAGCTTTGTTTTGTCACCCGGTGATGCCTTACCAAGCTCAGTGCTCGCTGATTTGCGAACCGACCACGCAGGTGAGACAGGTGCGGTTTTTATCTATCGAGGAATATTACAATTCACTAGTGATCCAACACTCCGTGCTTTTGCTGAGCAGCACATGACTACGGAACAATCTCACTTGCAGCTAATAGAGTCATGGTTGCCCAAAGCCCATTACAGTCACTTACTGCCGCTGTGGCGACTTGCTGGTTTCCTGACCGGCGCTCTACCAGCGCTAGTTAGCAGCCACGCCGTCTACGCAACTATTAAAGCAGTTGAGACATTTGTTAACCACCATTACGACGATCAAGTTCGCTCGCTAGAATCGAAGCCTGCGCTCGATAAACTTCGACAAATCATGATCGAGTGCCAGGCTGATGAAGTAGCTCACCGAGACCAAGCTGCAGCTGCCTTAGGGGTGAAAAAAATAGGCTTATTATTAGGTTTATGGTCGGCTGTCGTTGGTGCTGGCTCGCGAGCTGCAGTGGTAGTGTGTCGCCACATTTAATCATTCAGAAAAATTACAACTAATAAAGTGGCGTGTAAAATAGAATTTGTTTTGAATTTAATTTTCTTAAACTTCAAAACAATTTTCAATATCACACCAACTCACTGGGCTTTTTAATGTCAGAAAATCTAGCAGTTCGAGCTAAGAAAAAAACCGCCTCTACTTATTTGGCTCTTGCCGCCATCTTTATAGTTATTTTTGGCGGCATCACATTAATAGCGTATTTCATTTCCAAGTTAAATTTTTAGTTGCGTGCCCTCGAGACTTACCGTCGCGATGCACCGTAGCTCAGTGTCAGCGTCCTAATGATGGCTATCGATAATTTTTCACCTACGCGAGCAGCTGCTCTAGCCCGCATTAACGCTGTGCGCCCTAGTGACTATGCACGCAGCCGTAACGCGCTCGAAGGTGCCGTTAGCTATCTATCACCCTACATCACACACGGCTTGGTCAGCCTGCCCGAAGTACTTAGTGGTGTGACGTCTCGCTATGCTCTCGATGCTCAGCACAAGTTCGTTTATGAACTCGGATGGCGAGAATATTTTCATCACGTCTGGCAGTTTCGGGGCGCGGAAATTTTTACCAATTTGCACGAGGGTCCGCTGCCTGAATCAGACTACGCGAAGGTACTGCCTGCTGATATTCGACTAGGCGCTACCGGCGTGCCTGTCATCGATATGGCCGTGCGCACTCTTTATGACACTGGCTATCTGCACAACCATGCACGCATGTGGCTGGCTAGTTACCTCGTGCATATTCGCAAAGTACATTGGCGCTGCGCCGCAGATTGGTTATACGGCCATCTGCTCGATGGCGACTTGGCTAGCAATCACCTCAGCTGGCAATGGGTCGCGGGTACGGGCAGCACGAAGCCTTATCTCTTTAATGCAGAGAACGTGCAGCGCTACGCACCTTCTGACTGGCACAGCCCGGGAAGCGTCATCGATCAATCGTATGAAATGCTCGACCATATTGCACGCCAGCCCCCGCACCATAAACGTGATGCGCATGAAATATTGCACGCTGACTCGATAGGAATTGAACCGCCATTGAGTACGACTCCACCTAATGATTTACGTTGGACAGCGCCCGACAAAGCGGCCGTTACTGGACACGATGTTTGGTTGGTACACCCCTGGAATTTAGGTGAACTACCCGCGACGTTACCCGTTGGGACAGTCGTAGTGAGCATACTCTTGAGTGACTTCCACAACGCCTGGCCCTGGAGCGAGCGACGCTGGCAGTTTGTGACTAGCCGTATGGCTGAACTTACCAGCGTTCGCTGGTTAGCTGATGCCGCCACTATCGGTGCCGCACTATCGGGGGCACGCAGTGTGCGTAGCATCGATGAACTTCATCTCAAGCCGTGGCTGTCACGTTTGGCTGACTGCCAGCCTGCGCCTGCACTGTTTGCAGAGGTCAATAGATGCTGCAATTCGTTTTCAAAATGGTGGACACAGGTTTCGCGCGGCGAGATTCAGAATCTCAATAAATAAGTTCTACATCGTCTAATCACTGCTGCTTGTAGCGCTTAGTACTTGCGATGTATTACTGAGGAAATTTTTCTCGTCGTCAGTTGTGATCACGCTTGAATAGCGAAATGAGCGATAAACCCTGACCTTGTCTCTCCATGCTGTTTTGCTTTAGCATCCAAACGTGCCAATACTTGCTTCGGCAGTGTAATGTTCACTCGCTCAATCTCATCAGAAAGCAAAGCAGGATCGATAAAGTTAGTCCCCGCTCTGAGTCTACTTACTGGTTCGCATAAAAACTAAACCAATAATCCAAAAAATCCGAGCGAAGTAAACGCAAAAATAAAAGGCGTCAGGAACTTAGTCTCACCCCACTCATTGAGTATTTTTTCTCTGTCACTCTGACAATGCACTTCAATCATCGACTCGTCTGGGTACAAAGCTGGCTACTCTATACATTTTGAGTAAAGTGAATTCGCTATTTTTTCGTATTATAAAAATCTACCGCGTAAAAAGATAAGAAAGCTAGCGCTAACCAAATTACTGACAACACAATAGATAATCGGAATAACGTTTTCATCCTTACAGATAGCAAGTAGTAAGATCTGTCAGATCCAGTCTAATAACTTTGAATCAGTCCACTTCCATTGGCTTAATGTTAGCGAGGACATCAGCCAACTCGTCTTTAGCGCGAGCCGCATCGTAATCTAACTGCAGCCCAGTCCAAAAACTATCATTGAGTCCAAAGTAACGCGACAAGCGCAAACCTGTATCTACGGTAATCGCGCGTTTGCCTGCAATGATTTCACTAACGCGCATCTGAGGCACACCAACCTCTTTGGCTAGTCGATACGCCGAAATACCAAGTGGCTGCAAAAATTCTTCGGAGAGAATTTCACCGGGCTTAGGATAAGGAATTTTACGCATGACTATAGTCTTCTAATAATAGTCAGCAATTTTAGTCTTTACTACCACTAGGCTCAAGCAATCGCCGCAGGAAGCTCTACCCAAGAGGTCGTATACGCAGGTGACTTGCGTTCTTGCCGCATACCCCATTCCTCGCCTGCATCTTGCGACGAAATCCTGACTACCCCTCGACCAAAGCGCTGATTCACTCTATCTAAGACAGCCATTAGCTTTGACTCTTCGGCCGGCTCAGCTTCAGCAAATAGATCATTCTGCTGTTGAGTGTTTGGGGTAATTTCACTCAGCATAACGCCCGCTTTTTTATAGGCGTACTCAGGTCGCCATAGTTGGTCAATCAATAGACCTGCCCAGCGATTGATAATAAGACTGCTATCGGTTGGGGTAATTAATGGAACGGCCATCACAGGGTGATACTGGGGCAGCTCTGACCTGAATCGATTGGTATGTAAAAACACTTGCAACATCGCTGCATGCGATTGCTGTGCTCTCAGTTTGGTGCAGGCGGTTTCTACAAACAAAGCAACAGCCGCTTTTAGTGAAATCACATCGTGAACGGGATTGCCAAAGCTACGGCTAGCAATGATTTGTTTTTTGGGTGGCGTGACGTCTTCCATCGCTACGCAGGCCACTTCTTGTAACTCTCGCTGTATTTTCTCAACCACCACACCAAATTCTGATCGTAGTGTGGGTGTATGTGCTTCTCTCAGCTCGTGAACATTTTGTATGCCGTACTCAGCGAGTCGCGGTGCAAGTTTGCGCCCCACTCCCCAAACTTCATCGACAGGTATTCTCGATAGCAGCTTGATTTTTTGTGTGTCAGTTAATGCGTTGTAGTTGAAAACACCTTTCGAACGTGGATGCTTCTTAGCGATGAAATTCGCCAGCTTAGCTAATGTCTTAGTCGGCCCAATGCCAACACACACAGGAATGCCTGTCCAACGCATGACCCTCTCGCGCATGGCATAGCTGATCGACCTAAGCTCAGCCATACCTGTCAGATCAACAAAGCATTCATCGATTGAATACACCTCGTGTCGCGGCGAAAACTCCGCTAACAAATTCATGACTCGATTCGACAAATCCGCGTACAAGGCATAGTTAGAACTCAACGCGAGTATGTTGTGCTCTTCAGCGAGTGCTTTCGCTTGAAACCAAGGTTGCCCCATCTTGATACCGATCTCTTTGGCTTCATTCGATCGCGATACAACGCAACCATCATTGTTCGACAACACGACCACTGGCTTACCGGCTAAGTCGGGACGAAATAATCGCTCGCAACTGACATAAAAATTATTGCAGTCGATCAGTGCTAACTGTTGTGTGGGTTTTGATTGCACGCTCACCTAGTAGAGCTTGTGCAGATTGAAGGTAACGACACCCCAAATCGATAGCTCTTCGCCTTGCTTGATCTGTATCGGTGGATAGATAGGATTCTCAGCGATGAGCTTAACCACGCCACCGCGCCGATACAGTCGTTTAATGGCGAACTCGTTGTTCAGTACCGCTAACACGATGGCGTTGTGGCGTGGATCAATGGAGCGGTCGACCAGCAAGGTGTCGCCCTCGTAGATACCGATGCCGGTCATCGAGTCACCGCGCACCCGAAACAAGAAGGTTGCCTCTTTATTACGGATTAGATGTTCATTGAGGTCGACACGTTTTTGGCTGTGGTCAGCCGCAGGCGACGGAAAACCCGCATGAACACTAGCGACAAAGCTCGATAGGAGCACGGGTACGGCTTGAATGGGGATGGGTTGCATGTCTCTGAAATACTGTATTTTTATACAGTATATTATGCTTGATTCCAGAAAGAACTAGGCGAAACATCGGTAAATTCATCCAACAATTTTTTTATAACAACAAAACGAGGATAGAGGTTTACAGTCCGATGGTTTTAAGTTTACAGTTGGCCGATAATAAGTTTACAGTTGGATGCGAATAATTTTACAGTCACCCAGTTATTAGTTATCAATCACATGGCAAAACCGTCAAAATTAGACTCGCTGATTCAAACAGTCACTCCAGACGTGGTTGCTCATCCAAGCGACCTGACAAGGCATTACGCCGAGCGTTTGGGCATTTCTCGGGTTGCCGCAAACAAGTACATCAAACAACTGGAAGAACAAGGCTGGATCGCGCGAAGCGGCCCTGCCACGCGACCTGTTTTTAGTCCGGGGTTCAAAAGGCTGGTATCCAAGCGACATCTACTTAAAAACCTCGAAGAACATTTAGTTTTGGAAAAGGAATTTAGACCCTATTTCAACCTGGCTCCGAACGTCTCTAGCATTGCAAGTCATGGTTTTACTGAGATGCTAAACAATGCAATTGACCACTCCCAAGGTAAGGAAGTTTTTATCCTCGCGCGCCAAGATCAACATTCTTTTTCGCTCATCGTCTCTGATGACGGCGTTGGGATCTTCGCAAAAATCAGCGAAGAATTGCATTTGCCAGATATGCGCCAAGCTCTATTTGAGCTAAGCAAAGGAAAATTGACTACGGATCCGGAGAGGCATTCAGGCGAAGGCGTATTTTTTACTTCTCGCATGTTTGACCACTTTGAGATTAGCGCAAACGAATTGAAATTTCATCACGATGACGACTTCAAATTCGACTTACTCAATGAAGAAAAAGGTATCTTCACTGACGGAACAGCTGTTTTTATGAGCATCGCTCTTGATAGTCAAAGAACAACGACTGACATTTATAATCAATTTACAAAAGCACCTGAAGATTTTGATTTTTCTAAAACAATCGTACCGATGAAACTGGCTCGAATGGGTGAAGAGCAGCTTGTATCGCGCTCCCAAGCTAAAAGACTCATCGCTCGATTCGAACGATTTAAGACAGTTATTCTCGATTTCTCTGGAATACAAGAAATTGGACAAGCATTTGCTGACGAATTGTTTCGTGTCTATGCCAACCAATTTCCTGGTGTTGAACTCATTCCCCAAAACATGACCAGTCAAGTCGAAAAAATGTGGCTACGAGCCGTTTCACCAAGATCAGAGTAACGTACGGGGTGATGCAGTTTTGGGCGTATGGGCGTTCCGCTAAGATCCTTGATCAATGCCCGGGACGTACCCGGATCATGGGCGTAAAAGTGTCGCTTAATTTCTAAGCTCCCAGCTTTCCTATATCTACCGAGCCCTCCCATGGTGGGCTTTTTTTTTGTCTGAGTCACTCTCGAAACTAGACCCAACGTTTGTTATAGTGTTCTAATGTGCTTTGAAGCACCCCACCATGCGTGTTTCAACTCTCGGAACTCGTACTTAAAATAATAATAAGCGGACAGAGTCCGTAAGGAGGACTAGATGCCGAATCAACGTGTTGCCGTCATTACCGGAGGTGCCATGGGCATAGGCGCAGAATGCGCTGAACAGCTCGCCCATCATGGCCTGCATGTGGTGATCGCTGATCGCGATACCGAGGCTGCCGCCCAAACATCTGATGCACTCATTAAAGCAGGACTCTCCGCTAGCGCGGTGGCGATCGATGTTGGTGATTCCACCTCTATCGCTGCTGCATTCAGCGAGATCGAACAGCGCTTTGGCCGCTGCGATGTATTGGTCAACTGTGCTGGCATCGCAAAGGTATTCCCATTTCTTGATTTCCCAGTCGAAAATTTTGAGCAGACGATGAAGATCAATGTCACTGGCACGCTTTTATGCAGCCAGCATGCAGCGCGCATCATGATCAAACATCAGTGGGGACGCATTATTAATATCGCTTCCGTCGCAGGCATGCGTGCTGTCGGTAGCGGTCGCACAGCCTACGGCACCTCTAAAGGTGCAGTAATTGCATTAACGCGCCAGATGGCGGTTGAACTCGCTGAGTACGGCATTACCGCTAACGCCGTCTCACCCGGCCCGGTTGATACACCGATGACTAAGCTGCTGCACACCGCAAAATTCAAGCAAGAGTATTCCAGTGCTATCCCCATGAATCGCTATGGCACCGTATCGGAAGTTGCAGCAGCGGTCGCCTTCCTCGCATCAGAGCAAGCGTCGTACATCACTGGCATATCGATGCCGGTAGATGGTGGTTTTCTTGCCTCCGGTGCGCGCGGCATATAAATAAACCCAAGCAAACAAATTAAGCAAACAAATTAAGCAAACAATCTACTGAGTCGAACCGACACGCCATGACTTCCACAATCAACGCCACCTACGAACTTGACACGGCTATTGCGCCTGAGCGCGCAGCAGACATCATCGCAGGTGAACAATCATCCGGCACCTTCGTTGCTATTCCCGGTGAAGATGAAGCACTCAAAGCGCGTGCAGCAGCCACCTGGCAAATCTCACCACTGAATGAACCTTGCACTGCGCCGAATCAACGCTATCTGCTCAAGCTCTCGTGGCCTTTGCAAAATCTGGGTGCATCACTGCCGAATTTGTTAGCGACTGTTGCTGGCAATCTGTATGAACTCAAACACGTCGCTAAACTACGTCTGCTTGATATCGAACTGCCCGATGAATTTGCCGCTGCTTATCCCGGCCCAGCGTTTGGTATTGCTGGCACACGCCGCTTAGCTGGAGTAGCTAATGGTCCGTTAGTAGGCACCATCATCAAACCTTCAGTGGGTCTTTCGGCCGATGGCACCACCGAATTTGTCGATCAGTTGTGCGCAGCGGGTGTTGATTTCATCAAAGATGATGAACTACAAGCAGATGGCCCGGCCTGCCCATTCGATGAGCGTGCACGCAAAGTCATGGAGGTGATTAATCGCCATGCGGACCGCAGCGGTAAAAAAGTTATGTATGCGTTTAATTTAACCGGCGAACTCGATGAGATGAAACGACGACATGATCTCGTTCTCTCTCTCGGCGGCACGCTCACCATGCTGAGTCTGAATTCCGTAGGGCTAACGGGCTTTAACGCTTTTCGTAAACATTCACAGCTACCTATTCATGCACATCGTAATGGCTGGGGTTATTTGAAAGATGGCTGGTCTTACATTGCGTATCAAAAGCTGTGGCGCTTAGCGGGTGCAGATCAAATGCACGTGAACGGCTTAGCTAATAAGTTTCAAGAAGCCGATGAGAGCGTGATTGCCTCAGCACGCGAATGTTTTATCCCGCTGTTCAAACACAAACCTTGCACTGTCATGCCGGTGTTTTCATCAGGTCAAACGGTGAATCAAGCACCGGGCACGTGGGCAGCACTGCAATCAACGGATCTGATCTATCTCGCCGGCGGTGGACTATTCGCTCATCCCGGCGGTATTGCAGCAGGCGTTGCCGCACTCAGGCAATCGTGGGAAGCTGCGATGAATAACGTGCCGCTTGACGTCGCTGCAAAGACACACCGTGAGCTCAGAGAAGCATTAGAAAAATTCGCTGGATAATTCCGCGCTCATAATGCGCACATAAAAACGATAACAAGGAGAGAACCATGACCCAATTTAACCGCCGAAAATTTTTAATCGCCACCGGTGCTGCTGCCATCGCTGGCCCTTGGGTACACACCGCGCGAGCTGCTGAATTCGAGTACAAATTCGGTACTAATTTACCGGCTACGCATCCTTTGTCGGCACGATTAATCGAGGCGGCCAAAGCCATTAAAGAACAAACGGATGGCAAGTTAAACATTCGCGTTTTCCCCAACAATCAACTCGGTGGTGACCCAGCCATGTTTGCGCAGTTGCGCAGCGGCGCACTGGAATTTTTTGCTGTATCAGGCGCGAATGCACTCTCATCCCTCGTACCCAAGGCAGCGATATCCGGTGTAGGTTTTGCGTTTAAAAATTATGATCAAGTCTGGCAGGCACTCGATGGCGATCTCGGCAAACATATCCGCGCACAAATCACCGGCGCCGGTCTGGTTGTGATGGATAAAATTTGGGATAACGGCTTCCGACAAATCACCAACAACGTCAAACCTATTGCAACCGTCGCTGATTTATCAAGCATGAAAATTCGTGTACCGATTGGAAAGCTATGGATCTCGCTGTTTGAATCATTGGGCGCTGCACCTTCCGGCATTAGTTTCAACGAGGTGTACTCGGCACTGCAGACGCACGTGGTTGATGGACAAGAAAATCCGCTAGCGATTGCCTCCGTTGCGCGACTCTACGAAGTACAAAAATACTGTTCATTGACGAATCATATGTGGGATGGATTCTGGGTGCTCTCGAATAAAAATGCGTGGAACAAAATTCCTCCGCGCTTACAAGAAATCGCTGCTAAAAATTTCAATGAGTACGCCGTGCTTCAGCGTAAAGATATTGCTGAGATGAATTCGCAATTACGCAAGTCACTCGAAGAAAAAGGAATGGCCTTCAATACCGCTGATCCGGCCTCCTTCCGCGACAAACTTCGCAGTAGCAATTACTACGCTAACTGGCGCAAAGAGTTTGGTGATGATGCGTGGGCTCTGCTCGAGAAATTCTCAGGCAAGCTTGCATGAGCATGATCACCGAAAGCGATTCCTCAGCTCCAACCAACAGCACACTCGCTCGTATTGATACTGCTCTAGGATGGCTGGTTTCGCTGCCCGCAGCAGCGCTGGTAGCTATAGAAATAGTACTGCTGTTCGTGGGCGTGGTTGCGCGTTACGTCTTTCATAAACCCCTCATCATTGCCGACGAACTATCCAGCGTTCTTTTCCTGTGGCTAGCAATGATGGGCGCTAGCGTTGCCCTGCACCGCAACGCACACATGCGCATGACTGCTCTCGTTAACGATTGCAATGATGTATGGCGCGCACGTTGGGAATGGGCATCTAACACAGCCTGCTTGTGTTTTTTAGCGCTACTGGCTGAACCCAGCTTCGATTATCTTGTGCAGCAACTGCAAATCGAATTACCGGGCCTGTCGATTTCTGATGGCTGGCGCGCGGCCGCGATGCCGGTTGCTACCTGTTTAATGATTGCAATTGCATTAGTGAAGCTGATTATGCGCGGTGTACGTGAAACGCTGTCGGCTGCATTGATTGCATTAATACTCGCAGTGTCATTACACAGCATAGGTCCGGTGCTATCTGATCTCGGCAATATGAATCTCGTGATCTTTTTTATCGGCGTGGTCGGTACAGCTGTTTTGTTGGGCATGCCCATCGCCTTTGCTTTTGGTTTAGCGACCTTTTCGTATCTCTCGTTATCAACCTCGATGCCACTCGGCGTGGTTGTCGGTCGCATTGATGAAGGTGTGTCGCATTTAATCTTGCTCGCTGTGCCGATGTTTGTCTTCCTCGGGTTAGTGATTGAAATGACCGGTATGGCGCGCACCATGGTGAGCTTCTTAGCATCGCTACTAGGTCATGTACGCGGCGGACTGTCGTATGTATTGGTTGGGGCTATGTATTTAGTCTCAGGTATTTCAGGATCCAAAGCGGCGGATATGGCAGCAATTGCTCCGGTGCTGTTTCCTGAAATGACCAAGCGCGGACAAAAGCGTGGTGAGTTAGTTGCCCTACTCGCAGCGACTGGTGCTCAGACTGAAACTATCCCTCCGAGCATAGTGCTGATTACGATAGGCTCAGTGACTGGCGTATCAATCGCTGCGTTATTTGCAGGTGGACTGATGCCGGGATTAGTACTGGCACTCATGCTGTGTTTACTAATAGGCTGGCGAGCGCGCAACGAAACTGCTGAGCTTCCTCCACGGGCTAGGCTACGTGAGATTTTGCAGTGCTTTGTCATCGCGTTGCCCGCGTTACTACTGCCCTTCGTAATACGCGCGGCAGTGATTGAAGGTGTGGCTACGGCTACTGAAGTGTCTACCGTAGGCGTGGTCTATTCACTGCTTGTTGGCTTATTAATATACCGCCAGTTTGATGTGCGTCGACTGGGCACGATTTTGGTTGAAACCGTATCACTGTCGGGCGCCATTTTAATCATCATAGGCACCGCTACCGCCATGGCTTGGGCGCTGGTGCAATCAGGCTTCTCACAAGCATTGGCTGAGATGATCGCAAGCTTGCCCGGTGGTTCAGCTATGTTTATGGCGGTATCAATCGTTGCTTTTATTATTCTCGGTAGCGTACTCGAAGGCATACCCGCGATTGTGCTGTTTGGTCCTTTGCTCTTTCCCATCGCACGTGAGATGGGTATCCATGAAGTGCAGTACGCCATGGTAGTGATTTTATCTATGGGTCTGGGTCTGTTCTCGCCCCCCTTCGGGGTGGGCTATTACGGCGCTTGCGCGGTGAGTCAGACACATCCGGATGAAGGCTTGCGTCCGATTGTGGGTTACATGGTTGCTTTGTTTGTGGGTATCGTCATCGTTGCCTGCATACCGTGGATATCGATCGGCTTTTTGAAATAACAAATAAAAAACAACAGCCTCTTCTACTTATGATTCGTCTGGCTTTTTATGGTGATGATTTCACCGGCGCTTCTGACAATGCTGCGCAATATGCACGGCACGGTCTGCGCACCCTACTGTTTTTTTCTAATCCCTCTCCAGAAATATTAAAAAAAGCAGCGCAAAGCTATGACGTAATCGGTATTGCTGGTACCGCGCGCTCACTGCCACCCGAACAGATGGCGGATGAATTACTGCCCGTATTAGAAAATTTTAAGCAACTGGGTGTGAACTTCATTCAATACAAATGCTGTTCAACGTTTGACTCATCACCTTCTATAGGTAGTTTAGGTGAGGCGATAAGACTGATGCGTCGTCTATGGCCACAAAGTTTTGTACCGGTATTTTCTGCAACGCCTGAATTTGGTCGCTACACCTTGTTTGGTCATCACTACGCTCGCGCTGGTAATGATGTTTATCGACTGGATCGGCATCCGGTGATGTCGCGGCATCCGGTCACGCCTATGCATGAATCGGATCTTGCAAAAATACTTGCCGTGCAAGGATTTGAACCAGCACGGTTAATCGATTTGCGCATGCTGGATGAACACGAAAAAAATCCCAACGCGCTCAGCGCTCAGATTGCTAATGATGATAGCGCCGTGTTTGATGGCTTTACGCAGCAACAAGTCGTCACAGGTGCAGCTAGTCTTTGGCAGCTTGCACGCTCACGCACCATTTGCGCAATGGCCGCTCAAGGACTCGCTCATGCATTGGGTACTCATCTGCGAGAACAAGATCAAATTGCAGCGTCCCAACCTACTCACAAACTAGCGCCTGTTGATCGTTTATTAGTTTTATCGGGTAGTTGTTCTGCTTTATCAGCCGCACAAATTGATTGGGCCATCGCTGCAGGCTTTCAAGAGATACGCATCACACCGGAACAACTCATCAGCACTGACGAGCACATCGTGCAATCCTTGGAAACCCAAATGCTGGATGCGCTGTCTGCAGGCAAGAGCATGGTTATCTACACGGCGAAAGGCCCTGACGATCATCATCTCGCCGCAGTGCTTGATCAACTGCCCACCAATGTTTCAGCACCCGCCTTTATCGCGAACCGCATTGGCCTGCTATACGCTCGGCTCGCGCATACAGCGTTGGTAAAGGCAGGACTTACACGACTGGTTGTAGCGGGCGGTGATTCATCGAGCTTTACCATGCGACAGCTAGGTGCCGTTGCGTTAGAAATCAAGGCCAGTCATTTCAAACAGAACGCGCATGTCTGCGCATTAATCTCCGATGACCCGCTAATCAACGGAAAAGAAGTCTTACTCAAAGGCGGACAAGTCGGCGCAGACGATTTGTATGGTTGCATGTTGCAAGGGTTTTAAATGAGTAGCGGATTTTAATGAATATCAGCACATGATCAGTTGTCATAAAAAACCGCTATTATTTTAATCAGCAGTACCCGTTCAACCAAACTTCGAAGATGACAATGAAAAAAACTATTTTCTTTTTGATATCGTCCCTCGGTAAAGATGCCGAGGGATTTTCATACCTGACATATGATTTTTAAATTCAATTCGCACTTAACTGAAATCTTCTTCCAGCTGATTAATCACCTCCAACAAATCACTCGGACCACCAAACGCGCCTGAGCGTGTATGACATACCAGTCCATCCCAAGCGCCCCCTGATAAGCGCGCGCATCCCCAACCTGATCTATCAAGTGCAGTTTCGGATATCAAGCTGTTCGCACCGAATGCGTGACACAAGGCGAGCAAGGTATCACCTCCAACAACCACTAAAGCCCGTGGACGTGACACATGCTCAGCAATGACAAGGCACTGCGCACGCAACAAGGTCGTCGCTTGCACAAAAGTTAGTTGTGATGTTGAGGACAGATCAATCAGTAATGGATTTTTTTTTGAATAGCTATTCAAATCATGTAGGTCTTCACCAGAAAGATACGTCGCAGGTAAAGCAGACGAGCGTAGAACTCGCCATTGCTCACGAGTGACTGCGTGGTGGCTAGCACTGACAAATACAATCTGCCCCGTTGCAGGTGCATCGATAGCAGCGCGCGGACGCGAAG
>Ga0214919_10004805_pt1 | contig 19503 bp, 17 predicted proteins | sample LL1503_MetaG_FD_177994 | JGI IMG/M metagenome (GOLD analysis project Ga0214919, IMG submission 177994) | Freshwater microbial communities from Lake Lanier, Atlanta, Georgia, United States - LL-1503 | ecosystem: Environmental > Aquatic > Freshwater > Lake | place: USA: Georgia | collected...
CGGTCGCTGTAGATAAAAGAATAAGTTTGAGGGTTTCTGAAAACCCACAAAGCGGCGTTTAAACGTGGCATAGAGGTCTTTCCAGACAGGTGTGAGATACTGTTTTTATAAACAGTTAAATCGGCGCAGCCCTTGCCCTTTCTGGCGAAGCGGCGTTTGCGCTGTTGACCTCGCATGGAAACCCTACCCCTGTCACCCGGCGCCTTGCCCGCCTCGTCCCCACCCGGTTACGCCGAGCTGCATTGCCTGTCGGCGTTTAGCTTTCAGCGCGGCGCGTCCCTGCCCGAAGAGTTGGTGCAGCGCGCCCACGCCTTGGGCTATACGGCCATGGCGCTGACCGACGAGTGTTCGATAGCTGGCATGGTGCGCGCCCACCTGGAGGCCAAGCGCCTGGGTTTACAACTGCTGCCGGGCGCCGAGTTTGGTGCGACGCCGCCTACGAGCGGATGGGGCGGGGCAGGCGGTACCTCGGATGTGCTGTTTCGCTTCGTGGCCCTGGCGCACGACCTGCAGGGCTGGGGCAATCTGTGCGAATTCATCACCAGCGCCCGCCGCGCCGCGCCCAAGGGCCAGTACGCACTGCGCTGGCAGCCACAGGCAGGCGTGGAAAAAGCTGCGGGCGCTGGCGGTTTTGACGCTTGGCCTGCGCTGGATGACAACGAAATCATCTTGCTGCTGCCGCCCGCCTTGCCCATTGAGCAGGCCTGCGCCGTCGCCGCGTCCGCCAAGGCCCGCTACGGCACTGCCGTCTGGTTGGGCCTGTCGCGCAGCTTGGGCGCGCAGGACGCCTTGCATACGCTGCACCTGCAGCAGATTGCGCAGTTCACCGGCCTACCACTGGTGGCCACCGGCGGGGTGCGCATGCACCTGCGCTCGCGCAAGCCCCTGCACGACGTGCTGACCGCCGTGCGCCTGGGCCTGCCAGTGGCCCAGTGCGGGCGCGTTTTGCAGCCCAACGCCGAGCGCCATTTGCGCAGCCGCGCGCGCCTGGGCACCTTGTTTGATGCAGCGCCGCTGGCCCACACATTAACGATTTCCAGCCGCTGCAAATTTTCACTCGACAGCCTGCGCTACCACTACCCGCTCGAAGCCGTGCTGCCCGGTCACACCCCGGCGCAAACTCTGCGCCAGTACACGCAAGAGGGCGCACTGTTGCGCTACCCCGGCGGGGTGCCTACGAGCGTGCAGGCCCAGGTGGAGCACGAGTTGGCGCTGATTGCCGAGCTGAAGTACGAGATGTATTTCTTGACCGTGCACGACATCGTGCGCTTTGCCCGCAGCCAGGGCATCTTGTGCCAGGGAAGGGGCTCGGCGGCCAATTCGGCAGTGTGCTACTGCCTGGGTGTGACCGAGGTGGACCCCGCACGCACCAGCGTGCTGTTTGAGCGCTTCATCAGCCGCGAGCGCGACGAGCCGCCCGATATTGACGTGGACTTTGAGCACCAGCGGCGCGAAGAAGTCATCCAATACATCTACGCCAAATACGGGCGCCAGCGCGCTGCGATTACGGCGGTGGTCACCAGCTACCGGCCGCGCAGTGCCTTGCGCGATGTAGGGCGGGCGCTCGACATTCCTGAGGCCCTGATTACCGCCATGGCCAAGGAACACCCTGGCATGTACAGCCGCACCGTGTTGGGCGAGCGGCTGGAGGCGGCGATTGAGCGGGTCGCTGAGACTGCAGGTTCTGTGGGGGGAGGGCGCCTGGGTGGCAGAGCGCTCAGCTCCGTGTCCCCCGCCCGCTGCGCGGGCTCCTCCTTTACCTGCGCTGAGCGCTCTGCCGCCCAGGCTTTGGCCGGAGAAAACTCAAGCACGCGCTCGGCCACCCAGGCTTCTTACACGCAAAGCGACTTCACCATTCCATCACCGCGCCGCCTACAGCAGTGGCTGGATCTGGCCACCCAGTTGCAGCGCTTTCCGCGCCACTTAAGCCAGCATGTGGGCGGCTTTGTGCTCACGCAAGGGCCGCTCACGCGCCTTGTACCGGTGGAAAACGCCGCCATGCCCGATCGCAGCATCATCCAGTGGGACAAGGACGACCTAGACGCCGTGGGTCTGCTCAAAGTGGACGTGCTGGCCCTGGGCATGCTCAGCGCCATCCACCGCTGTCTGGACTTGGTGGGCCAGTGGCGCGGCACGCCGTTGCGCATGCAAGACATTCCGGCCGAGGACGCGGCCACCTACGACATGGTCTGCCAGGCCGACACGGTGGGCGTTTTCCAGATCGAGAGCCGCGCGCAAATGAGCATGCTACCGCGCCTCAAACCGCGCTGCTTTTACGACCTGGTGGTGCAAGTGGCCATCGTGCGCCCCGGCCCCATTCAGGGCGGCATGGTGCACCCTTATTTGCAAGCGCGCGCCAACCCCGGCGCGGTGCAATATGCCAGCCCGGCGCTGGAAGAAGTGCTCAAACGCACCCTGGGCGTGCCGATTTTTCAGGAACAGGTGATGCAAATCGCCATGGCGGCGGCCAACTTTAGCGGTGGCGAGGCCGACAGCCTGCGCCGCTCCATGGCCGCCTGGAAGCGCAAAGGCGGCGTGCACCACTTCTACGACCGCCTGGTCGGCGCCATGGTGGCTAATGGCTACACGCAAGAATTTGCCGACGGCCTGTTCAAGCAGATCGAAGGCTTTGGCGAATACGGCTTCCCCGAGAGCCACGCCGCCAGCTTTGCACTCTTGGTCTACGTAAGTTGCTGGCTCAAACGCCACGAACCGGCTTGCTTTCTGGCCGCCATGCTCAACAGCCAGCCCCTGGGCTTTTATGCCCCCAGCCAACTCGTCCAAGACGCCCGCCGCCACGGCGTAGAAGTGCGCCCAGTAGACGTAAGCCACAGCGATTGGGATTGCACGCTAGAAAAATTGGGGTCAGATTCCAATTTCCCGGCGCAAACGGCCGTCGAGCAAATGGGGTCAGATCCCGATTCAGGACAGCAGCCTGACCGGAGCACGCGGTGCATAACGAAATCGGGCTCTGACCCCATTTGCGGCCACGCGCAAACCCCTTCACCCACAGAGAGCAACGTGCGCCAACCCAAGGGGGGTCAGAGCCCGATTTCGTACGGCACCACCCGCGCCGATGGCAGCCCTGTCCTGAATCGGGATCCGACCCCCCTTGGGCCGCCGCCCGTTGCTTGCTGCAATGACACGGGTGTTGGAACGCCAAGTCCTCAACCACCGGACAAGCCGCACCCCGCCATCCGCCTGGGCCTGCGTATGGTCAGCGGCTTGCGCCAAGAAGTGGCGCAGCGCATCGCGCAGGAGCGCACCCGCTCGCCATTTGCCAACACACAAGACCTGGCACACCGCTGCAGCTTGGACGCGGGCGACCTCAAAGCGCTGGCCAGCGCCGACGCGCTCACCAGCCTGAGCGGGCACCGCCGCCAGCAAGTGTGGGACGCGTCGGCACTGCACGCAGCACCCGAGCTGTTTCGTGGTGTGCCGGTGGCCGAAGAAGCGCTGGCACTACCAGCCGCCTGGGAGGGTGAAGAAGTGGTGTTTGACTACGCCGCCACCGGCCTGAGCCTGCGCCGCCACCCGGTGGCTTTTTTGCGCGCGCAACTGGCCTCGCAAAAGCTGCTGAGCGCCGCACAAATGCGCGACTTTCCGCACGGTCGCCTGGCGCGCGCCTGCGGCATTGTCACCATGCGCCAGCAGCCGCAAACCGCAAAAGGCGTGGTATTTGTGACGTTGGAAGACGAGACCGGCAGCGTCAACGTGATCGTCTGGAAGGCGGTGAAAGAGGCCTTTCGCCCCGCCCTGTACCGCGCGCGCCTGCTGGCGGTATATGGCGTGTGGCAGCGCGACGAGGAGAGTGGTGGCCAAGTGCGCCACCTGGTGGCCAAACGGCTGGTGGACCTGACGCACTTACTGGGGGAGTTGGCGACGACGAGCCGGGACTTTCATTAGCGTAGGCGACGGGTCCGCCAACATTGGCAGCTGCCCTATCATGGCGGGACCGGGCGCTGAGCGCCCTTTTAAACCGACGGAGCCTCTGCACGATGTCTGAAAACGCCTACCAAACCGGTCGCCTGGACCTGCCCTTTGTCGGCCATTGCACTTTTGCCAAATCCCCGGTGAGCACCGATTGGAACGCCATCGACGCTGATGTGGCCGTCATCGGCGTGCCCAACGACATGGGCACCCAGTGGCGCCCAGGCGCACGCTTTGGTCCGCGCGCTATTCGCGAGGCTTCCACGCTGTTCTCGTTTGGCCATGGTGGCGCCTACGACCACGAGGACGATGTGCTCTACCTCACCCGGGACCAAATGCGCATGGTCGATGTAGGCGACGCCGACATCGTGCACACCGACATGGCCAAAAGCCACGCCAACACCGAGTTCGCCATCCGTAAAATTTTGGCCGCTGGCGCCATGCCACTGGTGCTGGGAGGCGACCACTCGATCCACGCGCCGGTGATCAAGGCTTTTGACGGCCAGGGCCCGATCCATATCGTGCACTTTGACGCCCACCTGGACTTTGTGGATGAGCGCCACGGCGTGCGCTACGGCCACGGCAACCCGCTGCGCCGCGCCTCCGAGATGAGCCACATCAGCGGCATGACGCAACTGGGCATTCGCAACGTGTCGTCGAGCAACCGGCAAGACTACGACGACGCGCGCGCCGCAGGATCGCAAATTTATTCGGTGCGCCAAGTGCGCAACATGGGCGTGCAAGGCGTACTCGACGCCATTCCCGAGGCGCCAAACTACTATTTCACCATCGACATTGATGGCTTCGACCCATCCATCGCGCCAGGCACGGGAACCCCCAGCCACGGCGGCTTTTTGTATTACGAGGTGCTGGAAATCATCCAGGCCTTGGTGCAACGCAGCGGCGGACGCATTGCGGGCATTGACTTGGTGGAAGTGGCCCCAGCCTACGACCCGGCGGGCGTGACGGCTATCTTGGCGGCGCAACTCTTGCTCAACACCCTGGGCTTTATCTTTCACGCCCGCAGCCAACGGCGCTAAATCAAAGCGCCCCCTCAAAGCTTAAATGGCGGCTGTCCGGCGCGGGGGCTTGCAAAGCCCCCTTTTTGCTGCGATGAAACCGGCTTATTTGGCCTGGGCTTCTATGGCGATGTCGATGCGCACATCGTCACCCACGTAGGGTGCGTATTTGCCCGCATTGAATTCGCTGCGCTTGATAGTGACAAAGGCATTGGCGCCCAGGGCGGGCACCTTCATCATGGGGTGGGGCATCGCCTGAAAGAGCGTGACGGTCAAGGTCACTGGCTTGGTCACGCCTTTGATGGTCAACTGGCCTTCGATCGACGCAGGTTTGTCGCCTTCAAACACCACTTTGGTGGACTTGAAGGTGGCTTTGGGAAACTTGGCGGTGTCCAAAAAGTCTTCGCCCTGGATGTGGCCGTTGAAGTCGGCAAAGCCGGTGTTGACCGTGGTGGTGTCGATAACGATATCAACCGAGCCGGTCTTGGCCTGGGCGTCAAACACCACGGTGCCTGTAGTCTTGCCAAAGCTGCTGAGCTGGGTGGAATAACCGAAATGCGAGTACGAGAAACGCGGAAAGGTGTGCGTGCTGTCTACCGTGTAGCTCACGGGTGTGGCTAGGACAGAGCCCGCAGCCAGGGTAGCCAAGGCCAAAGCGGCGCTTAATTGTTTGAAAGTCATCATAAAAATACTCCAGTTGAAAAAAGTGAAAAGTTATTTGCCAGCTATGGCGGTGAGTTGGAAACTGACTTGGATGTCATTGGCCACAACATCGAATTTGGACCACATGCCTTCGCCAATGGCGTAGTCGGCACGTTGCAAGGTGAAGCTGCCACTGAGCAGGCCTTGTTTGCCCTGGGGCGTGTGCTTCATGGCAACTTTGATATCGCGTGCGCGGCCCTTGATGGTGAGCGTGCCTAGCACTTCATACGCATTGGGCGCGGTTTGCTTGACCTGTTTGGCCACAAACAGCGCCTTGGGGAAGGCGCCGGTGTTGAACCAAGACTTGCCCACCACCTCTTGGTCGGCCTCACCCGATCCGGTGTCGACGCTGGCCAGATCGATCTCGATGCTGGCCTTGGTCTGCTCCGGCTTGGCCGGGTCAAAGCTGAGCTGCGTGCTGAACTTGGCAAAGTGCCCGTCCATGCCCACGCCCATTTGCTTGAAGCTAAAGCTAACACTGCTTTTGTCTATCTGCACCGCCTGGTAGGGCGCAGCATGTGCGGCTGCAGCCAGCGCCAGGCTGGCCAAGGTCAAAAGGGATTTATTCATCGTCTGAAATAAGGGTTTCATAGCGGCTTCTTTAGCTTGTCGAATGGCGGCGCGCTGGCAGCATGCGGCGCAAGATGTCATCCTTGTGCACCACGTGGTGCATAAGCGCTGCGGCAGCGTGAACGCCGATCAGCACCAACAAACCGATGTTGAGCGCCGAATGCAACTCGGCCAGTTGCTTGCCCAGCGCCTTGTCGCGCCCCAGCAGGTCTGGCAGGGGTAGCACGCCAAACCACACGGTTTGCACACCTTTGGCCGAACTCATCAACCAGCCGCTCAGGGGAATGGCGATCATCAACAGGTAGAGCGCAAAGTGGCCGGCGTGGGCCGCCGCTTGCTGCAGCTTGGACATATCCAGCGGATACGGGGGCGGCCGGTGCGTCACCCGCCAGCACAGTCGCAGCCAAACCAACACAAACACGCTCACCCCCGCCCATTTGTGCCACGAATACAGTTGCAGCTTTTCGGGCGAGAGCGGCAAATCCGCCATGTAAAAGCCCAGGGCCAGCAGGCCAAAAATCACAAACGCCATGATCCAATGCAGGCCTTTAGCGGTGGGTGTGTAGTGGGTATTCATATCGAGCGGGTTCAATAAAAGGCGTAACCGTCCATGGCGATCACGTAATCACTGATGCCCCGGTAAAAGGCCTGTGGCTGCGCCTCAAGGCCCGCCGCACCCAAGGCCGTGAACAGGGGCAAGAGATGGTCTTCGCTGGGGTGGGCGCGCAAGCCACTGGCGCTAACCTGGCGATAACTGAGCAGCGCGGCGGTGTCTTTGGCCACCATGTGCTGGTGCACCCAGTCAGCAAAATCTTGCACATAGGCCGGTGTTTGGCCCCCGGCCATGCGCGCAACCATGTAGTCGCGCAGGTTGTGCGTGACATTGCCCGAAGCGATGACCAGGAAATTCTGCTGCGCTAAACCGGCCAGCGCCTGGCCGATGCGGTAGGCGTGCTCAGGGCCGGCGTGGCTTTGCACCGACAGCGGGATGACCGGAATGTCGGCATCGGGAAACATCTGGCGCAGGGGAATCCAGGCGCCATGGTCCAGGCCGCGCTGCACGTCTTGCTGCACCTTAAAGCCGTGGGCTTGCAGCGCGGCCACTACTTGCCGCGCCGCCTCGGGGCATCCGGTGGCCGGGTAGCGCAGGTCGTACAAGCGCGAATCGAAACCGCCAAAGTCGTGGATGGTTTCGAGTTGCGTGGCCGTGCCCACGGTGGGCTCAACCGTATCCCAATGCGGGCTGAGTACCAAGATGGCGCGCGGCGTACCAAAGCTTTGCGCCAAGGTTTCCATGGCCGCACCGGCAGCGCCCGGTTGCAGGGCAAAAGTGGGTGCGCCGTGGGGCACAAAAAGAACGTTGCGTTGGGTTTGCATGGGGAGGTGGCTTTCGAACGGTTGGACTGTAGGGCTGCTAAAACAAAAGAAAAAGGTGCTAATCAACAATTACTTGTTGCACAATTAGCAACAATGGACAAACTCGACGCCATGCAAACCTTTGTGCGCGTAGCGCAGACCGGCAGCTTTACCGCCGTGGCAGACCAGTTGCACGTGGCCCGCTCGGTGGTGACGCGCCAAATCGCCGCGCTGGAAAAGCACCTGGTGGTCAAGCTGATCACCCGCAGCACGCGCAGCCTGACGCTCACCGCTGCAGGATCTGCCTATCTGGAAAAGTGCCGCGTGATCCTGAATATGGTGGACGCCGCCGAATCCAGCCTGACCGAGGAAAAAGCCGTGCCCCGGGGCCGCATCCGCCTGGCGCTGCCGCTGAGCTTTGGCTTGCAACGCCTGATGCCCGCCTTGCTGGACTTTGCCAATGCGCAACCGCACGTCGAGCTGCTGCTCAACTTCTCGGACCAGCGCTCCAACCTGATCGAAGAAGGCATTGACCTGGCCATCCGCATCACCGCCGACCTGCAACCCGGCGACATCCTTCGCCAGCTTGGGGCGTGTCGCCTGCTCACCGTGGCTGCCCCTGCCTATCTGGCCCTGCACGGCCAGCCCACGCACCCGGCACAGCTGCAGCACCATGAGTGCCTGGTGTACTCCATGACCAGCAGTACCGCCAATTGGCCATACCAGTTAGGCGAGCAAGTGCAGCATTTCCCGGTGCGCGGCCGCGTGGCCGCCAACAATGGCCTGGCGCTGCTACAGGCCAGCGCCCAAGGCATGGGGATTGCGCTGCAACCGGACTTCCTTGCCGAACCTTTTGTAGCGCGCCAAGAGGTGGTGGAAATCTTGCACGACTTTGCGCCACCGCCCCTGGGCATTTACGCTGTGCTGCCTAGCAACCGCTACATACCGCACCGGGTGGGCGTGTTGATGGACTACCTGGCCGGGGTGCTGAAGGGCGCCGCGGCCGAGCTAGGTGGACAGCCTTGACTTTGTCTGCACCGCGCGCTTGGCGCCACAATCGCGCGAATACGCGCCAAACGGCTTGATCCACCCACCGCACCAAACCAACACCATGCGCCTGAGCATTTGTATGATTGTGAAGAACGAAGCGGACATGCTGCCGCTGTTTTTGCAGCACGCGGCGGGCCTTTGGGATGAGCTGGTGGCGGTCGATACCGGCTCGAGCGACGCCACCGTGGAGCTCTTGCAAGCCGCAGGCGCCCGCGTATTGCACCAGCCCTGGACGGGCGACTTTGCGGCAGCACGCAACCACTCGCTGGCAGCGGCTAGCGGAGATTGGGTGCTGGTGCTGGACCCCGATGAACGATGTTCACCCGAGTTCGTTGCCGCAGCACGCGCGCTGCTAGACCGCACCGACGTGGGTGCTGCCACGATTCGCATGCAAAACATGCGCGAAGACGGCCACATCCACGAGGCAAACCTGCTGCGCCTTTTTCGTCGGCACGACACGGTGCGCTTTCAATATGCGATCCATGAGGACGTTACCGCCTCAGTAATGGCGCGCCTGAGGGCCACGGGCCAGTCCCTGGTGCATTTGCACGGGCCGGTGCTGCACCTGGGTTACGCGCGCGGGCATGCGCAGTCACGGGGCAAAAAAGAGCGCGATGTGGGCTTGATCCAGGCCACGCTCAGCGCCGCGCCAGACCACATTTACCTGCATTTCAAACTACTGGAACAGGCCCGGTTTTGGGACGACCCGGCACTGTGGCGGGCATCAGCGCCAGCGGCACAAGCAGCCTACCTGCGGGTGGCGCATCTGGCACACGGACCGTGGTTGGGCGAAATGCTGGTCATGGTGGCCGAAGGCCTGCACCCGAACGACCCGCAGGCGGCGCTGGCCACCCTGGATGCGCTGGCCGCAACGGGCGCGGGGCTGGACGAGTCGCCCGCCCTGGCCTGTAAACGCGGCGATTTGCTCGAGTTGATGGGGCGCTTGTCTGAGTCGGCCCAGGCCTTTGAACACGCATTGGTCGCCACCGGCCCGGTGGTCAACCAACAACTCGCACTCACGCGGCCCCGCATGGGCTTGGTGCGTCTGGCCATCGCCGCAGGTGATCTGGTACAGGCGCGTGCGCAACTGGCCGTCGTGCTGGAACATGAGCCCAGCGACCCGGAAGCCGTCTTCGTGTCTAACTTTTTGTCGGGGATGAAAGCCGCGCCCTAAGGCGGCATGCAGGCATTACTTGTGGTGGCTCAGCGCGTTGCTAACGAGCTTGGAGGTGATGTCCACAATCTGGATCATCCGGTCGTAGGCCATGCGCGTGGGGCCAATCACGCCCAAGGTGCCCACCAGTTTGCCGTCGACCTCGTAGGGCGCGCTGACGATGGACAGGTCTTCAAACGGCACCACCTGGCTTTCACCGCCAATAAAAATGCGCACGCCCTCGGCCTGCCCGGCGATGTCGAGCAGGCGCATGATTTGCGCTTTTTGCTCAAACAGCTCAAAGGCGCGGCGCAAATTGCCCATGTCGCTGGAGAAGTCGCTGAGCTTGAGCAAGTTGCGCTCGCCTGCGATGACCACCTCGTCCTGCGTCTCGGCCATGGCGTCGGAGTTGACCGCCACCGCGGCAGCCATGAGGCTGGCGATTTCTGAGCGCAGGCTTTCCACCTCGATTTGCAGGCGTTCGCGCACCTGCTCGATGTCCAGACCGACGTAGTGGCTGTTAAGGAAATTAGCCGCCTCCACCAGTTGCGATTGGGAATGGTCCACCTCCGTAAAGATGACCCGGTTTTGCACATCGCCATCGGGCGAGACGATGATGACCAGCACGCGGCGCTCCGACAGGCGCAAAAACTCCATGTGCCGAAAAGCCGATGTGCGCCGTGGTGCGATGACCACGCCCACAAACTGCGACAAATTCGACAGCAACTGGGCCGCGTTGGAAATGACTTTTTGGGGCTGGTCCGGCGCCAGACTGTGCGAAGCAAAGCGCTGGGGCTGCACGGTGAGCATGGTGTCAACGAACAGGCGATAGCCACGCGCCGTGGGCACCCGACCCGCCGAGGTGTGGGGGCTGACGATAAGGCCCAACTCCTCCAGGTCCGACATGACGTTGCGGATGGTGGCCGGCGAGAGCTCCAGCCCAGAGGCCTTGGACAAGGTGCGGCTTCCCACAGGTTGGCCGTCGGCAATATAGCGTTCAACCAGCGCCTTGAGCAGCAACTTGGAGCGTTCATCGAGCATCGAAACATTTTAGTGATGTAATTTGCCCATGAAACCCCGCGTGAAGTCTCAATTTCGGCATGTGGCCCTGATGGGCAAATACCAAATGGCGCATGCTGCCAACGCAGTGGCCGCCTCGCGTGCGACCCTGGACGAGATTGCGCACTTTTTAATGGACCAGGGCTGCGAGGTGGTCATGGAGGCCGATACCGCCGCCAAGCTGGGCCTGTCCACCTACACCGCCATGGACGTCGATGCCATCGGGCGGCACTGCGACTTGTGCCTGGTGGTGGGTGGCGACGGCACCATGCTGGGCATCGGACGCAGGCTGGCGCAGTTCAAGGTACCACTGATCGGCATCAACCAAGGACGGCTGGGCTTTATCACCGACATCGCGCTGGACCAGTACGCCACCACGCTGGCGCCCATGCTGACGGGCCAATACGAAGTCGACGACCGCAGCCTGATGCATGCGCAGGTGATGCGCGACGGACGCTGCGTTTTCTCGGCTCTGGCCATGAACGACGTGGTGGTCAACCGGGGCGCCACCTCGGGCATGGTGGAGTTGCGTGTCGAGGTGGACGGCCATTTCGTGGCCAGCCAGCGTGCTGACGGCCTGATCATCGCCACACCCACCGGATCAACCGCCTATGCCTTGTCGGCGGGCGGGCCGCTGCTGCACCCCTCCACGCCGGGATGGGTGCTGGTGCCAATTGCCCCGCACACGCTGTCCAACCGCCCGCTGGTGTTGTCGCATGCGGCAGAAATCGCAATCGAAATCGTCGCCGGGCGCGACGCTAGCGCCAACTTTGACATGCAGTCGCTCGCCAGCCTGATGCACGGTGACCGCATCGTGGTGCGGCGCTCCGAGCACCAGGTGCGTTTTCTGCACCCTAAAGGCTGGACGTATTTCGACACGCTGCGCCAAAAACTCCATTGGAACGAGGGAGGCACGTAAACCGTGGCCCTCAAACGCATCGTGCTGCGCGATTTTGTGATCGTGGAAGCGCTTGATCTGGAACTCGCCAACGGATTTACCGTGCTCACAGGCGAGACCGGCGCCGGAAAGTCGATTTTGGTCGATGCGCTGCAACTGGTTACCGGCGCGCGGGCCGAAGCAGGCGTGATCCGCGAGGGTGCGCCGCGCACCGAAGTCAGCGCCGAGTTTGACTGCCCCACCAACCTAGAAGCCTATTTGGCAGACGCTGGTTTTGACGCAAACGAAACATTGCTCTTGCGCCGCAGCGTGGACCTGGGTGGCAAAAGTCGCGCCTGGGTCAACGGCAGCCCTGCCACCGCACAGCAACTGCGCCACCTGGGCGAGCAGCTGATAGACATCCACGGCCAGCACGCCTGGCAAAGCCTGACCCGACCCGAAGCTGTGCGCGGCCTGCTCGATGGCTATGGCCGCATCGCCAGCGCGCCAATGGCGGCCTTGTGGCAAGGCTGGCGCCAGGCACACAGCGCACTGGAAGCCGCGCTGCAAGCCCAGGACGCGCTGCAACGGGAGCGCGATCGCCTGGCCTGGCAAATCGCCGAGCTGGAAAAGCTAAGGCCCCTGCCCGATGAATGGGACCAGCTCAACGCCCAACACAGCCGCCTGGCGCATGGCCAAACCCTGCTGGAGGCCAGCGAATCGGCGCTGGCCTTGCTCTCGGGCGAGGCCGACAGCGCATTGACCCCCTTGCACGGTGCGCTACAGCAGCTGCTGGGCCAGGTGCATTTGGAGCCGGATTTCCAAAGCCCGGCAGACGTGCTGGCATCCGCTCTCGCGCAAATCGAGGATGTAGCCCATACGCTGCGCAGCTACCAACGCCGCATTGAGCCCGACCCGGCGCTGCTGACCGAGCTTGATGCCCGGCTGGCACTGTGGGTTTCTCTGGCGCGGCGCTACAAGCGCAACCCACCGGAGCTGGCAGACACACTAGCTCAATGGAAGTCCGAGCTGGCCGCGTTAGAGGCCGCCAGCGACCTTGAGCGCATGGAGCACGCGGTAAAGCACACGCACGCCGCCTATCTGCTAGAGGCACAAAACGTCTCACGTGCCCGCGCCGAAGCGGCAAAGCGCCTCGAACAGGCCATTACCCAGGCCATGCAAGGGCTGGGAATGCAGGGCGGACGGTTCGTGGTCGCGCTACAAGCCCTTGAAAAACCCCAGCAAAGCGGTCTGGAGGACGTGGTTTTCATGGTCGCCGGCCACGCGGGGAGCACGCCGCGCGCGGTAGCCAAAGTGGCCTCGGGGGGCGAGCTCTCGCGCATCGCTTTGGCTATTGCCGTGACCACCAGCCAGCTGGGTGCTGCGCCCACACTGATTTTTGATGAGGTGGACGCCGGCATTGGCGGCACGGTAGCGCACACCGTGGGCCGGTTGATGCAGCAACTGGGCTGTGACCGCCAGGTGCTGGCAGTGACCCATTTGCCCCAGGTGGCCGCCTGCGCGAACCAGCATTGGGTGGTTTCCAAGCACCTGCAAGGCGCCAGCACCGTCAGCACGGTGCAGCAAGCACAAGACGAACAGCGCACTGCCGAGATCGCACGCATGCTGGGCGGCCAAGCAATGTCGTTCGCAACCCTGGCGCACGCCCAGGAAATGCTGCAACAGGCCCGGGCTTAAGGAGAATCTATGGAACTGGTCTTGATCACTGGCATGTCGGGCTCGGGCAAGTCGGTGGCATTGCATGCGCTGGAAGACGCCGGGTTTTACTGCGTGGACAACCTCCCCCCTGAGCTCTTGCTCGATTTTGTGGCTCTGGAACAAAAAAACCAGGCTCCCCGTATTGCGATTGCCATCGATGTGCGCAGCGCAGCTTCACTGCCTTTGGTTCCTGAGCAACTCGCCTTGCTGCGTGCCAAGGGCCTGGCCATCAAATGCCTGTTTCTTGACGCCAGCACCGACACACTGGGCCGGCGTTACTCCGAAACGCGGCGCAAGCACCCACTGTCGCAAATCGATGGCGGTCACGCCCGGGGCGACCAGCACCGCGCGCTGGTCGATGCGATTGAGCTGGAGCGCCACATGCTGTCGGCCATACGCGACGTGTCGCACGTCATCGACTCCAGTATGCTGCGCGCGGCCCAGCTGCAAGGCTACGTCAAGGCGCTGATTGCCTCGCCCGCCGAGCAGCTGACGCTGGTGTTTGAATCCTTTGCCTTCAAGCGCGGCGTGCCCGCCGATGCCGACTTTGTGTTTGATGTGCGCATGCTGCCCAACCCGCACTACGAGGGCGCATTACGCGCCCTGAACGGCCGCGACGCACCGGTGGTGGAGTTTTTGCACGCCCAGCACGAGGTGCAGGAAATGCGCGCGCAGGTGCAGCAGTTTTTGGACTATTGGCTCGCGGCTATGGCGCGGGACCACCGCAGCTACGTCACCGTGGCCATTGGCTGCACCGGCGGCCAGCACCGCTCGGTCTATCTGGTGGAACAACTGGCGCAGCATTTCGCCGGCCAATGGGCCACGCTTAAACGGCACCGTGAGTTGGATGCGCTCGCGCCCAAACCCCACTAGGCGCCTACTACGCGCCACTTTGCTCCAACAACTTTCGAATCGGCGCGGGCAAACCCAGACCCGGCCAGCGCTGCGCCGACACCCACGATCCGTCCACTTCGCCAAGCGATTCTGGTGCGAGCAGGTCAATGCGCCAGGGATGCAAATGCAGGTCTTTGTGCGTGAGCACATGCAAAAACGGGGTTAAGGGTTTCAGCTGCGCTTGCCAACGCGCGGGCACTGCGGCGTGCAGCGCCGCTTCACTGTCAAACAGTGGCAAACAGTGCAAGGCCGCCCAAACGCCAGGCGTGGGCCGGTGGTTAAGCCAGACCGCGCCGTCGCTGGTGCGCGCCCACAGCAGCCACAGCGACTGGCTGGAGCGCTTGAGCCTGCGGCTGCGCACCGGGTAGCGCTGGGGTTGGCCCTGTGCGTGGGCCTGGCAATCGGACTGCAGCGGGCACACGCCACACAAAGGAATTTTTGGCAAACATACGGTCGCGCCCAAGTCCATCATGCCCTGGGTGTAGCGCGCCATGGCCTGCGGTGCGTCCTTTGCCGAGGGCAGCAGGGCCGTGGCGGCGTCCCACAAGGCGCGCTGTTGCGCTGCCAGGGCCAAGTCGCCATCAAAACCTACCACCCGTGCGACCACCCGCTTCACGTTGGCATCCAAAATCGCCACCCGTTGGCCAAAACACAAGGAGGCAATGGCCGCGGCGGTGGATCGGCCAATGCCCGGCAGGGTCTCCAACACCTCGGCACTGCGGGGGAATACACCGCCGTGTTGCAACACCACGGTTTGCGCGCAGCGATGCAAGTTGCGCGCGCGACTGTAGTAGCCAAGGCCGCTCCACAAGCCCAAGACCTCGTCCAAACTGGCATCAGCCAGGTGCTGCAGCGTGGGCAAACGCGCCACAAAGCGATTGAAATAGCCGCTGGCCGTGGCCACCTGGGTTTGCTGCAACATGACCTCGGACAACCACACCCGGTACGGGTTCTGGGTGTTTTGCCATGGCAAGTGATTGCGCCCGTGCTGCTGCTGCCAGGCAACCACCCGCCGGGCCAACACGCCGGGCGCGGTCGAGGCCGTCATGGTTTTTGGCAGCTTGGGCAATAAAAGGTCGAACGCTGGCCCTGTCGAATGGCGCGCACCACGCTGCCGCAGACCCGACACGGCTGGCCTGCGCGGCCATAGACGGCGGCCTCCAATTGAAAATACCCCGACTCCCCCTGTGCGTTGGAGAAATCACGCAAGGTGCTGCCGCCTTTTTCGACTGCCCGGGTCAGTACGGACCGAACGGCCTGGTGCAACAGCGCCAGCCGAGCGCGGCTCACGCGCGCGCAGCGTGTGGTGGGTCGGATTCCGGCTAAAAACAGCGCCTCGGAGGCGTAAATATTGCCCACGCCCACCACCACATCACCTGCTAGAAGTGCCTGTTTAATAGGCGCACGGCGCTTTTTTATCAGGGCGCAAAAGGTCGCTAAGTCAAACCCATCGCCCAAGGGCTCCACGCCGAGTTTTCCCAACAGCTTTTGCGCCTGCGGGCTGTTCTGGGTCGGCGCAAACACCACGGCACCAAAACGGCGCGGGTCGTTCAGGCGCAGCAGGCCTTGCGAGGTGTGCAGGTCAAAGTGGTCGTGCTTGCCCGCTGGCCCGGCGTGTGCTGAAAAAGCCAGACTACCCGACATACCCAAATGCACCAGTAGCAGGCCGCCTTGCAAATCCACCAACAGGTATTTGCCCCGCCGGCGTACGCCCACAATCTGCTGACCAACCAAAAGCTGTGGATCACACCCCAGGGGCCAGCGCAAGGGCTTGCCCAAGACCACCGACTGGATGCGTGCGCCGGCTATGCGCGAGGCAAAGCTCAGGCGGGTGACTTCGACTTCGGGTAATTCGGGCATGCAGGTCAAGCAAGTGGATGGGGGATGGGGCGCGGCAGGCCTGCGCGCACAGGCCTTGGATTATTATGGTCGCATGTCACGCATCACCCGAATAATTGCCACAGCGGCCCTGGTCTGCGCTGCCTGCGCGCACGCCCAGGAGACGCCGCTAGCGCCAGCCTCGGAGGCTGGGCCTCCAGCCCGGTCCGCGCTCACGGCCGAGCTCTTTTACCAGCTGTTGCTCAGCGAAATCAGCCTCCAAAACAAAGACCTGGGCTCTGCCTATGGGCTGATGCTCAACGCCGCACGCCAGGGCAATGACCCCAAACTTTTTGAGCGGGCGGTGGAAATTGCGCTGCGCGCGCGTGATGCCAACGCGGCCCTGGCCGCCGCGCGCGCCTGGCAACAAGCATTTCCCCAATCTCCACAAGCCGAGCGCAACCTGTTGCAGTTGCTCATTGGCCTAAACCGGCTGGCCGACACACTGGCGCCTGCCCAGCGCATGGTGGCGCGCGCGCCCGAGGCGGAACGCGCTGCGACGATTACCGCCTTGGCGCGGCTTTTTTCACGTGCCAGTGACGCCAGTGGCGCCGCCGATGTGTTTGAAAAGGCCTGCACGCCCGAACTCGCGCGGCGCTCCAGCGGACCTGCTGTCTGGGCGGGCGTGGGCAATTTACGCTTGCTGGCCAAAGACAAACCCGCCGCCCTGATCGCAGCGGGCAAAGGCCATGCACTCAACGCGCTGTCCGACGACGTGGCCGTGCTCAGCCTGAACCTGCTGGACTACCAATTCGAAGCGGCGCAAGCGCTGCTGGCAGCGTACCTGCAGGGCCGGCCACTGCCCGAAGTCCGCATGGGCTACGCCCGCAAATTGATCGATCTGCACCGCTACCCCCAAGCCCTGGCCCAAGTGGAGCGCATCAACCAAGAGCAACCCGAATTTGCCGACGCCTGGCTGGTACGTGGCTCGATTGAATTTCAAAATCAGGCACTGGCCAAAGCCGAGGCCTCCCTCACCACCTATTTGGATTTGCCCGCGAACACCCCAGACGCAAGCGCCGACGAGGGCGAGGCAGAAACGTCCCGTGGCGCCGTGCAGGCGTATTTTTTGCTATCGCAAATTGCCGAGAAATACAAGGATCCCACCAAGGCACAGGCCTATCTGGCTCGCATCCATAGCCCGCAGGACGCTGCCCGGGTTCAGCTGCGCCGCGCCATGATTTTGGGCCGCATGGGGAAATTGGACGAGGCACGCGCGCTGATCCGCAGCCTGCCAGAAACCCAGAACGAGGACGTGCGCAGCAAAATCAGCGCTGAGATACAAATGTTGCGCGACAACCAGCAGGAGCAGGCCGCCTACGATGTGCTGACGCAAGCGCTTACGCAGTTTCCCGGCGACGCAGATTTTTCATACGAATTGGCCATGTCGGCCGAAAAGCTGGGCCGCAGCCAGGAGATGGAAAAGCTTTTGCGCGCCATCATTGCCAGCACACCCGACTACGCTGCGGCCTATAACGCGCTGGGTTACGCACTGGCGGACCGCAACGAACGGTTGATCGAAGCGCGCCAATATATCCAAAAGGCATTGCAATTTGCGCCCGATGATCCGTTTATCCTGGACAGCCTGGGCTGGGTGGAGTTCCGTATCGGCAACTGGCCCGAGGCGCTAGCCGTTTTGCAAAAAGCCTTTGCAGCAAGGCCCGACCCTGAAATTGCGGCCCATTTGGGCGAGGTTTTTTGGCACTTGAACCAACGCGAGCAAGCGCTCGCCACATGGGACCAAGGTCTTGCGCTCCATGTCGAAAACGAAACGCTCAAGGCGACTATCGCTCGATTGCGCGACAAACCGTGACAGCCACCGGGCGCTGGCTGCCCACTGCGGGGGTGCTATTTTTTGCAGTTTTGTGCACCGCTCTCCAAACGGCTTGCACGACGACGACACTGAAAACCTCCATCAACGAGCCTGCTACGCAAAGCGTGTGGCAAGGTCGTATCGGCATCAAGGTGGCAAGCAATCCGCCCCAGGCGTTTTCGGCCCAGTTTGAACTCAGCGGCACCAGCGAGGAAGGCAACCTCGCGCTGAGCACTCCACTGGGTACCAGCTTGGCACGCATGCATTGGGATGCCACCGGTGCCAGTTTACGGACCACGCAAGAATCGACGCAATTCGCCACGCCCGATGCCATGCTCCAACACAGCCTGGCCGGCGCGCCGCCACTGAGCGCTCTTTTTTCTTGGCTGGCGGGCTATGACGCGGCAGTGCCGGGCTGGGATGTTCAGCTGCAAGACTTCGCCGCCGGTCGTATTCATGCACGCCAAACCAAGACGGCGCCTGGCGTGGACATCAGCATCGTTTTCGAACCCCGATAATTCGTTGATGCAGTCCCTATACGACATTGCCGCGCCGGCCAAGCTCAATCTTTTTCTCCACATTACCGGACGGCGCCCGGACGGCTACCACCTTCTGGAGTCGGTCTTCATACTGATTGATTGGTGCGACCGCCTGCATTTCGACTTGCGCCGCGACGGGCTGCTCAGCCGCGAAGACCTAACCTGGGCGCTACCCACCGACGACCTTACCCTGCGCGCGGGCCGTGCGCTCCAAAAAGCCACCGGCTGCACCCTGGGCGCACACATCGGCGTATCAAAATCCGTCCCGGCCCAAGCGGGCATGGGCGGGGGTTCCTCGGACGCAGCCTCCACTTTGCTTGCGCTCAACGTGCTCTGGGATTTGCAGCTTCCACGCGCAGAACTGGCGCGCATCGGGCTAGCGCTGGGTGCGGATGTGCCCTTCTTCTTATTGGGGAAAAATGCCTGGGTCGAGGGCATTGGCGATCAATTGACGCCCATTGACGTCCCTATGGCCCAATTTTTAGTCGCTAAACCCAACGCTGGGCTTGACACCCAGCGCATCTTTTCGGACCCCGACCTCCAACGCAACACGGAACTTGCTATAATTTCAGGCTTCGCTGCAGACCCATTTGGCTTTGGCCGAAACGACTTGCAGCCTGTCGCTGAAAAGCATTGTCCCGGCGTAGGCGAGGCGCTTGCGTGGTTTTCGGGCAAGGGTTTGAAGGCAAGAATGACGGGCTCTGGAAGTGCGGTGTTTGCGCAATTGCCCCATGCAATTGACACGCAAGATGCGCCCGGCGCCATGGTGTTGAAAGCGTGCAGCAGTTTGGAGGCGCATCCCTTGCTTGGATGGTCTTGAAGCGTTGGTTTATCGGTTAGCGGCAGTAGCTTTCTAACCCGTGTAGGGGAATCGCCAAGTTGGTTAAGGCACTGGATTTTGATTCCAGCATGCGAAGGTTCGAATCCTTCTTCCCCTGCCAAAT
>Ga0214919_10004806_pt1 | contig 19497 bp, 13 predicted proteins | sample LL1503_MetaG_FD_177994 | JGI IMG/M metagenome (GOLD analysis project Ga0214919, IMG submission 177994) | Freshwater microbial communities from Lake Lanier, Atlanta, Georgia, United States - LL-1503 | ecosystem: Environmental > Aquatic > Freshwater > Lake | place: USA: Georgia | collected...
CAGCACAATTTATATCAGTTAACTTTTACATACCAGAAGATGAATTAACAGAACAAGAAGAGTTAGATAATGGAACAATACTCTATGATAAAGATTTAACCCCGTGTAAAATTGTTAAATTTAAACCAAATAGTGTTTCTTTTTTCGCACCACATTTTTATAGTTATCACGGTTTTAATACAACAGTTAAAAATAGAAATACTTTATTATTCTTTTATGCTCAAAAAGATCTGATTAAAAGATTCTATGATAATAGTAAAAATCAAAATGGTGAGCAAGATCCTGATAAATTCAAAGATGTTATTCAATGGAAATTATCTAAATATAGATTAATTGAATATGGATTAGATGATTTAGAATTTCTAACTAAGATTATAAAAGAAAAATGTGATTGTAAGGTTAATACTCTAAACGGAAGGATTGAATAGTCTATTAAGATTGTATTTTTTTAATTATATCTAAATATTCACTGTAGTTACTTATTAGTTGTTGTTCACCTAATTTTTTTTCATTTAACAACTCATCCATAAACTTATTACGAAATTCTTCTGACCTACTACATAAGTGAACAAATATTGCATCTTGTACTTGGTGAAACTGTTCTATACAATTAAGTATATAAGGATCGTGTATTATTATTCTTTCTTTGTATTGTGGTATAATCTTTTCAGATATGACTTTTTGTTCAAATGGGAATTTACTCCATCTTCTTTCATTTCTAAGATTCCATATGTCTGATTCAATTTTAATAGCTTCTTTACTCACGAATTTAACTCCGGTATTAACTGGATATGACCAGGGTTTTTCATGAAATAGATGGTATAATATATCTGTATCTGATAGATCAATTACTGATTCTATTCTAATATCTGTCCTATTTACAAAAACATCCGTGTCTAACCATAAAAACCATTTAGCATCAGGATATTCAATAGATGCTCTTTTTAAAATAGAACATCTATTATAATGTAGATGTCTGTGTTCTTTTTCAATTGGTGGTACTTCATCATAGTAGAAAGTATATCCGTGTATGTTACAATAATTTTCAATTGTTTTTTTAGTATCTTGTGTGAATTTTATATTTGTTGGATAATGACCACTTACTATTATAATGTCCGAATGTATCATGAAAATTTACTTTTTACTTTATTTAGTATATAGTTGGCATTTGCTTTTGCACTTAAATACTTTTCATAATAATCAACACTTTTTATTCTGAGTGAATCTATATAATCAGAGTTTAATATTTCATCAATTAAATTTTGATTCATTTCCGACCAACTATTTAAGAAGATTGCCGGACAGTTTTCATAATACCAAACATTTATTTTTTCTGTTGTTATAACTATACAACCAGAGGCAAATGATTCTGAAAATCTAAATGTTTCTGGACTAACACCTTTAGGAACTAAAGATATCTTACTATTAGATAATAAATTTTTATATTCTATAATATTAATACCCTCTCTAAATCCAGATGTAAAGTTTAATATATTGTTGCCGGATATTTTTTTAGAGTTTTCGAATAAACTTTGTCTATTACTTAATTGTCCATAAAAAAATAAATCTATTTGTCTATCCTGTATTTTTGTATTTGGATTGAATTCTATTGATTCATATCCAGAAGAGTTATAACCTATGTTTATAGGAAATACTTTATTATAATCACATTGTTCACTTAGATAATATCTAAATATTATATCTAATTTATCATAATATTTATCATCAAATGTGGTTTCATTACTTATATGAATACCTATTTTTATTTTATTACTATTGGTATTGATATCTACGTTAAAATCTCTATATATGACATATAACTCAAAATCATTATTTAATTGATTATTTAATATTTTTAGTAATTCATTTAGATAAGAAACTTCAGAATAGTGCCCGGGGATTACTATGTTTTCATTATTGAATTTTCCTGGGAATTTCTTTATTATCATAGATAATTACAATCCTTTGTTTATTGAAAATGTTGAGATTAATCTGTGACGTTCGTCCATATCTAGTCCTTTAAATCTTTCATCCATTAAACTTAAATATTTAATAAACTTATTAATATTCTCTGTATTATCACATTCGGTTCTAAATTCTGCTAATCCAAAATCTATAAAAGTTACTTTACCATCCAACACTAAAATATTTTGCAATCTAAACTCTGGATAGAAAATACCATTATTTGATAAATCTGAGAATATATTAATTATTTGTTCTTTCCAATCAGTTGGTAAATTGAAATCATTATATAATGATTCGCCACAATATTCCATATAAATATTTCTATTGTCATTTGATAATACTTTAGGTTTTCCACTTATGGATAGAATATCTAACTCTTTCTCTATTATATCATCTGTATTATCGTGTCCTTCGGTAGCCCATCTCAACTTATCATTATATCTTTTAAGCAGTTTATCACCAATTTTATATGTATGTGCAGTAGAACCAAAACTATAAGCTTTAATAACTTCACCGGATCCATCTAATGTGTTGTGTAAATCTCTAAATTTATTTAAGGTAAATAAACAAGTATTTATCAAATCTTTAGCCGCTAATTTAGGATTGATTCCTTTTCTAGAACATTGTAAGAAAAATGAAATATATTTTTCCAAAAGAATAAAATCTGGATCTTCCTCATAAATATTATCAAATTGATAATTCTCTATATTTTCACCAGTTTTGGTTTCACTATCGGTCATTAGCATAAAATTATAAATAACATCATACATTAGATTTTTAATAATAATTCTATTCCTTTCTTTATTATCTGGAAGAATCTTATTAGCCAAATTGTTTAATATTTCCTCAGAGTTGTTTAATGCTTCGGTAACTGGTTTATAATTAGATGAACTAAATATAATACTCAAATTATTCTGTGTATTGGTTTTAATATTCTTTTGATATACGGTATCTGGTATGTTATAGATATTTAGTTTATGAACCATACTAGCTATAAGAACATCTACTTGGTCAGTCATCGGATACATTCCACTAAATAATGTTGGTAAACATTTGTTTTTCACAATATAAAAGTGACCAGAGTGAAAATCATCAGTAAATTTATAAAATGGTGCATCACCATAACTTATATTCTTTGCTCTTGAGTTCAAACAAATAATATCCCAATCATTTGGTATCTGTGTGAGATAATTCTTAATCTTTTCAGTATTAGTTATAGATATATCATCTTCACAAATAATAGTGTAATCTTCATAGTTCAAATATCCATAGATTAAGGCTCTTAAATGTGAACAATAACATCCTAATGGACCATCTTGAATGTGAACACCACTATCATTGATTTCAGAGAAATCATTAATTTTAATTTGTTTAGGTTCAATTTGTGGATTGAATTGACTGATAAAATTTAATATGTAAGTTAGATCTTTTTCAAGAGACTCTTTATTTTTATTTCGGCCATCAGTTCCTTTTAAGTGAACAAATTTTTGAATAGATACTTTTTTCAACTGATCAACTGATGTATGATATCTTTGAACATCTTTCTCCATATTAATAAGTATGCAGTTTTGTTTACCACCTAATAATTCAATTATATCAATTGTATCGTCGGAAATATTTACGGCATTTTCTTCATATTGTAAAATCTTAGCATCCACTCCAGTTGCTATATGGTCTTTTATCTCATCAAAATCTATCATGTTTAAGTTTTATTTTATATTTCTTGTTATTATATTATTAACTTCTGTATCTGTTTTATGAATTCTACTAGTTGATTCTATTTTTGTCATATAGTCACCACCGTAGTTAATGTTTAAAAAATATTGTGGGTTCTTAGGTATATTTACTTCTTTTCCTAAAAAAGTCACTCTTTGTGCTGGAAAGAATTCTTTTGATTTCCAATCATTATGAAAGAAAACTATTTGATCTTCTCTAATGAATCTAAAACACCGATTACATTGTCCTTTAAATGGTTTTAATAGTGATTCTTTTCTCTGACCTATAGTGAAATACTCATAGTCACCACAACTATGAATTCCAAGTCCGGATTCATAGATGAATAGATCAATAAATGGCCAACAATATCTTTTATTACCACCAATAGATCCCTTTTTCCATTGTGTCACATTCTCATTCTCTGGTATTTCTATTCCATCGGAAAAGCATATTTTAACAGAGTCATATTTATTTTTAAAAAATAAATTTATATTATTATACTTTTTAAGTATTTCGTCAAATTTATCAAGAATTGATTCATCAACTAATAAATCAATATCATCATCCCAAGGTATGAAGTCATTATGTCTAACATATCCTAATAGAGTACCACTTATTAAAAAGTAATTTATATTAAATTCTTCTAATATATCTATGGTGGTGTGAAGAAGATTTATAGCTTCTTTTCTATGTTCACCGAATCCATTACTTTCACTGAAATAATCCATTATCTGTTTTAATTTCTTCCAATTGATCTATTACACTTTCAAATGGCTCACATTTTTCTATTATAGATTTAAGTAATTGTAAGTAGTCTTTATGTTGTTCAATTTCATAACCCATATCCTGAGTCATTTTTTCTTCAACATTAATAATCATTTGATTTTCAGTATAATAGAATATAGAATTATAGAATTTTTCTTTATACATTAATCCAACTGATACAAGAATTCCGTTTTCATATTTACCAAGATAATCAAGAATTGATGCTGTTATCTCCATCTAGAATCTTGTTTAATTTTTCTTCTCTAATATCTACTAAAAATCCATTTTGATATAGAGTATTAAAATAAGAAGTCGATACTTCTTTACGACCATCTGAGTTGGCATAAACCATATCTCGATAGTAATCATGTATTCTGCCTTTATCTTCTTTTTCAAGAAGTTTAATTGCCTCAATATTTAGATAATATTGTGTAATATCCATTCATAAGAATTAATTTTTAATCGATTAAGAATTCTACTTTCTTAAATTTATCGTCTAGGTCTGTAAAAACAATTGATATTTTTTCAACTTTTTTAATTTCTTCAGCTTCACCGAGAAATTCGTTAAGAATAACATCTTTTTTATAAATGATATCAATTCCTGGCTCTTCTCCTAAGAATTTTCTCATATCTTCTTTTATTTGAGGAAGTCTCCAATCATCTCTATTAAAGTCGATAGATGATACATAATGTCTAATAGACTCTTCTTTCATTGATCCCATATTATCTTAATATTTTAATTTATATATTGAATAAATCAGTTTGTTTGTTATTGATATGGAAAATAAGGTAGTACAATTTTAGCATTAGCATTATCAGCAAATACTAAATATTTAGAATCATCTGCTATAATATATTGATTTAATATTTTATTATGTTCAGTTACTGGAATTATTTCACTAAATAATCTAATATTTGTTGCTTTCATATCTGATGCATAAATTAAAGAGTCCACACCTACTAATTGGAAATCAACTGGTGTATAATCTTGTGTATTTGTAAACACCCTTTCTAATACGGTTGATGGTAATAATTTAGCTTCATCTTCAGAATCTAATTCAACATTTCTTTTATAGATCCATTGATCTAATTTTCTATTTCTTTGATCTATGTTAATAACATAACAATACCAAATATTTTCATAAATATCATTTACAGAATCTATTGCACCTGTGAAACTAAATGTATAAGAGTCTGTATTTATATCAAGTCTAATATTATCATTTTTTAGATTTATTTTCCATCCTAAATTATTATTTTCATCATAATTTGTGAATAGGTTATAAACTTCATCTTGAATATAATTATTTATATTAAACCACATAAAGTAACCGATATTATCTGATACTTTTAAAATAGAATCAATTGATTTATATGTAACTGCTGCTACAGATTGTGTTGCAACTGTAAATCCGTTTAACAATAAACCTGAGAAGTCATAATGTTGTTTAGATACAACTGTTGTTGAGTTCTCAATTAATTCTTTTATTATATCTGATTTATATTCTAATCTAATAGGATCTCTTGTAAGTGTTTGTTGTTGTGGTTTATTAGCAACCGCATCTTTATCCTGAGAGTTTTCAACTCCAAATAGTTCATCAATAGTTGAGTTTTTAGTAAGTTCTTTAATTCTATCTTCAACACTTTTATTTCCAGGTAATACATTTGCAGATTTGTTGTATTTTTTCAACACAACTTTATAATAGACCGCAGCATTGTTGAAATTTCTGAATTGTTGAGCATGATCAACAATAAACATTCTATTAATATCACAGAAATATAATAAATCTTCTTTTGATGGTCTTCTCTGAACTCCAAAAACAGATTTAAATGATTCTTTAGTTATATGTACTTCAAATGAATCAAAAAGAGATAAATCAAATTGATTCATTACTATTTGATTATCTGGAAATTGATTATTTTCCACAGCAACTTTAATCTCTTCCTCACATACTATATTATATAGTTGGAATTCATGTAATGAGTAGTCTATTCCTTTACCATCTGGATCAGTGACAAAATATTTAACTCTCCAACCAAAAACTTCCATAGCATCATTACTTAGTTTATTAAGTAAGTTGATAGCTGAATTCTGTTGATATGGATTATATAACTTTGATTTTTCATCCGTAGTTAATGGTTTAAAAACATTCCCAGTTGTACAAGATTGACTATCTAAAACTCCAGTTGTATTTATAACTATGTTTCCATTCTCATCTAAAGTAGCACCATTTACGATTGTTCCATCAGCAAGTACATATGATTGACAACAATCTCTAATTCCATATAAATTGGTTTTTTGATTATCAAGAGATACATTTTGAAAATCTCCAATTAAATTTATGTCTTGAATTTTTACAGAAGCTCCTGAATTATTAATTATTAAATATTGAATTTGAAAAAATCTAATAGGATTAATTCTTTTTGTTGATATATTTTCTTTTGTAAGTAGTTCCCAATCAGACCAGGTTCTAGAATTATCTTGTGAGAATCTATATTTAAAATCAACACCCGATATAGTATTTGGTGATATTATCTCAATATCTTTTATTTTAAAAACTTTAAATATAAATGGTGGTATTATTATAGATTCTTTACCATTTGCAACCACTACCGTACCATCACTTGAGTCTTGTAAAAGTTCACCTTCTAATTCAAATGATATAAGTCTTATATCACCATCTTCCTTAGTTCCTTTTCTAATAAATTTAATATCGATCCACATTTTATCAAGTGGATCAAAAGGTGGAAAATTTAAAATATCCTGAGGAGCAGATACATTTCCTATTTGATTATAATGTGGTGTAGTGCTTGGTATTAGTTCTAACCAATTTGTCCAAGTATTTCCATTTCTTGATATTCTATAATAAGTATCTAAATATCTTGTTTCTAAAATATTAGTTGCATTGAAAGAAAATTTTGTAAATTTCTTAACTTTTTCTAGTTGTATGAATGATATTATGTATTCCTGATCAACTATATCAAAATATGGGGTTGCGTCAGCTTCTGATTGTGTGGCTGATACATTATAAGATTGACTAATATTTATTATACCTGTGTTAAAATCATTTAGAATCTGTGACATGATGTATATATAAAATTAGTATATTTGTAAAAGTTTAAAAAATGTTAAAAAAATGTTAACAAAAATTTGTAAATTAAATAATAGTCCGTATATTTGTATCTGAAATTAATAGGTTTCGATAAAAACTATGAATGTTAAAGAAAAATTTCTAAGTTTAACTACTCACACTTATCCACACGGTAAGGAACATGAGTTATTTGATAGACTACCACAAAATCTAGAAATGGATGATTATGGTAATCTTTTCATTAAAATTGGTGAAAGTGACGTAATGTTTACATCACACTTAGACACAGCAACTTCCGCGTACACTAAAGTAAATCACGTATTTGATGGTAATATCATCAAAACTGATGGTACTTCAATTCTTGGTGCTGACGATAAAGCAGGTATGACAATTATGCTTTATATGATCGAGAGAAATATTCCAGGTCTTTACTACTTCTTCTTAGGTGAAGAAGTTGGTTGTATTGGTTCTAAAAAAGTTGCTGAGAAACACAAAGTTGAAAAAATACCTTATATCAATAAAGTAATCTCTTTCGACCGTCGAGGAACTGATTCAGTTATCACATTTCAAGCAAGCTCAAGATGTTGTTCAGATAAATTTGGTGAAGAACTATCTAACCAATTAAATAAAGTTGAATCATCATTCTCATATAAAAATGACCCAACTGGTGTTTATACAGACTCTGCTCAATTCGTTAAGATTTATCCAGAGTGTACTAATTTATCTGTTGGTTATTATTCTGAACATACTTTTTCAGAAAGACAAGATATTGAACACTTAACAAAGTTGGCTGAGGCATGTACTAAAGTTGATTGGAATTCTCTTCCAGTTGAGAGAGATCCTGAAAAAGTTGAATATGTTTCTTATGGTGGATACGGTTCTCGTAGTGGTTGGGATGATTGGGATTATCCATATTCCAATTATAATAGACCAGCATACAAACCAATGACTCCAGTTGTTCTTACTGAGAAGATTAAATTCTGGGATGAAGAATATCGATATGTTAGTTCTATTGAAATTGAAAAATTAACTGGTAAGTTGGTATCAATTGATTTAGATACTCAAAGATTATATCTTGAAGAAGAAGCAATCTATAACTTCTTAGAAGATGTTGAACTTGTATATTCAGTTATGAAGTGGGATGGTATGACTTTAAAGGTAACATATTACGATGGTCGAGTAACCGAGGCAAGTCGTCAAGAACTTGAAGAATATATTGATGAACTCGATTTATCTGAAATGCTTGAACTAAATGTTGATGAACTTGGTAAACCAAGTCAGAATTTAGTAAAGGTAACCGGAGAAGAATATACAAAAGATGAATTTGGACATACTGAATGGTGGTAATTAATTAAAATAAGAAAATGAAAACATTAGCAATTTATGCCGGAAGTTTCAATCCCTTCCATGTTGGACACCTTAATATAGTAGACAAAATGGAAAAGATATTTGGTTATGGAAATATTATGATTGCCATTGGTGTAAACCCCTCAAAGGTTTTACCAATGGACCAATCTGAACTTCTTGAACGCTCTCTAAAACTATCAAAAGGATTAGATGTTCCAGTAGAAGTATATACTACTTTTCTACACGAACTGATTGAGAAAAAAGAATCAGAAGGGTATAATGTTATCTTAGTTCGTGGATTAAGAAATGGTGATGATTTGAACTATGAAGATAACCAATTGAAATTTATCAAAGATTTTAAGAAAAATGTGAATGTAGTTTTCATCCGTTGTGATGAAGAGTTTGAACACATCAGTTCATCTGCTATCAGATCATTGGAATCTTTTAGACCAGGAAGTGGTGATAAATATTTAGTTAAAATATAATTATTCCTTATATTTGTAAAATGAAAAAAGTGTTTCAAATTTTCGGAGTTATATTTATTATTGGATTAGTCATTTTTATTCTTGAATCAAAAATAGAAATGGGTAAAGATAGTGTTAAACAATGGGCTCAAAAAAATCAATATGAAATTGTTGATATTGAAACACATATGACCGTATTTGGAACACCTTATAATTGGTTGAATAAAGGTCAGAATATTTTTGAAGTAGAAATTAAAACCAAAGAAGGTGCCACTGAAAAGTGGTGGGTTAGAACTGGTGTTTTTTCAGATGATTATGAAAAAGAAAAATAAATTAGGTAATTAAAAAACTTCTTCTTATATTTGTAATAAGATAGAAAACAAAGGGTTCCGTAAGTAAAGGGATATACTCACGGTTTTCTAAACCGTTATTCTTGGTTCGAATCCAAGCGGGACTACAAAAGAGACATATGTCTCTTTTTCAGGGCCATTAGCTCATTCGGTTAGAGCAACTGACTCATAATCAGTAGGTGGCTGGTTCGATTCCAGCATGGCCCACAAATCCCCATAATGGGGATTTGTTATTTAAACAAAACCTATGACAAAACAAGAAAAAGTAATTAACTCTCTTAAAGAGAAACTTGGTGAAAAGATGTTTAATAGAACATCAATGATTGCCACCGAAAGGTTCGGACAAAAAGAAAACTTAAAAATTAAGTTTTATCAATCTATCTTAGAAGGATATATCAATCCATCGGAACTATGGACAAATGATGATACTATCTTATCATTAAAATCAAAAATCGATTCTGTATCTGATAATGATAAAGAGAAAATCATCTTAGAAATTCTCGATACTTATGATACAAAAGATCCTAAGATTAAAGAACTACTTAGAAAGTATGAAAGATACTTGAAAAAATTCCAATCTGAAGTAAAAGTAGAAAATCTTTTTAAGGTAAGTCTACCTAATTAAAAAATATTTTATTTTTTTCTAAACTTTAAACTAACTAACAAATATAATACCTAAAATTAAAAATTAAAAAAATGTTGAAAAAACTATTTTATTCGAGTAGAGAGGATAGAAATCACATAAGTAAGATTGGTGTAGTCACCAATCTTTTTTTATGCCTTTTTGGGAGCCTAAAAGCTCAAGTTTCAAAGAAAATTACTAATTTATTTGGTAATTCAAAAGATGTTGGTACAGCACGATTACGGATCGTAAGTTTACTAACAATGTTATTATTATCACCAGTTGTAAAATCTCAGTTAGTTACTGAGGATTTTAGCTATTCTGCTTCTTCACTCTTATCGGCAAATGCATACACTGTGTTGAGTGCTGGCACACCAACACTTGCAGTTTCTGCATCAGGGTCTGGTTTGAGTTATGCGGGATCTCCACGATCAGGAGTTGGATTTGCTGTCTCAATGGCCACAAGTGGTGAAGATTGTGGTAAGGATTTTACTGCGGTAACAACCGGTTCTGTTTATTCATCCTGTCTTATTAATATTTCAGCGGCACAGGCAACTGGTGATTACTTTTTCACTCTTGGAACAGCGACAACATATACATATAGACTTTATGCGAAATCTTCTGGTACAGGATATGTAATTGGTTTGGGTAAAGGAACTGCAGCTGCAACCTATGATGCAACTGTAAGGACTTTCGGAACAACCATTCTTCTAGTATTGAAGTATACCTATAGTACAGGAACAGGTACAGACGATGTTATGAATTTATTCATTCAACCTACTTTGGGTTCTACTGAACCAACTGCAACTGTTGGTCCCGTTGGTAGCGGAACAACAGATGCTACCACAATGACACGTTACGGTCTTCGACAAGGTACTGCGGCAAATGCTCCAACTCTTGTTATAGATGGTATTATGGTTGGAACTACTTGGGCACAAGTAACTCCATTGGCAGCAGGTTCTCCTACTATTTCTCAACCAACTGCTATAACTGGTCTTAACTACATAGGTGCTGGTCCATCTACTTGGACTCCTTTCACATTTACTGGTTCAAATTTAAGTCCTGCTTCGGGAAACATCACCGTGACAGGAACAACAAACTTTGAAGTTTCTTCTGATGGTATTACTGCAGCGGCAGGTAATTCATATACAATTGCTTATACAGGTAGTGCATTATCATCTACTACTGCTTATGTTCGTTTAAAATCTGGCCTTTCAGCGGCAACTTATGGTCCTATTACTGGTCTTACTCTCTCAGGAGGCGGGGCCACAACAATTAACGTATCAACTACAGGAACTGTCACAGCTCCCCTATTAACACCAAGTGTTGCATCTATTACAGGTTTAAACTATACAGGAACCGGTCCATCATCACCTCAGTCATTTACATTTAGTGGTACTAACTTAACTGGAACAGGAAATATAACTGCAACTGCTCCAACTAACTTTGAAGTTTCTACCGACAATATCAGTTTCTTTGCTTCCGTAACATATCCATATACACCTGGAGCTTTATCGGCACAAACTGTTTATGTTCGGTTAAAAACAAGTTTATCAGTTGCTACTTACGGACCTTTAAATATTACCATTAGTGGTGGTGGTGCAACAACCGCAAATGTAGCCGTTTCAGGTTCTGTTTCTGCATCATCAGTCATTTCACAACCAACTGCTATAACTGGTCTTAATTATACATTTGGTTCTGGTCCTTCAACTTGGACTCCTTTCACATTTACAGGTACTTCACTAACTCCTGCTAGTGGTAATATCACTGTTACTGGAACAACTAATTTTGAAGTTTCATCGGATGGAATTACTGCTGCTGTTGGTAATTCATATACAGTTGCTTATACTGGTAGTGCATTATCATCTACTACTGCTTATGTTCGTTTAAAATCAGGACTTGCCATCACAACTTATGGTCCTATAACCGGTGTAACACTATCCGGTGGTGGTGCAACAACAATAAACGTTTCAACGACAGGTATAGTTAGTGTCAATCCATATTTGGTAATTCCAACTATTAATTCTCCTGTTTTGTCTAACTTTAACTCAATTGGAAGTACTGGCACTGCTACCCTTTCTACTGGCTTTAAAACCGGAACAGACTGGTCAGTAGGTGGAACCTCTACAACACTCGCATACGGAACATCCGGAACCGGAGCCGTAACGGGAACATCCGGTGGTGGTATCATCAACTGGGCGGATGGTATTACAGGTTCTTCTACTGATCGTGCTATTGGATCTTTAACTACAGGTTCATTTACTTCACCTAACTCATTAGTACTTGCTATACAGAATAACACTGGAGCAACGGCTACTGAATTATATTTAACATATGACATTGAAAAATACAGAACAGGTACTCGTGCTTGGGATGTAACATTTTTCCATGGAAGCACTTCAACTCCAGCAACTTCAGCATCTGCGGGTGACCAAAATTATCCATCTGATGGAGCTAATGGAGTTGTAAACCCACCAACATCTATCAGTAAATCTGTTTCATTATCTGGATTGTCAATTCCGGTAGGTGGAATTTATTATCTAAGGTGGACTTCTACTGGTTTAGGTGGATCATCCAATGGACAAGGTCTTGGTTTTGATAATATTTCTGTTACTTTAAGTAATGCTACATCACCAGCAATTACTGCTACACCTACATCACTTACAGGTTTTACTTATACATTAGGAAGTGGACCTTCTACTCCACAAACATTTACTGTTTCTGGAACGAACCTTACTAATGATGTGATTATTACACCTTCAACTAATTATGAAGTTTCACTTACTTCAGGTTCGGGTTATGTAACTAGTCCTTCAACACTTTTAGTTACACAATCTGGTGGAACTTTAACAGGACAACCAGTTACGATTTATACTCGTTTGAAAGCAGGTTTAGCAACAGGTACATATAACGGTGAGGTTATCAATATAACATCTACCGGTTCAATTCCGAAGAGTATATCAGCAAGTGGTGTTGTAGCGGCAGCAATTGTTACTGTTAGTGCAAATACTTCAACTGGTTCAGAACAAGCTGTTACAGTAGTAACAGTTACAGCTACAACCAACAATCCAGTCGTAACAGATCAAACCGTTGATATTACCGTGACTGGTACCGGAATCACTTCAACAGATTATTCAATCACTGATGGTGATGCGGCAGTGGGAATACAGATTAAGATTCTTGCTGGTAATACAACTGGAACTGTCACATTTACTATTTTAGATGATAATCTTCTTGAAGCTTCTGAAACGGCTACCCTAACGATTTCAAATCCAACAAGTGGAATGGGATTAGGATCTCCAACTACTGTTAATATTACAATAACCGATAATGACGATGCTGTATTATTAACTACTTTAAATAGTCCAAGTGCTACAACCAACTTCAATGAAATAGTAACAACAGGTACATCAACAGATGTTTCTAAAGGTACTTACTTCTTAGAAACAGGAACTGGACAGAATTCTACTTATTCAGCAACTGATGGTAGTTTAAGTTCAGGTGATACATACAGTTATGGTACAGGAACAAATACTGACAGAGCTTTAGGGTCTGGAATTACAGCAAGTATGACTGATGTTAAGATTGGTTTTAAATTGAAGAATAATACTGGGTCTAGCTTCAATGCCATTATTGTTCAATATTATGGAGAACAATGGCGAAGAGGAACAACAGGTAGTACAGGTTCTCAATTTCGTGACAAACTGAAATTTGAATATAGTACATCAGCAACTGATTTATCAACTGGGACTTGGGGAAGTTCAACTATCTTGAATTTCAACTCTCCTGATTTTGGATCGGTTTTAAATGATGCAGCTCGTAACGGTAATAGTGCTTCATACCGAACTCTAGTTAGAGACACAATCTTTATCCCTTCTGGAGTTTCTTCTGGTTCAAATGTTTGGGTTAGATGGGTTCATAGCACGACAGGAACGAGTGGTTCTCGTGATGGTCTTGGTATTGATGATGTTATTTTTACTCCAATCAATTTCTCTCCTTCTATTTTCTATACAGATGTAATTGGAGACTTAGATCAACTTTCAACTTGGTATACTAATACTGATGGGACTGGAGCAAATCCAATAAGTTTCTCAGGTTCAAACCAAATATTTGTTGTACAAAACAGAGCAACTGCAACAATAGGATCAAACTGGACTATATCTGGTTCTAATTCAGGTGTTCGTATTCGTGACGGTGTTACTGTTACTATTCCAGACGCTTATTCATTCGTGGGTAAAATTGATAGTTTGGAAGGAACATCAACATTATATTTAAATAACGCTTATACTCCTATTCTAAATGGAATTGAACCTAATACAACAGTTGTTTATGGTTCTAATTCAAATCAAGATATAGCAGTTCCAACTTCATCAAGTACTCAATATGGAAATTTAACACTTTCAGGCTCTGGTACTAAACGATATATCGGTGGTTTCCGAGTTGAAGGTGAGTACTTATTCAATTCTGCAAGTGTTGATGCTACTCCAACATTCAGTGTTGTATTCTTCAAAAAGAATTTAACAATATCCGGAACAATTACATATAGTTCTAATTATACTTCATATGTTAATTTACAAGCTTATGGAAGTAATAATCAACAAATTATCGGGAATGGTAATGTAGTTAAGGCAGGTCGTTTGTTAATGAATGTGGCTAATACTGGTGGTATACTTATAACATCAGGAACTGATTTAAAAACAGGTTCTCTTTCATTAGATGTAAATACAGACCTAACTTTGAGTGACGATTTGAAATTGAATAACAATTCTGGTTCATCTTCATTCACAGATAATGGTAACACCATTACAGTAGGTGGTGATTTTGAATGTGCGGGATCTTCATCCAATTATTCTTTCACTGGAACAGAAATTCTAAATGGATCTTCTGGAACTGTAAACATTCGTCAAGATGGATCTACTGGTTCTGGATCTTCTGTGAAAGCATCTTTGAATAACTTAGTTATTCAAACTTCGGGAACAACGATTTCACAAATTCAACCGACAACAGGAAATGCAAATATCATAATTAAAGGTAGTTTAACTATCTCAGGAACTTCCACTGGTAAATTCAGTCCTAATGGAAACACACTTAAAATTGCTGGTGATTTCTCTGATACACGTACTAGTGATATGATATTACCAGGAACATCAACGTTTGAATTTAATGGAACATCTTCTCAGAATTTCAGCACATTATATACTGGAGGAGAGTCTTTTTACAATGTTGTTATTAACAATCCTACGGGTCTTACACTAACAACAGGTAATATGAAAATTACCGGTATTGGAAATTTAAATTGTAACCTTGGTGGAATAACAACCGTATCAAATAAAGTAATTTTAAGTAATACGGCTTCTATAACAGAAACTTCATCAAATAATGTTTTAGGGAATGTTGAATCTACAAGAGTTCTTACCAACACTCTCAATCAGTTTGGAGGAATGGGTTTTGAAATTACTGCTCTTGGAACTGCACCTGGTTCAACAACAGTTCTTCGTAATACTGGAAATAGTATTGATATTGGATGTTCTTCAACTAGTTTATTGAGAAAATTCAATGTTACTCCAACTATTAATTCGGGATTAAATGCAATAGTGAAATACACCTATCTAAACAGTGATTTAAATAGTATTGCTGAATCTTCTTTAGCACTTTATTCTGGCACTGCACCTTGGTCTTCTATAAGCACTGCTGTTGATGTTTCTACGAATTCTATTACCACAACTGGTTTAAATTCTCTTACAACATATGTAGCTGCATATTCTTCTTTACCATCGATGAATACAAATTCAACAACTATTGATGTTGCTAACCCTTCACGAATGTTGAATGTTCTTTCACCGGATGTAAATACTAATTATGTTTGGTCACCTATTTCAGACTTATACACTGATGCGGATCTTACAATTCCATACGTTTCGGGAACATCTGCCACAACTGTATATGCGGCTCCGTTCTCTTCAATTACGTATAATGTTACTGCAACAAACACGATTATTGCTTGTACTACAAGTCCTGTTTCAATTGTAGTTAATGTTGACCCGGCTATTACCAATGATATTTGTGCATCAAACTCACCAGCTGGTTTAGTAACAGTTACTTCAAACCCAACTTTCATTTTACGTTCTTTAACAGGAGCTACTGCGAGTCCGGGTGCGGCTTGTATAGCTATCAACAAGGATATTTGGTTTAGTGCGGTTGTTCCTTCAAATGGGGAAATTCATGTGACTACACAAGAACATAACAATCCAACTGCGAGTTTAAATATCACTAGTGCTCTTGTACAGATTTTTACGGCAACCACATGTTCAACAGGACTTTCTCAAGTTGCATGTAATTCCGGTGGTGCCGCTGCTAATATGGCTTATGCTTCTGCAACTGGTCTAACACCAGGAACAACTGTTTATATCCGATTAGCAAGAACAACGGCTAATAATTCACCAGCAGCTCAATTTATCCGAATGGCTGTTACTAAAGGTTTAATATGGACAGGAACAACAAATAGTGACTTTACAAATCCAGGTAATTACCTTGGTGGAGATGCTACTTCTTTAACTGGTCCTTCAACGGGTTCTACAATTATAATCCCTGCGGTTTCTAGTAATAACTATCCAATCGTTACTGGTACTCAAACCTGTCATGGATTAGAGTTTGTATCTACTTATTCAAATCAAAATCCAAATATTACTATCAGTCCAGGTGCTGAACTTCGATTACAAGCAAGTTCAACATATAAGAGTTTTATCAACCGTTCTGGATTTGCATCAAGTCCTAAAATTGAAGGAACAGGAACTCTTCGATTTAATGAAGGTGGAATAAATTCTGGTGAGGTTTTATGTCCAGTTCGTTTCTATGGCGTTGTTGCTGTTAGAGTCGGTGTTAACGTTATCAGTAATGGTAATATGCGTTTCGAAAACAACTCGGTTCTATTATGTGGTGGTGTAGCTACGAGCGTTCCAACAAAAAATTATAGTGGAACATTTTCTGGAAACATTGTATATGTTAGAACTGGAACAGTGTATGGTGGATATAATTACTGGTCTTCACCTATAAATTCAGCAAATACTGATCTTCTACTTTCTAATTATGGTAACAATATTTACGAATACAACAATCAAAACCCAGGAAGTGTAACTAATACTCTTTTAGGTTGGACCGCAATAACATCAGGAACAACTTCAATACCGGGTTCTGGTGTTACTATGACTCCTGGAAAAGGATATATTCAAACATTTGCTGGTAATGGTTCTGTGACTTTTACAGGAACTCCAAATCAAACAAGTGTGAGTATACCAACAACTGTTAATGGAACCAACAATTTCAACCTATTAGGAAATCCATATCCTGCGGCACTTTCTTACGACGCATTTAAAGCAAGTAATCCATCTTTAGGATCTGTTTACTTATGGTCTAATGTCGGGGCTACGATACCATATAATGTAAGTTCATATGTAGTAATGTCTTCGTTAGGTTTAGCTGGGAATAGTGTTTCTGGATTCACTGCAAAAGAAATTGGACCTACACAAGGATTCTTAACTAATGTTTCCTCTGCTGGTAATATCAACTTCTCTCCTAATCATGTGGTTCCTAATTACCCGGGTAATACAACACAATTCTTAGAAAGTAATCCTTTATCTTTAATTCGTTTACGATTAACAAATCCAAATCAACTTAGTTATGATATATTGGTTGGTTTTGGTGATGAAGGAACAGAAGGAGTTGATTTTGGTTACGATTCACCTCGTATGCCATCAAGTGAAGATTTGGAATTATACACACTCATTGGAGAACAACAATACACAACGCAACTTTTACCAAGTTTAACAAACACTCGTATTGTTGATTTAGGAACAGTAATGTCTGCTACTGGAACTCATACGTTCGATTTAACTGGATTTGATAATTTTGATTCAAGTGTTCGTGTTTACTTGGAAGATGTTCTAACAGGTGAATTCCATAATATGAATGTAAGTTCAAGTTACTCATTCACTAACGATCCATCGTTCACTAATACACGTTTCCGTTTACATTTTATGGCACCAATTGCGGTTTCCGTAACAGGAACATGTTTAGATCAAAGCACTGGAAAAATGATAATCAATAATCCAAACGACCAAAATCCAATCACCGCAACATTACGCAATGATCAAGGTGTAGTTGTTGGATCAAGTTCACCATTCGTTGGGGAGCATGTATTCCAAAACCTATCAAGCGGTTCTTATGATATCGATTTAGAATTAAACCAAAACGATGTAGTAACTCAGTACGTAAGTGTTGATGGTGGTGGAATCATAACCCCTGCAACATTTGTATCAAGTGCAACAGAAGTTTCTATTGTTGATGCAATTATTGAGTTCTCTGCTGAAGCACAAGGTGCTAGTGAATTTACATGGAACTTTGGAGATGGTGTAACACTATCTGGAACTGCTACTCCTGTTCATGCTTATACTCAACCGGGTATTTACACGGTAATGTTAACAGCGTCGAATGGTAGTTGTGAGTCAACAGTTAGTTCAATGATCATAGTAACAAACAATCCTACAAGTATTACGGATGTTTCTGGTGTAAACGGATTCTCAATCTATCCAAACCCAGCTAACGATCAATTAAATATCTTTAAATCGAATAACGATAAAGTTCTATTCGAAATGAATGATGTTTCTGGTAAGTGTGTTTTACGTTCTCAACTTAATTCTAAGTTAAACAACATCAATATCTCTCATTTAGATTCAGGTGTTTATACTGGTTCAATGATTCAAAATGGAATACGTAAAACAATTCGTATTGTTATTGTACACTAAATAAGTATTAAAACCAAATGAAAAAAGGCTTCTCAATAATCTGAGAAGCCTTTTTTTGTTTAACTAAAACTTTATCGTATATTTGTAAAAGAAATCAGAATAAAAAATAAAAATATTTGGAAGTTAGAAAACTTTACATATATTTGTAATATAAATCAAAAGAGACAAAAACTTTTTAATATATAAAGAAATGAAAACATTATTAAACATATTCGTTAACCCACAACCCCAAGTTGTTATCGATCAGGATCCTGATACGATTAAGGCTAACTTTGTGTTTATGTGATGTGAAAACATTATAAAGAACTCAACCCAGTTAGTCGAAAGATTAACTGGGTTTTTTGTTTTTAAAAAATAAAAATAAAAAACCCAGTT
>Ga0214919_10004807_pt1 | contig 19494 bp, 18 predicted proteins | sample LL1503_MetaG_FD_177994 | JGI IMG/M metagenome (GOLD analysis project Ga0214919, IMG submission 177994) | Freshwater microbial communities from Lake Lanier, Atlanta, Georgia, United States - LL-1503 | ecosystem: Environmental > Aquatic > Freshwater > Lake | place: USA: Georgia | collected...
AAGAATTTTTGAATAATGTTGCTGCACTGATTGCAACATATTGGCTTCAACAATTTGGTCTATTAAATGCTCTCGTGAAGTACAGTTTGTCTTAAGCATAAGATTTCTAATATGCGTTTCCACAGTTTTAGGGGAAATCTTTAATAAAGATGCTGTTTTTTTTACACCACGCCCATTTAAAAGACAGGAAACAACATCTAGTTCTCGTGCGGTTAACAAACTTAGAGACATAAATACCAATTTACTTTTAGGGTGTAGCTCGCTTACAAAATGCGCCCCACATAGAAGCACAATTAAGTTATTCATAGCAATAGAGATTACAGCGAGGAAAATTTCAGAAAAAATTTTTTATTTTAGGTCTGACACCCAACCTTTAAAATCAAGTGCCAGGCCTAAAATAAAAACTAACAAAAAATCAAACTATTTCAAGCACTTATAAAAGGGAATTAAATGGTTTGATTTTTTTCCCTTTTATTTTTTAAGATCTATTTATTGTTTTATTCATTAAACCTTGAAATTTTATTTGATCGAAATATCCTAAACTTAATGCCTCACTATCGATAGTGGCCAAATATATTTCTTGATTTTGGTGTTTAACAATCATCTTTACGATGTTGCCTTCGTTACTTTTAGTAGGGTCAACGCTCAAAAACCCAGACCATCCCTTTACTGGTTTTTCACGATTATTCTTAAGAGGCGTTATTTTGAACGCTTTAGTTTCATAACAATTAAGTATTTCAATTTTGTGATTTTGAACTGTCTGACACGCGCCCCTTTTTAATGCCTGGCACTTATCTTCATTGGATATACTATAGCCTTTAACACATGTTAATAGCATGGCTATTGTTATTAATTTCGCTTTTTTCATATTATGTTTTCCTTTTTAAATTTAATGCGAATGCGTTTGCACAGTCCTTATTTAAAAGGTTAAAAAAATAAAACATAGCGAGAAAAATACCCTAAGGGAAAATCCCTGAATAGTTTTTGCGTTTCTAGTTAATGATGAAAGTGAGAGCGTTTTTATAACATGGTGTTTGTGTAGAAAGTATGTTAAATCTCAGTCGTTATACATTTTTAACTAATCCGTCCAAAAGAAGTCTTACGTCTAATGTGGCAAGCAACTGTTTATACTCTTTTTCCAGATATGTTTCCCGGACCCTTAGGGCAATCTATTGCTGGCAAAGCAATGCAACAGGGCATTTGGAATTTAAAATCTGTCAATATTCGTGACTTTGCATTAGATAAACATAAAACTGTTGATGATACCAGTTACGGTGGCGGCACAGGCATGGTAATGCGCCCTGACGTAATTCATTCGGCACTTTCTGCGCACGCACAGCCCGGCACAAAGCTTATTTATGCATCCCCTAAGGGTAAGCCGCTTACACAATCCATGATTCGTTCGTGGCTAGCTGATTACCCAAATGGAATTGGCATACTATGCGGACGTTATGAAGGCGTTGATCAACGCGTGCTTGATCAATGGCATGAAACTCATGGCCTTGAAGATATAAGCATTGGAGATTATGTATTGTCTGGAGGAGAGCTTGCAGCACTTGCTATGCTTGATGCTTGCGTCCGACTTCTACCCGGCGTTTTAGAAAAACCAGACGCCACAACTATTGAAAGTTTTGAACTGGACTTACTAGAATACCCGCAGTATACTAAACCCCAAATTTGGAATAATACGGTCGTGCCGGATGTGCTGCTTTCTGGCGACCATAAGTCTATTGCCGCATGGCGCTTAAAAGAAGCAGAAACAATAACACAAAGCCGTCGACCTGATCTCTGGCAACGATATAAAGCCAATCAAAAGCCGGTTAAAAAATAAAAGGAAGTGTTCATGAATATTATTCAACAAGTTGAAAAAGCCCAATTAGAAAGACTATCAATTGACAAAGTAATTCCTGACTTTCGTACAGGCGATTCTTTACGCGTGCTAGTAAAAGTTATTGAAGGTGAGCGTCAGCGTCACCAGCCTTTTGAAGGTGTAGTTATTGGCCGCAAAAATAGCGGTGTAAAATCTACTTTTAGAGTTCGTAAAATTTCTTATGGTGAAGGTGTTGAGCGCGTTTTCTCACTTTATTCACCAAACATTAAAATTGAAGTTACTCGTCGTGGCGATGTTCGTCGCGCTAAGCTGTACTATTTGCGTGATCGTCGCGGCAAAAGCGCACGTATCGCAGAACGTGCATACCGCGCTGAACCAAAAATTGCAGCAGCACCTGTTGCGACTGCTGCTCCAGTTGAAGCAAAAGCTCCTGAAGCAGAATAAAAAGGTCGAAGATATTAAAATAAAACCCAGCCTTGTGCTGGGTTTTTTCGTAGTTGAATAATTACCACAATCAGGAAAAATCAACTAAATCAACTAAATCAACTAAATCAAGTTTTAATTACAAACTCACATAATAATATTTGTGCTATACATTACCAGTTATAAAATTTATAGGAATTATCATGAAAAAAATAATTTTCACTGCTGTTATCGGCAGCTTATTAGCTACGGCACAAGCTGCAGCTCCTTCTTCATTTTCTGCTGGACTTGGCGTAAGCACGCTTGGTATTGGCGCGAATGTAGGATACAAAATCAACAACTCCTTCAAAGTTCGTGGTGTTACGAATTACTTTAAATTTAATAAATCAGTAAAAGATGGGGACATTACACTAAAAGGTAAACTGCGTCTTTTCACTATTGGACTTCTTGGCGACTGGCACTTTTTGCAAAATGGATTACGCTTAACTGGTGGTTTAGTATATAACGGCAACCAACTAAATATCACAGCTACACCAAGCAATAGCCACAGCTACACCAAGCAATAGCCACAGCTATAATGGCGTAACTTATACTCCTCAACAAATTGGAACAGTAAAAGGAAATATTAAATTTCGCCCTATAGCTCCGTACTTAGGACTTGGATTTGATAGTGGACACGAAAGCGCTTCTGGATTTAGCTTTAATGCAGATGCTGGTGTGATATTCCAAGGTAATGCTCGCGGAAAAATCAAGAGCATTTCTGGTACACTTGCAAATAATGCCACAGCAATTGAAAACGTAAAAAATGACGCTGTAAAAGCAATTAATAAAAAGAGCTTAATAAAGTACTACCCCGTAATTTCTTTGGGCGTAAGCTACAAGTTCTAGTAACACAATAGTCCTCTTGCAATAAATGCAAGGGGACTATACTACGCAGCTCTACCAATTCTGATAATTTCCCACTCAAGCTCTTGTTCAGAAATTTGTCTGACTTTTTGACGAACCAATTCACCTAATCGTTCTAGCTCATCAGCCGTAGCACCGCCTGTGTTTAGCATGAAATTACAGTGCTTGTCTGACATTTTAGCAGCACCAATTTCCATACCACGGCACCCTGCTTTATCAATTAATTCCCAGGCTTTTACGTGATCAGGATTTTTAAAAGTACTGCCGCCAGTGCGCCCCTTAGTAGGTTGGCTTTCTTCGCGTAATTGTAAATACTGTTGGATATTCTGTTGAATGTTCACAGCATCGCCTTCAGTTACTTTAAAGGCTGCTCGAACAATCACGCAGCCTATTGGCAATACTGATTTTCTATAGCTCATATTTAATTCATGGGGAAAAAGCTTATGAAGCATTCCCTGATCATCAACTATTTCAACCCAGGAAAGAACATCTTTCACTTCAAATTCGTAGCACCCTGCATTCATGGCAACTGCGCCGCCTATGGCACCTGGAATTGTTACCAAAAACTCAACACCGCTCATGCCATGTTGCATTGCAAACATAGCGACGGTTCTATCTAATGCTGCTGCACCTACAACCAATTCATTGTCTTGGACAGTAATTTCTGAGAAACCTCTGCCCAGTTTAATGACGACACCTTCATAACCACCATCACGAACCAACACATTTGAACCAGCCCCAAGTAAAAAACATGGTAAGTCAGATGGTTTGTTTTTTAAAAAATATTGTAGATCAGAAACATTTTCAGGTTTATATAATACCTCAGCCGGGCCACCAACCTGAAACCAAGTTAAGCCAGATAAAAGCGTCCCAAAGCTGTAACGCCCACGCACAGCAGGCAAAACAGCTTGAAAATTCAGACCAACGTTTTTTTTTGCAACAGTAACCATTGATTAATATTTCTACGTTATTGTTAAATTAACCCGAAAGGGACTCGGCTCAAAACGGCGTGTTCCCCTCGCACTTTTTGAGCCGCTTGTTAAAAAACGTTCTCATTCACCGCTTTTAAAACGGGATGAAAAGTTTGTTCTAAGTCATGCACCAAATCAATAGCCCAAGTGGTAATGCTTCCAGCACCCATACAAAGAATCATATCTCCCGGCTCTAAAAAGGGCGTTAGCAAACCAGCCAAAGAAGATGGATACTCAAAATAACGAACCAATATACCTTTTTCAGCAATACTATTCGCCAAATCTTCACCCGTAACACCATTTGGTGTTTCACCAGCTGTATATACTGGAGCAACCAAAACTTGCTCACAACCATCAAAGCAATTAACAAAGTCTTCAAATAAGTCTTTTAATCGTGAATAACGGTGTGGCTGTACGACTGCATATATTTTTCCTTTGGCAGCTTGCTTTGCAGAGGAAATAACTGCACGAATTTCAGCCGGGTGATGAGCATAATCATCAATAATTCTTACACCATGAACACTTCCAACTTGTGTGAATCGTCGTTTTATTCCTTTAAAGGTCTTAAAAGCATGACGCAGAATAGCATCAGAAATACCTAGCTCTTGAGCGATGGCTACAACTGCTAATGCGTTTTGAACATTATGTTTGCCCATCATTGGTAAATATATATCTTTTAAAATAGCAGGGAGCGCCGTAACATTTTCGCCCACATAATTTTCCAGTTCACGTTGCTTTTCTAAGTAATCAGGTTTGATTACGACATCAAAAACAACACCATCGAAATTAAACTTAACATTTTGCGCTGAAACATCCGCATTTTCATTAAAACCGTAAGTCACAATGCGACGGTCTGCAATTTCTTCTGCAAGTTTTTGAACTGTTGGGTGATCAACACACAATACGCCTAATCCATAAAATGGAACATTTCTTACAAAGTGACGGAAAGCTGCATACAAAGATTCAAAATCTCCATAGTGCTCCATATGTTCTGGATCAATGTTGGTAACCACAGCAATGGTTGCCGGAAGTCTAGTAAAGCTACCGTCGGATTCATCAGCTTCTACAACAGCCCAATTGCTTTTACCTAAACGTGCGTTGGTATTATATTCGTTAATAATGCCACCATTTACAATCGTAGGGTCCATACCTGCTGCATCAATCAACCATGCCAACAAAGATGTGGTAGTGGTCTTACCATGAGTCCCGCCGACGGCCAATGACAAACGACCACGCATAATTTCCGCCAGCATTTCTGAACGATGCATAACAGGAATACGCAAACGACGCGCCTCAAGAAGTTCGATATTGTCAGGCCTAACAGCTGTTGAAATAACGACAGCCTGTACCTTGGATAAATTTTGAATATCATGACCTATAAATACAGGTATTCCCAAAGACTGAAGTCTTTTTGTGTTATAGCTTTCAGCTATATCAGCGCCTTGAACTTTGAAACCACTTTGGTGAAGCACTTCGGCAATGCCGCTCATACCAATACCACCAATTCCAATAAAATGAAGTGCGCGTGTTTGACCAGGTAAAATATTCATTTAATTATTATGCAGAAAAAGGTTACTTCTTATAGATAGCTATCCTGTGAGAAACTTTCAACCCAATCGCTTAAATCTTCTGCTGCATCAGGTTTTGCTAAGTGGTGAATAGCCTCACTCATTGCCGCTAAAATTTTTCTATGTTTCATTGCGTTTTCAATAAGTTGTGCTAAAGCTGTCGGGGTTAACTCGGATTCATTTATCACCCAAGCACCACCTGCGTTTACTATTTGACGAGCATTTTCACCTTGATCATTATCTTTAGAAATAGCCAAGGGAACAAAAATTGCAGGAACTCCAAGGCAAGTTAATTCAGCAATAGTAGAAGCACCAGCACGACAAATTGCTAAATCAGCATTGCGTAATCTACTTGGCATATCACTAAAAAAACTTTCCAGAGTTGAGCTTATTTTTAGTCGATCATAAATATTTTTAACATCGCTTAATTGTTCATGACGACATTGCTGCGTAACCATAAGTTGTTCCTGTAAAGATTCCGGCAACAATTCAAGCGCTTTTGGAATAACATCTGAAAATAGCTTTGCTCCCTGGCTACCACCAACAACACAAATATGAAATTTTTCATGAGTATCTGCTCTGGGCGTGGTCATTGCCATGCGTACAAGTTTTCGCACAGGGTTACCAGTCCAAATCGCTGAGTTTGGCGCACCAAGCGTAGGTGAAAAACTTATCGCCAAGCCTTTAGCAAAACGTTGCAAAAGTTTATTTGCCCGACCAAGTACGGCATTTTGTTCGTGTAACAGTGTTTTTTTCAGTAGTAACTGAGCGGCAATCATACCAGGGAAAGAAGGGTATCCGCCAAAACCAACAGCAATTGTGACGTGATTTTTTTTTATAAACCAAAGGGCTTTAAAAATTCCTTTAAGCATAGTGAATAGGTATATAAAAATATTATCACGTCGTACATTCAATACTTCTATAGCGTCAAAATATTCATAGTTCACAAAATTCATCGCTCTAGAATCGGTCAGAAGCGCTAATTTATAGCCGCGCTTTTTTAAAGCTGAGGCTAATCCTTCAGCAGGAAATACATGACCACCTGTTCCACCAGCACACAAAACAATCACGGAAGCTCCTTCATTAATTCTATTGCTGCCATACGAGCAGCGTCGTTCACATCATTTCCGGAAAGCATGCGCGCTATTTCACTAACGCGCTCATTTTCAGCTAAAACTTGAACGGTTGTAGCTGTCGTTGTTTGTTCTTGTCGTTTCTCTACAATCAAATGATGTTCCGCTTGTGAAGCCACCTGAGCCGAATGAGTAATTGCCATGACCTGACCACATTTGCCTAAGCGACGCAAACGTCTGCCAATTGCTAATGCCACTGAACCGCTAACACCATGATCAATTTCATCAAAAATTAACGTTGATAAGTTGTGTTGATTTGCAGTCGCCACCTTTAATGCCAACATCAGCCTTGCCATTTCTCCACCAGATGCAGTTTTGTGCAACGGCGTGAAAAACTGACCTGGGTTCATACACACTTCAAAAACAACCTGTTCCACCCCATGAGCACTCCAGTGTGCTTCTGACAAAGGAACAAAATTAGTACGAAAACGAGCATGAGGTAAGAATAAATCTGGTAGTTCTTTATGCACATTATTCTCTAGCGCACTAGCTGCTTGAGTTCGATGCTTTGATAAAATTTGAGCGGCATCAATATATTCTTGCCTAGCTTTGCTCAATTGTTTTTGTAACTGAGTACGTTCATATTCAGGGTCATCAAGTGCCTGTTGCTGACCCTGCAAATTTTGCAAAACGTTATACAAATCATCGCCAGCAATATTATATTTTTTAGCTACAGAGTGCAATTCGCTATAACGTTGATCATATGCTTGCAGTTCTTTTGCATGGGCTTGATGCTGATCAAGCAAATCTCGTAGTGCTTGTTGCGTTTCTTTAACTTCAATGTAAGCGCGGTCTAAACTCTTAGCAGCTTCTTCTAAGGCTTCTAGTCCAGGTTGACTAGACCTTGTTAAGGTTTGCTGATGTTGCGCTATTTCGCTAGCCAAATCTTTAGGAAATGTTAGGCCAGTCAAACAAGAAGCTACCGTGTCTGCAATTTTTGCAAACCCAACAATTGCTTCGCGTTTTTGCAAAAGCAATGTTTCTTCGCCTTCAACAGGCGATAGATTTTTTAAATCTTCCAGCTGCATTTTCAAAAATGCTTTTTGACTTTGATTAGTAGAAATGCTTTCCTCAAAAGCTTTTAAATTAAAAAGAGCCGCCTGAAGATGCTCATGCGCTGCTTCAACAGTATTTCTAATTTTCAAGTCAATTGCTTGATCCAAAAGAACACGTTGACGACTTAATTCAAACAAATGATCTTGTTGCCCATGAATATTAATGAGCTGATCACCTAAAATTTTTAACGTTTGTGCCGTGACAGATTCGTCGTTAATAAAAGCTTTAGAGCGCCCATTTGTTTGCAAAACTCTACGCAAAGCAATAACATCACGCTTAGGTAAACCTTGTTCTTCAAAAAAACTATCAAAGTAGGAATCATATTCAAATTCAGCAAAAACAGAAGCTTGCTCAACATTTTTTCGAATAAGAGTTTGTTCTCCACGTTGGCCCAAAACCAAGCACAAAGCGTCGAGAAGAATAGATTTTCCAGCGCCTGTTTCACCAGTAAGGACACAGAATCCAGATTCGAAAGATAGATCTAACGCTTCAATCAGCACTACATTGCGTATACTGAGTGTCTGTAACATGCGTTAGCGTTTAACCCCTTGCATAGCTTCATAAGCTAGGGAATACCAATCAGAATCACTATAGTTGTGCCCAAGAACTGCAGCAGAAGCTTGCGCCTCGTCATACAAACCAATCGCTAGATAAGAAATAACCAAACGATAAAGAGCTTCTGGAACGTGCGCTGATTTTTCATATTCTTTAACCACTAATTTTAAGCGATTAACAGCAGCCAAATGTGCTTCTTTTTGTTGATAATATCTAGCAACCTCGACCTCTTTTGCAGCCAAATGATCACGAATCAAGTCAATTTTTAATCTACCGTCTTTGGCATATTTAGAATCGGGAAAACGATTGATCAATTTCTGGAACGCATCAGCACTTTCTTTTGCTGGCGTTTGGTCACGCTCAACAATGGGAATCTGCTCATAAGAAATCAAACCTAACATGTACATTGCATATGGAACGTATTCATGGCCAGGATGGAGCTGGATAAATGTTTCGAATGACTCTTCCGCGTCTTCATATTTCTTAGCCAAATAATATGCATACCCTGCCATAACTTGCGCATTCAGCGACCAGTCTGAATACGGATGCTGCCGTTCAACTTCAGCATATGCTAAGCCAGCTTCTTTATGTTTTTTAGCTTCCATGCGATCAACAGCCATTAAATACAGCTGTTCAACTGACATTTCATCAAATTTTTCACTATCATCTGCACAAGATGCAAGAAATAGAGCAAGTAGCCCAGAGAGGAGTCGTTTCACAATGTAATATTGCTTTTATTTTCTGATACGATAGCACAAGGAAAACATGTTTCCTAGAGAAGGATTTATGAAAACAACGCATAAAAATATTCCTATAACACTTGACTGTTTTGTCATCTGGAGCTAACTCTTATTATAATCATAAGTCTATTTATCGATAATTTTAGGTATTAAAGAACGATGTCTATTTCACAAAAAAGTATAAAAAATAAAATAAAGGCAGACATACCTTTCATCTATACAGGCAAAGATGAACTTTTTTGCATGGAAAAAATGCAAAATTATAATAAGAGTATAATCAATCACATCAAGCAACATATGGGAGCTACTGCCGAAAATATTCTCGATTTTGGAGCAGGCATAGGAACGCTTGCATCTTATTTTCCAAAGGATAAAATCACCTGTCTTGAAATTGATTCAGAACAATCAGATATTTTAAAACAACGTGGATTTCAAACTATTAGCTCTTTAAAAGAAATTAAAAAAAATTCTCTTTCTTTTTTATACTCAAGCAATGTTTTAGAACATATAGAGGATGATCATGATACGGTAAAACAAATCTATGAAAAAATAAAATCTAACGGTCGAGTAGTTTTTTATGTGCCAGCCTTCCCCATACTATATTCTGAAATGGATAAAAAGGTTGGTCATTTTAGGCGTTATACTAATAAAACCTTAACTTCCGTATTCGCATCAGCAGGATTTTCTGTTGATAAAGTTATGTATAGTGATAGTTTAGGCTTTTTTGCTTCCTTACTATTTAAACTAATAAGTTCGAAGGATGGAACAGCATCGCCAAAACAATTATTATTTTACGATCGTTTTATTTTTCCAATTAGCTCTTTCTTCGACAAGTTATTTGCGTCTCATTTTTTTGGTAAAAACATAGTTATTTACGTAACAAAACTGTAATTTTAAATGTGACTTAGACTGATATATACTTGCATTACCCATAGAGCACAGCTTGTCATAAGCACTTGGTCTTGCTACAGTGCGGTGCTAAATAGAATAAATTTATTAAAATTTAAAGACAGAGGTTTCCTTGGCACAAAGTGTCGTAATTGTAGAGTCGCCCTCAAAAGCGAAGACTATAAACAAGTACTTAGGTAGTGACTACAAAGTTATTGCTAGCTATGGTCATGTGCGCGATTTGCCATCAAAAAATGGATCAGTAAATCCAAATGACAATTTTTCCATGATTTGGGAACTTGATGAACAAGGAAAAAAACGCATTAAAGACATTGTTGCTTTAGCAAAGGGTGCTAAAAATTTATTTCTCGCAACCGACCCGGATCGCGAAGGAGAAGCCATTTCTTGGCATATTCAGCAAGTTCTAGAAGAAATGAAAGCAACCACTGGCATGAATGTGCAACGGATTGTTTTTAACGAAATCACAAAACGTGCTGTCCAAGAATCGCTGAAATCACCAAGAGCTGTTAATAAAGAACTTGTAGACGCGTACCTGGCACGTCGCGCACTTGATTATCTTGTAGGCTTTACTTTATCTCCTATTTTATGGAGAAAACTTCCAGGGGCTCGTTCTGCAGGGCGTGTGCAATCGGTTGCTTTACGCTTGATCGTTGAACGAGAGCAAGAAATAGATGCTTTCAAAACCCAAGAGTATTGGTCAGTTGAAACCCAGTGCATGAACAGCGCAAGCGTTAACTTTTTAGCAAAATTGAATTTTCTTAACGGCAAAAAATTAGATAAGTTTTCTTTACCTAACGAAGAATCAGCTAAAGCAGCAGCTGACATTATTGAAAAATCAACATTCACTGTTGGTGATATCGAAAAGAAGCAGGTACGTCGTAACCCTGCAGCACCATTTACAACGTCAACATTACAGCAAGAAGCATCAAGAAAGCTTGGATTCAGCCCAAAAAAGACAATGCAACTTGCGCAGCGCCTTTATGAAGGTGTTGAAATAGATGGTGAAACTACTGGTTTAGTAACCTACATGCGTACCGATAGCGTCAATCTTTCAAATGATGCTTTAACATTAGCAAGAGAATTTATTGAAAAAGATTTTGGTAAGCAATATTTGCCAGATGCACCGCGTCTTTATAAAAGTAAAGCAAAGAATGCACAGGAAGCGCATGAAGCGATTCGCCCAACGGATGTAGTTCGCACCCCAAAATCAATAGCTGCACATCTTGATGAAGCACAATTGAAGCTTTATGAACTTATTTGGAAGCGTACTGTTGCAAGCCAAATGGAAAACGCTCTGTTTGACCAAGTTGGAGTAGATATTGTTTCACATGATAAACACACAATTTTACGTGCAACTGGCTCTACTCTTGTTTTTGATGGCTTCTTAAAGCTTTATCAAGAAGGTAAAGACCAAGAGAATCAAGAAAATAAAGATGAAAAAGCCTCTGATGATGACGACCGTATACTGCCTCCTTTAACCGTGGGCGAAGCCGTAAGCATTAATTCAGTAACACCAGAGCAACATTTTACACAGCCTCCACCACGCTATACTGAAGCAAGTCTTGTTAAAAAGCTTGAAGAATTAGGAATCGGACGCCCCTCAACATATGTTTCATTAATCCAAACACTGCAAGACCGTGATTATGTTCGCATTGAAAAACGTCAATTTCATCCAGACCAGCGCGGGAGATTGGTAACATCGTTCTTAAGCCATTATTTCCCCAAATACGTTCAATATGATTTCACAGCTGATCTTGAAGAGCAGTTAGATGATATTTCAGGTGGACGTCGTGGCTGGATTGATGTGATGAACGCTTTTTGGGTACCATTTCATGACACAGTAAAATTGGCAGAGCCCTTAAAAATAAGCCAAGTTTTAGACGACGTGCAAAAAGACCTTGAGTCTTCACTGTTTGATATGACAAAGGAAAACCCAAAAGCTTGCCCAACATGTAGCGAAGGTCAACTTTCATTAAAACTTAGTAAATTTGGCCCTTTCCTTGGTTGCAACCGTTACCCTGATTGCAAATATACAAAGTCACTTAACGGAACTGCTAACTCCGAAGAAGGGTTACAAGAAGCCAATGATGTTATTGTACTTGGTCAAGACCCCAACCTTGGAGTTGATATCACCGTTCGCAAAGGCCCTTATGGACCTTATTTGCAATGGGAAGAAAAAGATGTCAAAAAACCAAAACGTGTAAGTATTCCTCCTGGATTTGATCCTTACACAATTCCTTTAGAGCAAGCGCTAAAATTGGCAGCGATGCCTTCGCCTATTGGAAAGCACCCTGAAACCCAGGAAGATATTCTTGTAGGCATTGGCCGCTTTGGTCCTTATTTAAAATACGACGGTGCGTTTACTTCAATTCCTAAGGCTTACAATTTCATGGAAGTTACATTGGAAGAAGCGTTAGCTATTTTGGAAAAGAAACGCAATGCCCCACCAAGAGCTGGATTTAAACCAAAAGCTAAACCTGCGCCAAAAGCAAAAGCAGCAGCAAAAAAGAAAAGCTAAGAACATATAGTTCATAGCTTTTCTGCTCTAATCAAGAAGAAAAATTTTCCATAAAAGTTTTGGTGAAATGCATCAAATCACTTTTTTCCATGGTGGCACCACACCACACCCGAAAACTGGGCTTTGAATGCGCATGGTTTACAATATCAAACAATAAACCTTTATCAGCTAAAGGCTGTGCAAACGCTCGGTATTCGTCAAAGCTTGTAAATTTATCTGCATAAAAACAAACTGACCCACCTTTAGCCTGCGCATCAGGTGCAGCCATAGGAGATAAACCTGGCGTGTTAACTACCCAGTCATAAAGGAATGAAACATTATCTGCTGCTTTTTTGTATAAACCACTAGCACCACCCAGGCTATCAACCCAATCAAGCGCACACTCAATATCTGCTAGCGATAACATTGAAGGGGTGTTTAATGTTAGCCCATCAAAAACACCGTAATTAACCTTGTCACCAATCCACAAACTCATAATCCTTGGGATAGGCCAGCTAGGCACATAAGTTTCTAATTGACGTAATGCACGAGGGCTAAGAGCCAACATGCCATGAGCAGCCTCTCCGCCTAAGCCTTTCTGCCATGAAAAAGCCACAACATCAAACTGAGAAAATGGCATTTCAAAGCAAAATGCCGCTGCCGTTGCATCAACGATAACTAAGCCCTTGCGATCTTGCTTAATCCAATCAGTGTTTGAATATGCTACTCCTGTAGTTGTGGCACTTATCGCCATAACTAAATCACGATCAGGATTATGATGCAAAGCAGGAAGCGTGCCATATTCTGCTTCAATCACATTTACATCAATTTTAAGCTGGTGCTTAATATCGTAAGCCCATATCTTGCTAAACACATCCATCACATGCACATCTACACCACGGCTGCCAAGTAAGCACCACATAGCCATTTCAATAGCACCTGTTGCCGAAGCTGGCACAATCGCAAGTTTATAGTCTTCTGGAATATTTAAGAGCTTTTTTTGACGCTCGATAATAGATTTTAGATGCGTTTTCGCAATGTCACTTCGATGAGATCTATTTAAAAATGGACGGTTCAATTTTTCTAAAGACCAGCCCGAATATTTCACGCATGGTCCCGAGCTAAAGTATGGCCGCATTATCAATCCTTTTGAAAAAGATACCGTAGTGTCTGTCCCATTCTACTTAAAAAGAAAGATCTTGGAACGTCCTTTTTTACAACCAGGGGAATAATCACTGGTTCATTCCAATCAGGGTGAGTAACCGTAACTTCACCTACTTGATCACCTGCTTTAATGGGCGCTTCTAAAGAACTTTGATATTTAATCACTGCTTTAACCTGGTCAATTCTATTACGATGCATTGTCAGAGTATGTTTTCCTGGCTCTACTTCTATCATTTCTTGAGAACTATAACGAACTGGCAATTCAATAATAGGTTTATTTGCTGGCATAATTGTGTAATTAGCGAAAGTCCCAAAACCCCATTGCAATAATCTATATGCTTCGTCTGCACGTTGTTTCATTGATCGTAAGCCTGCCACCACTAAAAATAATCTACGGCCGTTTTGCACAGCTGACGCGACCATGCCATATCCGGGGCTCTCTGCATGACCAGTTTTTACACCATCACAACCAATGTTTTTTTGCAGCAAAACATTTCTATTAGGCTGCGTAATGCCACGATATGTAAAATTTAATTCCTTATATATACCATACCATTTAGGAAAATCATCAAGTGTACGCTTGCTCATAATAAATAAGTCACGCGCTGTGGTTTTATGACCTTCTTCAGGCAAACCACTTGCATTTTTAAATTCAGTCTGAGCACAGCCCATTTCTTTTGCAACATGCGTCATATCCGCAGAAAATGCAGATTGAGTACCACTCAAGAATTCAGCTAAGGCAATAGCAGCATCATTTCCTGACACAACAATCAGGCCTTTCAATAAATCTTCCACTGGAACTTGATCACCAACTTCTAGGAACATATCACTGCCCTCCATTTTGCGAGCATTACTTGAAATAGTAACAAGTGAAGTTGGTTTTATACGATTTTCATTTAGGGCTTTCATAACCATATAGGCCGTCATAATTTTGGTCATTGAAGCTGGTTCAAGCTGTTCAGAAGCATTTTTTTCAAGTAGAACCTTACCAGTTTCATAATCAACTAAAAGTGCATGAGTAGAATCAACCTCAATTCCATAAGGCGCCAAAATATTATCTTTTGGCTCATCTTTTTTTGATTTCTCTTGAGGTTTCTTTGGTTTTACATTTTTAATAATCGTTGGCTTTTTAGTCTTTGCTTCCGCTTCATACACTGAACAACTAATCAAAATAATCAATAAGAACCTAAGAAATAACATGCTAATCCTTTATCATAATTGCTTGCGCATACCCTTTATCTCGGGCCTGCTTTAAAATTTGTTGAGATAGTTGATTGTCAAAAGGCCCAACTCTTACGTTATAAAGCATTTGACCGCTTGGATGAAGAGCAGATTGCACCGATGCATTCCATGTTTTTGGAAGAGCAGCGGCAACATTTTGCGCATTTGCTTTTTGCACGTAGGCCTCACCTAAATTAACGTAGGTATTAAATTTTCCAATGCCTTTTGCAGCTGCTGGATTTTTTGCAATAGACTGCTTTGCAGGAGCAACAGACTCAAGAATATCGTCTAAAGATGTTGATTGATCAGGTGTCACTTGTTTTTGAGGTGTTTTAGCAGGCGCAGGTTTAGTGGCAGGCGTTGGCCCTTCTGTTACTGTAGCATTATGCCTGCCTGCGATTTCATCCTGGTAAACTTCCTGCCAGGTTCTGCCGTCCCTCATTTTACCACTTTTATTACCGTTCTTCGCCAAATAATCAGACAGCATTCGACTTTCACCAGGAACACTTTGTACCCTTACAGTAACCAACCCCTTACTATAACTTCCTAAAGCTTTTGCAGCCCCTACGCTTAAGTCAATGATGCGTCCTTCATAAACAAATGGTCCTCTATCATCTACAACCAAGTTAATAGATTTCCCATTTTGTAGGTTAGTGACTTTTACAACTGTAGGAAGTGGCAATGTACGGTGCGCAGCTGAAATGCCGTGCATGTTGAATTTTTCGCCATAGGGTTTTGGCTTTCCATGGAAACCTGGCCCATACCATGACGCAAGACCTGTTTGGTCATATTCATAAAATTTCTGAGGGTGGTGCCATTCGCCACGACAATAATAGCTGTTAGTCGAACCCTTACCTATGCCACCAATTGGCGTACGTGGCCCCGAAGGGCCACCACCAGCACATCCGACTAATAATAAAAATACAATGATTACGCAGTGCAAAAAAATACAACAAGATCAAGATAAGTACTTATTTATACTCGTTTTCATTTGATTATAACAAGGGATAAATACGTATGCCCTTATTTATCCAATCAATGGCAAGAATGTTTTATGTAATAATTCATTAGCACACAAAACTGAATCCACATAAATATCCATTGGCTGGCCATCCATATTAGTAATCACACCGCCAGCTTCACGTATCATCAGAACGCCAGCTGCCATATCCCATGGCTTTAAACCTTGCAAAAAGCAGACATCAAAACGACCACTTGCCACATACGCTAAATCGAGTGCACCTGCACCTGTATAACGAATACCTGAAATTTTTCCATCAATTTCTTTGACAACCGGATGATCATAATCACAACACACTAGTAAAGATTCTAAATCTCGACGACTTGAAACTCTCAATCGTTTTTGGTTACAAAATGCACCCTTGCCTTTTTCAGCCCAAAATAATTCATCCAAAATTGGCTGATAAGTCACGCCGGCAATAATTTCACCGTCAAATTCTAACGCAACAGTTATGGCAAAATGAGGGTTACTATGCAAAAAGTTTGTTGTACCGTCTAGCGGGTCAATAATCCAACGATGTCTTGGATCTCTGCCCTTAATTTCTCCAGCTTCTTCACATAAAAAACAAAAATCAGGACGCGCTTTTCGTAATTCATCAATAAGAATTTGCTCTGAACGTTTGTCAGCAGAGCTTACAAAATCACCAATTGATTTTCGTGTAATTTGCAAATGACTTAGTTCACCGAAATCACGCACAAGACCACGAGCTGCTTTGTAAACAGCCGCAGACATAACATTAATTAAGGCAGATTTTGGTGTTTGAAAGGTTCTGGTCATTACTAGTCTTTCGCACGCTCTACATATGTTCCATCAGCTGTGCGCACAACAACTCTAGTGCCCGATTCAATATGAGGCGGCACCATAATACGAACACCATTCTCGAGCATTGCAGGCTTAAACGATGAAGTAGCTGTTTGACCTTTAACAACAGGATCTGCCTCTGTAATAGCTAATACAACTGTGTCAGGTAATCTTGCAGAAATAGGGGTTCCTTCGTGCATACATAATTCTACAATCATATTATCTTGCAAATATGCAGCAGCATCCCCTACGAATTTTTTAGAAACATTTATCTGATCAAAGTTTGTTTGGTCCATAAATACTAAGTCATCCCCATCAGCATACAAATACTGAAATGGTATTTGGTCAAGGTGCACACGCTCAACTGACTCTGCAGAGCGGAATCGTTCATTGAGTTTTGTACCATCGGTAAGGCACTTTAATTCAACCTGCATGTAGGCTCCGCCTTTTCCTGGCTGAGTATGCTCAGTTTTTACAGCAGTCCATAGCTTACCTTGATATTCAATAATATTGCCTGGACGAATTTCATTTCCTGATATTTTCATAATCGCTCTGATGCTCCTTAGATACTGCATTATAGTAGGTATAAAAAAACCCGCAACCAAATTGCTGCGGGTTTTTTAGGAAGGAAGCGATATTAGTTAATAACTGTGATCGCAACGCGGTTTTGAGCATGAGCTAGCTCAGTATCAGAAACAACTTCCAATTTCTCTTTTCCGTAAGAAATTGTTTTTAAGCGGCTCTTATCAATACCAAGTTTTACAAGTTGCTTCTCAGCTTCATTTGCACGACGTGCACCTAGAGCTAAGTTATACTCACGTGTTCCACGTGCATCGCACTTACCTTCAACAGTTGCTGTAGTTGAAGAGTAAACTTTCAACCAACCAGCTTGTGCTTCAAGGTCTTTCTTAGCTTCAGCTGAAAGAGTTGAGCTGTCGAAATTAAAGAATGCGCGATCTTTAACAGTTTGTTTGAAATGACCAGGTGTGCCTGGAGTAGCTGCTGCGTTCGCATCTACTTGGCATGTGTCTGAACATTCACAACCAATTAGTAATAGCGCAAGCGCTACTGAAGACAATACTTTTTTCATTGGATAATCCTTCCCAAGAAATTTATTTAAATTAAACCAATTCAAACGTATCAAATCTTTAATAAAACACCAAGTGAACTACAACTCCACAAAATATAATCTGACGGCGTGTAGATCTTTTGCAACACTATTGGAAATAACCAAAATTAATTTTGACTTTGATCCATAATATTTTTTAATTCTTCAAATGACTCAGATTGATTTGCAAATTCTGCTGGTTTTTGCTGTAAGAAAGGTTCTAATTTTTCATTTATTTGAATTGCCCTATCAACCGCGGAATCTGTGCCTACTCGGTAAGCCCCCAGACGAATAAGGTCAACCATGTCGTGGTACATACTTAAATTTTTTCTAGCTTCTATCACTGCCTGCTGTTCTGACTCGCTATGACACATAGGTACAGTACGTGAAATGCTTCGCAAAACGTTAACTGCAGGATAATGGCCGCGCGTTGCTAAATTCCTATCAAGCACAATGTGACCATCTAAAATACCCCTTACTGCATCTGATATCGGCTCATTGTGGTCATCACCATCAACCAACACAGTGAAAAATCCTGTAATATAGCCTGTTTTTCCCTCTGCATTTTCAATACCTGGCCCTGCTCGTTCAAGCAATTTTGGTAATTCTGCAAAAACACTAGGAGTATATCCTTTTGTTGTGGGTGGCTCATGAGCAGCCAATCCAATTTCTCGCTGAGACATTGCAAACCTGGTAACACTATCCATAACGCACACAACACTAAGACCTAAATCTCGATAATATTCAGCAAGACGCAAAGTCAAATGCGCTGCTTCTCTACGCATTAAAGCTGTTTCATCAGATGTGGCAACAACTAAAATAGTGCGTTTAAGCCCTTCTTCTCCTAATGTGTCTTCAATGAATTCGCGAACCTCACGGCCTCGCTCACCTATCAATCCCACTACGCAAATATCGCAGTTAGCAAATTTTACAAGCATTGATAATAAAACTGATTTGCCAACACCTGATCCTGCAAAGATTCCTAATCGCTGCCCTTTGCAACACGTTAAAAACGTATCAAGCACACGAACTCCCAGCTCAATTGGATCTTTTACTTTTGCACGACTGTGAGCCGGAATAGGTGATCCGTGAAGGTTATAAGCAAGAGCACCGTGAGGCAACACGCCCTTACCATCAATTGGTTCTGCCAAACCATTAATAACTCTACCTTGCCAATTCAAACTAGGATAAATAGTCGTTCCATGTGCTAGAAACGTTACTTTGCACTTAGGATGCAGACCTTTCATGTCTTGAAATGCCATCACCTGTGCAAGATCTTGGTTAAAACCAATAACCTCTCCAAGCACAGCAGGATTATTTTGAGGATGAAGCAAACAACGGGTTCCAATGTGAACCTTTTGCGAATTAATGCGCACAACTGCGCTTAACCCTTCTAAACGCTCAACAAACCCATACAGTTCAAATTCTTCAATATTCTGAATTTGCCCAATAAGTTCATCAACCTGGTCTGCTATTGAATTACGCAATGACAATCAATACTAATGCCTACAACTATAGTGTTCGCAAATTAATAGGTGAAAGCAAGTTTTTTCTTGAAAAATAAAAAGCAATATAGTGAACCCTCTGTAA
>Ga0214919_10004809_pt1 | contig 19484 bp, 18 predicted proteins | sample LL1503_MetaG_FD_177994 | JGI IMG/M metagenome (GOLD analysis project Ga0214919, IMG submission 177994) | Freshwater microbial communities from Lake Lanier, Atlanta, Georgia, United States - LL-1503 | ecosystem: Environmental > Aquatic > Freshwater > Lake | place: USA: Georgia | collected...
TTCAATCGTTTTATAAGCACGATAAAATCACATTTTTTCCAGTTGCAAAATTTGATATTTCTAATATAAAAAACGTTTTAGCTACTTTGATGGTTTTGCCGAGTATACTCAGGAAAATATATCAAACTATGAAAAATGCTGATCATATTCATTTGCGTTGCCCAGGAAATATTGGATTATTGGGATGCCTGGTTCAAATTCTCTTTCCTTCTACACCCAAAACAGCCAAGTATGCTGGAAACTGGGATCCAACATCAAGGCAACCTATAACTTATCGTTTTCAAAAATGGATTTTGAGTAATACGTTTTTGACCAAAAACATGCAGGTTTTGGTTTATGGTGAATGGGATAATAGTACAAAAAATATCAAACCTTTTTTTACAGCGAGTTATTTTGAAAAGGATAAGATTGATATACCACTTAGAAAATTAGAAGGCAAAATATCATTTGTCTTCGTTGGTTCGCTTTCAAATGGTAAGCAACCTTTGTATGCAATTCAACTAGTTGAGCAATTATTCAAGAAAGCTAAAGATGTTCAATTAATTCTTTATGGAGAAGGAAATGAAAAAGCCATGCTTGAGAACTATATTTTTAAAAATCAATTGGATAGTTTTGTTTTCCTAAAAGGAAATCAAAATCAAGAAACAATTAAGAAAGCTTATTCAGAAAATCATTTTGTAATTTTACCCTCGTTGAGTGAAGGTTGGCCAAAAGTTGTTGCCGAGGGCATGTTTTGGGGTTGTTTACCACTAGCTACAAAAGTTTCATGTGTTCCACATATGTTAGCTAATGAAGAAAGAGGAATGCTTTTAGAACTTACACTGCAAGATGATTTAGACACTATTCTTTCGCTTCTAAATACTAATGAGTTGTATCAAAACAAAGTTAATAAGGCTATTACTTGGTCCAGAAAATATACTTTAGATGTATTTGAAGATGAAATAAAACTACTATTGCAATCATGAGAATTGTTCAAGTTATAGATTCGTTAGAAATTGGTGGCGCCGAAAAAATGGCTGTTAATTATGCAAATGCACTTTTAACTAAAATTGAATTTTCTGGATTGGTTGCAACTAGAGCTGAAGGAAGTTTAAAAAATCAATTGAATGAAAAAGTATCCTATCTTTTTTTAAATAGAAAAAGAATTATTGATTTCGGTGCTGTTTTAAGATTTAAAAAATATTGTAAAGAAAACAATATTGATTTTATTCAAGCTCATGGCACTTCTTATTTTATAGCCATGTTAGTTAAGTTTGTTTACCCAAAAGTTAAAATAGTGTGGCATGAACATTTTGGCGCTCGACTTAGAGAAGATGTTAACAAAAATACTTTGTTATTGTTTTGTTCCTATTTTTTCAAAGGAATTATTGTTGTAAATACATCATTGGAAGAATGGTGTAAATTAAACTTGAGGTGTAACACTATTATATTATTAAATAATTTTACACTTAATAAAGTAGAAATTCCTAGCACTATTTTAAAAGGAATAGAAAAGAAAAGGATAGTTTGTTTAGCTAATTTAAAATATCCAAAAAACCATAGTTTTCTTGTTGAAATAGCAAGTAAAATACTTAAAGAGTATCCCGATTGGTCGTTTCATTTAATAGGTAAAGATTTTCAGGACGATTATTCTAATCAATTAAAAGCACAAATAGCTGATTATAAGTTAAATGACTCTGTTTTCATATATGGGTCAAAAAATGATATTTTTCATATCTTAAAACAATCTGATATAGCTATTTTGACCTCTACATCGGAAGGAATGCCAGTTTCAGTGATAGAATATGGATTGATGAAAATGCCTGTTGTTTTGACAAAAGTGGGCGAAATACCATTTATTATTAAAGACGGAATTGAAGGTTTTCTGGTAGATGTAAATGATGTCGATTTATTTTATGAAAAGTTAATTAAGTACATTCAAGATGAAGATTTGCGAGTTCAAATGGGGAATTCATTATATCAAACTACTATTAAGAACCATTCCGAAAAAGGCATTGTTACTAACTATTTAAATTGGGTATCAGACCTTTAATATGAAAGAAAGAAAATATATTACTTTGATTCTTTTGCATGCTTTGATTGGTATTATTCTATACTTTTTTAACTCTCTTTCTATTGTATATGCAATTAGTATTCCTGCCATTGGGTTGTATTATATAATGAAAAATCAAAATAAGAATAATGAAGTTTTATTCGTTTCGGCCTATATAGTTGGGAGTGAGGTTTTTTTAAGGATGACAGGAGGAAGTTTGCTCTATGAATCTGCAAAATATGAGGTGATGATTTTTTTAGCTTTGGGTATGTTCTATAGTGGATTTTCAAAAAATGCTATACCCTATTGGATCTATTTATTACTGCTCCTGCCAGGAGTATTCATTGCTGTTGAAACATTAAATTTGGAAACTAATTTAAGAAAAGCAATTGCCTTTAATATTTCCGGCCCAATTTGTCTTGGCATAGCATCAATCTATTGCTATAATAGAAAAATCTTATTGTCTCAACTCAGCAATATCTTGTTAACATTAGCTTTACCAGTTTTTTCAACTACAATTTATTTAATTTTATATGCTCCAAATTTAAAAGATTTATTAATGGGAACAGGTTCTAATATGGAAACATCAGGAGGATTTGGTCCCAATCAAGTAGCTACTGTATTAGGTATAGGTATGTTTATTTTTTTTTCTAGGTTACTTTTAGAATCAAAAACAAAATTATTAATTATTGTCAACATAGTGGTCCTTTTTAATATTACTTATAGAGGATTTGTAACATTTTCAAGAGGAGGAATGTTGACGGGTTTTATAATAATAATTTTATTGTTAGTCTATGTATATTTTAATGTTAAGACCTATAAAAAGATTAAGTTATTAGGTTTTTTTAGTTTCATGATCATTGCATTAGTATTTACATGGCTTTATACCTCTAATCAAACAGGTGGTTTAATAAATAAGCGGTATGCAAATCAAGATGCAGCAGGTAGGGTAAAAGAAAGTAATGTATCGGGAAGAGAAGATATATGGGATAGTGAAATAGCCGATTTTATTGATCATCCAGTTTTTGGAATAGGTGTAGGCAAAGCATTAGAAGTCAGGCAAGAAAAATATGGGGGAGTAATAATAGCCTCTCATAGTGAAGTATCAAGAACAATTGCAGAACATGGTACATTGGGAATTATTGCTTTGTTAATTGTATTTATCACCCCAATTTTTTTAAACTTTAATAATAAACAACATATTTATATGATTTCGTTATTACTCTTTTGGTTACTAACGATTAGTCATTCTGCCATGAGAATTGCAGCACCAGCTTTTATATATTCTTTAACTCTTTTAAAAGTCTTTATACAGGAAGAGCCCTCTATTCCTAAAGTTTAAACTATTCATCAGGAATATACCCTTACTAAGATAATAGTTAGTAAAATTTAGTAACTTGCATCTTCAAAAAAAGCACTATTTATTTTACCATGAATAAATTCAAAACAATACATTTTGAAGTTTCAGAAAGAAAAATTCTTCTAAGGGTTTTTGATATTATTGCTGTTTTGATCTCCCTATACTTTGTTGGAATTGTTTTTGATTTTAATTATTTTAATATTTCAATTACCAATTTTAATTGGACAATTGTTTTAGTTGTTTACTTAAGTTTTATTGGTTCCGTATTTGAAATGTATAATTTACAGGTTGCTAGTAATCAATATCAAGTTATAAAAAGTGTTATTCTTACTTCTTCTACAACAGTGTTGTTTTATTTATTAACACCTTATTTAACTCCAGTTTTACCTACAAATCGTATACAAATCGTATTTTTTTTCATAGCTATATACGTTGCTTTATTCAGTTGGCGAATGATTTATGTCCGTTTTTTTGTATCGAGTAGGTTTTCAAAAAAAGTAATTTTAATTTGTGATAAAGAACAAGTTACAGCGTTAAAAAATGGATTAGAGAGTGCTGATCCTCATTATCGTGTAATGGGGTTTGTGAATTCAGATCAAATAAATTTAAGTGATGTAAACCCACCTAAAATTGTAAATATATCAATTGATAATTTAGAAACCTATGTTAAGAAACATTCTATTTCAGAGATAGTGATAGCTTCTCAAAATACAGATGGAATAACAGTAAATCTATATAATCAACTTATCCATTTATTAGAAAATGGTTATATTATACGTGAGTACACACAAGTTTATGAATCTGTTACACAGCGAATACCTGTACAATATTTTTCAAGAGATTTTTACCGGTATTTTCCATTTAGCAGAAGTAATCAAAATCATTTTTATAAAATTATTTTTAGATTTTCGGAAATTATAATTTCAATAATTGGATTGTTTATAGGGCTATTGTTAGTTCCTATAGTTACTATTGGAAATGTTTTTGGTAACCGCGGTAGATTACTTTACACACAAGAAAGAGTAGGTAAGAATGGTGAAATATTTAATATTCTCAAGTTTAGAACGATGATTCTAAATGCTGAGAAAGAAGGAGCTGTCTTTGCCTCTTCAAACGATTCAAGAGTTACACCTTTTGGGAAAATATTGAGAAAGTCAAGAATTGATGAATTCCCTCAATTTTATAATATTTTAAAAGGTGAAATGGCTGTTATTGGGCCCAGACCAGAACGACCTGTTTTTGTTAATGAAATTGCAGAAGTTATGCCTTATTATCAAACTCGTCATGTTATTAAACCTGGTTTAACGGGTTGGGCACAAGTGAACTATGCTTATGGGGAAACTATAGAAGATAGTTTGATAAAACTACAATATGATTTATATTATATCAAACATAGAAGTCTTTTTCTAGACTTTAATATCATGTTTAAAACCCTCAGTACTGTTTTATTTTATCGTGGTCAATAATTCTTGATTACTTCTTCGCATAAAATAATAAAGTAGTACTCCTGAGCAGGTAATCATTGGTAAGAACATCAATAAATTTGGTTTATTTAATAAAACAATCAACATTATTACTAAACAAAAAAGACATATCAAAGCCATTCGTTTTACCCAAATATAATTTTTTTGCCAATAGAAAATAATCAAAATTAATAACAGAGGATTGAAGAGTAAAATATTATAGTTATAGGTAACTTCTTCATGTAAAGAATATAATCCTATGGTTGATAGGAACAATCCTAAAAATCCAAGCATTATAAAAAATGAAAGGTATATCCAAACTTTTCTACTTATAAAAATTAAAAATAGGGCTAAACAAAAAGTATAAAAATTATTCCATAGCGATTTTCCTTTTTCTTCTGTACTTGCTTTTAGAATAGTTTTTGGTTCTTCAGCAATAAGTTTGCCATTATATTTTGCAACCCTTAGACTTTCCATGAATTGATTTGGCAAAAATAGTTTTACACCATTTTCATCTACTTTTTTCCCAAAAATGATATTGATGCCAAGATTTTCATAAAAATGATTTTCTAAATAAGGAAATAAAATCTCTCTGTAAGATTCATTCTGTTCAGTTGTTTTTACCAAACAGTCTTTATTTACTATTTGATTGACTTTATCAACAACCATATTAGTACAGTTTCTATCTATGAATTTATAAGTGTAGAATTTATCATCAGAAAGCAAGCTTTTATTTAATGCGTCAAAAAGCTGTTGCTTTTGTAGCATCGTTAAGTCAAGTTTTTGCTCATAGATTGCTCTGTTTTCAAGCGTATATTCATAATAAAATTCATTGAAAGAATAGGCAGAAACAAAGTATTTTAAATCACCTTTAATGAATTTCAGATAAAATCTTTCCGTTTTAAAATCAAAAGTACCATAGTTATAAACCACATCTAGCGTATTAGCTTCATCTTTAATTCTAATAGCAGTATGACCAAAAAGTGAATACAATTCATCACCTTCTTCACAAGTAAGAATGCTAATTTTTGCCGTTTTAGCCAAAGGCATTTGACCATAAATAAATGAGAATTGCAGTAAAAAAAACAGCAGTAGTAAGTAGGAAGTTTTACTTTTAAACATAGTTTTATCTAAATTTTATTTGAAAACACTTAAATCTACTTTGACCGAAAATATGTTAGAGTATAATGCTGCACTTTGGTCTCCTAAATCTGTCAGAGCATAGTCAATTTGAATCCCTTTGTATTTAAAGCCTAAACCAATATTAGGTTGAAAATTCACTTTTTTTGAACCATCAATTTGTTCCACATTTTGAAAATTTCCAACGCCAGCCCTAAGAAAAACTATATCCGTGTAACCAAATTCAAAACCTAAAGCTGGATCAATACTCAATCCTTCGGAAGCCAATATTGCATTAGTTCTGGCAAATTGCATATTTATATTAAACGACGTTAATAAGGTATAATCGTAATCGATTTCAAATTTCCGAGCCATTCCAAATTGTGCTTTAGGTAATGTAATTTCAGTGCTTTCAGGCAAATCTTGATTTTGTCCTACAACGGCACCACTTATTTCTTGGTATTTGTCTTCGTCAATAGACCAAACATTATAAGTGGTAGTGATATCGCGAAGCATCAAGCCATAATGCCAATTATTCTTGTCATATTGAAAGCCCATATCAAAACCAAATCCCCAAGAATTAGCAAATTCTCCTATCACTCTTCGAATTACTTTTGTATTTACTCCATATTGAAAGCCACTAAATTTCATTTTTCTGGCATAGGAAAAAGTCAATCCATAATCAGCAGTTGAGAAAAGACTTATTCTATTGTAATCAATATTACCTTCATTGTCAATTAATTGTGTGGTGTTTAAAATATCATCAACTCCAAAACGAATTAATGATATTCCCCATGCACTTTGATCATCAATCTTTTTTGCATAAGCCGCATAATCGTATTGGGCGATATTTGCAAAATAACTAGCATGCATTAATGACACTTCGCTATCCTCTATTTTTAATAAACCTGCGGGATTCCAATAGCCCGAATTTACATCATCACTATATGCAGTAACTGCATTTGACATTCCCAAAGCGGCAGCATCAACTCCAATATTCATAAATTCATTAGAATATTTCCTAACTGATTGAGCATAAGTGATTATACTGAATAGTAGTAGTAGAATAGCAATTGTTTTTTTCAAGGCAATTTTTCTTTTTACAAATATCAAATAAAAATCTCTATAACAAAACGTAGAAAGCTTTAACTTATTGTATTAAATTTGCATTTCTTTAAAAATAGTAAACAATTAGATATGAATATCAAAGCACAGATTCCAAATTTATTTACGATGCTAAATTTATTTTGTGGTTGCGCGGCTTTGGTAATGGTAGCAGATTATAAATTTGATTTTGCTTTTTACTTTGTTTGTTTGGGTATTTTTTTTGATTTTTTTGATGGTTTTTTTGCCCGAAAGTTTAATGTAGCTGGACCATTGGGAGTTCAATTGGATTCTTTAGCAGATATGGTTACCAGCGGCGTTGTTCCTGGTTATGTGATGTTTAAAATGATGTCAGATTCTAACTGTTATGGGATTCAAAGCTATTTTCCTTATTTGGGATTTGTAATAACTCTTGGTGCTTGTTATCGTTTGGCTAAATTTAATATTGATGAAAGACAATCAGTTTCTTTTATTGGACTTCCAACACCAGCTAATGCTTTGTTAATAACAAGTTTACCACTTGTTGCTGATTATTTTCATAATGAAGTTGCTATGGACTTTTCATATAATAAATGGTTTTTGATTGCTTTGACTTTACTAAGCGCATACATCATGAACGCCGAAATTCCTTTATTTTCCTTGAAGTTTAAGAATTTTAGTTTTGCTAAATACAAACTGCAAATTTTATTTTTGTTAGTTGCTGTTTTTATGCTTTTTACACTTCGGATATTGGCTGTTCCGTTGCTTATTATAATTTATGTTTTATTATCTATTGTCAATAATATAGTAAACAAAAAAGCTTCCATTTAGGAAGCTTTTTTGTTTTTTAAAACTCTAATTTCTTTTTACGCAATTCAAAGTTTTGTCCAAGATACACTTTTCTCACCATTTCATCTTCGGCTAATTCTTCTGGAATTCCAGCTTTTAGAATTCCACCTTCAAACATCAAGTAGGTTTTATCAGTTATTGCTAAGGTTTCTTGAACGTTGTGGTCAGTTATTAAAATACCTATGTTTTTGTTTTTTAATTGGGCAACAATTCGCTGAATATCTTCTACAGCAACTGGATCGACACCCGCAAAGGGCTCGTCAAGTAAAATAAATTTTGGGTCTGTTGCCAAAGCCCGAGCAATTTCCGTTCTACGACGTTCACCACCGGAAAGTAAATCACCACGGTTGGTGCGGATATGTTCCAAGTTAAATTCAGCAATCAAACTTTCCATTTTAGCTACTTGCTCTTCTTTGGATAGTTTGGTTAATTGGAGCACACTCAAAATATTGTCTTCTATACTCAATTTTCTGAAAACAGAAGCTTCTTGAGCAAGGTATCCAATTCCATATTGAGCACGCTTATACATTGGAAAATTGGTAATATCCAAATTGTCAAGGAATATTTTACCTGAATTTGGTTTTACTAATCCAACAATCATATAAAAAGATGTTGTTTTTCCGGCACCATTTGGTCCCAAAAGCCCAACAATTTCTCCTTGATTTACTTCGACAGAAATTCCTTTTACTACACTTCTTCCTTTGTATGTTTTAACTAAATTTTCGGCTCTTAATTTCATTTATACTGAATTTATTCAGTATCTCAAATTTACAAGATACTGTTGTATTTTAATTTATTTAATACAAATAAACGAATTCTCGAATTAAGGATTCAAAATTTTAACCAATTATTAATTGTTAATTATCAATTGTTAATTATTTTCAAGTGCTTCCCAAAACTCGTAGGCTCTTCTTAAATGAGGAATAACAATAGTTCCGCCAACTAAAGTAGCAATTCCCATAGCTTCCATCATTTCTTCCTTAGTTATTCCTTCTTTGTAACTGGTTTCTAGGTGGTATTTTATACAATCATCGCATCGCAAAACCGTTGAAGCAACTAATCCTAGTAATTCTTTTGTTTTTACATCTAATGCGCCTTCAGCATAGGCATTGGTATCTAGATTGAAAATTCTTTTTATAATTTTATTATTGTCTGCCAATAATTTTTCGTTCATTTTTGAACGATAGTCGTTAAATTCTTTAACTAACTTGCTCATTTTCGTTTTCTTTTTTTACTACCAATGCAGAAATTATTATACTCACCTCATATAAAATTAGCATTGGTATAGATACAATAATTTGACTTGGAATATCTGGTGGAGTTACAATGGCGGCAACGATAAGTATAATAACAATGGCTGCTCTTCTATACTTTCTTAGAAAAGTTGGAGAAACCAAACCTAACTTAGTCAAAAAATAAATAATAATTGGCATTTCAAAAACTAATCCGCTTGCTATCAATGATGTTTTAATCATACTAATATAGGAGTCAACAGTAAATTGATTTATGATATCTGAACTGGCTTCGAAAGTGGCAAAGAAATTTATCGATAAAGGCACAACTATAAAGTAGCCAAACAAGACTCCAATAAAAAATAATATAGAAGAGATTATGATAAAAAATGCTGCTTTTCTTCTTTCTTTTTCATAAAGTGCCGGACTAATAAAGCGCCAAAACTCCCATAAAATATAAGGAAAGCCAAGTATAAAACCAGCGGTGATTAATATCCAAAGATAAGTAGAGAATTGACCTCCAACTTCAGTATTTTGAATAATAAAATGAAATTCGGTAGCACAAGCATAAGTATCGTCAACTCCAAAGAAATGAGTTACTTCACAAAAAAATCTATAGGTAATAAAGTTAGGGTCTTTTGGACCAAATATAACGGTGTCAAAAATATAGTCATCTATAAAGTAACAAGAACAAGCAATTACAATAATTGCAATGGTACTTCTAACTAAAAGCCATCTCAGTTCTTCAAGATGGTCCAAAAAAGACATTTCTTTGAGCTCTTTTCTTGCCATTACACAATACCCTCTTTTAATATATCATGAAGGTGAAGCACTCCTTTATATTCATCATCATCCACGACTACTAATTGTGTAATTGAAAAATCTTCCAAAATATTCAACGCATCACTTACCAAAGCTGTTGACTTTATCATTTTTGGATTTTTAGTCATAATGTCTTGTGCGGTTAATCCAGAAATAGTTTCAGTTTTATTTAGCATTCTTCGGATATCACCATCTGTAATAATTCCGATAACCTTGTTATTATCAACAACAGCAGTAACACCTAATCTTTTTTCAGATATTTCAACAATTACCGTTTTAATGTTAGAATTTGGAGCTACAATTGGTTTATGAGTTGTATCTAGCATATCACGAACACGAAGTAATAATTTTTTTCCCAAGGCTCCCCCGGGATGGTATTTGGCAAAATCTTCGGCAGTGAAATTTCTCATTTCCATCAGGCAAACCGCAATCGCGTCTCCTATTACTAATTGAGCTGTTGTACTATTTGTTGGCGCTAAATTATTTGGACAAGCTTCACTTTCAACATAAGTATTCAAAGTGTAATTGGCTTCTTTTCCTAAAAAAGAAGTGGTATTTCCTGTAATTGCAATTAATTTATTTCCAAAACGTTTTAATAATGGAATTAAAACTTTAATCTCTGGGCTATTGCCACTTTTTGAAATACAAATCACAACATCACCAGGTTGTACCATGCCTAAATCACCATGTATTGCTTCTGAAGCATGAAGAAATAGTGAAGGAGTTCCAGTAGAATTTAATGTTGCTACTATTTTTTGGGCAATGATAGCGCTTTTGCCTATTCCAGTAACTACTAATCTTCCTGAGGAATTGTAGATAACTTCAATAGTTTTGACAAAATTGTCATCTAAAAAATCTACGAGTTTTGCAATTGCTTGACTTTCTGATAAAATCGTACTTTTTGCAGAGGCTAGGATATTTTCTTTATTTATCAAAATTGTAACTATATAAAAATTTGTGTGTGTAAAAGAAAGTAGTATCTTTATGATTGCAAATTTATGTAAAAATACCTTTAACACAGAATGAATTCAAACGAAATTGACATACACAAGGAATTAAAAAAGTATTTTGGTTTCAGCCAATTTAAAGGATTACAAGAACAAGTTATAAAAAGTATTATTACTCAAAATAATACTTTCGTAATTATGCCAACTGGTGGAGGAAAATCACTTTGTTATCAATTACCAGCTTTAATCCAAAATGGAACAGCGATAGTTGTTTCTCCTTTAATTGCTTTAATGAAAAATCAGGTAGATGCTATTAGAAGTTTGTCTTCTGAGAATGGCATTGCTCATGTATTAAATTCATCACTTACTAAAACCGAAATCAATCAAGTTAAAAAGGATATTACTTCTGGTATTACTAAATTATTATATGTAGCACCAGAATCATTGACAAAAGAAGAGTATGTAGAATTTCTTCAAAGTGTTCCAATTTCCTTTGTAGCTATTGATGAAGCGCATTGTATTTCAGAATGGGGACACGATTTTAGACCTGAATATAGAAATTTGAAAGCTATAATCAAATTAATTGGAGATGTGCCAGTTATTGGTTTGACAGCAACAGCAACACCAAAAGTACAAGAAGATATACTTAAAAATTTAGATATGTCAGATGCTGTAACATTTAAAGCATCTTTTAATAGACCAAATTTATATTACGAAGTACGTACTAAAACCAAAAATATTGAGTCTGATATCATCCGTTTTATTAAACAAAATAAAGGAAAATCCGGAATCATTTATTGTTTAAGCCGAAAGAAAGTAGAAGAGATTGCCGAAGTACTTCAAGTAAATGGCATTAGTGCCGTTCCTTATCATGCAGGTTTGGATGCCAAAACACGAGCTAGACACCAAGATATGTTCCTCATGGAAGATGTGGATGTTGTTGTTGCAACCATTGCTTTTGGAATGGGAATTGATAAACCCGATGTGCGTTTTGTAATTCATCATGATATTCCAAAATCACTAGAAAGTTATTATCAAGAAACTGGTCGATCAGGTCGTGATGGTGGAGAAGGACATTGTTTAGCTTACTACTCGTATAAAGATGTGGAAAAACTTGAAAAATTTATGTCTGGAAAGCCAGTAGCTGAGCAAGAAATTGGTTTTGCTCTACTTCAAGAAGTTGTAGCTTATGCTGAAACTTCTATATCTAGACGTAAATTCTTATTACACTATTTCGGTGAAGAATTTGATAGTGAATCAGGTGAAGGTGCAGATATGGACGATAATGTTCGTAATCCGAAAGTTAAGGTTGAAGCAATAAATAATGTCAAAAAATTACTAGAAATAGTTCGTGATACTAAGTGTTTATATAAATCAAAGGAAATTGTATTTACTTTAATTGGAAGAGTTAACGCCACAATCAAAGCTCATAGAACAGACTCTCAATCATTTTTTGGAACAGGAAGTGATCAAGAAGAACGTTATTGGATGGCGCTAATTCGTCAAGTATTAGTTGATGGAATGCTTACTAAAGATATTGAAACTTACGGTATTTTGAAAGTTTCAGATAAAGGACATGAGTTTATAAAAAACCCAACCTCCTTTATGATGTCAGAAGACCATGAGTATAATGAAGCTGAAGATGACGCTATTGTAACAGCAGCTAAGTCAACTGGAGTAGCTGATGAGGTTTTAATGGCTATGTTAAGAGATTTACGTAAAAAAGAAGCCAAGAAATTAGGTCTTCCACCATTCGTGGTTTTTCAAGATCCATCTCTAGAAGATATGGCTTTGAAATATCCAATTAACATGGATGAGTTGAGTAATGTGCATGGTGTTGGTGAAGGCAAAGCAAAGAAATATGGCAGCGCTTTTATAGAATTAATTGCAAGATATGTTGATGATAATGATATTGTTCGTCCAGATGATTTAGTGGTTAAATCAACGGGAGCCAACTCTGCAAACAAGTTATACATCATTCAAAATATCGACAGAAAATTATCTTTAGAGGATATTGCAAAAGCCAAAGGAATGAATATGGATGCTTTGCTAAAAGAAATGGAACAAATAGTATATTCTGGGACTAAATTAAATATTAAATATTGGGTTAATGAAATACTAGACGAAGAGCAACAAGAAGAAATTCATGATTACTTTATGGAAACGGAAACTGATAATATTGAAAAAGCCTTAAAGGAATTTGATGGGGATTATGATATTGAAGAATTGAGACTTATGCGAATAAAATTTATTAGCGAAGTAGCTAATTAAAAAAACAGAAGCATATGTTTCTCTTTTTTTAATTATATAGTTCTGCTCGATGTGGTTTCAAAGCGTCTCTAATAGCAATCATATTTTCATCAGTTACAACCATAAAGGCTATGGCATGCATTTCGTTTTTGATTTCAAAACCAGTACTATTTAAAGGTAATTTTTTGATTGCTATATATTCTTTTAAATGAATTTCATGATGCTCAGCAGTTTTTGCTGAAGTTTCACCCCTAAAATCCCAAATTAGTTTTATTTGTCTTGACATTATTTCTTTTGGCTTTTGTAATTCTGCAAAACTACAATAACAAATTTCAAATTACTATTTTTGCCATACAAATCAAATTATGCCTCAAGAACTCCAACTTCAAGTTTCACCCCAAATAGCAGCTAATGAAAGCTTACTCTATGAATATGTGGCAAAGACAGTTCGAGTTTCAACTAAATTGGTTCATAAAGTGGTAATTCTAAAACGCTCCATTGATGCGCGTCAAAAAGCAATAAAGGTCAATCTTAAAGTGTCGGTCTATCTTGTTGATGAAAAATATTCTGAACAGAAAATTGAACTTCCTGACTATCAAAATGTTTCCAATTCCAAAGAAGTAATCATAGTTGGTGCAGGCCCAGCTGGACTTTTTGCTGCTTTGCAATTAATAGAATTGGGACTAAAACCCGTGGTTATCGAACGCGGGAAAGACGTTCGTGGTCGTCGTCGCGATTTAAAAGCAATTAATGTGGATCATATTGTGAATGAAGATTCTAATTATTGTTTTGGCGAAGGTGGCGCAGGAACTTATTCTGACGGAAAGTTATACACGCGTTCCAAAAAACGAGGTGATGTCGTTAGAATTCTTCAGCTTTTAGTTGGTTTCGGTGCCACACCCGATATCTTAGTAGAAGCGCATCCACATATTGGGACTAACAAATTACCGCAAATTATTCAAGACATCCGTGAGAAAATTATTGAATGTGGCGGACAAGTTTTGTTTGAAACACGTGTTACTGATTTTATTGTAAAAAATAATGAAATACATGGAATCATTACTCAAAAAGGTGATACGATTTTAGCAAATAAAGTCATTCTCGCCACAGGTCATTCTGCTCGTGATATTTTTGAATTATTGGACAGAAAAAAAATATTAATAGAAGCAAAACCTTTTGCACTCGGTGTTCGTGCAGAACATCCACAGGAATTGATTGATAAAATTCAGTACAGTTGCGATTATCGTGGTGAGCATTTGCCTCCTGCGCCTTACTCTATAGTGAAACAAGTAAACGGTCGCGGCATGTATTCTTTTTGTATGTGTCCCGGTGGCGTTATTGCCCCTTGTGCTACAAGTCCGGGAGAAGTGGTAACCAACGGTTGGTCGCCATCCAAAAGAGACCAAGCTACTGCCAATTCAGGAATTGTGGTCGAATTAAAACTAGAAGATTTCAAACCTTTTGCCAAATTTGGGGCGCTAGCCGGAATGGAATTTCAGAAAAGCATTGAACAAAAAGCGTGGTTTCTTGCTGGAAGTACACAAAGAGTGCCCGCACAACGCATGGTCGATTTTACACAGAATAAAATTTCTTCGGATATTCCTAAAACCTCCTATGTGCCAGGAACTACAACGGTAGAAATGGGACAGGTGTTTCCTGATTTTTTAACTCAAATTTTGAGAGAAGGTTTTACAGAATTTGGGAAAGCCATGCGAGGTTATATGACCAATGACGCTATTCTTCATGCACCTGAAAGCAGAACATCGTCACCCGTTAGAATTCCTCGTGATAATGTAACGCTTGAACATCCACAAATAAAAGGATTGTATCCTTGTGGCGAAGGAGCTGGTTTTGCTGGTGGTATTATTTCTGCTGCTATTGATGGGGAGAAGTGTGCTCAGAAAATTGCAGAGGTTTTAAAGTAAAAACAATTCGCCCTTTTACTTTTCTATATTGTCGAACAAATTGTGAATTTTAAGAAGTATTACGCCAAATAAAATAGCAATTACAATCAATACAATATTTAAAAATCCTTCCGTGCTGAAAGACAATTTGATTAATATTGTTGAAATTATAAAACCAGAATTGCGGATAACTCTGTTAAACTTATCAGAGTGTAAAAATGAAAATAACAATAATAATACATCTACAAGTATTAGAATTGTAAAAAAATCATCAAAAAATATTTTGTTTATGTCTTTTATATCGGTGACAATTTTACCTATAGAGAAGAAGCTTTCATAGAACCAGTGTCCAAGACTATAAACGGATAATAATAAGAAAATTGGAACTAGACAAGTGGCAACGGTTTTCTTTAAATGGATAAATTTCACAATTTCAGGTTTGATTGTTTGATTTTCATTTTTACTACCTTCTTTTACTAATTTGTAATAAATAAATATTAGAAAAAACATGATTAGAATGGCAACTAAATCACTAGTAAATAAAATATCATTTTTAATGGCAAACCAGTTTGATGAAAATTCAATGTGTGATAAGTCTTTAAAAATTCTTCTTATTACAATAAGTGCGATTATTTCATATTGCTTCCCGATGTAAATAGCTGTAGATTTTGGTAAATAATAGAGTAATAGGTATACTTCATATATTAATATAAATGAAAATGGGGTATAAATTGCCGATACAGGGTTACTCAATAATCTTGAATTGTCAGCGATTGTGATAATATTTAAGTTGACCAAAGCAATTATTGCTAGGTGCATTAAAAAACTTATGATAGCTACATAAACGATAATTATTTCGCTCTTTTCTTTTACTTTTTCAGATAAAAAATAATTATAAAATTTTGATACTACCATAATTTGATTTTGTTTAATTAAATATTAAAAATAGTAAACAATTTATTAATAAATAATATGTAAATTTACAAAAACATTATAAATGTTTAATTTAATTACTGAAAATTAATAATTTAAAAATAGAAAAATTTAATTATGTTTAATAAATTTAAGAAATCTGAACTCTTTATTTTAGTTATTGTGGTATGTTTAATTTTTATATCTGAATACTTTTATTTAGTTGAGAATAACTTCAAAAAAGCAATTTTTATAGGTCTGTGGCCACCTACAATTGTTGGGTTATTAATTTTCTTTAATCTCAAACTCAAAAAATAAATGAAAAATTTAGACATTTTAATTTTCACCTCTGTTGTAGTTTTTTGTTTTATTGCTTTTTTTGTGTCGACATTCAGAGCTTTTGAAAATAATGCTATTAACAAGGATTATTTAGCTAATAAAAGGGGAATAATTTCTCGTTTTCTTGCTTATTTAGAAAGTTTAGTTTCTTAATAATATCTAAGAAGATTTTTAAATTTTATAATTTATTTCACTGCCAATTAAAATCAATATTTAATAAACACTTTTAACGTAAAAACTTCATGATGAATTTTATACCAGAAGAATTCCAAATTACAAATGTATTACATCAAAATACTTATCTAGTTAATGGCGAACTAAAAAAATGGACAGGCGAAATCTCCGAAGTTTTTTCCACAATATCTTCGACTGATGTTTATGCTCCAACATTACTTGGCACCATACCAACAATGGGAGAAGCTGCTGCCGAGGAAGTTGTCAAATCTGCTGTTGATGCTTATGACAAGGGACAAGGAACATGGCCAACTATGAAAGTTATAGACCGCATCAAATGTATGCAGGATTTTGTTACTCAAATGAAAGCTACCAGAAGTGAAGTTGTAAAATATTTGATGTGGGAAATAGGAAAAACGTTAGGCGATTCTGAAAAAGAATTTGACCGAACAGTGGAATATATCTATGACACCATTGAAGATTATAAACAATTAGACAGAAATAGTGCGCGATTTTCCAAAAGTCAAGGAGTGAACGCCATGGTGCGTCGTGGTCCGCTAGGAGTGGTTTTATGTCTTGGCCCTTATAATTATCCGTTAAACGAAACGTTTTCGTTGCTTATTCCTGCTATTATTATGGGAAATACGGTGATTTTCAAACCAGCCAAACATGGCGTGTTGTTGATTTCTCCATTGCTCGAAGCCTTTAGAAGTAGTTTTCCAAAAGGTGTTATTAATATAGTTTATGGAAGAGGAAGAGATGTGGCTTCGCCAATTATGAAATCGGGTAAAATTGATATTTTAGCTTTAATAGGAAATAGCAAATCAGCTATTGCTTTGCAAGACCAGCACCCAAATAAAAACCGTTTGCGTTTGATTTTAGGTTTAGAAGCTAAAAATCCAGCGATTATTCTTCCTGATGCCGATTTAGATTTGGCTATTCAAGAATGCATCATGGGAACGTTGTCTTTCAACGGACAGCGTTGTACGGCTTTGAAAGTTCTTTATGTTCACGAATCTATAGCTTCCGAATTCAATAGAAGGTTTTCCGAAAAAGTAGATGCGTTACCTTATGGAAATCCATGGGAGAAAGGCGTGTCCTTGACTCCATTACCCGAAGTCGAAAAACCAAATTACATTCAAGAATTAATAGAAGATGCTACTACCAAAGGCGCAAAAGTTATTAATACCAAAGGTGGCGAGCGCTCCGAAAATTATATTTTCCCAGCCGTTTTGTTTCCTATAAATAAAGAAATGCGAGTGTACCATGAAGAACAATTTGGTCCAGTAATTCCTATATTGACGTTCAAAGACATACAAGAACCATTGAATGATATGGCTGAGTCAAACTATGGACAACAAGTGAGTTTGTTTGGTCGAGATATTAAAACCATTGCGCCACTAATAGATACATTGGTGAACTTGGTTTGTCGTGTAAATTTGAATAGTTCATGCCAGCGCGGACCAGATGTGTATCCGTTTACCGGAAGAAAAGACTCCGCCGTAGGGACTTTGAGTATTCATGATGCGTTACGTTCTTTCTCTATTCGAACTTTTGTAGCCTCTAAAGACAATGCTTATAACAATGAAATATTGCAAGCGTTATTGAACAGTAAAGAATCGAATTTTATTAATACAGATTATATTCTATAATAAAAATGCCCCGATTTTTCGGGGCATTTTTATTATTATTTCTTTTTCAATCTATCTTTAAAAACTTTTTCGAATTTTTCAAGCTTCGGTTGAATAACCATTTGGCAATAGGGTTGGTTTTTATTATTTTGATAATACCCTTGATGATAGGATTCCGCTTTATAGAATTTCTGCAATGGTTCGAGTGTGGTTACAATTTTGTTAGAAAAAACTTTTTCATTTAACGCTGCAATTAAACTCTCAGCTACTTTCTTCTCATTTTCATTTTTATAAAAAATGGCAGAACGGTATTGCGTTCCGGCATCTGCGCCTTGACGGTTTAGTGTTGTTGGGTCGTGAACAGTAAAAAACACTTGGAATATCTCGTCTAAGTTTGTTTTGGATTTGTCATACGTAATTTCAACGACTTCTGCAGCACCTGTTCTGCCTGTGCAAACTTCTTCATAACTAGGATTTTCAACTGTTCCGCCTGCATAACCAGAATAGACACTTTTTACACCCTCCAGGTTTTCGTAAACGGCTTCCACACACCAAAAACATCCACCACCAAGTACAATAGTTTCCAAATTTCCTGTAGTTGAGGTAACTCCATCTGGAACAAAATCTAATGAAATGGCATTCATGCAATAGCGTTTTCCAGTTGGCTCAGGACCATCGTCAAAAAGATGCCCCAAATGGCTGTTGCATCTTCCACAAAGTGCTTCGGTACGTTTCATACCATAAGAAATATCATCTTTGAAAACGACGCTATTTTTGTTTTCTTGTTCAAAAAAACTTGGCCAACCACAACTACTCACAAATTTTTGTTCTGATTTGAAAAGTTTCAATCCACAAGCAGCACAATAATAGGTGCCTTTGGTTTCAGATTGCCACATTTTACCAGTAAATGCTCTTTCGGTATCTGCTTCTCGGGCTACAGCATACAAATCGGCTGATAGAACTTTTTTCCATTCCGCATCTGATACATTTAACTTTGTAACATCGGTATTAGAGTAATAAGGATTTTCGGGTTTTGAAATCACGTTTTCCATAGTTGTATTTTTTTTTATTGAGTTTTGGTTATTGTTAATTTGCCCACAAGCATTCAACATGAATAGTGGTGTCAAAAGTATGAAGTTTAAAAAATAATTTTTCATAGTAATTGATTTTAAGTCAAGTACAAATTTACATTACTATTATTTCCCAAAATGTCAGTTAGATTACAAATTTTGATGATTTAAGGAAAGTTTAACGGTTGTTCGAGATTTGTATTTATCAAGCCATATTTTTTTTCGTATTTTTGAAAGATTATTTAAAATTATGGTGGAAGAAAAAGTAATCTTGGTGAATGAACAAGATGAACCTAT
>Ga0214919_10004810_pt1 | contig 19482 bp, 18 predicted proteins | sample LL1503_MetaG_FD_177994 | JGI IMG/M metagenome (GOLD analysis project Ga0214919, IMG submission 177994) | Freshwater microbial communities from Lake Lanier, Atlanta, Georgia, United States - LL-1503 | ecosystem: Environmental > Aquatic > Freshwater > Lake | place: USA: Georgia | collected...
ATGTGTTGTGAAGATCTAAAATCCCAATAAGAGAATGGATAATCTGTTCTTGTTCTTTGGCATAGAGGGATTGCTTGGTGGGCATCTCTTTAGATAAAAAGGGTTCAAATGTTTAGATTATATAGAGCGAATATCATAATATTGAATATATATTATGATAAAGATACGAAAGTATGCTACGTATAAATATGGCATCTTAATATTTCCTTTGTTTCTTTTTTTGTTTCTTATTCATTTGTCTTTGCTTTCGTTCAGGAACATCAAAACTGTCAAGAATTTCACTTCTTGTCAATATATATGTACCCAATATTTCATCCCTAAGGTTTTTCATTTGTGTAGGGACTTCTGACCAATATTGGGATGGATCTTCTAAATATAAGGTGAAATGTTTATTCAGATCGTGCGTGATCTCTCTTTCTGTTTCAGTCTCCATATCGATCCTTTCGACATCATTGGGTAATTCCAAAACATTGATTGTTTCAAAAAAATAATCAGGTATATCTTGCCCGTTTTTTCTGAAAACTCTATAATTGATTGTTTCAGCAACATCATATTCTTTACTATTTTCACATTTTACCCAGAAATGTAAATATGCCCACTTCTTCTTCAGGAGGTGCTTATAACCTTTGACGATGGTGCTTTTGATATTATGTTTTAGCAATAATTCATGTAAAATGATTGAACTTAGAAGACAATTTCCAAAGTTGCTAATGCTGACAAATTTTTCGACAACTTGTTCAATTAATCGTTCTTCGTGTGAGGATTGACGATTACTCTGAAAAGAAATCAATTCCTGCATCCTATCACAAATCTGCTTTGTCAGGTGGGGGTATTTTGTAGCCTTTTCATAAGAATCAAGATATGACTGAGATAAGAAAAAAGCAATCTGACAATCTAAAGTCGACATTTCATCAATCGGTTTTTGATACTCCGTCTTTTTCATCGTCCAAAAAGCCAAATTTTTGGCTTGTCTTTCAATCATTTCTTTTTCAGTAAATGATCGATGTGATTTATCGGACGCATTTACTCCATTATATGATTCCAGTGATTGCCAGTGAGAACAAGCATATCCAAGAGAGGATAGTGCTGGACATACCACCTTTCCAGGGAAGCCAGTGTATCCTCCGGACGAATGGCGTGGAAAAGGCACCAGCGGACACGATCGCGTCCTACTACTTGTTGTAGTTGCCGACAATAGGCAGTGGCCTCCTCGCGCTCCCGAGGTGTAAGAATGGCACCGGGATGAATTCGTGAAGGTTCGGCGACAATGTCATAGATGATGACGGTCAATGAAGACGACGTCCTTTGTAGTATTTGCTCGATTTCCTTCTCATGGTGGTCGAGTGTGGTAGAAGTATCACCGAGAAAAGGTGGTGTCAAAGGATGGTAATACATGTCTCTATAACTAATTTTTTTTTTCCGTATTGATGTTTACAAAAAATAGAAAAAAAAAACCATGAGCTACTGGCATCGTCTCCGACTCGATCCGATCGTTAAGGACCGTCGTGTTTGGAAAGCCACGTGGACTGTGGATCCTCTATGTGATGATACAATGCGCGTCATGACCCTTTGGTTCGAGCCCGGGATGCCCGAGTCAGACGTGACGAAACTCCGACACGCCATCGGTATCGAACAGACTCGTCCTTTGGAAAGGACAGCGGTTCTATACCGTCTCCTCGTGCGTAGTCTACCTCAACAATCCGGTTATTGGGTCTTGAAACGGAATCCATGTGTTCTCTTCTAACCGGTCTGTCTAAAGAATAAAGAAAAGAAGGATAAAAATCATGGAGACGATTGGATTTTATCATGTCTGGGAGGACAAGGAAGGAAGCCCGACGTGGGGTGGGTGGAAGAATTTGTGGGAGATGGTGCCTCATCCGGTGGTGATTCTGATTGGAGACAAGGAGTGGCCGGAGGAAAGAATTAATCGGATCAATCCGAGGATCGAGTGGGCCAAAGGGGATTGGGATGGGTATGACCGTAAAGGAAAGCGTACATGGATTCGCCTTCCTTCGTTGTATCATGCGGCGGTGTTTGGCAAGGCGGCTTTGGTAGAGGGTGGATTTCGATATATTGTGGAAGATTTCGAGTGGTGGCATGTCGAAGAAACCGATGGACCTTCCGCTCTTCTACCCATGGTATCACCGGAAACGTTTCGTCTAGAAAATCGTGGTGATGTGGCCGTATGGAATTCAGACATTCAGAAACAATGGAAAGCAAGGTGGTTACGCAAAAAAGAGGGGGTTATCTTTTCAGAAAAGGAAAAGCGAGAGTTTATCAGCTGGTGCCGGATCGTGGGAGAGTGGACTACGATTTATTCGATCTTGGAAGAGGGGTGCGATCTTGACCGTGGATCATTGGTGTATTTCAAAGCGTTGTGTGATCAGAAGCGAAAGGTTTCGAGGGAAGAAGACGAGGTGTTGATGGAATTACGGGACACGTTGTGGGGGATTTTTGTGGCGCGAACCACGGTGTTTCTTCCGGGATGGCTATGGCTTTTACAGTTATATCGTGATCACCCGGCATGGGAGAGGACTCTTCTTCATGCGAGGATGGTGGAGATGATGGCCGATCTTCCTATGGATGGAGACATAACGAAGGAGGAAGACGTTTTGGCACAGTACAAGAGCGGGCTTTGGCTCGAGAAAAAGTACCTCATGTCTGGGTCGCAAGAAGAGCAGTTGTTGTATGAATACACGGAATGTCTTCGTCATCCCGATATGGAATGCCACCGTAGAAAGTGGATGCCCGTGTTATTTTCGAATATGTCGCGGCTGGCCAACACCGACACCCGAAACAAGATCTATCACACCCTCTTGACCTTTATGAAGCCCCTGAAGGAGTGGGATCACAGTGAATCCGGCATGATTGCCTTTGATAAGAGCGATACGGACTTTGTGGCCTCCAGTTCGGCCCTCATGGTCAGTCCTCATCACCCGGAATGGTATTTGGTGAATGTTCGAAAGGTGAACTATCGGATCATGCCGGGGGGTGTGTACCTGTCCATGGTCGGTGGCGCATGGAGCCATGGGTATCGTGGAATCACCCGCAATGAATTTTACTATATGGACCGAGAAACCATGCAACCAATCAGTCCCATTTACCCCATGACCAATGATATCGCACACAAGTTTGAGGAACATCATATTATCGGTATCGAGGATGTGCGTTTGGTCCGTGGAAAGAAGGATCAGGTCAAATTCTATGCCACGACCAAAGAATACAGCTATCTTCAAGGCGCCATCCGGATTATTGAAGGAGAGTATGATGTGGTCCGCGCGAAACTGACCAACACTAGGGTTTTCCATCCCCCTCATGATGAAAACGGATGCGAAAAGAACTGGAGCTGGTGCGGCGAAGACCGCTATATCTATAAATGGCACCCCATCGAACTCGGTCGTGTCGATCCACATCATCATCTAAAGATTGAACAGAAGATTCCGTCCCCACCCTTTTTCCGTGAGTTTCGAGGATCCTCTCCCATGGTCACGTGGAAAGGGTATGCGTGGTTTGTGACGCATTCAGTAGTCATCCTGGAGAACAATCGTCGGTACATGAGCTACCTGGTGGCCCTCGATCTGACCAAGGGTCAAGAAAAGGTGGTGGCCTACACCCCTGCCTGCTGCTTTGAGAATCTGCAGATTGAGTACAGCGTCGGGTTTGATATTGATCTTCAGGGAAGGATCGTCTTCCTGTACAGCGTTAATGACGCTACCAGTCAGTGGGTGCGCATGCCCGTACTCGATCTTCTCCACGATCTCATCTTTCCCGACGCCTCTCTCCGTGCCCCTTTCCTTCGCACTATTCTTTCTACACCTTAAGAGGGTAAGGATTTTAAAAGAGAAAGGTGGATGGAGGCGTCAACGATTTGTATTCGAATGAAGGATGGAAAGATCATGGTGGCTCGAGGGGGTAAACCGTTTTTTCCACCTCCACTGGATAAGGAGGTGGTGGTGATCCAGCCCAATGAAGAGGCGTTTATGGTAGGCCCTTATCCCGACAAGAATGTGATGATTATGCGTCACGACAAGTATCAAGAGATGAAAAAAGAACTTCGATTAGCCTGTCCCAATGCCCGTCTCTGGAAAGCCATGGCCATCATCTTTATGGTCATGTTTGCGATCGTCTCTATGCTCCATCTTCATCATTGGGAGCACTCCCGAAAACTCCTCCAACTCATCCAACATCATTGGTCTAAAAAATAGACTCGATCTAAAGACATGCAAAGAGAGAGGGAAAACTGTGAATGACGAGGATTGGGGTGGTGGTGCCCTGTTACCGGTATCATATCCCGCACTTGGGACGATTGTTACGGAGTCTCGTGGAACAGACGCGATTACCGGATCAGGTTGTGGTCAGCTGTTCGTCGACACTGGCGGAGGAGATGCCGTACAAGAAAGAGGATTATCCGTTTTCGTTGGAGATCTATTGTACGGAAGAGGTGAAGAATGCGGCGGAGAATCGTAACCGTGGAGTCCGATACCTTGGTGAAAGAGTGGACCTTGTGTCTTTTTTTGATGCCGATGATTGGATGCATCCTGTTCGGCTTGCCTTGATTGAAAAGGCGTTTCTTCACTTTCCCTCTACCAAGATTGTACTTCATGATTTTCATACGGAGCACGAGGATAATTTCGAGGGATTTCCTACGATCTCGATCTCTGATGAAGAAGCGATCCGGTTCTTACCGGGCATCCTGTCACCGGGGAATACACAATGCGTGGTCCTTTCTTTTTATTACCAAGCCCAGGCGGGCATTCACCACGCTCAGGCCACGGTATCCTTGGAAACCGCGAAGCGTTTTCCTTTTTGGGAAGACGCATCTTCGGCCCGACGAGAGGATTCTATTTTTTGTCACCAGGTGGTGGTAGATAGTGGATCGGATACGATGTATCTTCCTTACAAATTGTCCAAATATTCACATGAGGGACAGACCTATCGTTTTTCTTTACCGTGATGATACCTACACGTCATCAATAAACTGTAATTTCCTGTTCTTTCTCGATCGTTCTGATAATACTTGAAGCGGCCGTGTAGAATCCGTTGACGCCGCAAGGACGAGTAATAGGACTGATACACCATGAAGAGTTGCCGGCTGGAATCAAACTCGATCGTGTAAGGAAGGAAGGCATCTAGGAATGCGTCCCGTAACAAGGCTGAAAATTGTTCTCGATAATACGGGTCGTACTCGGCAATCCGATCACGTATTTCTTGAGGTAAGGCGACAAACATTTTCATGATCATTATCATCAAGGTCGACAAGGCAATGTTCTCATTTTTTTCATTTTTTTATTTCGTTTGTATAGATAGTAGTATCGTATCCTTCCATGAATTGTGGGTACGTAGACTCTCTAGAAAAAGTCAAGATTGAAGCGTCTCGGTCCAAGGAAGAAAAAACATTTTTGAAACAACACGCTACCGCAGTATTAACTACCGCGTTGGCCTCGATGAAGTTTATAACGAGCACAAGTCCGACAAGCACCATTTATTCGACGACGGCGCCGGCACGTGATACCCTCTATGTTAACTTTACCGGTAAATTGTTGACACTGACGAGTGCGAAATTGAGTCTTTTGAAGTGGGTGACCATCAAGTCAACCACTAATAAACCTTCCACAACGACTTCGACGTTTAATTTATACAGTAAGATTGCCAGTTATTCGACACCCCTTGTCACGTCGACTTTGACGTCGACCATGTCGGCCACTTACTCGTACACGACCAAGATTGTTACCATTAAATCCAATGCGATTCCGACCACGGTAGGTACCGGCTCTGCCACCATTACCACCTCGACGCTGACCGGTCATCAGATAAGTCAGTTTCCAATTTTGGACACTACTCTCAAAGCCATTGATGGCAATTCGAACACCATCAAAGCCCAGAAACTCCTCATTTATCTTACGACCTCACCAACAGGAGGCACCAGTGCCTGGACTTCCAGCAAAGCCACCAAGACCGGCATGGGGATCATGGGATTCTGGCTGGATAATACACCCCTCTATGTGATGGTGGACAATGATGGTCAAAATCCCGCTTCCCTTGAGATTCAGGATAAGTATGCCCGACATCCCGTGGAATCTGGGGAGTACCACGGTCACCTCTTATCCCCCGAAATCATAAACTATACCCTCTCTAAACTGACCCTGTCTATCGTCGGATTTGCCATTGATGGATGGCCGATCGTGGCTCCTTTCCTTAAATCTAATGGCACCATCGTGGCCAATACCGATCTCGATGTTTGTCACGGAATCCTTCTAACTGGTAATACCCTTGGTCTTCCCACAACGGTCACGTTTCCCTTCAAAGTCACTGTGGGTACCAGTGTAGTCACGACCACAGTTTCTTATACCTACGCCTACGTTTGCAATCTCGAGTACCCTTACACGATCGGTGCGTTCCGTGGCACACCGACCACCACCGGTACGTATCCCTAATCCATGATTGTTTGTCCTTTTTTTTTTTCTAGTGAATGGAAAAAAAAATATGAAGCATTACAGAACATAATGGTAGATGTGATTCTGTGTCTCGTCGCGGCGGAGGTAATCTCGTTCCAAGAGGCTTTGTATTCGTTTCTTCATCATGGACACCTCGGGTGAAAAGAGTTGGATCTGATTCCTGGTTTCCATCAAAAGCTGTGAATGCTCCAGGGTTCGTCTGGACTTCATGATACGCATCATGATGGAATCCAAGATCATTTCTCGGTCCAGTTCCAATGCGGTCGTGGAACTACTATCGGAATTGGTGATGGAAGAAGAGAGGTGAACCTTGGGAACAACGATATTTCGTCGACGGTTCTCCATGGAGGTATTCAAGCACCATTGATCCGTTTTGGGATCCTTGATCAGGAGAGGAAATTTGCTTCCAGAAAGCGATTTCAGTGCCGCACGGACCATATGTCCCTGTTTTTCTCGTTCCGTATCATGTACAAACACGTTTTCGATCAGGTCAGATTCCGTCCGAGGAAGCATCATACAAACCACGGCCTGGAGCGAGGACATGTTCAGATCATGGTACTTATGACAAGAAAGATGAGCACGAAGAGTCACCTTCCCCCACTGGGTCACCATATCGAAACGCTTGTTCTCTCCACCAAGCTCCTCGTGAAGAGACTGAATCCTTTGATGAAGGTGTCCGGGGTACTGTAGTGTCTGCCACGTCTCACGAGAAGCTCCCCATGCAATGCCTGAAATCACCATAAGATCCACCATCGTTCCACAAAAAACGCTGCTACCACGGTCACGATGGTTCTGAACATCATTAACCATAGTACGAAGGCTGAGAATGTAGGAAGAACCCATTTTCTGTCGCAGCATATCAAGCATGGTTCGTTCATAATCAAGGGGTACATTTCCTTCCAGCAACCGGAGACGTAAAAGATGTCGATACTGGGCCTGAAACACATCCTTGTCCGGAAGGAACTCAAAAAGACACAAGAGACTTTCGACACGTGGATTTTCCTCTAAAGAATCGGTGGTGGCATGATTCTGAACACGAAGTTCATGGTCCATGGCACGCGCCAAAATGGAAATCAGCTGTCCTCGACTTGAAAAATACTGCTTCCAAACATCCCTGGAAACTTGTTCCTTCTGGGTAGAGATCCATTCTTCCCGACGATAGTGTCTCCGATCTTTTTGAAAGATCTCCACCAATGGATCCGCAGTCTCAGTGACCAACGCCTCGAGCGTCTTTTCCAGGTAGGACTTGTAGACCCCGCTCGAGGCGTCATTCCCAAGAAGCGAAAGAAAACGGAAACACGACTGGATCTTGAGTTCGTTGTCGGTACGGAGCATCGCAGTGAGGCCATACTCCGGATGCGTTTGAACAATCTCTTGAAAAGGCTCAAGGAGATGAGTCCGCACAATGCCATAATGATTTCCCAGGGAGCGACGAAGCATAGGATAAAGATTGCTCAACGTGGATTCGACACTACGATGGGTCAGTACATTATCAATGAATTCGGGCAGTGGAATCTTGAACTGCCATTCCTGTGCCAAGGCTCGACAATGAAGATCATAGTGTTCGAGAAGATGAGATTCCAAACACCAGTAAAATTCAGCGTCCGCCGAGACATACGTTTCCATCTCTGACAGGATTTCCCAGAACAGCGTTAGTGAACCGACATCCGACGTGGACGCCAACGTCTTTTCCCGATCCTGAAATAAGTGAGTCGTCACATCCCGAAACACGAGTGCTTGGTTTCGTTTCAAGTAATGAGTATAAAATGTTGTCTTGTAGAGGGAGAGCATGTGTTGGGATGGATGACCAAATAAACGGAGAAAAGACCGGTTCAGAAAAAAGAAAAACAGACGGAACCATCGTTCCATCATCTGAAACGCGTGCCAATGACGATACATGGTCTCAAGATCCACATACACAAGCTCCTTGATAAATCCTCCCATCCGTTCCAGTTGTAGATCTACCAGCCGCTGTACGTCGCTATGGTCAGCTTTGTTTTTTCTCATCTCGTTATAGTAATGTGTAGATACCTCTACGGATTCGGCAATGGTGAAAAACTCATTCCGCCGATGGTGACGAGAATGAATAAAATCAGAAAGGTATTCGAATAACCGCTCCAGGAGCGACTCCAACATAGTATCCCACATTCCGTTGGTCTTTTGAACTTTTGAAGAGATGGATGCGTGGCAAAAGACTCTCAATTTTTTTTTTATCCTCCTTATAAAAAAAAAATCGCTGAGAAAAGAAATGATTTTTTAATCTTCTTTTCCCTTTTTTCAATGGACCCTTCTAACTTTCTTTACTTTGTTTTTTTTTTTTACCGCATCCATCTAGACAGACAACAACACATCAACAACATCAACAACATGTCCGCCTCTTCCAAAAAGACCCATCATTTCGATTGGAAAAAGATTGAAGAGAAGCCTGATAACTGGGAGGTACTACGCCATCTCATTGGCATCTGTAACACGACCGATGAAACCTATCATGACCCGATCCAGACCAAAAATGGCCATTGGAACAAGATCTTTTTAGAGATCTTCAAAGAAAAGATCCGCACCAAGTATGGTAGTGTGGATCCCTTTTTCCCTTCTCCTTCTCATGAGGCCGAGACGACCGCCAACCATACCAAGAAGAAGGGAAAAAAAACCGCCAACAATACCAAGGACAAGATCCAGAAAGAGAATGAGAAGAAGCTGTTTGAAAAAGACATGGACATGATCCGGTTTGATTCTAAACGCTTCTTTCCGGTCAATACTCTCTTCCGATGCCAGCCCACCTTTTCCTTTATGATTGCGGATTGGAATATTCTCCTCAAGAAGAAGAAGATGATGGGCCAGACCATTCCTGAAAAGGAGGCACTGGACGCCATGATCAGTCTTGACCGGATCTACCACGAGGATATGGAAGAGGATCAGACGATGGAGCCCGAGATTCGTTCTTTTTTCAAGCACCTTGTGGGATTCTGTGGGAATATACTGACCAAGGAGCAGATTTATCACCAGCTGTTCGTTGTGCATCCGGAACTGATGGTCAATCCATTTTCTCAGAAACGGGTCGGACGGATCCAATATTATCCAGAACAAGTCGAGGTCCTCACGAGAGTGGTGGACGCTGTGGTCCTGGAAGAACCGATTCTTTTGGGAGACAGGATGCCTCCCGGAACCGGCAAGACGTTTCTAGCCGTCCCTTTGGCTCAGAAATTGGCTTCTTTGCATCGAAAGAAGACGGTCCTTTTTGCTTGTGATAATCCACTGGTACGAGCCGATGTCGCACGTCTGGCCTTGTTGGGACACAGCCTTCATCTATGGATGGGTAGATATGATATGAACGATGGTGAAGATGGACCACAATTCTTGATCCGTCCCTACAAGAGCTGTTTTCCCAATACCTGGAAAGAGGTGTACAAGAAGGAGGATGAGAACAAGACAGCTAGTGTTTATCAGCAGTTTCAGTATTATCTTCATCAGACGGAGAAGCAGCCGGATATCTTGGTGACGGATCTTCAGACGTGTGCGGAGCTGTTGGCCGATGACCGTCTGCGCAATCACTTTGTCGCGTATCTCGACGAGTTTGTGAGCACTCCGTCGGCAAACTCCATCATGGTCCGGATCACTCAACATCTTCCTCGTCAATCCGTTCTTCTCTCGGCCATCCTCCCTCGTTTTGAAGATATGCCCGCCGTGGTCGATTGGGTTCTTGCGTCTCACCACGCCACTCGTGAGAAACATCTCGTTCGTATCGAATCCAATCATCTGACCATCAGCTGTACCCTTCTCGGACCCGACGGTCGAGTCGTCCTTCCTCATCATTATATCGATACAGTCGATCAGATACCGATGTTGGTCAAGAGGATCCGAGAAGACCCTCTCTTGGGACGAATGTATGCGGCGCAGCAGGTTCACGGGATGGTGAATGTCATCAAGGACGATCTGGTCGCCACGGGATTTTCCTTTGAGGAGAGATTCCCAACGGCGGGACGAATCGACCACAAAGGCATCCGGGATTATGTTCTGGATCTTTTGATTCATCTCATTCCATTCCCCGCGTTGTTTCAACGCATGCGGGAGTTTCGACCCACGATCATGGATCCAGTGGAAATCAGCAAAGTGGCCACCGAACAAGCGCACTTTTTTCAAGGCAAGACGCTGTTCATCACAAATCGTGACCAGATCTTTTCTATCCTGGATCAAATCCAACAAAACCTGCTGGTCGATGCCCCCGACGTGTCGGTCATGAACGAAGCCAACATGAAAGCACGAAAGGAACTGGAGAAGCAGCTGGAAAGCCTCAAGGAAAGCAGCGGAAAACCCAAGAAAAAAATCGATCCTCGTGAACATCAGCAACAGATCAATGAGGTCAGCGAAGAACTACAGGCCCTGCGACACGTCCAATGGCCTGAACGATTTATCGTGAATCGACCGGCCCACGCCGCGTACTACCAACACGTGATTCAAAAGTCCTCGCCTCTCCCCATCCTATCGGAAGAGTATGATAGCGCCTTTGGTACCATGTTGTATCGTCTTCTCTTATCAGGCATTGGGGTGTATGATTTTTCCCAGTGTACCGAGTATCAGAGGAGGTTGGTCATGAAGATTCTGAAGCAGTTATCCTTTTTGTTCGCCAGCGATGAGATTGTCTTTGGAACCAATATTGAGGGACTCACCAACCTCTTGATTGATGCACCGTTTGGAGAAAGAGTGAGCCGCAACGTCCTCTTCCAGCTGATTGGAAGAATCGGTAGGGTCGGACAATCCTATGAAGCGAAGATCGTCACCAATAGCTGGGAAACATTGAACAAAATCATGTCCTTTATGGATGCCCAGGACGAAGACGCCCTCTACTTTCAGCAGCACTTTTCAGACCTGTTATAAAAAAAATTAAAAAAAAAAAAGAAATAAATGCAAAATAATTTTACCGATAATTCGAGCATACCATCGGCCTCGCCATCGTCGCCATCGTCGCCATCGTCGATGTCAGTGTCGACATCGGCGTCAAAATCCACAATGAAAGTTATTCTAATGACCACTTTATTTAGCGGTATCGGATGGCTTGTAGTGACTCTATCTCTCTTAGTAACTTTTCATTTGTTACTTTTTAATTTTCCCGAACGATACGAACTTAATTCAAACCTTAAACATTTTGGTGTTCCTATTGAATACGACCAAGTCAAGCCAATTGTTATCATATTATTCATCTTGTCTTTTATTATTTCGATAGTACAGACTGTATTGAGTTTTATCTTTTATACAAAAGGACGACGTGTCCTCCAAACCGGAAATCCTGCCCAATTTTTGATGTATGAAAATCTGATTGGATGGTTGCCCATCACCCTCTCGTTTCGTCTTTTGATGGCCGTTGTTTTATTTGGATTTGGCGTGCTTATGCTTATTGCTCTCATGAAAAAAGATGATCAAAAAGGTCAAGAAGATCAACCAATGGTGAAGACAGTGAAACTAGATCAAGACGATCAACAAAACGATCAACAAATGGTGAAGACAATGAAACTAACTTTGATATTGTCCATTCTATTAATCATCGGTGGGTTGTCAGAATTCGCCATGTTTGTGACGACCATCATTTCTAGCACACGTATTATGAACAACCTCGGTACTCTAGTGGCGTCTCCTTGAAAAAAAACACAACGTAAGCTTGTCGAAATATTTATGAAAAAAAAAAAAGATTTTGTTCCAATAAAAATCAATCACCATCATGAGCTCCAAAATACCCCGAGCCTATACCGTTTTTAAGATGTTGAATAACCTCTTCTTCTGTACCTTTTTTATTTTTTGTTTTATAAATAGTTTGACACGTAAATACAGTGATTATTTTAAAATCGGAATGGTATTTTCAATACTATGTTTGATTCTCATCAACCTCGTCCTTTTTGGGATGGAGGTCAATTTCCTACGAACCAAGGAGGATTTTTTCTTTGAGGTTTCTCCGAATCGGGCGGCATGTCTCAAGAAACAAGTTTCTCGGAATCCCTGCGAGCGTTCTTGTGGCACCGGATGTGGATGTTGCGGTCGCGGCACTGTCGGTGGTATTCCTCCCGTGTACCAAGAATGGCTCGATGTGGATCCGGATACGGGGTCCAATTGGCACCGACCGGACGGAGTGGTGACCAAAGCCACCGGTTCTTTTAGCAATGGTACCGAAACCGTTTGTAATGCATGCGAACCTCCTGCGTACATCAACTATATCGATGGAACTATTGTGAACGCTAGCTAACCTCGGATATGTTCCATGTTATTTTTTATCGTCTCATGAGGATAAAAACGATTCCGTTGCGATGGTGTAGTTCCTAAAGTCTCGCACTCTAATGAACATTTCCTTGGAAAGCTAACCATACTTCAAAGGTGTCAGACTGATTTTTTTTTTTCGTAGATACTAAAAAGAAACCAATGAAGTCTTTTCCCACCTATCAAACTCCTACCTCTTTGGCGTCGCACTCTGCTCCAACAACAGATCTTCATCTGACGACCGTGGGAGGTGGTCTCGGTGAGAACGGCCTCGAGGAGAAATGTGTCTTGAATTTTGAGTTTTGTATGCGTGTCATCACCAAATTATACTACTACCAAGAAGTTTCTCATTCTCATGTTGTCCACATGGACACGATCAAAAGAGCCTTTGAAAGACTTGGTGTCTATGACGTCCATCTCCTGTTTGCTTATTCCGCAGCTACGGCCATGTCGATGAAAGCCGCGGTTTATGGACTCACCATGTACAATAATTCCAATTTAAAGCAATGGACTACCTCTCCCAGCACCGGCCCGCCTCTCCTGAGCATTATGGGGATCATGGGTAAGTTGGGGGGAAGCAAGTCTTCCCGAGGCATTATTGCCTTTCGTGGAACAAACACGGATAGCGACTGGTCCGCGAACTTAGACTTTCAGCGTATCAATATCTTTCCTCAAAAAAACACGTCTGTCAAGGTTCGCGAGAACTCGGATTCCCTACTCGATAGCCAGCCACTGCTTGGTCCCATCAAATCTAGACTGAAGACCAAGGCGGTGTATGTTCATGAGGGATTCTACAATCTCTATACACGAAACATTGGCATCATGGTGGACAAAAAGACACCCGTCTCCCGTTGTTTTTGTGCCACGCCTTGTCAGAGTCGTCTTCGTCATCGACCCAGAGACTGTGAGTTTATACCACCAAAGAACGTTAGCAAGATTGACGTTTCGTGTATTTTGGATAAGACCGAGATTCAATCAGGTAAGATGTTATGTGGAAAGAAAAAGATGACAAAGAAAGTGGCAGCTTCCCTTCAACAACAAATCCTGAACCTGAAACACTCGTCTTTTTCGCGTGTGACTGAATGGGTGGTTACCGGGCACTCGCTGGGTGGCGCCCTGGCCACCCTCACGGCCACCCACCTCGAATTACTTCATCCTGGATCGGTGGTGGGTCTCTACACCATCGCCAGTCCGATGGTGGGAGAACGCACCTTCCATAACCTCTTTCATGAGGTCCTCCATCTTGGAGATCGGACCTTCCGACTCTATCATATGGACGATGTAGTCCCCACACTTCCCTTTCTTTCCATTCCGGTGGGACGACCTTTCCCGATTTATGGAACACCGAACGACAAGAAAGACCCACATTCTGTCGAACACTCCTACCTACCCCTGATACGAAACTTTTTGGGAAAGCCTGTGAAAACGATTCACCGACAATTCAAGAAGGAACATCAGAAACGAGAGTACATTCTTAAAACATTTGGAAAACCCGCACTTACCATGGCCGCAGCTCTGTATGGCATTCCTCCTGCCCTTACTGATGCCCTTCTCACCACGGCCCTCACTGCAGCAGGCACCGCCGTCAAAACCTTTATTCTCCCCGAAGATCCTCCTTCTTCACCAATTGTGTCTTGACGGTATCAACTTGATTCGATATCTACTCACTTTGTCCATCTGATCAGTCCGGTGGATCATTTCGAACCTTTGGTTTGCGGAAACAAACCAAACCAAAAAAATGTATTTCAAAATAATTCATGCTCTCTGTCACGACGGTGGTGAAGGGGAGGGGGACATGTTGAATTTCAAGTCAACGCGTCCTTTGCGCAGATAGGACGGGTCCATGGCATCAAAGAACTCCGTGGACTTGTTGGAGATCAAGAGAAGGATCAGATTCGGAAACATGCCCCAGTGAATCTCGTCCAGCATCTTGTTCCACCCTTCTTTATTCGCGACGGAGATGGGAACCTTTTTATGAGGAGGAATGCCTTTGTGGATCTCCGTCATGGCGATATCGAACTCGTCGAAAACCAGGACAAAGGTCTTTTCGTCATTCTGGTCCACATCGCCCATCATCTCCGCAATCGTATCTCCTGGTTGCCAAGGTTTGAGCGTGCTACAATACCCTCCCCGGTAATGATCGGCCAAGAGGAGTCCGATAATTGATTTGCCCGTATCAGGAGGACCGTACAAGAACGCCACCGTCCTTCCCTGCTGTACCTGATGCTCGATAATCTGGTCCATGACCATTTTCTGAAAAGGCCGAGGCGTTAGCCGCGATAGAAAAAGCTTGCGCTCTTTGAACCATGAATTTTCATAGGGACCGAGTCGTTCATAAATCACAATGTGATTGGAAGTTTTGTTGTCATTGTGTTGTTTGTGCTCCATCGTTTCCTGTTTCAGGTTGTGGTGATCAGAAGCCAATTGAATCTGAACCTTGTTAGGTTGAAGCATGAATGACTCATAGCTGGCGGTGGTGGCAATCATCCAGGCCGACTGAGAGTTGTATTCCACCGGGGTGGAAAGATAAAGGACATACCAACGACCGGCCGAGTACCCATACCCCTTGTTGGGACCAAGATGATGGGTACACCAAAGACTGATGCGTTTCTGAATATGCTTCACTTCTTCCCGATCCGTAATGTGGTACAACCGTAATCCCATAAAGTGCGTTAATAAAAAGATCAAAACCCACGGCATCATCAAAAGACCATTGAATACCGATCCAAACCATAAACCTTTTAACAACGTATGATATTCTATCATCCTTCTTTATACCTTTTTTCATTGCCGTGGACCTTCATTTTTTTTTTTTTTAATAATTTACTACTCTTACAATAAAAAAGTTCATGCCTACCTCCCAACAACTCTCTTCAGACGACCAGGGTTACTTTTCAGCTAAATCGGAAGAACAACAACAAGGTTACTTTTCGGCCCGTGAAAACATGTCACCCAAACCGTCCTCGTTGATACCAAAGTATAATGATCTTCGACAAAAGGTAAGAAAACGTAAGAACGATATGGTCAAGGCCAAGACCAAGACCAACGTGGTGAGTTCAAAACCACTACCACTAAAACCACTAAAACCCTATGTAGATAAGAGTAAGGAAATCAAGGATCGTAACCTCAAGATATGGGAGATGATGCAAGTCAAGACTCACTTTGCAGATTTTCCTCTGGAGTTTTTTCTACAACTCATCAGCCACTCCAACCCCAAACTTAGTATACCGCTGTATCACGGTGTCTCGAGAGAACGATTGGAATTCCTAGGAGACCGGGTCCTGAAGATCATTCATGGACGCATGGCATTTGAGACAACGGACAGCGCAAAAGAAGCAACGGATCTAGTTCATAACCTTGAATCAAATCGAGTTTTTTCTTGCTACCTCGAAAAGCTAGGTAAAATATGTACCTTGCTTCATTACAATTACAATTCTTCCGTCAAAAATACCAAGCTTTGTGCTGATTTCTTTGAGGTATTGGTTGGTGGACTTTTTTATTTTTACTTTTATAAGAATGCCGACTATAACATCATCCAACGAATTGATACCTGGATCCGTGATGTCACCGTATTTTCTGAACACGTCTCACAACTTCTCAAGGACAAGAACTTTTCAAGACACCTCGACCCCGTTTGCTCCTCCTTCTAAAAGGTAAAGAACAAGTCATCGGATATTTATATTTTTTTTCTTGAAAGTTCCCTTATTCTGGTTTAAGAACACCATGTCTGGAGAGGAAAACTATTGAACGATGGACTTGATGCAGCGGTATATGGAGGACGAGGAGGAGGAAGAGACACTGACGAGATTTCACGGGGACATGAGTCCTGACGAACGACTGGAATTCGTCATGGTGGTGGAAAAGATGCTCTGGTTTGGACCGTCCGGTCCGATGAAACGGTTTGTGCGCCTCCTCCTGGAAAAATCTGAGATCCCCACTAGCATCAAATGTCGTATGGCCGAGTATATTTATGACGATGATCAAGAGTTGGTGAGACGGGTCCGAGCATGGATTGCGGCGGAAGACATGGAGGTGACGTGTCGGATCGATTGGATCGAAAAGATGATGAACATGAAAGCGGCTTACACCGCGTCCCAACAGATTGAGGACTGGCAATCACTGGTCTTTGCGCATCCGGCGCTGGTACAGGACGTCTTTTTTCGGTACAAGGCGGTCATGGATGCGTTGCGGGTATTGGGGGAGGATCTGAACACCTTTGCCATCTTGATGAAGGAGTACCGAAAGACGTTTGACGATCCTGCCATGTACAAGATCCTCCTGACCCAGGCCCTTCTCCGGAAGGAAACAACAGAGACCTGTCTGATGGAACTGCGGACCGAGTGTCTCGATGAGCTGGTGGCCGGACTCGTTTCTGAGCTGTATCCGATCGAAATCCAAGCGGATATCTGTGATTTCTTGCTCAATCTCCAGTATGAAACCATCCCTTCGGCCTACCGCGAAGAGGCGCAACGAGCCATGGGACGACTGTTCCGGGAAGACATGACCTCCTCCCTTTCCTTCTTTGCCAACCGTCAGAACATTCATTCAGAATCCATCGAAGAGAGTGCGCAACAGGTGCTGGAAAAACTTCACGAAACCTACGGTGCCCCCCCCAAAGACGTCGACCCCTACCAGCGTGTCCAGCTCTGGCGCGTCGAGATGGAAGAATGGTCGGCCTTCAAGCTCCTTACTCCGTCTGAACAGACCAAGATCATGTTGTGTATGAATCGCATCGTGTTTGATCGACGATTGTACGGCAAAACTGGAGATCTGTTGGCGGGGATCCTGGGTCTTGTCTGGCGACATGTTCACGCCTCGAGCCACAAGGAGGAGCTTCAGAAGAGATTGCTCGAGGAGCTGCGAGAGGCGAGTGGACAGTGTTCTACGGGTGTGGCCGTACGACTGCTGAATACCCTGTCGGGATTTGACGATTTTATGCTCAAGATCAGCTATCGCGAGGCCATCCTCGCACGCGTGATGCATCATCTGAATCAGAAGATCGGACAGGTAGAAGATCCTGATCAACGCGATCGATTGCTCGAAGAAATGACGGTCTGTCACTCGGATTACATCCATCGTAAAACCTTTCTCGAGTTTTTCCGTCATGAGATCCCGCAACTCAAAGAGACCCTCTACGAAGAATACTCCGAGGTCCTCACTGATACGGATTTTGATCTCTACCTGCGTCAGGCTCTTTTGGTCTATGAAGGCTAGTAACCAACGGTACCAAGAAAAGAGGGATAAAGTTTTTGAACATTTAAAACGCCGGTTTTAAATTTTATATTGTTCTCAATTCTTTCTTTTCATCTATCGACTTTGTAAAAGAGTTGTAATGAAATTCAAAGTGATAGTTCTATGGAACTATGATAATCTTTATCAATTTTTTTTTTTCTCCTAAAATAAAACCAAATGACCCCCTTTCTCAAACTTTTGTTTTCATTCATAATTCTTTCCAGTCATTGCTGGATCATATTCTTATTGGCGAGATTATGGGCCAAGTATCATATGCAGGAACATAATATCCGTCGGACTCAGAATACCACCTGGGATTGTCTCGTGAATTCTTATGACCAGGACCTTCAACATGTGGTCCCGCGTTCTCTTCTAGAGCAGGCGATTACAAAAAAACCGATCGATAACATTCAGGAGTTTATTCGTCGACAAAAACGCAAGGTCACCACTCTATTTTGGACTAGCACTATTGTCATGTTCATTCTGTTTCTTGTGAGCATTCATCTTTGTCTAAGGGGTTGTCAATTCCCACCACCATCTTCGAGTTCATCTTCGAGTTTATCAACATCACCACAAAATTCAGATTTGTTTTGTTGGTTCGTCATTCAAAAACTGTCTATCAATAATAAGATTGGAACCTACGCTGTAGTCTACCTCATTGCTTGTATTTTATTTATCTTGTTAACGGTCATCTTTTGGTATTCAACGTATACGGGGGTATATAGCGCCGATCCTTATCGATTCTACAATCAGGGAGATTATATCGAACACAATAGGAGATGTGAAGGATAAATTCATCATTGAATAGTACAAGGTGGACTTACGTCTTTTCGTATATAAAACGCATCTCCCCATTGTTGGTTCGTTTCCCATTGGGTTTCCACCCGGTATAACCCAAATTTCATCAAGTACTCATCCATGTCTCCCACCAACGCACAATTCTTATATACATAGTCTTTATTGACTTCCGTGTACAAATAATCCACCTTCTTTAAATAGTGTCTCATACCTTGGAGTGCTTTCAATTCTGCGCCTTGAATATCAAGGTTTACAAAATTGAAGTCTAAATTATTGTAGTTTGATAGTATATCGTGAAGTAATTGAGTTTCGGATATAATTTCTTTGGTATACCATATTTCAGGGTAATCGTGGGCGTGTGTTCCTAAAGATAGTATCGAGGACGATTGACCATTGTTGGCGATATGAAAATGTACTTTTTCAATCACGTCAGAAACAATGGCTGTTTCAATCAAGAGACCCGGGTGTTTGTGTCGACAGATCGCCACCTTTTCAGGGATCGCCTCCACCCACAATATTTTTTGAATCGGAACATAACGCAAGTACTGATTCAATTCCTCGCATTCATGAGCACCCACATGCAGAATACCCTTGAAGTGTATTCCATACTGTTTTACCAGGTAATCTAATGAAATCAGCATCTTTATTCAAGAAAATACAAATTTTAGACTTTTTGAACATTTAAAACGCCGACTTTTAATTTATTGGTTTAAGAATCCATTATCATCAGTGCCGTAGCTCACCTAGAAAACGA
>Ga0214919_10004811_pt1 | contig 19477 bp, 12 predicted proteins | sample LL1503_MetaG_FD_177994 | JGI IMG/M metagenome (GOLD analysis project Ga0214919, IMG submission 177994) | Freshwater microbial communities from Lake Lanier, Atlanta, Georgia, United States - LL-1503 | ecosystem: Environmental > Aquatic > Freshwater > Lake | place: USA: Georgia | collected...
GTTGGCCTCTATCACCGTTTAACCTTTCAGTTGGCGTTTGGCTGAGTATATATTCATAAGTAATTTCTTTTAAAGTCATTTCGGGTGTAGAGTGTGGGTCAGATGTTAATGTATCAGTATGTGGGAAGGGGGGGGGAGGTATCTGCACCACCTCTAACTTGATATTTTTCCTTTAAATATTTTAATTTATATTTTAAATACTTATCATTAAAATTAACCTTCATTAATAATATTTAGATAATAATTTTAATGATAAGTATTATAAAGTATATTATCTTAAACTAATATTATTTAATATAAATATTTATTTATATAATTTATAAAAATAAAAATTATATAATTAAATATTTATTTTTAAATATTTTTTTTTAACTTATATTTTTAATATTATAATAATTTTTTTATTATATTATCTATAATATTAATATTTTTTATAATAAGATATAATATTTATGTTTAATTTAAATTAAGAATCTTGTCCTATATTATTACAAACATAAATTATTAAGATACAGTTAATTAGCTTCTAGCTGGGTCATCCGAGCTCCTATCATGATGGTTACCCAAATTTGATACACCGGGAGTTTCATTTTGTGCATCAATTATATCTTTTACACCATCATAGTCCTTAAATAAAGCTTTTAAGCTATTATTATAAGTAGAATTAAATGTGTCATTATCTATAGTAGAAAAATAATTCACTTCAACATCATTAATCTTAAATAAATATTCTCCTTCTTTATAGTTTTTTTGATTTTCAGTAAGATTGACAATTTTAGTTTTGCTAGAATTATAAATAGGCATTGAAAATTGCATCTTACTATATAGCTTACCCTTTATTACTTGGTTAGGATTAACATGTAATAGAGTAAGTTGTGTTTTATTATTTGGGTATAAAATAACCAATAAATAATATCCACTAAGCCATATTGTACAATTATTTAATTTATCCTCTGTATATCTACTATCCTGCTTTATTTTTTCAAAAGTTATTAATTCTAAAGACATAGGTTTTGAGTTATCAGCACCACCTTTAACTTGTTTCTTTTCATTAAAATATTTTAATTTATATTTTAAATATTTTGTAAAATAATCTTCCATTTATAATCTAACATAGAAATAATTTTTATAATAATAAATTATTATAAATTTTATACTAATATTAATTTATTAAATTTAAACTAAATATTTATTTATTAACTAATCTTTAAAAAATAATTAATTAAAGATTAATAAAACATTAGATATCTTTGTTAAATTTTATTAGAATTTAAAATGTCTATTAACTTGTTTTTTTGTAGTTTTCTATATGACTAAACGCTTCAGGTATTGTATAAGTATCATTAGAAGTAGTTGTGGGATTATCTGAACCAAATTCTTGAAGGAATACATTATATGTCATAATAGTTGTTTTATGCATTCAAAATGTATCTCGTATATTATTATCATTATAAAATTCACCAGGAAATAATAAATTTAATATTTGTTCTATATCTTGAGTCTCATCACTAGCTGAAATAATAAATACATGTGAGTTTGATGACTTTAAAATATATTATTAAAAAATTTACTAATATTAATTTTAAACTAAATATTTATTTATTAACTAATTGTTAAACTTTACTTATTTTTAAATAATAGATTATATATAAAACAATATTATTATAAGTATCTCATCTATTTTATTTATGAAAAATAGATGAAATAATAAATTTTTTATTAAATATTATATTAGTTAATAATTATAATACAAAATTAAATTATTTAAAAATAATATATAAATCTATTATTTAAAAATATATTTACTTATAAAAAAATTGATTTATTTATATATAAGGAATTGAAATTTTTTCCTAATAATATAATGACTTCTAGAGAATTCAAAAAAATTAAATTAAGTTATAAAAAAAAATTAAGTAGTCCAATACTATGGATTGTTAATTATTTTGATAAAGAACCTTATGAATTAGAAGACTTTTATTTAACATGTATTATATCAGATTTAATTGAAGAATCTTTAAAAAAAAATAAAGTATATATAATTAATAAATTATTTGGTATTGAATCATATAAAGATTTATTTAATGACAAATTTGATATATTAACATATGAGTTAATTTTAAAAAATAAAGATATAATTAAAAAAAAATTAGATAACATTGAAATATTAAAATATATACCTGAGCAACCTAATGAAAAAATTTCATTAAAAAATATTTTAATGTTTTTAAATAATTTTGAAAATTTAAAAATTCCAAAAAATAATTTTTTTTCAAATATTATTAATAAAATAATTAATTCTTCAACTAATTATACTTTTATAAATATATTAAATTTATTAAAACATAATATTGAACCTGTTTATTATATTAATAATAAAAATAATAAAAATATTGTTGATATAATTCAATATCTGTTTTTATGTATTATATTTAATGAAAAATATGATATTTGTTGTAATATTGTTAAATTATTATTGTCTAGTTCTTTTGATAAACCCTTATCATCATTATTATTTAATGATAAATATATAGAATTTAATATTAATAATGTTGATTCTAAAATAAAAATATTATTTATATATTATGTATTATATCATTTAATATATAATAAAAAAGAAAACGAAGATTTAGATTATTTATTGGCATATAGATTAGATTGGGGACACTTTGGTTATATATCTCATCAAATATTATTAAATAATTTATTAATGACTTTAGATAATACAAATGAAAAAATATTAATTATATCAGATAGTACATTAGGATATCAACAATACAATGAAAAAGAATTAAGTTTAAAAAAACTTTATAAAAATAGTCATATTGAAGTAAAATGTGGATTAGGATACATGCATAGTAATGCATATAATTTATTACCTGACAATTATAGAGAATATAATACTATTCTTTCTATCAATGGATGTAATGATTTATATTTAATAATAAATGCATTTAAAGAAACATATGACAATATCAAAATCTCTAATTTATCATATAATGAAATTAAAGATAAAACTTTAAATTTATCAGAATTTAAAGATTTAAATATATATATTACTGAATTTTGGAATAATTTTTAAAAAAAACAATTTCTATTATAAACTATATTTGTAATAGAAGTGTTGTCAAATAAATATTATAATTAAGATAATTCTATTTTTTTAATATAAAAAATAGAATAATATAAAAATATTAAAAATTAATTATAACATATTTTAATAAAATTACTAATTATTTAATAGTATTTATTATATTTAAATTTAAATTAATTAGATAATTAAATATAATAAAATTATAGTAAATATTAAAATACTAAATTTTTTTAAATTAATTTTATTTGTTTTTTATTTTAATATTTGAGATAATGCTTTCATTCTTTTTTCAATAGGTGTCCCTTTATATTTTTTACTATATATTTTTATTTTTTTTTCAATACTTAATGCTGTTTTTTTATCTAAATTTTCAATAATTGTATGATAGTGCCATATATCATTGTTTAAAAAATTAGTTGTATATTTTGCACCGCCTTTTATTAAACCATTATGTTGTCTTATTCGATGTCCTAAATCATTAGTCATACCAACATATGTTCGTTTTTGATTTATTAAAATATAGACAAAATAACTATTCATTATTATTTATATATATTAAAAATTTTTTAATTTAAAAAATTTTATTATATTTTTTTTTTATCATATATATATATATAAAAATGTTGCAAAATAACCAAAATTCATATTATTTTTCAAAATATTTAAAATATAAAAAAAATATGAATATAAAAAAATAATATCCCTAAAAGGTGGTTCAAACTCACCAGAAGAAGAAAAATTTGATCCAACCTTACCATCAATAATTATTACCTTTGGTATAACGGGTACCGTTGGTAAAACTTTACAAACAGAATTAAATAAATTATACAAACAATCACCGAAAATCTCCATGCCTACAATAATTCATGTTGTAAGAAGTATTCCCAAAGATCAAACCTCCGAATATGAAGGCAGGACAATAACACTTAGTGAAGACCAATGTGCAAAAAATATTACATTAAATCGTGTTAATTATTTATGTAGTGATTTTGATAATAAAACATCATTAGACCAATTATTTCCAGCACTAAATAAATTAATAAATCCAATACAACAAAACAAAAATATTATAATTATTAATACAGCTGCCGTTAAAGATGGACCAGCAACAATTAATACATTATGTAGAAATTTTTTAACAGATTTAAAAACCAAAATAACCGTAAAGTTTATGACAGCCCCCGCAGATGAAAAAAAATTAACATTTTTTAACATGGATGTTGTTTTGTCAATATATATAAATATATTCACAACTGTATTTGAGACTTGTTTCCAATCTTTAGAGGCCGAACTAAAAAAAGACACCAACAAGACAAGTCCAGTAAGTTTAGTCCATATTAAAAAATTTTTATCTTCATTATTATCTGAAGTGGATACCGCTGTCATACCATCAATTACCTCTAAAGATGTAGAATTCTATAATAATATAGTATTAAAACACATTATAAAAGAGGCTATATTTGAATATGATTTTAGTGAATTATTAAAAAATTATTGGGGTATTCTTTTAAATGAAAAAATATGCCTATTTTTAAAAAATTATAAACGTAAAAAGTTAATATTTATATCAACAGTTTATGTTAATACACCACTGAGAAATGTTGTACTTTCAAAGGTAGACAAACAATATATTTTATCACTTGGAACAATTATAAATAATCCATCTTCTACAGATACCAAACCCGAATTACTAAATATATTGATTAATAAAGATAAAATTAATAAAATTATAAATGGTACATTAAATGATATGAGTATCTATACTACAATACAACATAATCACATAATTCTAAAACCAGACTTACTATCTTCACATTCAGAACGTGATAACTTATTGAAAAAAGCAGAAACACCAGAACCAACATATAATTTACCAAAGTTTTTAAACGAACCATATATATATGCATACTTAAAAATAGAAATAGAAAATTATATTGCTAGCAAATTAGAAACATCTGAATATCATATAATTAGATTACCTGGTATTTATACTATCGAAAACTGTAAAGAGCTAACAGAAACTTCACCAGGTACTGTTATTAATAGTTTTTTAACTACATTATGTAATTATCAAATTTCTAAAATGACACCACCTACTAGCTTCACACAATTAAAATTAGATAATTTACAAATAAGATTTCCTATAAATACTACAATAATATCAAAATTTATAATTGATGTATTTATTAATCCTACTCCATATAATAATATAATTAATTTTAGAGGATTTAAACCAATGACTAAATATTCATTATGTCAGGAACTATTTGAAAGATTAAAGACACAAAAACCATTAATCCAATATACCAAAAATAGTTCTACTACATCTTTAGACAAATCAATATTAGATGTAGATTTTTCAGAATTGGTAGAGGAATTAAACCCAAATTTTGTTCAATTTAATCAAGTACCATTTACTGAATTAATGATATTAGATGAAAGAGTGTCCCAATTTATAAAAGACACATCAAATGATTCTACTGATAGTAAATTAATTGATGACATGGTATTTAAGCATGAGCCTATTCTTAAATTAATATCTAATCCAATATTACTAATAGAAAACATATATTAAAATTGAATATTTATTTATTTCCACCATTAAATTAGTTTTATTTATGGTTCCTGATAATTTTAAAAAAAGATGGATTGATATAGATATTCAGTATATATTTACTGAATTAAAAAATAATAGTTCAATTAATGATATCTCGTTAGTATTAAAAAGAACTCCTAGTTCTGTAAAAAATAAATTATTAAGTATTGCTAATCAATTAATAAATATATATGGTTTAGATATTGATTTAATTTCTATTTTAATTAAAATTGATAAAGATGAAATTAATAATCATTTTAATCTTTATTATAAAACAGATGAATTACTTAATTTCAAAAAAGATTATGATATTTTATGTAATGAAATATCAGAATCTAAAATAAAAAAAAAAAATAAAGAAAAAAATATAAATGATATTATACCTCAAAATAATCATAACACTATAGAAATAACATTAAATAATGAACAACAACAAGCATTAGATGAATTTATTCTAAAAAAAAATATATTTTTAACAGGACCAGCAGGAACAGGTAAATCAGTCACATTAAAAAAAATTATAGAATATTGTAAAGAAAATAAAATAAATTATGGTATAACAGCAACTACTGGTACTGCATCACTATTAATTGGTGGTAAAACAATTAATTCATATTTAGGAATAGGTTTAGGAGATAAAAATCCAACTAATATGTTTGAAACTATAAGATATAAATATCCCCATATTATGAAAAGAATAAGAGAATTAAATGTTTTAATCATTGATGAAATATCAATGATGGATGCTGAATTATTTAATAATATATCTAATTATTTAAAATTAGCTAGAAGAAATAATTTACCATTTGGTGGCATACAAGTTGTAATAACAGGTGATTTTTGTCAATTAGAAAGTGTTCATGGTGATTATTGTTTCAATGCAACTGAATGGAAAGAATTAAATCTTCAAATAATATTTTTATATAAAATGATTAGACAAAATGAAGATAAACAATTTCAAAAAATGCTAAAAGAATTAAGATATGGTATATGTTCTGAAAAAACTTATAATAAATTGCTAGAATGTAAAGATACAATATTTAATGATATAAAACCAACTATTTTATATCCAAAAAATATTGATGTTGATAAAATTAATTCCAAAGAATATAATAAATTATTAGAAGAAGGTAAAGAAGAAAAAACTTATTCTATTATTTATCCTGAATTAAAGAAATATTGGGATAAAACAAAAAATTGGATTAAAACTTTAGATATTCCAAATGATATTAATTTATGTATTGGAACACAAATTGTAGTTACAGCAAATATAAATCAAGACAAAGGACTTGTTAATGGTACTAGAGGAAAAATAATTGAATTATTTCCAGACAAAATAATTATACAGAAAATAGATAATACATTTGATACAATAACATACCATAAATGTATTTTAGAAGAAGATAATACTATTCATTTTAGTTATATGCCTATTAAATTAGCTTATGCATTAACAATTCATAAAGCTCAAGGAATGACAATAGATTCTATTGAAATTGATATTGGTAATAATATATTTGCATCGGGACAAGCTTATACAGCATTATCAAGAGCTAGATCTTTAAAATCAATAAAAATAAAAGCTTTATCAAAAAAAAGTTTTATTATAAAAAATGAAGTATTAGAATTTTATAGTAAAATTGATAATAAATTAATTATTGACTAATAATATTTTTATAAATATATAATTAATATTAAAAAATAATAATTATATATGTTGTTTTAATATATTTTATTACATTTTTAAAAATTTAAAATAATAATGAACTATTAAATTATTTTTTTATTAAACTTTTATTAAACTTTTATTATTATTTAATTAATATTTAAAAATAATAATTATATATAGTGTTTTAATATATTTTATTACACTTTTACAAATTTAAAATAATAATAAATTATAAAATTATGTTTTCATTAAACTTTTATTATTATTTAATTTATTTAATAAAATTTGTAATTTTTGATATTTTTGTTTATATTTTAAATATTTTTGTCTAGTATATGATTGTGGTAATTCATAATATAAAGATTTATTACCAAATAAGGCATAAGCAAAAGCTATTTCATCAGTTTTATCATTATTTTTTATTACCTTATTACCATATTTTTCATATTTTATATCTATATTAGCAGCTATATGTTTTAATACTAGTTTTTTGTATTCAAATAATAAGTTTAAAGTATCCGATTTATCAAATTGCCATTCAACAAATATAGGTTCTTGTGTAGTTTCTTGTGTAGTTATATTCTTAGAAAATTGAAATTGTCTAAGTAATTGAACTGTATTAAATGATATGTTATCTATTGGTTTTGAACATACAATATTTGAATCATTTAAATTAATTAATGAATTTAAATTTTCTAATGAACCAATTAATGTCGACTTATTATATAATAAAATTTTATGCAATATTGTTTCAGTAGCATTAATTAATGTAGCTAGAGTTTTTGTTGCGATTGCATTTACATACCACTCATCTTTTTCATATAAATTATAATAAAAATCAGAATACCTTAATTTTTGGTAATATGTTGAAAGTAAATTTTTTAAATTTTTTATCATATTATCTTTATCTTTATTTTCTATCATATTATCTTTATTATTGAATATATTTTCATAAAATGGGTCTTTTGCTAAATTTAAAGTAGATATTAATTCATTACAATTAATATATGGAATATTATTTCCATTAAAGTTTTCTATATCATCAATTGTATTAACAAGATTTAAAAATATTAATTTAAAAGTATCATTTTCTTTTGATTTTATAAAATTTAATATACTATCATGTTTCTTATTAATATCATCGGATACTTTATAAAAATCTTGATATTTATCAAAATCTAAATTTAAAACATTATTACAATAAGGTATTGTATATAATGGATTTAAATAAAATATATTTTTATCTTGTTCTATAGTTGAATAAATTAGTTTTTTAATAAATAAGTTTGATTCAGCCAGAGTTTTTCTAATCATATCACCTTCATGATTTCTTGCTTTACATTGATAATATATTAATTGTTTACTTTTAAAATTAATTTCATTAATTTGTATTACAATATCATTTAATTTATTTGATAAATTTTTACGTTCGTCTATTAAGGTTGTAAAATATATAGATTTAAATAGGAGGTTATCGGATAAGGTTAATGAGTTCTGTTCAGATGATGATTTAGGGGGATAATACTGCAAATATAATTTTAATGTATAATAATTTAATTTATACTCATTAATTAATAATTCTAAGTCTTCTTTATATTTTTCAATAAAATTATTTGATTCAGGTATTTCAGTTTCAGTTTGTTTTTGAATTATTGCATTTATTAAGTCTTGTTCATACTTTGATAAGTTATTAAATAAAATAGACAGTTCCTTTTTGGATGTGTCTACATAAGCTAATTGTTTTTCTAATTTATTATCTATTTCCTTATACATTTGATTCTTCATCATTTCTTTATGATAATCTTGATATTGCTTAGTATTTAATAGTTTTTGCATATCAGTTGTTGTTTTTAAATCTTCTAAACACCTGTTTATATCTGTTATCACAGATCCATTACGTTTATTAATAATATCTCTAACAGATCTAGCACTATTATAAAGAAGACCATAAGGTGATTTGCTGAAATAAGGATCTGGTTGTGGTAAATTATTACACATATTATCAATATCAATTATTTCATGTGGTTGTCTTAAAGGATGAGGGGTTGTGGAATAATCATTTATTTTGCTATCCTCATTTATTTTAATATTCATCATTTTATTAATTACATGTTCATCATTACAATTAAATTCTTCCTCCTGACCAGCCATATCACATATAATTAAGTTTTTCATTTTTAAATTATCTGAAAATGATATTTTTAAAATTACATGACTTCTTGAACTTGTAGGATTATTCAATGTAAAACTTGTTTTACGGTATTTTGGATCAAACATATGATTTCTTAATAAATTACATATTCCTGATACTTCTTCTTGATTTGAAATTGTAGATTCTAATAAAATATTATCTGTAGTTTTAGTATCCATTTTATCAACATGAAACTCTTTGGCAATAAATGATATTTTACGGTTGTCTATGTCTGATGAATCAAATATCTTAATTAAAAAAGTATATAAAATTCCTAATTCTTTTGTATCATTATTATTAATACCAAAAATAGCTGTAGTTTTTCCACTTCCTGATAATCCAAATGAAATAATACAAACATTATTATCTTTTATATTATTACTAATCATAGAACTTATATCATCATTAAAAGTATTATTTGATTCTTGGATATCGGTTTGTGAATTATTTAAATATATTTTATCATAACTACCAAAATGATAAATATCTTGATTATATAAGGGTGGTGGCTCACTCATATACTCACTCGCTATTATCCTTCTATCATCATCGTCATTATTTAAAGTATTAAAATTTTGCGTAATTTCATTTGAATGTGGAAATAACAGTCGATGGGTTATATATATACCACTAGTATCGCACTTATCATATAATTTAATGCTTGAAGATCCTAATTGTGGTATAGATTGACTAGTCTTATTTAACATATAAACGTCTTCTTGAAAATTAAACATTTTTAATTGTTCTAATAATGTTTTCATAATGGAAATATTTAATACATCTATGTTTGATAATTTAATATATCGATAAAAATAACTATATTTAGTAATTAATTCTTTATCTTTTGGTTCCATTAATATTAATGGATTTTCATTTAAATATTTTTTATATTTAGTGTATTCTATAAAAGACTTCAATTCTGGATATAAAATAACATATAATTCATATTTATTAATTCCGACTTTATCTTTTCCTAAAAATATTTTTTTTTTTTTAAAAATGGCGGGTATTTTATATTGTGCAAAGATTCCAGCTTCTGCTAGATTAGTTTTTTTGTAGTAACTTAAGGAACTTATTTTGCTTGGTGGATTACTTGTAGATATATTTTCATCATCTAGTTTAATTTGTTCTACTTCTTGTGAATATGTATATGTAAATATAGTGTCCCCATTTGTAGCATTATAATACCAATCACCTAAAGCTATATTAATATATGCTTTAATTGCTTCAATAACTATAATTTGATTAGATTCATCACTAATTTTATTTGAAAAGTTTATTTTTATAAAATTTTTATCAAAAACTTCTTTAGGATAATCATTATATTTTATATTTAAATAATTTTTTTCCCTACTATTAATATTTAAAGTATATCTTGGATTAATTGGAATTCCTACTATACTACGTTCTTTAAGAATAATGATATATTTTTTATTATCCTCCACTAATTTATTATAAAATATATTTATATTACCAAAAATAGGTTGGTAAAGAGTATATCTATATATCAGCTGATCTATTATGAATCTTAAATTAACATATAAACTCATAATTTGATTACAAGTGCTACTGGTTATAAAGTCTTCTTTCATTAGTAAAAAATTTTTTATAAGTGTATAAATAAAAATTACCTTTTTATTTAATTTATTTTTTAATTCATTTTCAAATATAGATTTTAATTCTTCCTCAGTATATTTCTTTTCATCACTATTTAATTTTTCTATAGGTGCATATATAGATGTTAATTCGTCCTTAGTAAAATTACTTTTTAATTCTTCTAAAGTTAAATTTGACTTATATATCTCAGTATCTCTATCAATATATTTCTTTAAATCAAGGTTGTTTGTAATTTTTTTTTTTTTTGATTCTATAAAAATATGTTCTAATACATTTCCATATTTTTTATCTGTAAAACCAATTTCTTGGCTGGGTGTATCTTTTTCTGTATAATTAACTTCAAAAAATATCCCTACGGCTGAAATGTTTTCATGATTCGGATTTTTATGAAAAGTCTCATTAAATGATTTATGACTATTTTTATTACATACAATATATAAATATTTCATATAAAAATCTGTATTAAATATTTTACTAATTTCATTTAATTGCCATAATCCTAATTTTATTTTTGTTTTAATTAAATCTAAGTCTTGAATATTTGTTACATTTCCCGATTCTATTGGAATAGTTAATTGTTTAACATAGTATTCACTTGTTATCATTAATTTTTGTTCTATTGGCATAGATGGTTGATGAGTTGAATCCAGTAACCATAATTTTATTACATTATCATCAAATATATAAATTTTTTTCATAAACGCTAAAGACTTTTGTGTTATTGCATTTTCAATATTATAGGGATCCACAGGTGATGAAATAATTGCTTCAATTATTTTATCAAATGGATTAGATACACCCTCAGCTGGATTAGATACATCCTCAGCTGGATTAGATACACCCTCAGCTGTATTAGATACACCCTCAGCAGCACCTCCACTTTGAGGTTTTTCACTAACATCTATTTGTTTTTCTAATGGATCAGTTATTAACTTATCAATTAAACTTTGTATATTACTTTCGTCACATTTCCATATCTTTTTTTGTGTTTTATCTAGTTCGGATAAATCAAAAGTTTTGCCAGACTTATATGTATTAAAGTTTTGTTTTAATTTAGATATATCTTCACAAGATACCTCAGTATTAATCTCAGGTACATATTTACTAGATATAGTCTTATTTTCAATGGGCTTATCTAATTCATTGGGCTTATATAAACTTTCATTATGTTTTCCCGGTGTAGGTGTTACATTTTTAGGTAAGCCAGCTAAGCTAGTGTTAGTGGGGCGATATGGTTGGTTCTCACCTAAGTGTTGTTGTCTCCATTCTATTATGTCTTGTTCTTTACTCCATGTTGTTGAGCCCTTTTTGATTGGTTTACCCTCTACCTTTTCTGCAATTGGAATCATACCCCCCAGCTGTCCCCCAAAAAAACTCCCAACTGGGGGGCTGGGCATTGAAAAAGATTGATTCATGGATACTCCAGGGCCTTTTGGTAATTCTTGTGGCATTGTAATAGGTGCCTGCATTGAAATGGGAACTGCTGAAATGGGATCTGCGTTGTGTTGTGGTGCCATAACTGGCAGCCCAGATAATTCTGTTATTTCTGTTACTGCTGATGCTGCTGATGCTGCTGGTGCTGCTGGTACTGCTGCTGCTGCTAGTACTGCAGCATCTGGTGCTGCTGGTGCTGCTGCTGCTACTACTAGTGCAACATCTGGTGCTGCTGCTGCTAGTACTGCAGCATCTTGTGGTGGTGCTGCTGGTGCTGCTGCTGCTAGTACTGCAGCATCTTGTGGTGGTGCTGCTGGTGCTGCTGCTGCTACTACTAGTGCAACATCTGGTGCTGCTGCTGCTAGTACTGCAGCATCTTGTGGTGGTGCTGCTGGTGCTGCTGCTGCTAGTACTGCAGCATCTTGTGGTGGTGCTGCTGCTGCTGCTGGTGCTGCTGCTGCTGCTGGTGGTGGTGCTGCTGGTGGTGGTGCTGCTGGTGCTGCAGCTGTTAGTACTTGCTTTGCAATGGTCGATATTTCATGAACTAATCTAGAAGCGACTGCTTCGGATGATTCGGTTACTGTATGTCTTGCTTGTCCTGCTGATGCTAGTGCTGCTGGTGCTGCTGGTGCTGATGCTGCTGGTGGTGGTGTAGATGAAGATGATGCAGGTGTTACATGGGATCCTGAGATTCTAGTTGAAATTTGATCTTTTAACTCTTGTAGTACAGTAATATCATCAGCATCATCAAGAGTTTCTAATTTCCTATCAATCAATCTTAAAATGGGGAGTAAAGGATTTGGAACTGGTGGCGGAGGTACATCCAGTGCCCGGGGGCTACCCGGTGGCGTGGATTTTTCCGAAGGAACTGAACGATTAGGTGTTGGTGGTTGAACTGGACCTGCGGGTGGTTCTCTTGTATATACTATTAATAGGATTATCCCTTTTATTTTTTTTATTTGTAATTTAAGGAATTTCATCTTAATTTTATTTATAATTTTTTTAGTATCATCATCAATGTTTATCAAGTTAAATTCTCCTAGTTGTTCATCAATGTCTATAAACTGAGACTCCTGACCATCAGTGTCACCCACATACAATATCCTAATTATATTAGATAACTTATAAATTTCTTCCTCATTAAGTTTATTTTCATGAATTAATTTAATTATATGGATTAATAGTTTATCACATAATTTTTTTAGGCTTTCTTGTGTTTCGTGGTCCAATGTTTCTGAATATGGAAAAAGTCGATCTCTCATTGGATTTATAATTTTGGTTCTAATAAATTCTTCTATTGCTTCTATATTCATGCTTGAGCTAGACGTCTCTGGATAATACGATGAACTCCCCGGTATTCCACCACTAGTGCCACCTATTTTTTTTAAAGTATTTTTCTTTAATTTATTTACCATTTTATATAATATAATATATAAGAAAAAATATAATTTTTTTTTTAATAAAAAAAATAATATGAAAATATTATTTTTTTGAATTTAAATATTAATATTTTTTTAATATAATAATTATAAATATCAGATTAAAAATTAAAATAATGATAATAATGATAATAATGATATATTATTATTAATCAATATTATCTAAAGTACTTAATTTTTTGTTAATTAATTTTAATAACTTAAAAAAATTTTCTTCTTTTTTTTTTAATAAAGTATTGCATTTTATATTTTTATCAGTATCTTTACCAGTATCTTTACCAGTATCTTTACCAGTATCTTTACCAGTATCTTTATCTTTATCAGTATCTTTAATAGGAGTTGATAATAAGGGTTTGTTAAGGTTATTTGAAAAATTATTATTTTTATCAAATGTAGTATCATAATATTTAACTTCTTCTTTAGAATATGTCTGCGTTAATTGATTCTTATCATTAGTATCCTTATATTTAGTATCCTTATATTTACCGACATCTTTAAAATGTTTTGAAGATAACTTAATTTTAGTATTATTATAATTTTTATCATTCTTGGTATCATAATATGTGTCTTTGGAAGATGACTGCTTTATTTGATTATGATGATTATTAGTATCAGTAGTTATATTATATATTTGTGGTTTATCAATATGCATATAATAATTTTTTAATAAACTAAAAAATGCATAATAAACACTATTTATATTAGCTATATTTTTAAATATTCTATATTTTTCAATAATATTATATTCTATTATATTATCCCATAATTTATTATAGATAATTCTATTATAATTACCTAAATATATTATTTTATTAATTTCTTGTGTAAAAATTAATTTATTTTGTCTAGTATATCTAAAAGAAATTATTGGATCATTAATATCAAACCAAGGTATAACATATATATCCTTTGCCGGTATATTTTTATCAATATAATTATATATACTATCTATAAATATATCTTTTTTTATTAAAATATTTTTAATATTAAAATAAAAATTTTTTTTAAATTTTATATCATTTTTTTTATATTTTTTAAATTTTAATTCAGGAAACATTTTTTTACTAAAGTATCTATAATCTTTATTTTCAATAATAATATATTTATTTTTTATTTTATTATAATATTTTAATAAATTATAAATTATTGCTATTTTAATACCTCTATCAATCCATACTATATTCACCAAATTATAATTATAATTAATAATAGAATTCATTATTACTAATAATTATAAAAAAACTATTTAATATTTTTTATTAAATATAATTATATGTTAAGTTTTATAAATAGTGAATTAATAAAACTTAAAATATTTATATATATATATATATATATATAATAGATAATGAATTACTTATAATTAATTTTATATTAAGGAAATTATATATAAAAATTGATATAATTAATTTTTATAAAATAAGTAAATTAAACAAAACTTATTAAAATTGTTTTTATTAAAACTAAAATTAAAATAAAAACCTAATTATTTTATATTAAAAATATTCTTAAAACAGTATTGTGAACCACTAAATAATAATATTTTAAAAATAGTGGATAATTATGAATATTATAATGAATTATTTGAAAATTTTATTAATGATTATAAATATATACTAACTAATTTATTAAAAGATAATTTAATAAAAGGTGGTGCGGTCACCTTACTACAACCACCATTAGAAACTGAGTTAGATAAAAAAGCAGCTGAAAAAGCAGCAAAAATAAAAGCCGGAAAAATAGCACGTGACAAATTAGCCGCTACAGCTTTAAGAGCAAAACAACAGAAAGAAGCCTTAAATAAGATTGCAATGGATAAGGCAACTGCGGAGAAGGCAGCCTTAGATAAATATAAACAAGATGTAGAAACAGAACAACCTGTGTTTTTAGAAGAATTATTTGATATAAAAAAAATATGTTATATTTACATTTATATAATCAAAATAAAAACTATGTACCTGCATATAAATCTATAATAAATTATTCAAAAATTATATATAATTTAAATAATTTACATTTATTATCAGATATAGATAAACAAATTTTAACAAAAGAAGAATTTAATAAATATTTAGATTTATTAGATAAACTATATATAAATAAAAATTTGGATAATGAATATAAAGTTAGTATTAAACATTACACAAATATAACAAAATTATTAATTAGAATTGACAAGAACATAACTGAAATTATTAATAAATATATTAGTTTTATTACATCAAAAAGAAAAATAAATATAAATCTACTTATTGAAAGTACTTATAATGAAATGATTAAAAAATTTTATAATAATAAATTAGATATAATTGTATCAGAGAGTAATAATGATTTTTATAAAGAACAACCATATACAATATCAGATAGTAAAATTAAAATTAATACTGATGAAATTAATAATATTGTAGAATCAATAAATACAATTTTAGATTTAACAGCAGAACATGATAAATTTAAAATAAATGATTTTATTGATGAAAAAGATAATGGTTGGATAGATGTTGAAAAATTATTTAAACTTAGAAGTTTAGAACATAAATTAATTACAAATATAGCTATGAATAATAAATTAGAAAACAAATTATCAAATTTTTTTAAAGATAATAATTTATTTTCATCTATTAATATTTTAACATCTGATTATATTTCTTTATGTATTACTCCAAAATTAAAATCTATAATTACTGATAAAATAAAAAATAGTAGTTCTCTTAGTAAAGATTTATTATCTAATGATATATTAACAGGTTCTCATTTTTTATATAATAATTATACACTATTTAAAAGATTTTATTATAATTTTATTATAATGTTTTTTGAAACATTTTTTGATAATGATTGTTATATGTCTAAATTTACTATAGACTTAACTAATGAAAAAATTAGATATTCTGAAATAATATTTAATACTATTGTTAATTGTAATAAAAAATATTGTATTTTTTCATTATATCTTCCAAATCATTGTAATTTATTAATAGTTGATACTGAATTAAAACATATTTATCATTTTGAACCAAATGGTTATAGATATTATTTAAATAAAAATCATATTTTATTAGCTAATTGGATATATACAGATAAAAAAATTATTAAAAATATAATTAATTATTTTATAAATGACCAAAGTATTGATAAGAAAAATATACATGAAAGTATAATGTTTAATTTAGAACAATTATGTAATTTAGAAAATTTTGAATTTTAAAATGATCCAAATCATTTTTATTTTAATTTTACTGATAATACTAAGATATTAGAAAAAAATATTATTTTGAATATTAATGGGTCATATTTAAAATCTTTAGTAGATATGTATAAATCAAAAAATAACAAAAAAATCCAAATAATAAATGAATATAGTATTATTCCAGAAACAAAATACCAGATTAAATTCAATTATAACCAAAATGAATTCTTACAATATATATTAAATTTACAAAATTTATTAGATTTATCAAATTTAAATAATTCTTTACGATATAATATAAATAAGCCGGAATCTTTTAATTATGATAATACATTATTACACCTATTTTATGAAATTTTACCTGACTATAAATATTATTCAGCATATTCTATTATGCCAATAAATAATGCATTTATTAATTATGAAATTATTACTGGATTAGATCCTATAGGTTATTGTATAACATTAACTTATTTATATTTATTTATGATTTTATTTAATATTTCTAATTATACAAATAGTCAAATTTATAAATATGATAATTCTAAATATTTAAGTTTTTTTATGACTAAATGGATATATTATTATGATGATAAAAAATATAATGTCACTTTATTAAGAAATTTTGCAAATATTTTATTTCAATATTATAATAAATTTATTGATACTTTAATTAATAATTTTAATGAAATTCAAATTACATTATATAAAAGTGAAATAGTAAACTATTCTAGTATAATAAATGTATTAGTTGATTACGTTAAAGAAAAAAATCTAACAATAGACAAAGTAAAACTGAATGAGACTATAAATAATTTTTTAACTAATATTATTGATAAAAAATTAACATATAGTAAAAATGGCAATGTCGCATATCAATTATCAGATATTATTAGTCTTGATGACCAAAATTTTTATGAGTTAGATTATTTTATGAATCCCGAAAATGAAATAATTAACGAATTTATAAAATGAATATTTATTAATTATTTATTAATAAATAATAAAATATTATATATAAATTATCTAAATTTATTTTATCTAAATACAAAATCAAGTAGTCAAGGTAATAGATTAAGAAAAATGTTTCTAAATGATTGTAAAGAATATATAATTAATACTTAAATCAATAATAATAATAATAAAAAATGAATTATATTTTTACTAAAATATTTAATATTAAGAAATACCTATAATGAATTTAGAATTAAAAAATATACTTATAAATACTGCTTTGAAAAGTAATTTGAATCATAAATATGCTTGTGCTATTACATTAAGAGATAAAATATTAGCTGTTGGTTATAATAGTTATAAACCACATAATACATTTAATAATATGTATGAAAGTAATAAACATAGTATTCATGCTGAAAAAGATGCAATAAGAAAAATAAAAAATAAAAATATATTAAAAAAATGTAAAATTTATATAATAAAATTAAAAGATAATGAGATTGAAAAAGGAATACCATGTCCAATGTGTTATAATTTACTTGAAAAATATAAAATTAGCAAAATTAACTAATAACATCGGGTGAATAAAATAAAGTTATTATAAATTTATTTTCATTATCATCTTTAAAAGATAAATCTATATTTGTAATATTATTTAATATATATTTGGTAAAATCTATTTGAAATCCATAATTTAATAAAAATTGATAATAAATAAATACATATTTAAAATTATTATAAATAATAATTAGTTCGGTATTAATATCATCAATTATAAATTCTTTTAAATATTTAAACTTTTTAAATTGAATTATTTCAAGTAATGAAGGATATATTAAATTATAACATATATTAATCATTTGATAATATGCTTTTTTAAAAGCATTATTATAATTATATTGAAGCTTTAATGATGCAACTAAAGGAGTCATATTAGTAATAATTATTTTCATACTATTAGTAGATATTAAACTTAAATCGCAAATATTATTATATAAATATTTTTTATTATTAATTAAATTTAATGATTGCGATAATAAATTAATATAGGAATTATTATTTTTATTAAATAATAAAGAAATATAAGGATATATTTTAGAAACATTGCCATAAACATTAAATATATTTTTTTTTATAGTATCTTTTTTAGATAAAGGATCAATAATATTCCATTTATTAAATAATATTAATGGTGTATCTGTAATTGTCCAATCATTATTATCTTTTAACTCATTATTAGTTTTTTCATTATTATCTTTTAATTCATTATTATTAGTTTTTATCTCATTA
>Ga0214919_10004814_pt1 | contig 19461 bp, 14 predicted proteins | sample LL1503_MetaG_FD_177994 | JGI IMG/M metagenome (GOLD analysis project Ga0214919, IMG submission 177994) | Freshwater microbial communities from Lake Lanier, Atlanta, Georgia, United States - LL-1503 | ecosystem: Environmental > Aquatic > Freshwater > Lake | place: USA: Georgia | collected...
CCCACAGCATGGCGGCTTACCGCGCCTTGGTTTATGAAACACCGGGCTTTGCCGACTATTTCTTCAGCGCAACGCCGCTGCGCGAGATCACCGAACTCAATATCGGCTCGCGCCCGGCTTCGCGCAAAGCAACGCAAGCGATTGAAGACCTGCGCGCGATTCCCTGGGGCTTTAGCTGGGGCCAATGCCGCCTGACGCTGCCCGGCTGGTTTGGCTTTGGCTCGGCGGTGCATAGGTTTATCCACGGCGCAGACGGCGAACACAGTGCCGCGCAAGCCAAAGAGCGCACCGCCTTGCTGCAAAAAATGCAGCGCCAATGGCCCTTCTTCCAGACTCTGCTGTCCAACATGGACATGGTGATCGCCAAGAGCGATATGGCGCTGGCTGCACGCTACAGCGAGCTGGTGGGCGACGCGCGATTGCGCCGCAAAATTTTTGGCGCGATTGAGCAGGAATGGCACCGCACTGCCGACGCCCTCTCCCTGATCACCGGCCACAAGCAACGCCTGGCCGCCAACCCCAGCCTGCAACGCTCCATCCACCACCGCTTTCCCTACATCGATCCGCTGCACCACCTGCAAGTCGAACTAGTCCGCCGCTACCGCGCCGGCCAGAGCGACGAGCGCGTGCAGCGCGGTATCCACATCTCGATTAACGGGATTGCGGCGGGATTGCGCAATACCGGTTAAGCGACTGGCGGCGGATTGGTCTCGGTTTCTGCCAAGCGGCCCGTGGCTCGCGCAGCTTCCTGAATACGCGCCAACTCGTCTTCGATGGCGTCCGGTTTCAATGTCCCAGCCTTATAAAGCGGCCAAGATCTCTGTTTCGTATTTTTCTAGTTTCATCGTGATGCCGCGCAGTCATCAAATCGAGTATGGCTTTGCGGCTTGGAATAATGACTTGTTTTTTTGACAAGCGGCTCTGGCAGGCGGACATCCGGGGTAGCCTGGCGCGCCACTTGCAAAACTTGCACTGCTGATGGCAAGCTCTGTGCAAATCTTCGGTACTGGCAGGCCAGCCTCAACACGTTTGAGGGCTGCATCGCGCGCTTGAACCGTTGCCGCCTCACTTTGGGGATCGGCACCTACAGCATCATGAAAGCCGTTTCCCCCCAAAGCCGGATGAGCCTGATTAGGTGTCGAGTTAGGTACCGCCTTAACTGCCGGCGGAAGGGGTCGACCCGGCCACGGACGCGCTTGACTTCCTTGTTAGCCCGAACGCAATACACAGCATCACTAGCATGCTTAAGGCCATGACAAGATAAGCGTGACTAAAACCTGTCAGCCCGCCGCCTTCAAAGTCAGCAATTGCGCTGATACAGGTCACAGCCAACAGCGTGCCCACGGCATTGAAGATATTGATGAGCCCCTGGGCGGTGCCGCGCAGGGCCGGCGGCGCCTCATCAATCGCAATCGCGCGCAGCGCGCCGCTGACCACCACACCCAGGCCAATACCTACCAGTACGGACGCCACTACGAACGCGCTAAGGCCGGTCTGAGGCACTGCGCTTTGCAGGTAGCCTAGCGTCAACAGGCCAAAACCAAAGATCACCATGTTGCGGGCGCCCAGATGGTGAAGCAGCCGCCCCGCTGCCATCGAGCCCACCATGGAGCACAGCACCAAAGGCAGCAGTGCCAGCCCCGCATGCTCCACACTGACGCCATAAGCCAGCGTGGCAATGGTGGTCAAAAACACAATGCCACCCATGGAGAACCCCACGCCCAGCGTCAACAAATAGACAAAAGCGAGTTGCCGGTTGGCAAACAGCGTAGCAGGAATCAGCGCATGCGCCTGGCGCCTCTCAATCGCCACCAACGCGGCCAACAGGACGCCACTGGCCGCCAGAAACCAAGGCCACAGCAGCATCCCGGTGGCCGAGTCCGCCAGGCGCGATATCCCCAGCACCAGACACAGCAGGAACAATAAAGTCAGGGCAATGCCCGCAGTGTCGATGGGCCCTGGTACCGCGTCGGTACGCTTGCCCGGCAAACTGCGCCAACCCAACGACAGCACGACCAGCGCGACGGGAATATTCACCAGGAACAGCCAGCGCCAGCCCATCGTGGAGGTCAGCACGGTAGCCAGTGGCGGCCCGAGCACAAAGGCCATGCCATGGGTGGCCCCAATCAGCCCCAGAATACGGCCCCGCCGCTCGGAGGTGAACACATCGCCAATTACTGCACTGGCCGCTGGCGCGATGCCACCTGCGCCAATGCCCTGGATCGCACGGCTGAGTAGCAGCAGGTCAAAGCTGGGGGCAGCGGCGATACACAGCGAGCCGATGGCAAAAAGCGCCACGCTGGCCAGATACACCGGACGGCGGCCATGGCGGTCGCTAAAGTAAGCCATCAGCGCCGTACTGCACATCGAACTCAGGGAAAAAACAGTAGACAGCAGTCCGGCAGTACGGTTGTCAATACCAAAGGCTGCACGCAAGGCAGGCAGGACGGGCCCCACGATAGCCGAATCGAGCGCCGCCATGAAGACACCGACAAACAGCACCGGCACCAGGCGGCGTCGTACTGCATCAGCAGCAGGCAAAGTGGTAACAGGTTGGTTCTGCTGGCTCATCAATGGGATTGAATTAGTCTGCTTATTTTGTCGCTGTTTGCGCGCAGACCAGTAGCGTACTCCAAGCCCGCAGCCTCATCAGGCTATCCAATATTAAATCCAATATTTTTAGAAAACACTATCTCCCCTGGGACCTGCGCAGCAGTTTTCCGTCAGAGAGAGGACTGTGATACCCCACCAATTGCACTTCCTTGACAGGTTCAACGTCAGGGCTTGCGCTTTTAACCATTTCCTCATAGATCTGATGTGTTCAATCTATAAAAAAACCAAGCGCGGTTTTGGCGGCTTTGCCGCGCTGCTAAGCTATAGCGCACCAGACTGGCGTGCAGTGCAAAACCCTGGCACCGGCGCTGGCAGGAAGTGCCGTTTTCACGGCGGCGCCAGTACGGGATGCCTTTGATCCATGGCCACGCGACCAAGCGGGCCAAGCATGATCGTGATTGGGCTCGCTTATTGATCGGCGTGTTTCAAACCTTGCTCGGTGGCAATAGCTCTGGCTTCTTAAAACTCGGGCACTTGACTACTTAACAAGTGAGGGCTGCTTAATTTCAGGGTAATCGACCAAGCGCAGAGCCCCGCCAGCACCGACAACCGCAACTGGGAACTGCTGCCAGACAAGCAACCCCAGCGCCGCTTCAGCCAAAGCCGAGTCGTGGCCTTGGGCATGGAAAGCGCAACCATCGCCGCCAACGGTTTTCGCTTCCGGGTGCCCTACTGCACTTTACTGTGCGCCAGCGACAAACCGCTGCACGCCGAAATCAAACTCCCCGGTATGGCCAACCATTTCTGCCGCGAGCGTGTAGACCAGCACCTGCGCGTCGGTATACGCGCCATCGACCTTGTGCGTGAACGCGGGCTAGACCAAGTGAATAGCCGTGAGTACGCAGCGTCGCGGAGGTGGCGTTTCAGTAAGTGCCCATCTAGGACTTTTGTTCAGGCGCGATGCGGTGAACACCGCCTTACCACTGCACTTGAAGCGGTAATTACTGCTTAGGGCTTTTCTCCATTTTCAGTATTTTGCGTTTGCGGATAGCGCAGTTGCCTGGTACGGTCATACCAAGCCTCATCTCGAAGGTCCAGGCGATTTTGACCGACCCTGAATGATTTCAAAAACTCGGTGGCGATTGGCTCCGCCCCTCGTTTGGCGTCATATTTCTTTCACAAATTAAATTTACATTGCGTCGGTCTAATCAAAGTTCCGAATAATTCACTGACTAGGCTTTTACAACAGAAAAGAGTCCATATGAAACACTTAACATTTTCCTCACCGATTGTTATCACATCAATTTTTGTATCGGTGTTAACCGCATGCGGCGGAGGCGCAGTCGTTAGCCCAGAATCCTGGAACAGGGTCTATACAGCGGATTATTCAACCAAAGTGGCTAACGTGCTATCAAGTCTCACAACAGCTGCCGGGCTTAAAGATTCTTCGGTTCTAGAGCTCTTTAGCGCAAAGTACAAGGATGACGGATATACCAAAGCGCAACTTACAGCTAATTTGGCCGCGATCGGCGATTCCTTAATGACAGATCCTGATTTGTCATTGTTTCCGATGGGTACGCTGAGCAACGTCACCATCAGCGGTTGTAACGCAGAAGGCATTTGCGACCTAAGCGCCACGCTTACCAACTCGGATGCTGACATCACACAAGTAAGCTTCACAACAAAGGTTATTTCAATACCAAATGGCTACGCCTTCTATGGAGATCAAATCGGCTCTTAGTGGGTTCAAATTGAATTCTTCTCAGTAATTTCATATTTAATTTAGGAAAAACCATGCACCAGCATTTCAAGTTCCATCAAACCCAGATGGCCGTAGTTGCCTTGGTCGGACTGCTTTCGGTCGCGACTTCGGTACAAGTGCAAGCCGCCGAAAAGGCAAAAACTAAGCCTGCGGGGACCTATGTCACCGGTGACTTTCATAACCACACCACCTGCTCCGATGGCACCTTGTCGATGAAGAAGTTAATCGACAAGTCTGCCGGTACATTCGCACTGGATTGGTTTGTCCAAGCGGACCACGGTGGCAGTAGCGCTAGAAACTGCACCATCGCGGAAGATCCATTTGAGCCTGTAGCGCCTGCTCTCGGCCTTTCTAGTGCGAGCACTATTGCCAAAGGCGGCCAAGCTGCTACCGATCTAAAGGGCCCTAACCAAACTTGGAAGGCCACACTTCCCAACGGCAACGCCGATATCAAAGGTGATGGGACGGACGACCCTAAGAAAATGTGGCGCTGGCAAGAGATTAAAGAGTTCCAGTACGCTTCCACCGAAACCGAAAGCCAAGCACGCAAGAAGCCAATCTGGATTGGCCTAGAGCAAAACGCACCGGGCCACGAGCACATTTCCACCGTCATTCTGAAAGGTCAAACACCATGGCCGGCCGCAGTTGGTGGTAATGCTGCTTTGCAAGCGCAATATGAGTATTGCTTTGATCGGAATGATGGCGACACCAGCCGAGGCGCAGAAAACCAGTGGGATTGCACCGTGCCAGGAAGTGCAAACAACGCAAAGATCGACAGTGTTGCACGAAAAATTACCGGCAGCAACGCTGCTGGTACCCCGGATCTTGGGCATACAAAAATACTCGAGGGCATCAAATGGATGCAAGCCGTCGCACCTACGACTAGCTATTTTGTGCCCGCTCACTTGGAACGTGCTGGTGCCTATGTCGCCACTGACAGCAAAGGTTACAACATCGAGCATTTACGTGATTTCAATAACACAGCACCAGCAATTGCCTTTGGATTTGAGTCCATGCCAGGGCATGGAGCGGAGTCAAGTCGTGGAAGCTATGGCACGGGCGCGGTCGGCGGCGGCACCTACGGCGGAACCGGTATATACGCCGCCGCCGTTGGCGGTGTTTGGGACGCCTTGCTGGGCGAGGGTCGCAATTGGTGGTTCTTCGCGAGTTCAGACTACCACAATCGCGGCAACTTTGGCCCCGATCAGCGCGAAACAACAGCCGACTTCTTCCCGGGCGAATACACACGTGACTTTGTGATGGTTCGCAAAGGGAACAGTAAACTGGCTGCCGAAGACATCATCACCGGCTTACGCAGCGGCAATAGCTTTGTTGCCAACGGCGGCCTTATCGATGGTATGTCCTTTGTAGTTTGCGCCTACAACCCGGTGTTGCCTCGCAACGCCTTTAAAGCATTGGTTGAGAAAGCAACCCTTAACGCTCTGACCAAGAGTGCCGAAGTGCGCATAGATGGCTGCGCCACGATGGGCGAAAAGCTGAAGGTTGCGAAGGGCATGGACTTGATGGTCAGTATTGCCGTGCGCAATCCTAAGGCCAACTACTCGCCTTACACCTTTGCCAACCCCTCACTCAAGCAAATTGGTAAAACGCAGCCTTTGAATGCACCTGTACTTGATCACTTGGACGTCATCGGTGGTAACGTTACTGGCTATGTAAGCCCCGGCGCGGCCAATTACGCGGGACTTTTGGGTTCCGCCGCTGCTACCAATACATCGACAAGCATCAAAAAGGTGTTTAACTCGCTCTCGTGGACTGCGAGCGCGGACGGCAAAATACTGACGATGAGCTACAAGGTGCCGGCCGTGGCGGCATCGCAGTATTTCCGACTGCGCGGGACTAACCTGCCCCCGTCCACCCCTAGTGAAACGGATGACAAAGGAAACCCGCTACTCGATTTCATAGCAACGCCTGCAGATCAAACCATAGCTGGCCTGATTAAGTGTGACGATGTTTTATGCCCCGCGCACATGCGCACTGTAAGCGGTAACGCTCAAAAATATTCAAGTTTTGACGTGGCAGCTTGGGCAGACCTTTGGTTTTATAGCAATCCTGTATTTGTCGAAGTGGTCGGTTCAACCGTCGTAGCTGGCGTAAAGTAATCGGTTTCTACGTTGTTACTGCCCCTGCCGTAGCGCAGGGGCTTTTTTGTTTTGATAAAAAATTATTCCTACTCGCTGACCTTATCGCTGGCGGGTTTTTCAGGCGCTGCCGCATTAGGGTGGCAGCTGCTTTGGACTGAGCAACTCGGTCTGGCGCTGGGCCATGAGAGCGTCTCCATGCTAGCGGTCATGGCAGCGTTTTTTGGAGGAACCTCCTTGGGGGCATGGGCCTACGACCAAAATTCAAGAGCCCATCGCTGGCCAGGGCGTGTCTACATCGCGTGCGAAATAGTGATCCTGTCGTGGGGCGCGCTTCTGTATTACCTGCTGCCTTTTGCGGCGCAATGGGGCTTATCCTTGGTTGGTGGAAGTCCCTCCACTGGCTTGCAATTAAGCGTAGCGTTCTTTTTGCCGTTTTTTATTTTGTTGCCTGCTACGGCAGCAATGGGCGCCACACTACCCGCCTTCAATGCCCAACTCTATAAACACCGCAGCGCATGGTCTGGCCTGTATGCCGCCAACACCGCCGGGGCCATGGCTGGCGTATTGCTGGTAGTTCTGTACGCCGCGCCGCAATGGGGATTTCAACGCACTGGATTGGCCTGCATGGCGACCAATGGTGCATGCGCTTTGCTTGCCGGCCTTTTATGGCGAAATTCTGCGAAGAATCTTGCGGTTACGCCCACAACGCACCAGCCTGACGCCACACAAGGGTTTTCTATCAGCCTTGCGTGCACCGGGTTTTTAGGTGTTTCTTACGAAGTAGTAGTCGCGCGGGTTTTAGGTGGTGTGACAGAAAACACGATTTACAGCTATGCCGCGGTTTTGTCGGTCTATTTATTTGCAACCGCCCTCGGTGCTGGGTGGTATCACCAAGTACGAACGCGTGGCACTCGAACACCCAATAGCACCGCAAATATGCTCTTGGCGCAGATAGCAACCCTCCTGCTTTCGATGGTGGCCTTGTGGCATGCCGACCTATTTGCACTATGGCCCCGGGGATGGCTTGAGAGCTCTACCGGTGCCACCCTAGCGGGTGAAGTGTTGGTTGCATGCGCTACTTTGATGCTGCCGGCTGCCGTCATGGGAGCGGTTTACGCCGGTATGTGTGATGCGGCAAGCCTTCAAGGACTCCGCTATAGCAAGGCCTTAACTGTCAACACCGCCGGCGCTGCGTTAGCCCCACTGTTTACTGGCGTTGTCGCGATACCCTGGCTTGGTAGCCAGCTCACCCTGGCAGGTATCGTTATGGGTTATGGTTTGCTGTGGGTTTTTTGGATGAAAAGGCGCCGTATCGCAGCATTAGTGTTTGCACTTCTTGCTCCCGGATTATGGGCTGCACCACCACTTCGTTTCGTAAGGTTGGCGCCAGGTAGCCAGCTGATAGATTACAAAGAAGGAGTCATGGCGTCGGTGAGCGTTATCAAGGACGCCGACGGAATAACACGTCTGCAAATCAACAATCGCGTGCAAGAGGGCAGCAGCGCTAGCGGACCGTTTGAAGCGCGGCTGGCTCAAATTCCCCTGGCCTTACATCCTTCTCCACACCGCGCGCTATTTTTAGGCGTTGGCACCGGCTATACGTCACAAGTTGCAGCCAAGGATAAAGGTTTGCAAGTAGCGGCCGTCGAACTGTTACCAGAGGTGTTGGAGGCTACCGGATTTTTTGCCCAGAGCCACGAGCGAAAAAAATCACTGCAAGCTGTGCACTTTATAAGATCAGACGCACGGCGCTTTGTTCAAATAAAAGCCGCACCCTATGACGTCATTGTGGGCGATCTTTTTCACCCTGCACGAAACGGGGCTGGCTCGCTATACACGAGAGAGCAGTTCGCCCATATCAAAGCGCGGCTCGCTCCGGGCGGCGTTTACTGCCAGTGGCTTGCGCTGTACCAAATGGACAATGCCAGCTTGCGCAGCATCATGCGCGCTTTTTTAGCGGTCTATCCCAAAGCAGTAGCCATTCTTGCTACCAATAGCCTAGAAAGTCCCGCCATCGGTCTTATTGGCCGCATGGATGACGAACTGTTTTCCGTCGGTGACGCGAAGCAGCGCCTCCTCAATATGCAAAATGGCGATCTGCTGGGAAATTCACAATTGAATGATGAATTCGCTTTGTTCGGAAATATCATTGGTGACAGTGATGCAATCATGCGGTTTTCGCTGGAGGCACCCATAAATACCGACGACCTCCCATTCGTGACTCATCAGGCGCCATGGGTCGCCTACAGTGAAAACGCGATGCCACGCGACCGTTTGCTTGAATTTTTGAACGGAATGCAGGTTCGACCAGAACTCGTTTTCGAAAACATAGATGCAGCCACGGCTCATCGGTTTGAGAAATATTGGCAAGCCCGGCGTGCATACTTGGCCCTCGGAATGCAAGTAAAGCCAAGCGTGTCTGCCAAAGAAGCGCTTGATCAGGTGGAGGGAAGTTTATTAAACATCTTGCAGCAAAGCCCTGAATTTCAGCCAGCGCGCATGACCTTGATGCAACTTAGCCAGGCTATTTCCAAAGTAGATGCTGCACGTGCACTCGCGCTGCGCCAAGCGATCGCGCAATAGCCACGAAAATACATTTTTTTCCAAAGAATATATAAATATGCAGCCCCATACTTCCGCCAACTTCACCCGCTTAAAGCGCCTGTTTCAGGAGCCCCTCGTTCATTTCGTTTTATTAGCCGGGTTGCTATTTGTTGGCGATTGGGCCCTCAGCAACTTTCGAGACGATCGTCGCACCATCACGATAACAGACGCTGTGCGGGAAGAGGCCCGCGCTTTGTTTGTCTCCTCCATGAAGCGAGAGCCGACGCCCAAGGACCTCAAATTGCTCACAGATCGCTGGGTAGACAATGAGGTTTTGTACCGGGAAGGTATCGCACTGAGGCTGGACAAGGGCGACCAAAGCATACGTGAACGCGTGATTTTTAAAGCCTTGACCCTTACCCAATCCGGGCTAAACCTACCTGCAATAAATCCGCAGCAGTTACGCGACTGGTATGACGCGCATAGTGAGCGCTATTCAGTGGAGGAGCGGTATACCTTTTTAGAAGCAGTGGTGCCTGGCTCCCCTACCAATGACACGGTGGAAAAACTTGCGCAAGCGCTCAATGGGAAGGGATCCAGCGATACTGACAGTAGCCTGCAGATTTTTAAAGAGCGGCCCAGGAAAAATATTGTGGATGCTTACGGCGAAGATTTTTTGACGGCGTTGGCCTCGAGCAAGCCGGGGACTTGGTTAGTGCTCACCGGAACGGCTGGCAAACATTTAGTTCGCTTGGAAAACATTACACCTGGCGTAAAAGTAAATTTCGAAGACGTTTCAGAGCGTGTGCTGGCCGACTGGAAGCAAGAAACTATGGGGGAGCTGACGCTCAAGGCAATTCGCGACATGGGCAGTAAATATAGAGTCCAAGGCCTGGAGAATGCGCCGTGACACCATCCCTTACCGCGCGAATGGCGATTTGCTGGAGTCTCTTCTTGCTATTGACTTCTTGGATCGGAGATACGCATGCGCACGAAATTTCCATCGCCGAGATGTCGGTGCGCGAAGTCGCAACCAACGACTACGTGTGGAATTGGGGGGTTCCAGGTCGTGATAAGCCTATCTCCCAAGACTTATCAGTCAAGTGGCCAGAAGGTTGCCGGGCAGAGGGAGCGATGGTGCATTGCGGACCAAAGGGGCTTGCCGGTACTTTGTCCATAGAAGGCCTTGGTACCAGCTATTCTGCGGCCCTCATTCGCTTAACCCGAATTGGTGACACACAAGGGCAGGCTTACACGTTAACCTCCTCGAAGTCGACGGCCAGAATTATGCCGCCGGGCGATGACCTGCGCCCGCCCTGGGAGATTGGCGTAACGTACACGGAACTGGGTATCGAGCACATTTTGAGCGGTATCGACCACCTGTTATTTGTTCTCAGCCTGCTCATCATGGTGGGGTACACGCGCAAGCTGATATGGACGATTACGGCATTTACCTTGGCGCACAGCCTGACACTTGCTGCCAGTGCCTTGGGTTGGTTAACACTACATTCCGCGCCGGTTGAAGCGACTATTGCACTTTCGATTGTGTTGGTGTGCGTTGAGGCATTGCATAAACAAGACACTTTTACACGCCGCTGGCCTGCGGCTGTGGCATTTATTTTTGGATTAATTCATGGACTAGGTTTTGCTGGCGCACTCCAAGAAATTGGCCTTCCCCAAAACAGCGTTTTCGTTTCATTGCTGGGCTTTAATGTCGGCGTGGAGTTAGGTCAATTCTTTGTACTAGGTCTTGCTTGGTTGGCTTATCGCGTAGTTGTCAACTCTCCAGCAGCAGCAAAATTGCGACATGCAAGCCTCTATGGAATAGGCACGATCGCTGCTTATTGGTCTATGACGCGCATAGTCGCTCTCATTGCCGCATAAAAAGGGATTTCAATTTCTATGCGCGAAATTTTTGAACTTTTCCCAACTCCGGTGGTATGGTGCACTGGCTTGGTCAAGCCCAATCTAGTCAGACAGCTGCATGAGAAATTTTCGAATAATTTTGCGCAAGATAACCATCACTCGCAGCAGCTCCAGCATTCATTGCTCATGGCGCAGGGAGCCGACCCAGGACTTGATGCGCTGATCGAAGTCGTAAAGCCCGAAATAGCACATCTTGGTGAACTGTTATTCGGCGAGGCACTTGATTGGAATATCAAAGAGGCTTGGTTTAATTTCATGGAAAAAGGCGGCCAGCAAGCGGTGCATAACCACGCTAACTCATTTATTTCTGGTGTTGTTTATTTAACCGAGTCACACCCTAGCGCGCACACTCGGTTTATCAAAAGTCTAGGTGGGCGTGATTTCGTTTTCAGCAATTCCAATGCCAGATCCACCGTGGGTGCTTTTAGTGCTGACAAATGGGTCAGCCCTGCACCGAGTCCTGGGGACGTCGTGCTTTTTCCGAGTTTTTTACTCCATGAGGTTCCAACGAACCAAGGTGAGTCACGTTCGACCCTGGCTTTTAACGCAGTTCCAACGCTATTGGATGCGTGGGGCTACAAACTGCATTTTTCTTAACCATTAAATTTGAACAAAATTGAACATTCGCATGACTAATTCCAAGAACCTACGGCTTTACATCCTTACGGCCATACTGGCTATATGCGTGCTATCGGTTCGTGCACACGAATACCACACCAATAATTTCACACTAATCCACCCTTGGTCTGAAGCCAGTGGAAACGGTAGTACTGAGGCCTATGTCTATTGCATATTCGACAACGTGCGTGAAGACGACAAGTTGATTAAGGTTTACTCCTCCATTGCGCAATCCGTGGAAATTCGCGAAGCCTTGAGTGCTGGCGAACGCCCATGGCGCGTCTTGGCAGAGCTACATGTTCCAGCAAGCGCTTCCATGCGCTTGGAGTCCGTTGGTATTTATTTGGCGTTGAAGGACTTGCGTGCTCCGCTGCAGTGGGGCCGCAGTTATCCCATGTTCATGCAATTTGAACGTGCGGGGATGGTCAATGTGATGGTCTCGATCGGTGCGCATTAAAGATTTCATTCATAAGTGCCGTTAGGAAATGGATAATTTAAAGAAATTTTCATCCTGGATCGCCTAAAACACGAAAATTCACGGCTCGACCTCATGGTAATTACGCTCCCAACTCGAGGCAACTGCTAGGCCTCCACGCAGATCAAAAAAAGCAGCAGTCTGGGTAAACGACAGGTCATCGCGCCACATATGCTGCAGAACACTGAGCTTAACTTCAGCGCTGTAGTGGCTGAACTTCTCGATCAAACCGTTCTCACCGCGTTGGCGATAGGAGTCTACCCAGCGCTTTGTTTGGGAGTGAAGGGTACCGAACTTGGCTGCAAGGGCCTTGTGGCCAGCTCCTCCTGCCAGGTACTCGTGAACAACAGCTATTTTAAATTTCTCATCATATTTCGTCATGAAAAACACCCCAAAGGTTGGATTAGTGTCCAACTTTTGGAGTGCAGTTCACTAAGGCGCTTCTTTTTCTAGTCCTGGATGTGGCAAGCGCGCTGTGGAGAAGCCTGCGACGCGCCCGCCAAGCGGCTCATTAAGCCCGAACACAATCCGCGTAATACCGCGTCTTGCCGTTGTCGTCCGTTTCCTCCACCAGGCCGTGGATGTCGGTCTCAAAGCCGGGGCATAAGGCATTGAACTCGCGGGCGAACTTAAGGTAATCCACAATTTTCTTGTTAAACACTTCGCCAGGAATCAGCAGCGGAATACCCGGTGGATAGGGCGTGACCAGGCCTACGGTGACGCGGCCTTCTAGGTGGTCAATCTCCACGCGCTCGGTTTTGCGCAAAGCGATATGCGCATAGGCGTCGCTGGGTTTCATCGCGGGCGTTAGATCGCTCAGATACATCTCGGTGGTCAGGCGGGCGATGTCGTACTTGGCGTAGAGCTGGTGTACATGCTGACACAAATCGGCCAGACCCATTTTTTCGTAGCGCGGGTATTTCTGAACAAACTCGGGCAGCACGCGCCACATGGGTTGGTTCTTGGCGTAATCGTCTTTGAACTGCTGCAAAGCGGTGAGCATGCTGTTCCAGCGGCCTTTGGTAATACCGATGGTGAACATGATGAAGAAGCTGTAGAGGCCAGTTTTTTCCACCACCACGCCGTGCTCAGCCAAAAACTTGGTGACGATGCTCGCTGGGATGCCTTGCTTGGCAAACTTGCCGCTGAGGTCTAGGCCCGGCGTCACGATGGTGGCCTTGATCGGGTCCAGCATATTGAAGTCGGTCGCCATCTTGCCAAAGCCATGCCAGTTCACACCGGCCTTGGCTTTGGCCGCCTCGCCCTTCAATTTCCAGTTGTCAGCGCGGCCAACGCCTTCGTCGGCTATTCCGTCCGGCCCCCAGACTTTGAACCACCAGTCCTGGCCGTATTCTTCGTCCACTTTGCGCATGGCACGGCGGAAATCCAGCGCTTCCAAAATACTTTCTTCTACCAGCGCGGTGCCGCCGGGCGGCTCCATCATGGCAGCGGCCACGTCGCAGCTGGCGATGATGCTGTACTGCGGGCTGGTGCTGGTGTGCATCAGGTAGGCCTCGTTGAACAAATGCTTGTCCAGCTTGACGGTTTGCGAGTCCTGCACCAGCACATGGCTGGCCTGGCTGATACCGGCCAACAGCTTGTGAATCGACTGCGTGGAATACACCATGGCCTCTATCGGGCGCTTGCGCTTTTTGCCCATGGCGTGGTAGCTGCCATAAAACGGATGGAAGGCCGCATGCGGCAACCAGGCTTCGTCAAAGTGGATGTTCTCCACATAACCGTCCAGCATGTTTTTCACCGTCTCGGTGTTGTAGAGCACGCCGTCATACGTGGACTGGGTTAGCGTCAGCACACGCGGCTTGATCATGTTGACATCCACTTCACCCAGATGCTCTTTCACCAACGGGTTGGCCTTGATCTTGGCGCGGATGGTGGCCGGTTCAAACTCTTCTTTGGCGATCGGACCAATGATGCCGAAATGGTTGCGCGTGGGCTTAAGAAAGACCGGAATCGCGCCCGTCATGATGATGGCGTGCAAGATGGACTTGTGGCAATTGCGGTCCACCACCACAATGTCATTGGGCGCTACCGTGTGGTGCCAGACCATTTTGTTGCTAGTGCTGGTGCCATTGGTCACGAAAAAGCAATGATCGGCGTTAAAGATACGCGCTGCATTGCGCTCGGAAGCTGCCACCGGGCCGGTGTGGTCCAGCAACTGGCCCAGTTCTTCCACTGCGTTGCACACGTCGGCGCGCAACATGTTCTCGCCAAAAAACTGGTGGAACATTTGGCCCACCGGGCTTTTTAAGAAAGCCACGCCGCCCGAGTGGCCGGGGCAGTGCCAGGAATACGAGCCGTCTTCAGCGTAGTCCAGCAAGGCTTTGAAAAACGGTGGCTGCACGCCTTCGAGGTAGCTCTTGGCTTCGCGGATGATGTGGCGCGCCACGAACTCGGGCGTGTCCTCAAACATATGGATAAAGCCGTGCAGTTCGCGCAAGATGTCGTTGGGGATGTGGCGGCTGGTCTTGGTCTCGCCATAGACGTAAATCGGCACATCCAAATTTTTGCGGCGCACCTCTTCAATAAAGTTGCGCAGGTTCAGCACCGCAGGGTCCAGGTCGGGTCCGGGGGTGAATTCTTCGTCATCAATCGACAAAATAAAGGCGCTGGCCCGGCTTTGTTGCTGGGCAAACTGGCTCAGGTCGCCGTAGCTGGTCACGCCCAGCACCTCAAAGCCCTCGGTTTCTATCGCTTGGGCCAGGGCCCGGATGCCTAGGCCCGAGGTGTTTTCGGAGCGAAAGTCTTCATCGATGATGATGATGGGAAAGCGAAACTTCATTACGGGGCTCCGGCGCAGGCCATAAGTCAAAAAGAGGCGCAAGTGTAAGGATTTATTGCGTCGCCCAGCTTGCATTGCAATCGGCCGGGCGCACAATACAACAAGGACTGGCATGTAAACAGGAGGAAGTTCCCATGGAACCGTCAACGATTTGGTGGGTAATGGCTGGCATTACGGTAGCCGCCGAGCTCCTAATAGGCAGTTTTTACCTGCTGATGCTGTCCCTGGGTATGGCTGCTGGCGCGATAGCGGCCCAGGCCGGTAGCCCGCTCACGGTGCAACTGCTAATGGCTGCGGGCGTCGGTGGCGCTGCGGTGCTGCTGTGGCGGCGCATGAAGCAAGGGCGCGGCGCCGAGCTCGAGGCGCAATCCAACCCCAATGTGAATCTGGACATCGGCGCACTCGTTAATGTGGAGACTTGGGCCTCGGACGGCAGCGCCCAAGTGCACTACCGGGGTGCCAATTGGACGGCATTGCACCGGCCCGGCCTGTCACCCGAGTCCGGCGAACACCGGGTCGTCGAAGTTCAGGGCAGCCGCCTCATTCTTGAAAAAACTTAAGGGAAGAACATCATGGAAATCGCTATCGTCATATTGGTTATCGCTGTTATCTTCATCACCCAATCGGTCAAAGTGGTGCCTCAGCAACATGCCTGGGTCATCGAACGCTTGGGCAAGTACCAGGGCACGCTGACACCGGGCCTTAATTTTTTGGTGCCATTTATCGACCGCGTGGCCTACAAGCATGTACTCAAAGAGATACCGCTGGACATTGCCAGCCAGGTCTGTATCACGCGGGACAACACCCAACTGCAAGTGGACGGCATCTTGTACTTTCAGGTGACCGACGCCATGCGGGCCAGCTATGGCTCGTCGAATTATTTGGTGGCGATTTCGCAGCTAGCCCAGACCTCGCTGCGCTCAGTCATCGGCAAGCTGGAGCTGGACAAGACCTTTGAAGAGCGCAGCCTGATCAACGGCCAGGTGGTGGCGGCCATCGACGAAGCGGCGCTGAACTGGGGCGTCAAAGTGCTGCGCTACGAGATCAAAGACCTGACGCCACCCAAAGAAATTTTGCATGCCATGCAGCAGCAAATTACCGCTGAGCGTGAAAAGCGCGCCCTGATCGCGGCCTCCGAAGGCCGCCGCCAGGAGCAGATCAATATCGCCACCGGCGAACGCGAAGCCTTTATCGCCCGCTCCGAAGGCGAGAAGCAAGCCGTGATCAACAAGGCCGCTGGCGAAGCCGCATCGATCACTGCCGTGGCCAATGCCACCGCTGAAGCGATTGAACGTATTGCCGCGGCCATCCGCCAACCCGGGGGCGAACAAGCCGTGCAATTGAAAGTCGCCGAGCGCGCGGTGGATGCCTATTCCCGTGTAGCAACTGACGCCACTACCACGCTGATCGTGCCTAGCAATATGAGCGAAGTGTCGGCCTTGATTGCTTCGGCGATGAAGATGGTTCAGGTGGGGAAATAGCGCGACCGAAGCGGGCTACTTTCCCCCCAAACCCATAGCCCGCGTAATCACTTCCTTCATGATTTCATTCGTGCCGCCGTAGATGCGCTGCACGCGGGCGTCGGCGTAGGCGCGGGTAATGGGGTATTCCCACATATAGCCATAGCCGCCAAAGAGTTGCACGCATTCGTCCATCACTTTGCATTGCAAATCTGAACACCAGTACTTGGCCATGCTGGCAGTGGCGGTGTCTAGTTTGTCTTGCAGCAATAGCTCGGTGCATTTGTCCACAAACACGGCGGCAATTTGCACCTGGGTTTGCAGCTCGGCCAAGGTAAAGCGCGTGTTTTGGAAACTGCCTACGGTTTGGCCGAAAACTTTGCGCTCTTTCACATAGTCCACTGTCCAGTCGATGGCCGCTTGCGCGGCGGCCACGGCGCTGATGGCGATTTGCAGTCGCTCCCAGGGTAGTTGCTCCATCAGGCAAATAAAGCCTTTGTTTTCCAGTGCTTCGCCGCCCAACAGGTTCTCCGCAGGCACGCGCACTTGGTCAAAAAATAGCTCGGACGTGTCTTGCGCTTTCATACCCATTTTTTTCAGGCGCTTGCCCACCGAAAAACCGGACATGCCGCGCTCTATCAGCAGCAAACTGGTGCCCTTGGCGCCAGCCGCAGGGTTGGTTTTTGCGACCACAATCACCATGTCCGCATGCCAGCCGTTGGTGATAAAGGTTTTGCTGCCGTTCAGGATATAGCTGCCATCGGCTTGTTTGAGGGCGGTAGTTTTGATGCCTTGCAAGTCCGAACCGGCAGCGGGCTCGCTCATGGCGATCGCGCCAATCATGGCGCCGCTGGCCATGGCGGGCAGGAACTTGGCCTTTTGCGCCTCGGTACCATAGCGCTCGATGTAAGGCGCCACGATTTCGTTGTGCAGGCTGTAGCCTATGCCAGAGAACCCTGCCCGGCCCAGCTCTTCCATCTGGATGACCGAGTACAAGCGGTCCGCGCCCGAGCCGCCATATGCAACGGGCATGGACATGCATAAAAAGCCGTTGTCGCCAGCCTTGTTCCATACCGCGCGGTCCACATAGCCCTGATCTTCCCAATCGGCGTGGAAAGGGGCAATTTCCTTGTCTATAAAGCGCCTGAAGCTGTCGCGAAAGGCTTCGTGGTCTGGGGAATACAGTGTGCGTTCAATCATGGTGAGGGCTTTTCTTTAGTCGTGCAAGGGACATACAAGGCTGGCGCTGGCCTACGCTTGCCGTTTTCAGAACAATATACTCCACCGCACAAGGCGCTGGCGCCGCCCGGCGCACATCCACCCCCAGCATTTATCGGGCAATTGCGCCCTATTCCACAGGAGACCCACCATGACCGAAGCCTATGTGTTTGACGCCATCCGCACCCCCCGCGGTAAGGGCAAAAAAGACGGCAGCCTGCACGAAGTCAAGCCCATCAACCTCCTCTCAGGTCTGCTCAGCGACCTGCAAAAGCGCCACCAGTTTGATACCGCCATGGTGGACGATGTGGTGATGGGCGTGGTCTCGCCCGTGGGTGAGCAAGGCAGCGTGATCGCCAAAGTGGCCGCGCTCAAGGCCGGTTGGGACTTTCAATGCGCCGGGGTGCAGATCAACCGCTTTTGTGCATCGGGCCTGGAGGCGGTGAATATGGCGGCGCAAAAAGTGCGTTCGGGTTGGGAAGACCTGGTGGTGGCGGGCGGCGTAGAAAGCATGAGCCGCGTGCCGATTGGCTCGGACGGCGGCGCCTGGGCACAAGACCCCGAAACCAATATGCAAACCGCTTTTGTGCCCCAAGGCATTGGCGCCGACCTGATCGCCACCATGGAGGGCTTTAGCCGCACTGACTTGGATACCTACGCGATGGAGTCGCAGCGCCGCGCGGCTTACGCACAAGCACAGGGCTATTTCGACCATTCCATCATGCCGGTGCACGATGCCGTGGGCAATGTGATTTTGGATAAAGACGAGTTCATCAAGCCGCGCACCACCCTAGAAGGCCTGGCCTCGCTCAAACCCGCGTTCGAGCAAATGGGCGCCATGGGCTTTGACCAAGTGGCGCTGTCGCGCTACCCGCAGGTAGAGCGCATCTTGCACGTCCACCACGCGGGCAATTCGTCGGGCATCGTCGATGGTGCGGCCGCTGTGCTGATCGGCAGTGATGCCGCTGCCAAACAACACGGCCTCACGCCGCGCGCCCGCATTGTGGCGACCGCCCTGAGTGGTGCCGACCCCACCATCATGCTGACCGGCCCCATGCCGGCGGCGCGCAAAGCATTGGCCAAGGCCGGTATGACCATGGACCAAATGGACCTGGTGGAAATCAACGAAGCCTTTGCCGCCGTGGCCATGCGCTTTATGAAAGAGATGAAAGTGCCCCACGAAAAAACCAATGTCAATGGCGGCGCTATCGCCATGGGCCATCCGCTGGGCGCCACTGGCGCCATGATTTTGGGCACGCTAATTGACGAGTTGCACCGCCGTAATCTGCGCTACGGCATGGCCACGCTGTGCGTGGGCGGTGGCATGGGCATTGCAACTATTGTGGAAAGAATCTAAACATGCAGACCATTCGCTACGCGCTGCAAGACGGTATCGCCACCGTTACTTTTGATGAGCCCAATTCGCCGGTTAACACCATGTGCCTGCAATGGCAGCAAGACATGGATGCTTTGGCTGCGCAGGTACTACAAGACAAAGACAACATCAAAGGCATCATCCTGGCCTCGGCCAAATCTACGTTTTTTGCGGGAGCCGATCTCAAAGGCACCATGCGATTGCAGCCTTCGGACGCGCCCAGTGCGTTCGCCGGTATCGAACGCATGAAAAAGTCTATGCGCACCCTAGAGACGCTGGGCAAGCCGGTAGTCAGCTGCCTCAATGGCACCGCACTGGGCGGCGGCTGGGAAGTGGCGCTGATAGGCCACTACCGCATCGCCATTGAAGACCGCAAAATCCAGTTCGGCCTGCCCGAGGTAACACTCGGCCTGCTGCCAGGCGCCAGCGGTGTGACCAAAATGACGCGCCACCTGGGCCTGATGGGCGCGCAGCCCTTTTTGGTGGAGGGCAAGTTATTCGGACCGGCGCAAGCGCTGGAAATGGGATTGGTACACGCCCTGGTAGCGCCCGGCCCCGACGCCGCAGCCACCATGCGCGCCCACGCGCTGGAGTGGATCGCCGCCAACCCGCAAGCGCAACACGCCTG
>Ga0214919_10004815_pt1 | contig 19460 bp, 20 predicted proteins | sample LL1503_MetaG_FD_177994 | JGI IMG/M metagenome (GOLD analysis project Ga0214919, IMG submission 177994) | Freshwater microbial communities from Lake Lanier, Atlanta, Georgia, United States - LL-1503 | ecosystem: Environmental > Aquatic > Freshwater > Lake | place: USA: Georgia | collected...
AATCTGCCACCGCAGCCTGCACAGGGTCGCTGTGTTCGGTTTGCACTTGCGGGGGTAATTGGGTAGGAAACACCTCGTCGCGACTGTCAATCCAGCGCAAAGCAAAAGGCAAGCGCGACAACACATCCACCAAGGCCCGCCCTACATGGCCGCCACCGAACAATGCCACGGGCGCCAAAACTGGCATCAAACGCTGATACAAGACAGGCCAATCTTTGACCGACACAAATTCAAATCGCAACTCGACCGCGCCGCCACAGCACTGTCCCAAACTCGGCCCCAAAGCCACCCGTTGCAATGCTGGCAGTACTTCCATTCCTTGCAAAGCTCGGCGCGCCTGGGCCATAGCCTGCCACTCCAACTGGCCACCACCGATGGTGCCGACTTCGCCAAACGCGAATACCGCCATCCAAGCGCCCACTTCGCGAGGAACCGAGCCTTGGGCGGCCACGATTGTGACCAAGATGGCGGCTTCTTGGCTTAAACGCTGGCCAAAGCGGGTCAAGGCCAACATTCAAAACCTCGGGTATTCATGGTTGTCAAATTTCAACATTGGTCACAGAGTATGCCTTGCACGCTGTTGCGTGGGGAGAAGCCATGCACAGGGTGCAGTTACGGCAGTTGGGACTACCCGTCTTGGTATCCATGGTGGTGGCATGCGCCACCAAGCCACTGCCTGTTCCCACACCCCGTTCGCCTGCGACCGAAAAGCGATCTGACGAAACACAGCAACCACCCACAACAATCCCTGCCCCCGCGACAGATAAACCGGCGATCGAAGCCACAGCGACACAACCTGTTTTGCCAGCCTCGCCTGTAGAGGCAACAGCACCCACCAACAACGTGGTGTCAGCCGCACATCACATTGACGAATACCGACGAGATGTGGCGAAGCATATTTACCAACGCCTGCCCGAGCGCATTTACAAAGGCAAGTTGCCACCGTTTTTGAAAGCCGTGGTAGTGGTGGATATACATATCGATCCGTCTGGTCAAGTAGCCGCCATCGATTGGGTGCGCGTCCCCAAACATACGCCCGAGGTCAAACAAGACATTGAACTGGCTATTCGTCAGTCTGCGCCTTTTCCTGCACCTCGGAATTTAAAGCAAGTCAGCTTCAGCGAGACATGGCTGTGGCATCGCAGTGGGCGCTTTCAGTTGGACACTTTGACAGAGGGCCAACACTGACATCCCTCAGGAACCTCGGTAAGTGGAATAACTCCAAGGGCTGACCAACAGCGGCACGTGGTAGTGCTGGGTCACATCGGCAACGCCAAAGTCCAAATGCACTTCATCCAAAAAAGCGGGCTCTGGCAGTGCCACCTTGCGTGCCAAAAAATAGGCTTTGACGGCAAACACCAAGCGGTAGGTACCGATTTGCAACTGCATGTTGTCCAACAGCGGCCCGCCCTCATGGCGGCCATCCGCATTCAACACAAAGCGCTTGATTAAAACACTGCTTGCGCCCTGCGTTGCGTACAAAGCCACTTCCATGCCTGCTGCTGGGCAACCGTGCATGGTGTCCAATACATGTGTGCTCAATCCCATGGCTTGTTCAAAGTTATAGTTGATTGCCCCAGTGTAGCCGCCTGCTTTACCACCTTATGACCGCCACCCACCCCCTTGCTGCTATCGATCACCTCAATGCCATGCCTGAGGGCCAAGCTTTGCAATGGCTGGACGGTGTTTACGAGCGCTCCCCTTGGGTGGCCGAGCAAGCTTTGTCCCAACGCCCTTTTCACAGCTTGGCGCATTTGAAATGGGCTTTGGCACAAGTGGTTAGCCTCGCCTCTGCTGAACAGCAACGCAAGTTGGTACTGGCGCACCCTGTACTGGCCCCCAAGCCTGCACCCCATTTAACAAGTGCATCGCACCACGAACAACAAAGTGCTGGCCTTTGGCAATGCACCCCCAAACAAGCAACGCGTTTGCAAGAACTCAATGCCGCCTACCAACAGCACTTTGGTTGGCCTTTCATCATTGCCGTGAAGGGGCCACGCGGCAAGGGTTTAGGACCGCAAGCCATATTGGATGCTTTGGAAAGGCGTTTGCACGCGTCCCCTGCCAATGAATGGCAAGAATGTTTGAGACAAATTCACCGTATTGCCGAGCTTCGCCTCAATGACAAGTGCGACTGGCAACCCACGCTGGGCCAAGAGCTATGGGACTGGCATGAATGGTTAGCCCAATTCAGCGATGCAGGCTTTGCCGAGCGTGGCGAGTTGAGTGTGAGCTACCTCACGCCTGCCCACCTTGCCTGCGCAAAAACCTTGCTACTGGGCATGCAAGCCTGTGGCTTTGATGACGTACATATCGACGATGTAGGCAATGTGGTGGGCCGCTACCACCCCAACACACCTGATGCGCCCTATGTTCTGACAGGCAGCCATTACGACACCGTACGCAATGGTGGAAAGTACGATGGGCGTTTGGGCATTTTTGTACCCATGGCCTGTGTACGCGCGTTAGCCCGCGACAAGCGGCGCTTGTCTGTTGGTATAGAGGTGGTGGCGTTTGCCGAAGAGGAAGGCGTTCGCTATAAGGCCACTTTTTTAGCGTCCTCAGCCTTGACTGGGCATTTTCAAAACGCATGGTTAGACCAAACCGATGCTGAAGGCATCACCATGCGACAAGCCATGCACCACGCAGGCTTAGACCCACGCCGCATCGCCGCCATCCAACGCGATGCTTCGAAGTACTTAGGCTTTATTGAAGTGCACATCGAACAAGGTCCAGTGTTGCACGGCCTGAACATGCCTTTGGGTGTTGTCACGTCTATCAATGGGAGTCGTCGGTATTTGGGTGAAATCACGGGCACTGCCAGCCATGCCGGCACCACGCCGATGGGGCAACGCCAAGACGCAGCGGCCGCTTTGGCAGAGTGGTCGGTTTACCTTGAGCAACGTGCAAGCCTGGACGGCGACTCGGTAGCCACCATTGGCATCTTGCAAGTGCCTGATGGTTCTATCAATGTGGTGCCTGGACGCTGTCGCTTCAGTGTGGACATGCGTGCACCTACCGATGGCCAGCGTGACGCATTGGCCGAGGATGTGTTGCAAGCGCTTGCGCGCATTTGTGAACGCCGTGGTTTACGCTACACCCTTGAAGAAACTGTGCGCGCATCTGCAGCACCCAGTCACCAAGCCCTTCAAACCCGTTGGGAAAATGCCATAACCTCCTTGGGTTTACCCTTACACCACTTGCCCAGTGGGGCAGGCCATGACGCCATGCAATTGCATCGCGTGATGCCCCAAGCCATGTTGTTTGTGCGTGGCGAAAACCAAGGCATCAGCCATAACCCACTCGAGAGCACCACAGCTGACGATATGCAGTTGGCTTTGGATGCTTTTAAATATTTTGTGGAATATTCCCAAGTGTCTATAGACTAAATGGGTATAAACCATTAATTGATTTTTTGTTGTTAAAAATTTCAGTTTTTGTATTGATTCATTAATTTCGCTAATTTTGCGAATATCATCGACCGCAAATTCGTCCGCATGACTGCGGGTCCTCTTATTGCACAGGTCTTTGCCCATGGTTATTTATCAAACAAATCGATCTTCATCGCACGGATTTACCTTCCAAGATTTCATTTTTGTCATATTGGTCCTTTCGGCATTGGTGGTGGTGACCTTTCTTGGCCATGAAGCCTATTTAGATGCCATGAAAACCGAGATCACCAAAAAAAATGGCGAAGATCTTTCCGCTTGGATGACCGAATCTGGCTCCTTGCGCTTCAAGAAAGACTACGACGTTGCCGCCTGTGCAGGTGGTAAACCTCCCGCCTCGCCCGCCAAGGTTGAAACAGTTGCAGTTGCAGCAACCCCGGTTGAAGGTGAATCCACGCCCCAAGTGCAGGTAGAGGAAGCCAATGCTGCACCCGAACCCCCGCAACCAGGTACCTGGGGAGCGTGTTTTGCATACCTCATGAATGAGACCGCCTTCAAAGACATGATCAATCCCTTCACCAACGAGCCTCCACAATTCATTGCTGCTTGTAACCCTGCTGACCATAGCTTGGCTGGTCAAATTGTTTTAGAAAAATTGACCCCTACCCCTCCAGGCTCAGCCGTTCCCATCATCAATTCTCAATTGGTTGATACAGACCCCATAGACCAAAAAATACAAGTACGGCTTTCAGTCTGCGACAAGGGGGCTTATGCCATCAAGATTTCTGAATTCGAGTACTGAGGTTAGCCATGGAAAACACTGAAAAAACACCTCTTCGCATCATTGATTTAGACGCCAAAACCCTCATGGGTGACGATGTCGAAGCAGACATTTCCCCTGATTTGCCCTTGCGTCAATGGATGTATGCGTGGTTGCTCGATCCGCATATTCCTGGCAACTACCAAAAAACCATCGATAAATGGGTTGGCTTGTTGATTGTTGCCAATCTTTTTTCACTGGTTTTTGAACATGTTCCAGCCATTTACGAACCCAACAAGCAATGGTTCCATGTGTTTGATCTCTTCTCCATCACGATTTTTGTGATTGAGTATGTGATGCGTTTGTATCTCGCGCCGGAAGACAGCGAATTCAATCAACGCAAATTGCCACGTTTGGCCTATGTGTTCAGCCCATTTGCAATCATTGACTTTTTGGCTGTTGCACCGTTTTTCTTTCAAGCCTTCATCCCAGTCGATCTGCGCGCACTGCGATTCTTGCGTTTGTTGCGGATATTGAAACTGTTTCGCATCGTCATCCCTGCATTCAAGGAGTTCGCTGACTTAAATCAGGGGCGCACATTCCGTCAAAAAATCCATGCTTTGGTGTTTCCCAGCCCTTATGGCGGCACCATGCAGTCGATTTTTGATTCCTTCATTGGTTTGTGGGTAATGATTTCGGTTCTGGCTGTGGTGCTTGAGTCTGTTCAGTCCATCAGCTATGTCATCAATATTGAATTCGTGATACTGGATGCCGTCGCCGTAGGTATTTTCACCGTTGAATACATGATGCGTATTTATGCGTGCGTAGAAGAACCTGGCTACAAGAATGCCATCGCTGGCCGTCTCAAGCAGGCAAGCACACCCGCAACCATTATTGACCTTCTGGCCATCTTGCCGTTTTTCTTGGAAGTCATCATGACCCATGTGTTTGACTTGCGTTTCTTGCGGGTGTTCCGTTTGGCACGTTTGCTCAAACTCACCCGTCAAAGCGATGCCACTGAGATTTTGGGTAAGGTACTGGTACGCGAATGGCCAGTTATGAGTGCCTCCGCTTTCATCATGCTGCTGTTGGTGGTGCTGACTGCCAGTTTGGGGTATTTGTTTGAACATGAAGCCCAGCCCGATAAATTTGAAAACATTCCTACAGCTATCTACTGGGCGGTAATCACTTTGGCTTCGGTCGGCTATGGTGACATATCACCTGTCACTCCCATTGGCAGAACCATGACGATTGTTCTGGCCTTGATTGGTATTGGTATCTTTGCCATTCCTGCGGCTTTGTTGTCTTCGGCCTTTAGCGATCAATTGGTCAAAGAGCGTGATGCTTTAAAAGCCAATCTTTATCACATGATCAAAGATGGTCATTTATCAGATACTGAAATTGCCCAAATCCGTGCCGAGGCAAAACGGCTTCATCTGACTATCGAAGAGGTAAATGCTTTACTGGAACAAATTCAAAAAGCGCAAGAAGAAGAAAACTTTAAACGTGCCAGTATGCCGGTACATATGATTGCCGAGCGACCAGACCATGCGGTCGAACATTACAAGTCATTACTGTGGCAGATCAACCAATTGGCATTGATGACCGATGGTGCCAAGTTTGAAGAAGCGGCCAAGGCTTCGGACAGTTTGACAGCCAAAGAGCTCGCGTTGTGGCAGCAATTCAAAGCACGAAGTTAATTTATCTATCAGAGCAAACCCCTTCGACCGCTTAAGTTTGTCGGTCATGTGCGGGGGGTTTGCTCGCTCTCTGTACTTGTTGTAACCACTGAAACGGTATGTTTGATTCATTGAAAACCAATCTCATGGAGATTCTTGAAGGGTCTCCCAACCAGCCTCTGTCACGTTATGCGGAGTGGATCATTTCCACAGTGGTATTGGTCAATTGCTCAGCGGTCATACTGGACTCTGTGCCCGAAGTGCACGCCGAATACAAGGATTTCTTCCATGAATTGGAATTTTGGAGCGTGATGTTTTTCACGGCCGAGTACTTGATGCGGGTGTGGTCTTTAGGCGCCAAATACCTTCAAAGCCCTTGGAAGGGCCGCCGTGAATACATGTTCAGTGCCTTTGGTTTGGTTGACTTCTTTGCCACCATGCCTTACTACCTGCATGTGTTCTTGCCCACACTGGACTTGCGCATATTGCGGGTCTTGCGCTTGCTGCGTATTTTGAAATTGTCTAAGTACAACTCTGCACTACAAGATTTGTTTTCTGCCGTCTATTCAGAACGCCGTGCATTTGGCTCCGCTGCCTTTTTGCTCACCATTGCCACCATCGTCTCTGCCTCACTCATGCACTTTGCTGAAGGCCATGCCCAACCCGAGCAATTTGGCACCATCCCCCACGCCATTTACTGGTCTATCGTCACCATCACCTCAGGTTACGGCAACGTGGAACCCGTCACCAAAGGCGGCGAAGTCGTTGCTTTATTGACTGGTTTTCTGGGTGTATGTATGGCAGCCATCATGACCGGTATCGTGGCCTCTGCATTTGCCAACCAACTTTCCCGTAAAAAATCCGCTTACCAAGCACAGTTGCGACAAGTATTGGCTGATGGGGTTGTGAGTGATGCCGAAAAAGATGCGCTCAAGCGCCTGCAAATGCAATTCCGTTTGAGCGATAAGGAAGTGCAGACCATGATGGAACAAGCCCAAGCAGGGAAAAATCCATGAATAACCCGCTTGAAACTTCCTCTTACCGGCGTATCAAACACCGTGTGTTCAGCATCTTGGAAGGTGATGTCTCAGACCCTGCCAGCCGTTTTTGCGAAATTTTCATCGCACTGCTGGTGGTCTTGAATGTGTTGGCCATCATTTTGGAATCGGTCCCGGATATTCATGAAGCAGTTGGCGAATATTTCCACTATTTTGATCTCTTCAGTGTGGGTATTTTTTCTATTGAGTATGTACTTCGTGTATGGTCCTACAGCGAAAAATACACTGATGCCGAGGACAGCCCATGGAAAGGTCGCAAAGAGTACATGTTCAGCTTCTTTGGCTTGGTGGACTTTTTCAGCACCGTGCCTTTTTACCTGCAATTGTTAATGCCAGGTACCGATTTACGTGTACTACGCATGTTTCGCTTGCTGCGTATTTTCAAACTCTCGCGCTACAACAGTGCCATGGACGATATGTTTGAAGCCATCAAAGCCGAAAAAGACTCTTTTTCTTCTGCTTTGTTTTTGCTCTTCATCAGTGGCTTGCTTTTTTCGTCACTCATTTACATCATTGAGGGTCATGATCAACCCGACGTTTTCCCCTCTATTCCCGCTGCCATGCATTGGTTTATTTTGACCATCATCTCGGGTTGGGGCAACGTAGACCCCGTGACCTTCCCTGGCGTGGTGCTTGTCATCATCACCCAAATCTTGGCTATTGCGCTAGCGGCTATTTTGACCGGTGTGGTTTCCACGGCATACACCACCCAAGTGGCCAGACGTGAGGCTTTGTATGAAATGGAAATCCGTGAAGTGCTGGCCGATGGTATCGTCACGGATGAAGAAGAAATCAAACTGAAAAATATGCAAGCCAAGTACGGCATGTCCGATGAACAAGTAGAAGCGATTGCAGCGCAAGTGCGTGCAGAAAAGAATTTGCCCTCTTAAATACCTTTGATTTTTAACGGGAGACGATGATGCAAGACATGGGCGCCACACTGATTATTTGGGCTGCTATTTTGGGAGCCATTGCTGCAGGTTCTATGGTGCTAGGCGCCATTGTGGGTATTACCACCCCGATGTCCAATGCCACCGTTGGTGCTATGTGTGGATTTGGCGCTGGGGCACTCATTTCGGCCTTATCGATTGAATTGGTTTCTCCCACGGTAGAGGCATTGGCGCATGCAGAGGCGGGAGATCGGGCCCAAGAAATTCACCACTTTGTCACCCTGCTGATTGCTTTGATTGGGGGTGGATTGATTTTCATTACCCTTGATCAATTGCTCAGTGCTCACGGCGGTTATCTGCGCAAAGGGGCTTACGTCATTTCACAACATGCGCGGAATAAATCCAAACGCCAAGCGGACCTGATGCAGTCGATTGGCAACTCTTCTTTTTTCAGCAGCATGTCGCCAGCGATGATGCAAGATTTGGTCAAACTGCTGCATCCCAAGTTTTTGGTGCAAGAGGAAGCCTTGTTTTCTGTGGGCGATGCATCCTCTGAGCTGTACATCGTGCGTTCGGGATCCATCACTTTGACGCATTCAGACGGCAGCAGTCACACGGTTGAACGTGGCGATTTATTGGGTGAAGTGTCTTTCTTAGCCCATCAGGCACACAGCACCACCGCAGTCGCCGAGCACGGCCCTGCGGAATTGCTGGTGCTGCATAAATCCCAGTATGAGGTTTTTGCCCGCAGCCACCCCGAGTTTGCTTCTTCGGTTCGTGAGTTAGCTGCAAAACGTATTTTGGAAAACAAACGCCATATTGACCAAGCCGCTGTGGCCAAACAAGCTTGGGCTAATTTGGCGATAGATGCCATACGTACCGGTGGAAGTGAAATACCCACCGCTGCAGAGCTCAACACCATGAAAGAAGAACATAACAACGCGGGCATGGCCATTTGGTTAGGCAATTTGCTGGACGTCATTCCTGAAAGCTTTGTCATAGGTACGGTCATGCTGTCTATCGTCGCTGCCAAAACAGCCACAGGCATGACACTGGGTTTTTGGGATGTCATGCCACTCACTTTGGTGGGCGCCTTGTTTTTATCTAACTTCCCTGAAGCTTTGTCTGCCAGCGTGAATATGAAAAGCCAAGGTTTCTCTACCAGCAAAATCATTTTTCTGTGGTCGGTATTGACCGTGATTTGTGCGGTGGGCGCTGCTTTTGGGGCTTATGTGGGTGAATCCATTCCGCATTCCGCCATGATCGTTGTGGAGGGTATTGCCGCTGGTGCCATGTTGACCATGATTGGATCTGCCATGCTGCCTGAAGCCGCTCACCTGTCTACACCCAATATGGCTGGCTTTTCAACTTTGGTGGGGTTTGTTGCCGCGGTAGGATTCAAGCTTTTTGAATGAGTCCATGGGTTGGCAAGCCACACTCCATATTGATTACAGCGTTGAAGATGGTCACTGTGTCGCACGCCATGTGCACAATGGTCCACTTCGTATCCTGAAAAGTTTGTACCCTGAAGGGGCCAAGGTCTGTCACAACATCTTGGTGCATCCCCCCAGTGGTTTGGTTGGCGGTGACGCCTTAGATATTCAGCTCACACTGGCGCCGCAAGCACATGCTTTGCTGACAACACCTGGTGCCACTCGGTTTTACCATTCGGACGGGCAAACCGCGTCTCAACAGGTCCAAGCGCATTTAGAACGCGGTAGTCGACTTGAGTGGTTACCGCTTGAGGCCTTGGCCTACAGTGGCTGTTATGCACATAACCAAGTGAAATTTCACCTAGAACCTGACAGCCAACTGATTGCTTGGGATGTGACAGCATTGGGTTTGCCGCATGCCAACCAAGCATTCACTGAAGGTCAATACCAACAACACCTTGAAATTGAAAACGTATGGTTGGAAAAAGGTTTGATCCAAGCCCATGACCATCGCCTGCTACACAGCCCTTTGGGACTGGCTGGCCACAGCTGCCAAGCCACCTTGGTGTTTGCACAAGGCACGCCTATGCACGTCGAGATGCTAGACAGCGTAATCGAAATAGCACGTGCGCATTGCGAAGACCATGCATTGCAATACCCATCCGGTGTGAGCTCACCCGACCCACAGCTGGTTGTGGTTCGCGTCCTGTCCGATCAAGTTGAGCAAGCCATGCAATTGCTTCAAAGCATTTGGTTGCAATGGCGCGCCAAGCTCTGGCAGTTGCCCGCCACCCTGCCGCGTATTTGGGCCATGTAAAACTTTGTTCACTGCCATCAGACCTAAATCAATCCCGAGCCAATATTGATGGTCAAGGCAATCAACACGGTGTTGAAGAAAAAGCTCAAAAGTCCGTGTGCCGTGCCTATGCGTCGCATGGAACTGCTGGTAAAGCTGTCTTGGTGGTGGGAAACAGCAAAATAATACGCATGCGCATAGTGCTGGGCAAACATCGCTTGCGTAAAAAACCATGAGGTGAACACTGTCAAGCTCACCAGCGCAATATGCTCTAACTTCAACATACCATGGAGTTCTTTGGCTATCGACAACGAAGTCACCGTAGACGCAATACAAACAACTGCCGCCACAAACACCATCAGCAAAACCAAAAAGCGCCCTGTGTTTTGCGCAACTGCTCTTTTCTTCATGCCCTCATGGGTGGAGGAAACCATCATTCGGAAAGTCAATAACAAATAAAACAAGGCACCTACATTTCAGCTGATGATGAATTTGGTTGCATCATGGGCTGCCACATTATCGGGAATCACAAAGAAAATAACCAACACTAAAAGCGAAGAAAAAACCAAACGTGGTCTTGAAGTCCAGGGCTGTATCAGTTTGTGTGTCATGGTTTGAACGCACGGCAATAAAACGTCATCTTAAGGCGAGTCTGAGGGCTGAGACTTTCCCAGTAAGCGATGACAAAGCACGCCGAGGACCGCCCCTAGGAACTCTGCGACCACAAACGCAGGCGCATCCGCTGGATAGATGCCAGCGAAAGTGTTGCTCATCATGCGACCAAAAACCGCTGCCGGATTGGCAAACGAGGTACTCGCGGTGAACCAATACGCTGCCCCAATGTAGCAAGCCACCATCACTGATGCTTTACCCACAGGAGCACGCAAGATCACAAAAACCAAACCGGCAGTGGCCACAACCTCAGCCAACCACTGACCTTGGCCACTGCGTACATGGGTAGAAAACTGCAACACCTCTACATCAAACATGGCATGGGCTATCCACACACCTAAAGCCGCGCCCATCAATTGCGCAAGCACGTAATAAGCCAATTGCTTTCGGGGTAAGACATGGCGATAAGCCATCACCATGGAAACCACTGGATTGAAATGGGCGCCGCTGACTGGACCCAAGGACTCAATCAAGACATAGAGTGCAAACACGGTTGCCAAGGTATTGGCCAGTAACGCAACCGCCATATTTCCAGCGGAAAGGTTTTCCGCCATGATGCCCGAGCCAACCACCGCACACAGCAAGCCCGCAGTGCCAACACACTCAGCGACATAACTGCGCCAATCTCTCACGTTTTACCTAAATCACGTGCGGTTTGCTGCAAAACCATTTTGCCAAGACTGGCATCGGGCAAGCTGGTGAAGATCTCAAGTCTGTGTTTGATTTGATGCAATGTTTGGGCAAAGGCAGCCAGCTTATCAGCCTCGTCACCCTGTGCTTCAGAGGGATCGGCATAACCCCAGTGCGCCGTGGCAGGATGCCCAGGCCAATAGGGGCAAACCTCACCAGCAGCGTTGTCACACACGGTGATGACCAAGTCCATGTGCGGTGCGTCGGGTGTGGCAAACACATCCCAGCTTTTGCTGCTAAGACCTTGCGTGGCTACACCGGCCTTTTCTAAAGTGAGCAAAGCCAAGGGATTGGGTTGCTGATTTTCTCGAGGGCTGCTGCCAGCAGAGTAGGCCTTGAAACGGCCTTGACCCATATGGTTCAGCATGGCTTCAGCCAAAATACTTCTGGCTGAGTTGTGGGTGCACAGAAAAAGAACGTTCAAGGGATTCATACCCGATATTTTAAAGACAGTAGGCAACATGCCCTGTATATTGATTATTTGAATGCAAATAAGTACTTCACACCTACGGGCCCCGCTTGTAATTCAACCCTGTTCACTTTATCGATGAAAAACAACTCGCCTGTCAAATAGTTGGTGGCTTCACCTTCGCGTTTAAGCACCAAGTCACCTTCCAAAACAAGCCCCAAAACCTCTTGCCTGCATTGAGATTCAGGCAATTTGCGTAATGGCTCCAGCGACCCCAACAAAGGCGACACATAGCCCTGATCTGTGAGATGTTGTTTAAACTGGCCTAATTGTTGGTCTATCACGGTATTTTTTGCATCCATGTCCAAAATCTTGTCTTATAAATATGTTCACTTCATGACAATTCATCGCCTTTGCTTGATTTGTTGGGTTCTTTTTCAAATCCATGGCCACCATGCCATGGCCAATAGCGATGTGTTGTTAGACATCGTTCAGCATTGCGTGAACCCCCATACCGCCAATTACTGCCAACAGTGCCGTGCACCAAGGATTGACGCGGCATGCACTGTAGAAACCGCATGCAGAAAAACCACCGAGGTCTGGGCAAGCAACCCATCGTTTGTGGCCATACGCGACATCAAAATGTGTGGATGTCCCAGCACTTTCGTGCATGGCTTGGTTTTGCCGCTTCAAAAAATCACCGGGGTTGAAGACCCATTGCGTCCACAAGACATTTGGCCATACGCTTGGGAAATAGCAACCGCGCGCATAGAGCAAGCGTCTGTGGCTTTGGTGGTCAATCCAAAAAATTTCAGATCACAAAACCAATTACATGTCCACCTGCTTCGCCTCAAACCCCAAGCACGCGAGCACATTCGAAGCTTAATGAGCGCGCACACTGACCACTTGATGGATGTTTGGACTGTGGCAGGTGAATTGGCTTCCAAACAAGGCTTATCAGATTACGGGGTATTGGTCACTGGCCATCAAGGCGGTGGATTCCAGGTTGTGGTAACTGCCACCAGTCCAGAAGACGCGTTCACCGAGTACACCTGCCGCTGACACAGTGTCATCAAATTTTCATGCGGCCTTTTTAAAGTGGCATGAAACATGGACTCTCGTTTGGCATGACTTACACACGCATACTTTGCAGTTTACTGGGCTGCTTGATTATTCAACAGGCCAGCTTAGCTGCCGACACGACTGAAGCTTACAGCGTGCAATTGGGGCCAAGACCTTTTTTCTTGGTCTCACAAATGAAAGACTCGCCTTTGAAGAAAAAACTTCAAAGTTGTAGCAACAACGCTTTTAAAAAATCGGAATTCTCAATCGGTCACCGTGGTGCGGCTTTGATGTTTCCCGAGCACACTTTAGAGTCTTACGAGGCTGCTGCTCGCATGGGCGCTGGCGTCATAGAGTGCGATGTCACTTTCACCAAAGACAAAGAGTTGGTGTGCAGACATGCACAAAACGACTTACACACCACTACCAATATTTTGCTCACACCGCTGGCCGCAAAATGCACCAAGCCTTTCACGCCCTACAACGCCAGCCTCAACACAGCAGCCACGGCAGAGTGCCGTACCAGCGACATCACCTTGGCTGAATTCAAATCTTTACGCGCCAAGATGGATGGTTTCAACCCCAAGGCTTTGACACCGCAAGAGTTTGTGGCAGGCACACCTGCATGGCGTACCGACCTGTATTCAGGTCCCAGCAGCGGCACCCTGATGTCCCACAAAGAAACCATTGCTTTGTTCAAAAAACTGGGCGTCAAAATGACACCCGAGTTAAAAGAAGCCTCAATCCCCATGCCTTTTGATGGGTTTAGCCAGCAGCACTATGCGCAAAAAATGCTGGATGAATACAAAGTCATGGGTGTTCCACCTGAAGACGTCTTTGCACAATCTTTTCATGAAGCGGATATTTTGTATTGGGTAAAAAACGAACCTGCGTTTGCCAAGCAAGCCGTTTTTCTGGATGCCGCGGAAACCGTTAAAGAACTGCCCTCTTTGGATACCCTTCAAGGGTATAAATCCAAGGGTATACAGATTGTTGCACCACCGATATTTGCATTGCTGAGCTTAGAGAATGGGAAACTTGTCCCCTCTGTTTATGCCAAACACGCCAAACAAGCAGGCTTAGACATCATCACTTGGTCGCTTGAGCGATCTGGTGTGATGGCCCAAGAAAAAGGTGGTTGGTATTACCAAAGTGTCACCGACGGCATACACGATGAAGGTGACATCATGGAAGCCCTGCATGTGATGAGCCACGACGTGGGCATACGTGGCATCTTTTCCGACTGGCCAGCGACAGTCACTTACTACGCTAACTGTATGGGTCTTCAGTGATTTATTTGAAACGCTGGGTTGCCAAATTGCTTGGGGTTGTGGGATGGTTGCTTATTCCCCTGTCCCCCATTTTTTTATTCCTGCTGTTTTGGAAAAAAACTTTCCTGATTGACTATGCCCACACGATCGAAAAAATGCGCATCCACGTGGATGCCATCAGCAATGGCCCTCTGGAACATTATTTTGCAGATGTATTTTTGCGCAGAAAAAACATTCCCATGCAAATCGAAGGCACATGTGTGCAATGCGGTAACTGTTGCTTAGAGAAAAAATGCATGTTCTTGGAGCCGCTACCAGAGAACAAATTTCAATGCGGTATTTACAGTTCGGTATGGAGAAGATTCTCTAATTGCAATTCCTACCCGCTGCATGCAGAGGACATTGCACGCTACAACTGCCCCAGTTTCACAGTTGCACCGATTCGACTTCACATGCCCGCAGTCATGCGTGAATCTTTAAATGGAAACCAACTGCCGAATCCCCTTGGTTGACATCTCGCTACCTGGTCCTTGGGCAATGACCTCGCCCCTCTCCATCACCATATAGTGATCTGCCAATTCTTCAGCAAAATCGTAGTACTGCTCGCATAACAAAATGGCCATATCGCCACGTTGTGCCAATTGCTTGATCACACGGCCTATGTCTTTGATGATGCTGGGTTGAATGCCCTCGGTTGGTTCATCCAACACCAGCAAGCGAGGTGACCCGGCCAAGGCACGTGCAATCGCCAATTGCTGCTGTTGCCCACCGGACAAGTCACCCCCTCTGCGCTGCCGCATTTGATCTAAAACAGGAAACATCTCAAACAATTCGGCAGGAATAGGGGTCCCCGCTTTTTGGGTAGCCAAGCCCATGCGTAAATTGTCTTCCACGCTTAATCGATTGAAGATTTCACGACCCTGGGGCACATAGCCTATGCCTGCACGTGCACGTTCATAGGGGGTTGCCTTGGTGATCAAATGACCTTCAAAAGTGATGTTGCCCTCACGCAAGGGCACCAAACCCATCAACGCTTTAAGCAAAGTGGTTTTGCCCACACCATTGCGACCAAGCAAAACCGTCACTTGCCCTGCATGGGTCTGCAAGCTGACATTGCGCAGAATATGGGAACCGCCATAGTATTGGTGAATATTTTGTACATGCAGCATGGCTCAGCGTCCTAGGTACACATCTATCACGCGTTCATCGGCTTGGACTTGCTCAAAGCTGCCTTGGGCCAGCACAGCACCATCACAAAGCACGGTCACGATGTCAGAGATTTGTCGAATAAAGCCCATGTCGTGCTCAACCACCATCAAAGAGTGCTTACCTTTGAGAGACAAAAACAACTCAGCAGTGCGTTCGGTTTCTTGGTCGGTCATGCCAGCCACAGGCTCATCCAACAAAAGCAGTTTGGGGTCTTGCATCAGCAACATACCGATTTCTAGCCATTGTTTTTGGCCATGGCTGAGTAACCCTGCCAAACGTGAAATGTCTTGGCTTAAGCGAATCGTCTCCAAGACTTCACACATACGGTCTTTTTGTGTACCACTCAATCGAAACCGCATAGAAGCGCTAACGTTTTTGGCTGTCGCCAAAGCCAACTCCAAGTTATCCCAAACGGTTAAGTGTTCAAACACAGTGGGTTTCTGAAATTTTCGGCCAATGCCCAGTTGCGCGATTTCAGGTTCGTTGTGGCGTAACAAATCGATGGTGCTGCCAAAAAACACCTGCCCACTGTCAGGTCGGGTTTTGCCAGTGATGATGTCCATCAGGGTGGTTTTGCCCGCACCATTGGGACCAATAATGCAACGCAATTCACCTGGGGCAATGTCCAAAGACAAATGGTTGATGGCTTTGAAGCCATCAAAGCTGACATTGACATCCTCTAAATACAAAATACGACCGTGGGTGAGATCCAATTCGCCTGCGTGCAACGGACGGCCGTAACTGGCACTTCGGTCACCTGATGAAGACGGTTGAACACGGCGGAATTGGTGCGCTTGCAAACGCTCACTGCCTTCGTCAAACAAATCGGGGGTCATGATGCGGCCTCATTTGACAGCCAAGCTTGGCGGGCTTTGGTCCATAAACCCAACACGCCTTGGGGCATGAACAAGGTCACTGCAATAAACAGTGCACCCAAGACATACAACCAAAATTCAGGTGCAACGACAGTTAACCAACTTTTGCCCCCATTAACCATGAAGGCACCTAAAATAGGTCCTAACAAACTGCCTCGGCCACCTACCGCAGCCCATACCGCAATCTCAATGGAATTGGCGGGGCTCATCTCGCTGGGGTTGATGATGCCCACCTGCGGCACATACAAAGCCCCCGCTACACCACACATCACAGCTGAAATCACCCAGATACTGAGCTTGTAAGGCAATGGTGAATAACCGCAAAACATCACACGGCTTTCGGCGTCGCGTATGGCTTGCAAGACCCGACCAAATTTACTTTGCACCAACCACCTGGCCATCAAAAAGAAACCCAATAACGTGAGCGCTGTCATCACGAACAACACCATGCGCATGTTCGGTGTAGCAATGGTTATGCCTAAGATACGTTTAAAGTCGGTAAAACCGTTGTTACCTCCAAAGCCCGTTTCATTGCGGAAAAACAGCAGCATGAAAGCAAATGTCATGGCTTGGGTGATGATGGAGAAATACACCCCTTTAATACGTGATCGGAAAGCAAAATACCCAAACACCGCCGCCAATAAACCTGGCGCCAAGACAATAAAGACCAAGGTTGCAATAAAGCTGTCACTGAAATACCAATGCCAAGGCAAGGCTTTCCAGTTCAAAAATACCATGAAGTCAGGCAGTTCAGATTTGTAATTGCCATCCAAGCCAATTTGCCGCATCAGGTACATGCCCATGGCATAACCTCCCAAGGCGAAAAACAAACCGTGTCCTAAGGACAAAATACCGGTATAGCCCCATATCAAATCCATGGCCAAGGCACAAATGGCGTAGCACATGATTTTGCCCACCAAGGACACCACAAAATCACTGACATGCAGGGGGTTGTCCACCGCCACATACAGATTCAGTAGAGGTGTTAAAACGGCCAGTAGCAATACACAAGCCATGAATGCCAACCATCCCATGGGGCTGAGCAAAGCGGGTTTCGCTGGAATGTTGATGTTGCTCATCTCATGCCTCCGCACTTCTGCCCTTCATCGCAAACAAACCTTGCGGCCGCTTTTGAATGAAGATGATGATGAACACCAAGACCGCAATCTTGGCAAGCACAGCGCCCGTCCAACCTTCCAAAAATTTATTCAACACGCCCAAACCCAAGGCGGCATAAACCGTACCGGCTAACTGCCCCACACCACCGAGCACCACTACCATGAATGCATCCACGATATAGCCTTGGCCAAGGTCAGGGCCGACATTGCCGATCTGGCTAAGTGCACAACCTGCCAAGCCCGCTATGCCTGAACCCAAAGCAAAAGCATAGGTATCAATGCGTGCGGTGTTGACGCCCATACATGAAGCGATAGCGCGGTTTTGGGTCACGCCTCTGACAAACAAACCCAAACGTGTTTGACTGATGAGCAATGCCATGCCCAGCAATACCGTCAAAGCAAATGCCACGATCAGCACTCGATTCCAAGGAAGACTGAGGTTGGACAAGACCTGTATGCCACCGCTCATCCAGCGGGGGTTTTCCACAGCCACATTTTGTGCCCCAAACAAACTGCGCACCGTTTGCATCAATATCAAACTGATGCCCCATGTGGCTAGCAAAGTTTCCAAGGGACGACCATACAAAAATCGCAGCACACTGCGCTCGAGCACCGCACCCACCACCGCTGCACTCAAGAATGCCATGGGCAATGCTGCGAATAAATACCAATCAAAGGCGTTGGGTAAAAATTGGCGAAATAAAACCTGTACCACATAGGTGGCATAGGCACCCACCATCATCAACTCACCGTGGGCCATGTTGATGACACCCATCAAGCCATAAGTAATGGCCAAGCCCAAAGCCACCAACAACAAAATCGAGCCCAAACTCAGGCCCGTGAACACCACGCCTAAACGCTCGCCCCAAGCCAGTGCCGCCTTGATGGTGGCCAAGGAAGCAACGATTTGTGTTTTGACCTTGGCGTCCGTTTCAACACTGAGTTGTTGATTCAGTAGCAGTTGTGCTTCGGGGGTTTTGGCTTGCCCCAAGGTTTGGGCAGCTTGCATGCGCTCGGCAGGGTCTTCGACGCTGATGGCCATGGCTGCTTTGGCGAGCAGCAAAGCAGTTTTCACTTGCTCGTTGGTCTCCGCTTTCAAAGCCTTGTTAATCAAGGGCAACTTGGCTGCATCGGGTTCTTTGGCAAGTGCCAAGGCTGCTTGCAAGCGTACTTTGTCATCGGGATTGAGCAGTTTCAGTGCGGCCAATGCCGCGTCAATTTCACCCCGCATACGGTTGTTGCTGACCACATCTTCAAGCTGAGAAGGCATGGGGATTTCTAAGCCAGTCACAGGATCCAAGGCTTTGCCATCGCGCACAAGCACCACTTGCTTGCCAGCGATCTTGACGGCGTCATCTGCCATGCTCTGCAAAAACACGGCTGTAGATGCATCTGCTTCTTGCAGTGCTTGGTTAAGTATTTCTAAACGGTTGTCGGTTTCACCCTGCACCATGCCAATCACTTGTGCGGGAGTGAGTGCCTGTGCCAGTGACAAACTCAGATAACCGAACAAAAAGAAAAAACTCAACCTGATGCGGATGGTCCACATGCGACAACTCTCGGAAAAGGGGGGGGGTGGGAATAACAGAGGTGGAAACAAAGGTCAGTGGCGCCTCACCTCGCCACTGACTTGATTTACATGCGATTACTTCTTGACAGGTTCATCAGGCTTTTTGTCGTTGCCTTCGATGAAAGGACTCCATGGCTTGGCTTTCACAGGGCCAGGTGTTTTCCAGACCACATTGAACTGACCATCGGCCTTGATCTCACCAATGAACACTGACTTGTGCAAGTGGTGGTTTTTCTCGTCCATTTTGGAAGTGATACCACTGGGTGCGGTAAAGGTTTGACCCGCCATGGCTGCAATGACTTTATCCACATCGGTGGACTTGGCTTTCTCAACCGCTTGCTTCCACATATTGATACCGATGTATGTGGCTTCCATCGGGTCGTTGGTCAAAGGCTTGTCTTTGTGACCTGCAATGCCCTTGGCTTTGGCGTAGTCAGACCATTTTTTGATGAACGCATCGTTGGTGGGGTTTTTGATGGATTGGAAATAGTTCCATGCAGCCAAGTGACCGACCAAAGGTTTGGTGTCCACGCCGCGCAGTTCTTCTTCACCCACAGAGAAAGCCACCACAGGCACGTC